>Ga0182030_10022378_pt1 | contig 11767 bp, 12 predicted proteins | sample 812S3MmetaG_FD_121299 | JGI IMG/M metagenome (GOLD analysis project Ga0182030, IMG submission 121299) | Permafrost microbial communities from Stordalen Mire, Sweden - 812S3M metaG (Illumina Assembly) | ecosystem: Environmental > Terrestrial > Soil > Wetlands > Permafrost | place: Sweden... | reverse complement strand
GTGGTCTATGCCAAGACGACGCCGGCCGCCGGCTCCAAGGGCATCACGGCCTTCATCGTGGAGAAGGGTTTTGCCGGCTTCAGCACGGCGCAGAAGCTCGACAAGCTGGGGATGCGCGGCTCGAACACCTGCGAACTGGTGTTCGTGGACTGCGCGGTGCCGCTCGCGAACGTACTGGGTGAAATTGATCAAGGTTCCAGAGTTTTGATGAGTGGACTCGACTACGAGCGCGCGGTGCTCGCCGGGGGCCCGCTGGGGATCATGGCGGCGGCGCTCGACCTGGTGCTTCCCTACGTCCACGAACGCAAGCAGTTCGGTGAGGCGATCGGCACCTTCCAGCTCATGCAGGCGAAGGTCGCCGATATGTACACGAACCTCACCGCCGCGCGGGCACTGGTGTATGCCGTGGGTCGTGCCTGTGATGCGGGTCGCAGCACACGTTGGGACTCGGCCGCGGCCATCCTGTTTGCGTCCGAGAAGGCGACGCTTGCCGGGCTCGAGGCGATCCAGATCCTCGGCGGCAATGGCTACATCAACGATTACCCCGCGGGTCGCCTGCTGCGCGATGCCAAACTCTATGAGATCGGCGCCGGCACTCAGGAGATCCGCCGCATGCTGATCGGCCGCGAACTCTACGCGAAGACCGCATGAGCGAATTTGAACCGCTGCGGTTCGAACCAGCGTACCGCAAGGTCGCGGTGGCGCTGCTCGCCAAGATCACGGATCGGACCTTGAGTGCGGGTGTTCGACTGCCGGCGGAACAGGAGCTGGCACGGCAGTTTGGTGTCAATCGTTCCACGGTCCGTGAAGCGATTCGCGAGCTGGAGTCCGCCGGGGTGCTGCGCCGCCACCGCGGTTCGAAACTGATGATGGTCAGCCGACCCGAACCCGGGGCCGTCGCGGACGGCGTCAGCCGGGCACTGGCGTTGCATGACGTCAGTATCATGGATGTGTGGGAGGGGCTGATGGTGCTTGAGCCGCCGATCGCCGCAGCGGCTGCCAGGCGGTGCCAGGCCGCGGATCTCGCGGCCGTCGAAGCGACGCTCGCCGCGGGCATACACGCGGATACGGACGCGGCGGTGCGACAGGCGGCAGATTTCTTTCGCCACATCGGCGCGGCCGCGCACAACCGGGTGCTCATGCTCGCTCATGAGCCACTGCTGCAATTGCTTGCACCGTCCTTGCGCAAAATGATTGACCAGGTGGAGCCCGCCCGCGGCCGCATTGCCACGGCGCAACGGCGGATAGTGGCTGCGGTGCGCGAGGGGGACGCCGACGCCGCGCGGACCTGGACCGAGAAACACATCAGGGACTACCGGCGGGGCTTCGAGTTGGCCGGGATCGATCTGACCGATCGCGTAGACTAAAGATCATGGCTCGGCCCGAAAAGAAAAAATTGCAGCGGCGGCATGTGGTCGCAGTCGTTGCCGGCAATGCCCTCGAGTTCTACGACTTCGTGACCTACGCGTTCTTCTCGATACAGATCGGGCATGCGTTTTTTCCGTTGCAGAGCGCCTACGGCAGCCTGATGCTGTCACTGGCGACATTCGGGGCCGGATTCGTAACGCGACCCATCGGTGCTTTCGTGATCGGTAGCTACGCGGATCGCATCGGCCGAAAACCCGCGATGATGCTGTGCTTCATCCTCATGGGCTTTGCGATTGTCGGTATGGCCGTGATTCCGAAGTACGCGACCATTGGCCTGGCAGCGCCCATTCTGGCTGTCATTGCCCGCATGACCCAGGGTTTCTCACTCGGCGGTGAGATCGGTGCGAACACCGCCTATCTGGCCGAGGCTGCGACACCGGAAAAACGCGGTTTCGTGGTGTCCTGGCAGGGAATAAGTCAGCTGATAGCGATCACCAGCGGTGGGCTGGTCGGTATTACCCTCACTACTTTGCTGCCGACCGCGGCGGTCGACGCGTATGGCTGGCGTATCGCGTTCCTGATTGGCGCCATTACCGTGCCCTTCGGTTTGTGGTTGCGGTCCAGTCTTCCCGAAACGCTACATACGCCCGAGGAAGTTGGAACATCAGAGGACGTGGCGGCGCAGCCCCGGTTGGTCCAGGCGCGTCGCTACTGGCGTGTCTTCATACTCGGGCTGGTTTACATCGCCTCAGGCACGATCGGTACTTACATTTTTACGTACATCGTCACCTACGCTCAGGGGACGATGCATTTGTCCGCACGGGTCGGTTTCATCGCTGAGACCGGCGGCTATCTGCTCAGCATGCCGGTCATAATCTATGCCGGTTGGCTGTCCGATCGCTACGGACGCAAACCGTTGAATGTTCTTGGCAACCTGGCTTTCCTGGTACTGATCTATCCAACCTTCGCCTGGATCGTTGCCACACGCACCGAATTTGCGTTCATCACCGGCATGATCGTACTCAACGTCATGTCTTCCATTACCACAGGCTCTTTTTATGCGAGCCTGATCGAGAGTCTCCCCAAGGGGATTCGCGTGAGTGGCTTCGGCATCACCTACTCGCTGGCCATTGCAGCCTTCGGCGGCACCACGCAACTTGTCGTGACCTGGTTGATTCACGTGACCGGCAGCCCCATGGCCCCCGCCTGGTATCTCACTGGCGCCGCCGCCATTGGTCAGGTTGCGCTGATGCTCTTTCCGGAGAGCGCGCCCGTCAAACTCGCGGGCAAAGTCCGCGCATCGATCGTGCCTGCTACGTAAGCCGTTTCTCACGGCAAGAGCCTGAGATGAACCCCTCACCTTAGGCTGCGTCGCGCTCACACAATCCGCTGTGACTCACACGCACAGACCAGAGGAAACGGACATGACACAGCCCACGCTGAAGGGATACCGCATGACTTCCTGGCCATCGCTCAAGACGGACATCACGAATGCCGGCGGTGACTGGGTCGACGCGGAGGTCTCGGTGGACGAGAACCTGGTGACCAGTCGCAAGCCGGATGACCTTCCCGCTTTCAACCGGGAAATGATTGCGCTGTTCTCAAGGCACCAGGCGAAGCGGGATCATCGGGCACCGGTCTCTTAGGCTTCCCTATGGCAAAGAAAAGGAAATCGGCCGCCGGCGCGAGCCGCAAATGGTCCGCGGCGGTCATGAAGCGCAGCGACGCGATGGACCTCGAACCGGGTGTCTTTACGCTGCGCAGCGCCCGCGCCATTGCCCAGTCGCTGAAGAAATCCGCTGAAGCCAGCCAGCGCCGCAAGGCGGGCCCGTTCCAGTCGGCGATGTCGATGCTGAACTTCGAGATCAACCGCGGCGGCAAGGGCCTCAGTGCAGCTCGCCGCCGGGTGCTGGAGAACGCCAAGGCCGAGTTACGCAAGGCGTTCAACCGGCCGCCGACGTAGTTCACAGCGGCGACGGGCCGGCGGGGGTGGGCCCCGGGTCCAAAGCCGAAACTGCCAACTGGTGCCGCGCGCCCGGGGGGCGAATTGCCTAGGGTTCATAGACAATATTGCGGAGATTTTGGCCATGCGCGTGGTCGCGGCATCGCGGTTCAATTCGGTGACCCCGCCCATGGTGGCCGCCTTGGGAACGGCGGCGCTTCTCGTTCTGGTTCTGAACCGGGCCTGGGGCGCAACAGCCTGCCCGCAATCTACCGCCAGCGCCCAGTGCCCCAAGACTGTGAGGGCTGCCGTCAAGGCCCCGGCCGCTGCCGCGGTGACGGTGGTCGCAACTGATCCGGCCCCCGCTCCCGCGTCGTGGAAGAGCACTCTTGATCCACTGTCGGCAGGCGGCTGGGTTGTGGTCACGGATGGGCCGGTCGATAACCCCAGCGTGGTGTACGCGTCGACCCACAACGTGCTGCATAACGGGAATGTCGTGACCGCCTGGGTTCGGTGGGAATACTCACGTATCCAGGCGGAAATCTATCCGCTGCATTATCAGAGCGCGGTCACCCACGAAGAGCTCGACTGTGACTCGGGAACCTATCGCCGCGCGGCCGTGTTCTACTACCGCCGCAACAATCTGCAGGACAACGCGCTGCAATTCACCGCGCTCGACGATGATACGACCTGGAAGCTTGCCATCCCGGGCACCGAAGGGGACGCCATGTTGAATTGGGCCTGCGCGCCGCCGGCCGTGGCGCATCACACGGTGTCGCAGACCAAGGTGGTCGACAAGAAGGCCGCTGACAAGGCCGACGCGAAATCCGCGGCCAGTGGCGGTATCGATCTGCATACCAACCGCTAAGGCATCGGCACCGCGTATGCCTTGAAGGGACCCGGATCCTTGCCCTTCAGCGTCGGGCTGATCAGATATCCGATCTTGCCCTCCAGCGCGTAGACCGTGTTGCCGACCAGCGTGACAGCCGGCGGCGACTGCAAACCCTCGCGCAGCACTTTGATGTCGGCGTTCACACCGTGGATGGTGACGAGGTCGACACGGCCCGCATTGCCTTCGGCCAGCAGGAAACGATTGCCGCCGATGAACCGGAAGCCGTCCGGACCCGCCACCGGCTGCGACAGCACGAGCGGCGTGATTGCCCCGGACGTGCCGTCGGCGTGGATGTCGATGATCAGCAGCTGGTTGCGGGTGACATTGTTCAGATACAGCACGCCGTTGCCGCCGAACACCAGACCATCGATCCCCTTGAGCCGCGCATCCTCGGCAAACACCGTCAGCGACTTGGCGCCCTTGGCCAGGCGCAGGATGCGGCCATTGGGCGTATCGGAGGCGTAGACGTCGCCATTCGGTGCCACTGAGATGTCATTGCAGATTGAAGCCGGTGCCGGGAACGGATAGTGGCCCGTCTGCCGACCGGTGCGCAGGTCAAACGACATCAGCGAGGCGATGCCCGTGACCGGCGGAGAGCGTAGCGCGCCGGGATCCGAGCACAGCCACAGCGTGTGTGTGGGCGCGTCCACGAGGACGCCCAGCAAGGTCAGGATGCCATTGCCGGCCGTCGGTTTGATCCACGCCGTCGCCTTGCCGGAGCCGGGTTTGGCGCGGAACAGGATGCCCTTCATGCTGCCGATGTACACCGTGCCATCCGGTGCGGAACTCATGCTCTCCGGGTACAGGTTGGTGCCGTCCATCACGATGTCCGGCAGCGGAGCAGTGGAAGCCTTGGCCGCGTGCGTGCGGGCCAACGCCGCAGGTGACAGCGACAGTGCCGTAAGGATCAGTAGCACGGGTAGCAAACGCACTAGGGACATGAGCGGACTCCTCGACTTCAGCGGCTCGGCGCGCCCGGGCCCGCAATATACCGCCACACCCCGGTGACCGTCGTGGTATCGGCCTGGAACCCGGTCCGGCACTGCTGGTTGATTTGAGATCCGCAGGCGGCAGACCAGCGGTGCGCAATGCGGCCGACACGCGCTACAGGCGAAGTGGCATTCATGGCGTTGCGCCTATTTGCGCCAGCGATCCTGCAGGTTGGCGCGCCAGACGCGCACGTTGCGCATCACCTGCTTGCGGATGCGCACGATGAACTTCATCTTTTCAAAAAACAACAGCAGCACGGGTCCGAGCGCGGGCGGCACACCGGGACGATAGACATGTCCCTCTGTCAACATCCGTTGGCCGCCGAAGCTGGGAAACCGGGCGAGGATGCCGCGCAATTCCTGACCGGGGTCGACTCCCATTGCCGTGAGCTTGCGATAGAAGGCAGTCGGGCGTCCGTCACCGGTGCGGGTGTGATCCATCCCGACTGCATCGACCACGTGCACCGGGTGCCGGCCTTCGAGGATGCAGCCCCAGGCGATGTCCGTGCCCCAGGTGCTGCGTGTCCAGTCGAAGGTGGGCAGGAGTTCCTCGAGTGCTGCGCTCGAGAAGCACGGTGCCATGACTTCGACGAAGCTCAGCCGGCGCATCAGGCAGGCCGGATTGCGCACCAGCACGTTGATGGTGGTGTGCGTGAACCAGTTCAGCGCCGGCTGTGACAGGTACGTGCCGTACTGCTCGCACAACTGGAAAAATCGGGAGAGCGCGCCGGGTCGCAGGTAGACATCGTCATCGAGCAGCATCACGTAGCGCCACGGCCACGGATCCGGGCGCTGCTTCCAGAATTCCAGGAAGCCATCCAGTTTGTTGAAGCCGCCGGCGCTGTAGTAGTCGGCCAGCTGTTCCGGGATCGGCGGCACGTACCAGCTGACGCAGCAGTCCCAGTTGCGGTCGGGATTCTCGGCGAGCAGGCGGGGGTGCAGGGATTGGGCGCCCGCCCGGACGAAAACCAGGTACGGGCGGTGCGCGGGGGCTTGGGGCTGGCTCAAGTGTTCAGAACCGCCTGGCGCACCCGCTCACGATGCTGCAGACAGCGCTGGTGACCGATAAGCGAGAAGCCCACGTTCGGATCGCAGATGCTGGCCACCAGTAGCTGCTGATCGCGAATTTCGACGCTGACCCGTTCGCCCTCGGCGAACATGGTTCCGGCAGTTCTTGCCTCGAGGCTCCCGGCAGTCTGCCGCGTGATTTTCCAACCGGCTTCCGCAGCGAGGCTGCGAACCGCCTCGAGCGCCGTGTCGGCGTCGCTGCTGATGGGAACTGAGGTGTAGCGCAGCCAGCGCAGCTGCAAGCCGAGGATCAGTGCGCCGATGCCGCCGGTTGCCAGCAATCCGAACACCCCGGCCGCGGCGATCGCCACGGCGTCACGGATCGTCACCAAAAATGCGGAGACCGTGATCAGCGCCAGGCACAGCGCCGCCAGGAAGCCGAAGAACACCACGGGCGCGAAGTACCGGGCCCGATCGATGCCCCGCAGCCGAAGAGAGGGAAGCGCCGCGCTGTGCATGTTCAGGAGTATGCCTCGCCGCTGCACCTGGTGGGTGCGCCAGTTCTCAATCTGTCCGCCCAAAATCAACATGTTGCAGGCTAAGGACCTTGGCTTTGGGAGATTCGACTATAATGAATGGGCATTGGGCACACGAGGAGACTTTGAGATGGCTGACCGCTTCCTTCGCTCGAGTAATCCGGGCCTGAACGACAAGACTTTCGCCAGCCAGCCGCTGGTCGGGCTCGGCGGTGAGCGCATGACCGTGCAGGGCGCGGTCAACAAGTCATTTCTGTTGCTCGTGGTGTTGCTGGCGGGTGCGTTCTGGCCGTGGTCGCAGTACCTGAGCACAGGGGATGCCTCCGTGGTCGCACTGCCGCTGATGGGGGGACTCCTCGGTGGCCTGGTGCTGGCGGTCATCATGTGCTTCAAGCCGGCGATGGCCACCTACCTGGCCATTCCGTACGCCGGACTCGAAGGTCTGGCCCTGGGCGCCATCTCGGCGACCCTCGAACGCCGCTATCCCGGAATCGCCATCCAGGCCGTAGGCGCGACCTTTGCGGTCTTTGCCGCCATGCTGCTGGCCTACCGGACGGGCCTGATCCGTGCGACGGCGCGCTTCAAGGCCGTCGTGGTCGGCGCCACTTTGGCCATCATGCTCTTCTATCTGGCCACCACTGTACTGAGCCTGTTCCACGTCAACACCAGTGGCATGTTCAACGGGTCGGCATTGGGTATCGGTATTTCGCTGGCCATTATCCTCGTGGCGGCGCTCAACCTGATCCTGGACTTCGACATCATGGAATCGGGGGCGGCGCGCGGCGCTCCCAAGTACATGGAGTGGTTTTCCGCGTTCGGCCTGCTGGTGACCCTGGTATGGCTGTACATGGAAATTCTGCGTTTGCTGGCGAACACCCGGCGCAACTGATCCCGTAGGTAAGTGAGCCCGCCCGCCCGCGACGCGCTCGCCGGCGGGCTCCCCTTCAGAATTGCAGCGCACCGCCCACCGGGTGGTGAGGGTGGCTTTTATTCATGTGGTTCCGGAATCTCGTCCTCTTCAGACTGCCGGCGGGCTGGTCCATGACTGCTGCACAACTGGAGGAAAAGCTGGGCACGCGGCCCCTGCAGCCCTGCGGGGCGCTGGACATGCTCAGCCGCGGCTGGATTGCGCCCTCGGCCAGTGGTCGTCTGGTGCATGCCCTGAACCAGCAGTATCTGATCGCGCTCGGCGTCGAACAGAAGCTGCTGCCGGCCTCCATCATCCGGCAGGAGGCGCTGCGGCGCGCGAAGCTCAAGGAAGACTCCCAGGGTTTTCCCGTAGGCAAGCGGCAGATGCGGGACCTTAAGATGCAGGTCACCGAGGAGCTGCGCGCGCGGGCGCTCAGTCGGCAGCGCAGCACGCGGGCCTGGATCGACCCGCAGGGCGGCTGGTGCGTGGTGGACGCGGCCAGTGCGGGCAAAGCCGAGGAACTCATCGAGACCCTGCGCGACACGCTCGGGAGCTTCGCGGTGCAGTTCGTGCAGACGCAGCGCTCGCCCCATACCAGCATGGCCGCGTGGCTCACCCACGGGAGCGCGCCGGGGCGGCTGGCATTGGACCAGGATCTGACCTTGATGACGGCCGATGGCACGAAGTCGACCGTGCGCTACACGCGCCACGCGCTGGACCTGCGCGAGATCCGTTCGCACCTCGAGGCCGGCAAGTATCCGGCACAGCTGGGTCTGTCCTGGAACGACCGCGTGGCGTTCATGCTGAACGAGAAGCTCGCCATCAAGCGCGTGCAGTTCCTGGACCTCGAACCCGATGCCGATGTACCGGAGGCGGCACCCGGCGCGGTCGATCTGGTGGAAAAGTTCGATGCCGATTTTGCGTTGATGACCGGTGAGCTGGGGCAGCTGCTCGCAGAGATCCTGCAGGCACTCGGCGGGGAAGTGCAGATCGCCGCGGCCGCCTGAGGAGGCACGGCGAACCGCGGTTGCTGCGGCATTGGCCTATTCGCCGGGAGGGCGCGATTCCGCCTTGGTACCACCCGGCCAGCCGGTCCCGCGCATGTAGCTTTGGGGACCCTCGAATACAGCCTCTACCCGGGTGATCTTGCCGTCGACAAACTTGAAAATCTCCGTATTGAGAATTTCGTTCGGGTACCGCATGCCTTCAGGGTACGGGACCTTACGACCTTCGTAGGTCCAGCTCTCCACGTTTCCGCGGCGCGTGAAATCAAAGACGGCGAAGACGATCTGCCGCTTGGTATCCACAATCGGAAAGTGTGCGTCCTCATAACCCGTGATGAAGATGTAAGACTTATAGGCGAGCTGCTTCGCACAGCCGAGACCCAGCAGAAAGAAGCTGGGCGCCGGGGCAGCCCCGTTTGCCGGAGCGGCAGGCTGCAGCTTCGGGACCGGCGCAGTGTCATTCGGGCCGAGCGCCGACACCATGCCGTTTTCGAGCCGGATGCACGATTCCGCAAACGGCGCCAGATCACCATTATGGAAGGCGACGGCGCGCATGTAGCCGAGCGCGCCCTTTTTCAGAGCTTCGCGCGAAATCCGCGTCGACTCCGGTTCCATCCGATTCATGATTTCCATCCAGCTCGGATCTTTCGGCGGCATGTTCGCGGTGCCCGCGGCGTGACGGTCGACAACGGTTTCAATCTCGGTGATTTTTCCACCCGAGACCTTCAACCGCACAGCCAGAAAATCAGGAAACGGCACTTCATGGTTTTCCATGATGGACAGATAGGACGCGACCCCGCCGGTGTCCGCATCGAATACATCATGACGGTATTTCCCGTAGGAGTTGAAAGTCACCCACAGTGCATCGCCCAGCCGAATCTGCGCACCATTTTCGGTATACCGGTAATGCGCCGCCACCGGCACGAGCGAAGGATCGTGTTTCGCCAGCCCGTCCAGATACGCGTCCATCATTCCTTTCAGACAGACCTCATCACAGGTACCGGATTTCGGCGCCGCGCCGGCCACATGAACCGGCGCAATGGACAAGGCTCCCAGCAACAAGCCTCTCAAGGCACCGGAAATGAACGAGCCGACACGAAAGGACTGCATATTGAATGTTCTCATTGTTCCCCCTTATCCAAAATCCACTTCATCATCGCCTATCCAAAGTCCATGCAGACCCGTGGTCCGGAATGGCAGGATGACGCGCGCAACGTCGCCTGCCTCCAGATTCATTGCATCCGCAATGACCAGCTCCGAGCGCATCTCCGCGAAGTTGTCGGCGACACCAATCAGATATCCATCGCTCTCCGCAGCATTACCCTCGCGTGCGAAGGCGGACGTCCCCTTGCGGCTGCGCGGTATGAAGCAACATTCGCCGAGGCTGTGGGTATCGCCTGCGAAGTAGGCGTTGACGGCCCGGGTTTCGAGGTCGAAGCGGCAGTAGCAATTCGACACCCGGCCGCGCAGGTTGCCGGCGCGATGCTCATCAAAAGGTCTGGCGGGATCGTGATAGCCGGTGAAAGCATACCGGTTCGGAAGTGTCATGAACCGGGTGTCGATGCGACTGATATCCTGAACCGGCGTTTCCCAGAGAACTTCCTCTCGATAAGTGTCGCTTCTGGAACTCAGATCAAACGTGTATTTGCGAATGAGCGCGCCGGACGCCGTCAGGGGAGTGCCGTTGACCGACTTGAAGTACTCGTTGAACGGAGCGAACGCACCGTCGACGTGCGCCGCATACAGGGTAACGATATTGCCTTCGCTGTTGGCGTTGATGATATGGATCATCGCGCGCGTTTTGCCCTTGAACCAGCGGACGTCTGTTGCGTCGCCGTCCCGGGGCAGGATGCCGATCATGCTTGGCCTGGTCTCGTCCCATCCCCAATGAGGGTTTCCAGCCTTGAGCCATTCCAGGCTGGTCACATAGGGTCCGAACGGAAAAATAAGGTGCTTCTGCGTTGCGGCCATGTCATGGATCATGCTGACCTGGGGGACTTTTATCCGCCACCGGCGCTGGATCCGACCGCCCTTGTCCATGGTGTAAACCCAAAGATCGGGCGAACACAGGCCGGTAGCCTCATACCCATACGCAAGTAATTCGCCGCTCATGGGATCAATTTTGTTGTGGGCCGAAAAGGTCTGACCATCATATTGTCCGTTGAAGTCCCACGGCCCGATCGTGCCCAGCGTTTTCGGATCCATCAGATACGGATGCGCGTCTTCCTTTACCGCGAACAGCTTGCCTGCATGTGCCAGGGTATGGGTATTGGCCGTGGTGCGCAGGTAGGGCTTGGCAATCGTCTGCGCCTGGATGCTCGGATGGTCCGTGAATGGGTTGCGGTACTTCCCATAGAGCTGCCGATGCGCATTGCGGTCATCCTCCCAGCGCGGAGTCCTGACCCACCGCGACTTGAAATCGACGACTCCATTCTTGAACCGGAACATCGTGATATAGCCATCACCGTTCACGGCGCCGTCGTCCGGATACATCTGCGGGAAATACCACATCGGGCCAACCTTCACATAGGCGCCCGCCAGGTCCGCAGGAATCCTCCCCGTCACTTCGCAGTCATAGACATCCGCTTCGAAACGGATCGGCTGGTTGAATCCGTGCGCATCTTTGGGAAATTGGACCAAGGTCGCTACTCCTCGCGCTTCGCCCCACGGACCCGCATTCTATGCGCGCCTAGCGCCGCAGTCGAAGCCAGCTTGCACCCGCCACCGCGATAACTGCAGCCAGGCCGGTCAGGGCGAAGCTGTGCTGGCCCAGCCATGTCAGCACGCGCTGCCATGAGAATCCCTGCGCCTGCGCCTGCACGTGCACACCGAGTGCCTGGTACACCTGCGCATTGGCCTGGAGGAACTTCGGGTAATCAGCCGGATCAACGTGATCCGCCAGGGCCACATAGCTGTGGTCGATGTGCAGGGTGCCGTGGTCGAAGCGCACGTTGCGCACGTAGCGGAAGGCCGGATTTTCGATGACGATCCTGCCCTCCGGCGTGGCGAAGTGCGGTGGCAGGTCGGCGATGACATGCTCCTCGAGCTGTAAGGGCCAGGGCAGATCCAGCGGATAGCGTCGCGTTGCTTCATCGCGCGGCTGCACCGAATCCGTCAG
>Ga0182030_10022377_pt1 | contig 11768 bp, 12 predicted proteins | sample 812S3MmetaG_FD_121299 | JGI IMG/M metagenome (GOLD analysis project Ga0182030, IMG submission 121299) | Permafrost microbial communities from Stordalen Mire, Sweden - 812S3M metaG (Illumina Assembly) | ecosystem: Environmental > Terrestrial > Soil > Wetlands > Permafrost | place: Sweden... | reverse complement strand
GCCCTCACCTCGCTGGGCCTCCTCATGGTGCAACTCTTGGTTGGCTCGTCGTTGGGTTTCGACCTGTTGGCCGTCACGCTGGCCAATGCGGTGGCCGCCGTCCTGCGGTTCGCCGTGCTTCGGGCTTGGGTGTTCCGACCACACATAGGTGGTCCCAATGAAATTTCGGAGGTTGCTACATGACGACGACCAACCCCCCGACGCCAAGTGGGGGAGTCGGGGTGTTGGAGTACCCCTTAGAACCCGACCAAGTAGACGGCACCGACGTACCCTTGGCACCAGAAGGGCCACCCACCCGCCGCAATTTCGTGTTCCGTTTCGTTCGAGGTCGTCAGCAAGACGCGCCCTGGGTCCGCCCCGCGCTCTTGACGCTGCTGACATTGACCGCCGTGCTCTATCTGTGGGACCTCGGTGCCTCAGGTTGGGCAAATTCGTTCTATTCGGCCGCCGTGCAAGCTGGCACCAAAAGCTGGAAGGCCATGTTCTTCGGATCTTCCGACTCGTCGAATTTCATCACGGTTGACAAGCCGCCGGCGTCGTTGTGGGCCATGGAGATCTCGGGCCGCATATTTGGCTTCAACGCCTGGAGCATGTTGGCGCCTCAAGCGTTGGAAGGCGTGGCGACTGTCGGGTTGGTGTATCTGACGGTGCGGCGTTGGTTCACGGCCCAGGCTGCGCTATTGGGTGGACTGGTCGTGGCTGTGACCCCGGTGGCGGCCATGATGTTCCGCTTCAACAATCCGGATGCACTGTTGGCGCTGCTCTTGACCGGCGCCATGTATGCCACGGTGCGCAGCTTGGAGCGGGCGCAGACCAAGTGGCTGGTGCTCGCCGGCACTCTGGTGGGATTCGGATTCATCACCAAAATGATGCAAGCGTTCCTCATTCTGCCCGCCATGGGCATCGTCTATCTGATCGCGGCGCCGACCACGTTTTGGCGCCGGGTCTGGCAGGTCATCGTTCTCGGATTGACCACCGTGGTGGCGGCCGGATGGTGGGTGGCCGCGGTGGCACTCACGCCAGCGGCCGACCGACCGTATGTGGGTGGTTCGCAGAACAACAGCATTCTCAACCTGATTTTTGGCTACAACGGTTTTGGCCGATTAACCGGAAACGAAGCCGGACACGTGGGCGGAACGGGCCAAACCGGCAGCATGTGGGGACCAACGGGCTTCACTCGACTCTTCAACGCTTCATTCGGCAACATGATGTCCTGGCTGCTGCCCGGAGCCCTGCTCATGGGCGCGGCCGTGCTGCTCATTACCTGGAGGGCGAAGCGGACCGACCGTGAACGCGCCGCTTTCTTGCTCTTCGGCGGCTGTCTGGCCGGGATCGGCCTGACGATCAGTTTGGCCCAGGGTATTATTCATCCGTATTACACAGTTGCTCTCGCCCCACCATTGGGCGGGTTGGTCGGGATGGGTATCGCCTCACTTTGGGAACGGCGGTCCTCCTGGATCGGTCGGATTTCTCTGGCCGCCGCGCTGGGAGTCACGACGGCGTGGGGCTATGTGCTGTTACAGCGCACGCCAGCTTGGTTCCCTTGGATGCGAGCATTTGTCGTCGTGGTCGGCATTCTGGGTGTCCTGGCCATTCTCGCTCTGCCTCTGCTCCACAAAATCCCCAAGTTGGGAATTGCCTTGGTGACGCTCCTCGGATTGGGTGCGGCGTTGATCGCCCCTACATTCTCGACCGTGGCCACCGCGGCCACACCGCATTCGGGAGCCATTCCGTCGGTGACCCCGACCGCTGCCGGAGGCTTCGGTGGTCCGGGTGGTGGATTCCCCGGCGCCGGCGGTTTTGGTCGGGGTGGGTTTAGCCGACGAGCCTTTGCTGGCGGTACAGCCGGTGGATTTCCCGGCGCCGGCGGTACCGGTGGCTTTACCCCTCCCGCAGGCTTAGGAACCGGCACCAATGTGCCCCTACCCGCGTCCGTCAAGGGCTTTGGAAGTCTTAGGTTCGGGGGTACCGGCGGCGGCGGTGGCGGCGGTATAGGGGGGATTCTCGGCTCGAGCACCCCGGGCACCTCACTCACCAATCTTCTCAAGGCAGACGCCAGCCGGTACACCTGGGTCGCCGCCACGACGAATTCCAATTCTGCGGCCGGCTATCAGTTGGCGAGTGACGAGCCGGTTATGGCCATTGGCGGGTTCAACGGCACCGACCCGGCTCCCTCGCTCACTCAGTTCGAGAAGTACGTGGCGGAAGGCAAAATTCACTACTACATCGGCGGTGGAGGCGGCGGCTTCGGTGGTTTCGGTGGACCGACGGGCGGCAGTGGAGTTGACGTCGCATCACAGATCGAATCGTGGGTTGAGAGTCACTACACCGCCAAGACGGTGGACGGCACGACGATCTACGACCTCACCGCTTCACCCAAAGTCAGCTGAGCAATTCGGGCCGTACTCCCTTGCGGCCCGGATCGCTCAGCCTCAGGTCGATGTCGCTCAGAGAAGTGTTTGGTAGAGCGCCAGGGTGTCGGAATCAAAGACCACGAATCGTATGAGCTCGACCTGTGTTGGCGTGTCATGCACGGTCGACACTGCGATGGATGCCGCCAGGTGGGTCGGATAGCCGTAGACCCCGGTCGAAATAGCTGGAAAGGCGATCGAGGTGGCTTCGATCCGGTCGGCTTCAGCCAGCGATGTTCGATAACACGAGGCCAAGGTTTCGGCTTCGTCTTGGGTCCCGCCTTGCCAGATGGGACCAACAGTGTGGATGATCCACGGCGCCGCAAGCCCGAAGCCGGGCGTGGTGATTGCATGACCGGGCGGGCAGCCGCCGAACTTTCGGCAGGCCGCCTGCAACGCATCGACGCCGGCGGCCCGGTGAATGGCTCCATCGACGCCTCCGCCTCCGGCCAGGTATTGATTCGCCGCGTTGACGATGGCGTCGACTCGCTCAAGCGTGATGTCGCCGAGCACGGCCTCCACCATCGGGCCGGAGCGCAACGTCATGGACGGCGAGAGGTCAACCAGCCGCACCGACGGTGTAGATCGACACGGCATGGCTCGGCTTGGACACGTGCGTGGTTTGCCCCCAATTCGAAAAGGTCACGGATCCGTTCACGTCGGTCTTGCCAGAACTTGGAGTGGTGACTTCTTGAATGGGGCGCGGCGTGCTGCCCGTCTGCACGTACAACGTGGTGGAGATCTTCTTGCCCGTCGAGTCGGTGGTGTAGCCGATAATTCCTTGAGCTGATTGCCCATTGATGGTCTTGGTGCCGCCCAAGTGGTATGGACCGTTCAGTTTGAGTTCAGTGGCGACATCTTGGTTGCGGAGTCCACTGACGAGTTCGTCCAACGATGCACTGCCGATGGGAAAGTACAGCCACACGTTGTCGTAGGTGGCACCTTCTTTTGCGGTAAAGCCCAAGATTTTCTCCAGCGCGTCGGCGTTGCCGCGTAAGTAGCCAGTCTTGCCGATGAGGTTCACCGTGAGCTTTTCCGATTCGGTGCTGCTCTTGACGGTGAGTGATTGGGTGCCCGATGTCTTAGAGGTATTCCCCACAACGCTGAGCACTGCGCCGCCTTGGGTCGCTTTCGAGACGTAGTGCACGTTTTGGGTTCCGGCGAACGCAATCGCCGCCTTGTACGTTGATTGCGCATTTGGAGCTGCGTTGGCCACGCCTGAATTGGCAAGGATTGAGGCGGTCGACGCGGCGAGCGTCAAAGTGGTCGCGCCAACGATCACGGCAATACGGCGCATGGTGTATTCCCTCCTGCAGCCGCGATGGCGGATGCGAAACGGCACCTATCTTCTCATGTGAACGTGGTGCGCTGTTCGCGCGACCAATCTTCTTACGTCGAACTTACGTTGCCAATGGTGATGGAGGCGTGTGGCGCCTTCGGCCGAATCCGTTCGCCCCACTTTGAAAACACGATGCGTTCGTCGCCATTTGGTTTTCCCTGGGCGTCAACTGTGTCTTCTTCCACGATCAGAGGCTTTCCTGACGCGCGCACGTACAAGATGGCGTGCACTGGTTTCGTTCCCGGCGCCGCTTGCGTCCCACGGATGGCATCCACTTCGATCCCGTCGAGGTGGCGCGACTGGCCCAGGGTCAGTGGGCCCTTGAGCGTGAGTTCTTGTTCGACACTTTGTGACTTCACACCGGCGACAATCTGGGAGAAAGCTGAGTCACTGGTGGAGAACTGAAGCCAATGATTCATGTCGGTTGTGGCATCGGTCGGGGGCAGTGCCATCAGGTTCTCCAAGGCGGAGGCGTTTGCATTCACGTAAGTGATGTCGCCGAAAACGACGAGCGAGGCCGTTTCGGTCGCCCCGGCATTGTGGATGACGACTTGCTGTGTGCCAGTGGCTGGACCGGCATCGCCGATTTCCGAGTCCGACACCTTCGAATCGGTGCCCGTGGAGACGTAGTGCACCGACCATGCCGTTGTGGTGGCAATGGCTTGGCGATAGAGCGCTGCTGCGCTGGGGGCAGCACTGGCCGAAGAACTGAAGGAGAAAGAGGCCGCCAGGGTGACGGCTGACACAATCCCTGTTGCGCGAATGACGTGCTTGAATCCCACCATTCCAGCATCACACGCGGGAGATGGAGCAGAAGGTCGGGGTCCTGCGAAGGTCCGTGCTCAGTTCTGTCGCCAGAGGCTCAGCGGATCTTCGAACTTTGGTCACCACTGCGTTGGTCAATCCCGGGATGATCCGTACACGAATGACGCCAGAAGTGGATCGACGCTTGAGCATGGCCGTACGGCACGAGTGGTTCCAACGCCAGCGGTCGAGGCGAGCGATCCTCAAAGGCGGACTGGTGGGCGCGGGTCCAAGGAGAGCGGCGGGGAGATCGACAACTTCACCTTGGAGTACTGCGTGAGATGGCACTTGGCCTCCTCGGAGCACGGAACCCGCGATCATGGGGCGGAACTTCGGATTCGGCGAAATCAAGTCGCGCCGCTGCCTCTTTAGGCCGACCGTTTATTGATGCTGGGGATGCGTGCAGAGCGAACAGGTGTTCGTTAGTATCTGAACCAGGCAGAAACGGTCGGGGTGTTGTCACACCCCCTCCCTATGGTCACCACACGTCAAATGGCAGCTCAGAACAACGAGGAGAGATAGATGGCCGAAGATCGGGATAAAGCACTGGACGCCGCACTGGGCCAGATTGAGAAGCAGTTCGGTAAAGGCTCAGTCATGCGGATGGGCGACAACATGAGCATGAATATCGAGTCCATCCCGACCGGCGCACTTTCTCTCGACCTGGCGTTGGGAATAGGCGGTCTGCCTCGAGGTCGCATCGTGGAGATCTATGGGCCGGAATCTTCCGGAAAGTCGACCCTGGCCATGCACGCCGTGGCCGAAGCGCAACGCAACGGCGGAATTTGCGCCTATATCGATGCAGAGCACGCCATGGATCCGGTGTACGCCCGGGCCATTGGGGTGAATGTGGACGACCTCCTCATTTCTCAGCCGGACACCGGAGAGCAGGCACTCGAAATTGCCGACATGCTGATTCGCTCGGGTGCGCTCGACATTTTGGTCGTTGACTCGGTGGCGGCGTTGACCCCACGAGCCGAGATCGAAGGGGAAATGGGCGACACTCACGTAGGCCTGCAGGCCCGGCTCATGTCGCAGGCCCTGCGCAAGCTGACCGGCACACTTTCCAAGTCGAGCACCATTGCCATCTTCATCAACCAGCTGCGGGAAAAGATCGGCGTCATGTACGGCTCGCCCGAGGTCACCCCCGGAGGACGGGCCTTGAAGTTCTACTCGTCCATCCGACTCGACATTCGACGGATTGAGCAGATCAAGGACGGGGCCGAGGTGATCGGCAATCGAACTCGGGTCAAGGTCGTGAAGAACAAATGTTCGGCGCCGTTCAAGCAGGCTGAGTTCGACATCATGTACGGCAAGGGCATCAGCCGCGAGGGTTCGTTGTTGGACGTGGCGGTTGAGCTCGGATTCATCAAGAAGTCCGGCGCCTGGTTCACCTATGAGGGTGAGCAACTGGGTCAGGGTCGAGAGAACGTCAAGGTGTTTCTTTCCGAGAACCCACAGCTCATGGCTGAGGTTGATGAGCGGGTTCGCGAGCGCTTGGCTCCCGTCATCGAAGATGAATCGGCTGAAGAAGGCGCGGCTGTCGATGCCGACGACCTTCCAATCATGCTCGATAAGTAGGTCTTACCCCAGTGGTTCAGGTGCTGCCACCACCTGAGCCACCCTCTCACAGCAAAGAAGTTGCTCCGGATCGACCCCGTCACTCCCTCGGGTGTTCATCCGGAGCGCTTCGCGTCTGGCGATAGGTATTTCGTCAAAAAAATCTTGGTTGGAATGTTGGCCAAATGGCGTAAGAAACCGAAGGGCTTCCCATCTTTATTCCGTGACAAGACAGCGAAAGCGCCTTTTCACAAACGGGGTCCATTCACCTCCCCCCCGAGGTGGAGTGCCTCCGGCCGCCTGACAGCGCCGATTTTGCGCGCACTGCGTCACCATCCCCCCGGTGACGTAGCGGGACCCCGCATGGGGAGATGCAAGGGTCCGGGAACGGGAGTCGCACCCCTCCCGGGCACTTGCATCTACCCCGTACTTTCTTCACGCTGATCACTAGTGAACCGCTACTACGACCCGGCGTGGATGCAGTTTTTGAGTGTGGATCCCGACGTTGCGCAGACGGGAGAGCCTTATGCGTTCGTTGGAGATGACCCGCTCAATCTGATCGATCCGCTGGGACTTCACGGGTGGACGTGGCACGATAACGCGTGGCATTGGTACATAGGCAATCTGTATGCAAGTGACAACGCTGGCTATTACCGGATGCTTGCGTACAACCGTGACCGAAGTGGTCACTACGATTGGGGACACGCGGTTGTGAATGTGGCCGATCAAGTGAGACATCAGGTAGCGGCTCACCCCGTCGCAACTTTCGGACTGGTATTGGGGACTGTCTCGTTGGCGATCCCAGGAGCCGAGGAACTTGGAGTTGAGCAGGACGAATCCTCCCTGGCGGCGTTTAGGAGCGGAAGCGAACTCAAGCCGACAAGCATCCTGCAAAACCTCAAAACGGGTACAGGATACGGAGCCGTGGTTGCAGACGCAGAAGAATGCGAGAAAGGTAGCGCTCAATCGTGCGTAGCCACGGCATTCGGTTTGAACAGCGTCTTGATTCCTGGAGACGTTCCGGATGAACCGGCAGGTTGGTCCATAAGCACCTACAAATATTTGCGCGAGCCGTAATTGACGAACGCTCGAATTGAGGTTGAGTGATTCCAAAGATTCCCGACCGAACCACATACACTGATTTCTGGCGGAAACGAATTGGCCGCCCGGCAGCAAAGTACATGTGGTGGTCCCGAATGGTTATCGCTGTGGTGCCGCTGATGGCAGTAATTTTTATTGGTCTCACATGGTTAGCCGTCAAAGCCCAGTCCGAGTACGCCACGGCACTAGGATGGATTCTCGGAGTTCCGTCAATGATCTTCGCTGTCTCAGCGATCGTCGCTCACATTTGGTCCCGTAGATTGGCGAGTAGATCACTTGGAATCAAGATCTCGTCGAAATCGTTTCCGCCAATAGAAGATGAGTCATATTTGCGGTGGTGTAGGGATCGCGGGTTGAAGCCGTTCACTCCAGCCAACCCTTAGCGGCGATTCCGGGAGCGACCTAGCGACTGTATTGTGGGCCGAACTCGAAGTAAATGTTGGTGATCTCAAGTAGCCGCCAAGTTCGCGACGGAGTTTGTACGTGGAATGGGCTAGCGGCCGGTTGTTCGATATACGGCATGCATGTCCATGTGTTCCCTCACTGATTTCATAGTGGTGTCCCTTGGTCGGTGCGGCGGATTGGTTTGCACCGCCACCGTCACCGGCCAGGGGGCCACTTGGGTGGATGCTTCAGTGAGGGGTGAGGACTTATCTGGCCACCAGCGGTGACTTATCTGGCCACGAGTGGGGACTTATTTGGCCAAAACCGGGGACTGGTTCATGGCCACGGACAGCTAACCAGCTTTGAGATACTCACGTACCGCACGTCGCAGGAGCTCTGACACGCTGACACCTCCGGTTTCCGCTCGGGACGCGAGGGCAGATTTCAAATCATCGTCGATCCGAAACGATTCGACGGAAGACTCTCCGATTTTTGGTGAAGGCCGATCCCGTCGACCTCGACGAGCGAGCAGATATTCGACGCCGTAGCCGGATTCTGTTTCTTCGACCATTTTAGAAGCCATTTCGTCGTCGATCTCTTTGCCCGACGACGTGTGTCCGTACACTCGTTTCTTTGTCATGGCAACAGCCTCCTGAACTGAGCTCGCATAGGCATGGAATGGATAATCAATTGTTCGCCCTCTTGGGTCGACATGACCACGATCTCTAACAAGTTCCTAAAACTCGGTGACCTCAAACGAGATTGCGGATCTCCTTGACAACCAACCCGTCGGCCAAGAGGGGGAGTCGCCTTCGAAGATCCAGAGCGGCGTTCAATGCCGCAGTGAATTCGATATCTTCCATTTCTTCGGGTGATGAGTCACTCACCCACGCTGCAACATCCGACCAGCGCCACAGTCGACCACGATCTTGTGCGTGAGAGATCGGAGCGGGGAATCCACCCTTGCCCCTCCGACCGGCGATGAGGAGCCGCACACTCTCGCGAGTTCTCTCAAGACGATCCGCAATGTCCGCCATGGTCACGATGTCGTCAGGTTCGATGTGAAGAACACGGAGTTTGGGGACCGATTCGATTTGGACGATTGCGGCGAATACGGCCTCGGAGAGAGTGGACGCTTCTCGGAAGAATTCCCCGTAACCAATGCCGTCGTCGATTCCGAAGGTGGCGTCGTCACAGCCACCCTCAAACAGGGCTTGGGCAACACTTTCATCGGCAAGATCCCCGCTGATCACAAGTGTGAACTCAAATTCAGTCATTGCCTTTCTCCTCCTTCTCGCACCGAAAGACTGCTCGGCGAATGCCCTTGCCATGGTTCCCGGAGTTCTTTGGTGTCGACCAAATCCACGCCAAGCAATCGTGGCCACTTTGTCCACAAGTCGCTTTCCCCCACGGATGTCCCGGACGCGGAGCCTCAATAGTCCAACCATGGGCTTCCGCGAACTCGAGCGCCTCTTCGACCTCTCGCTTCGGATGCCTCGCTCTCTTGGCTATGTTGACACAGTACAACATATTGTTGGTGAATGTCAACACCCCCCGAGCGAGTCATGGCGAAGGTTGTGCCATGCAATTCCGGCTGAACCTGGCACTGAGGACGGTCACGGCCAAATACTTATTGCCGTAGGGGTCGCAGTAGCGCACAACGACCCGATCGTGCCCAAGTTCGCCGGTCAGGTGAGCGCGGCCGAAAGGCACTAGTCGAACGCGGGCTTCTCAGCCCGCCAATCGAGGCTTAGCGCGCTCCTTGACTTCTAGGTCAACTTCACACCCCAATACGTAGAGCAACGAAATCAGTTGCCGAACGGACTTGGAGTAATTGGTGGGATCCAATAGTCGATAGAGCTGTGTCGGAGACGTTCCCAACCAACGGGAGACTTCCCGAGCCGATAGTTCCGAAGTCTCGAATCTGCTCTTTGCCTCCTGTGTCAAGCGGTACAGCATCAATTCGGCCATATACGAAGGATCCTCGTTGTATTCGAGTACGGCATCGATATGGATACTTCCTTCCTCACCCGAATCCAGTCTGTACGTGAAACCCTCGCGACCAAGCTCTGGGTCGACGAATACTTCTGCAACTCGATCTGACGGCATCGGGGTCGGATCAGCCTTTGCGTAAGGAAGTACAAGTGTCTGCCGACGAGTCTGTACCTCGAATACGTGCTTGCGGTTGTTGGCAGTAACCGAGATGATCTTCATAACAGTCCCTCCTCAACGAGCTCTTTCAAAATCTTCGCAATACGAGCTGTGGTTTGTCCTTGCATCGGCTGCCAATTCTCAAGATCCCACTTCACGATCAGTTTTCCGTCACGATAGACGTGCACGTGTCGGGGACTGTGATCGCCAATCCAAGCGACGAGATGAAGCCGCCACGACGAATCTTTGGCACCCACAAACGTTACCAGATATGGAAACAGTCCATATGAATGCCGTCATTACCGCAGCTGAGGGAGTGGGCCGCACCGGTCTCAGCTGTGCCGATGAGTGCAATTCAGGTTGAAGCCTGCGGTTCCATCATTCGCTTGTTCATGGGGCGACACGCAGCGCAGCGGTGGGTCCTAGTAGCGCCCTACGAATGACTGCGCGTTTAGCCTGAAGCGAACGCAGACAGCGGTCACATTTGAAGCTACACAGGGTCGCCGGTCGACACATTCCAAGTCGATTTATCTCGCAGATTGCTGAGTTTCGCTGCCGGCTGAGTAAACGCTCGTCGGATCGCGATGTCACGCAGCTCAAAGCGTTGTTTACGCGCTGATCGATATCTCGATGACCTGCTGCGTTGATCCGAAACTGTTGGATGCCGTCACCGTGATGTCGGCGGGAGACGAAGTGGCACTCAGCGGGGTTCCCTGAATCGACACCGATGAACCGTGGTCGACAAGCTGTAATCCGGGAGGCAGAGCACCAAATGCGGTGAATGCCGGCAACGGAAAGCCTGCGGCCGTCACGGGAAAAGAGATGGGGGATCCAACCGTTCCATTGAGAGTCGGGGCTGAAGTAAACACAGGAACTTCGTCAACCGTGATGGTGACTTGTGCCATGACGTTCGCCCCGCTGGCCTCCGAAGCGGTGATAGTGGTCACGTACACGCCGGGACTTCGTGCAATTCCAGAGAAGAGGCCATCGCCTCCGTTGGCGGTGAATGAAATACCGGCTGGGAGAGAGCCGACGGACGTCAGTGAAGGTACGGGGGCTCCGGGATTGGGGTTGCTCGCCGTGATGGTCGACGAAAGGGAGACACCCTCGAGCAACGTGACGCTGTAGCCGCTTCCGTTGCTCGTCATGGTCGAGCTCAACACGAGCGGCTTAAGGAAGAGCAGGGACGGGGGAAGGATCGGCAGCACAATGGCGGCCGAGGGGTGCGGATTCGTTGTCGTGGTGGTTGTGGTGGTGGCCGGGGCTGACGGGGGTGTCGATGCCGGTGTCGTTGCTGGGTCCTTGGCCGCTCCGGCGGAAGGGCGTGGCGCCTCGGCTCTGGGTATCGGCTTCGTGCCATGGTGGACATCGCTGGTCAGCAGCACGGCCGAGGCCACGGAGCCGGAGAGGGCAAGGACCACCCCAGCGGCAAGCGCGGCGTTCCTGGCCGTGTGGGCGTGGTGGAGCAATCCCCGTCCATGGAGTGCCTTGGCGCCCATACTTTCGTAGCGATTGGCCAGGGAGGCGAAGATCCCGACCGGAATGATGCCGCGGGCAGTGGTGAGCAGCTCAGAAACTTCGCGGACCTCAGCCAGTCGGGTCTGGCAGTCTTCACAAGTGGCCAGGTGGCGGTCGACCAGGCCCACCGCGCGGGCGGACGCCGTTGCGTTGACGTACTCGCCCAACCGCTCGTTGCAGTCCCGACATTCCTGGGGAGATTCGTCTCCGAGCGCGGGAGCGATGTATCGGAGTCGAAGCATTCTGCGGGCTCGGAACAACAGTTGGTACAGGGCATTGGGCTTCATATCGAGCGCCGCTGCGGCCTCCGACGCGGGAACGCCCTCCACATCGACGAGCATGATCACCTGCTGTTGGCGGTCGTCGAGCCGTTGGAAGGCGGCGAAGGCTCGTTGACTCTCCTCCGACGCCTCGAACGCCCCTTCGGGGGAGAGGTCTTGGGAAGCATGCTCTTCCAGGCTGTCGACCTGTACCAGCGGCTTGGCCCGACGTACCGACAT
>Ga0182030_10022376_pt1 | contig 11768 bp, 5 predicted proteins | sample 812S3MmetaG_FD_121299 | JGI IMG/M metagenome (GOLD analysis project Ga0182030, IMG submission 121299) | Permafrost microbial communities from Stordalen Mire, Sweden - 812S3M metaG (Illumina Assembly) | ecosystem: Environmental > Terrestrial > Soil > Wetlands > Permafrost | place: Sweden... | reverse complement strand
GTCCCTCAACGCGTCCGGACAATGCCCGAGCCAGGGCAACGGAGGTGTTCGCGCTACCGGAGCGACGCTTAGGAACGGGACCGCAAATCTTGACGGCAACTGGCAGAGCATCTGTTCCTGGGGCCAGGTCATTCAAAAGAAGATCGACGCCTCGGGATGCAGCAACGGAAATCAGGCGTCTCCGACTCAGCCGATAAATTGCCCCTCGCCAACCCCCGCCACCGGTGGCTTGGTCGCCGGGGCTCCAACCTCCGGCACATCAGCAGCATCCGCCGTCTCGCCCCTCCCAAGCACAGCGAGCCAACCAGCTGTCGCCAGCACCGACGTCGTTGTTTCAGGCTCCCAAATATAGCGCCGACTGCGATCGCGCGTGGAGAAGAGTGCTGTTGGCGCACAGCGAAAATGCTTTTCGCAAGGTCACAGGTCCGCAGTCAAACCCCGCGCGCAGCGCGCCCGAAGAGAGCTGAGCTACAGCCGCTGAAGGCGGCGATAGGCCTACTCCACACGACGGCTTATGCGGCGGTTGCCGCGTCTGTAGTGATCTGCGTAACGATCTCCTCGGCTGACTTACTGAGGTGTGGCCCCTCCTCGGTCGTCAACAATTGGCCCGGGAACCAATGGTCGTACCAAGCCTTCTTGCGCTTCCAATCGTCGGCGTATCGGCCTTGGTCGAGGAGGCCGAGGTGCTCCCAATAGAAGGTCCGGCCACGTGATGTGATGGCGAAATCCGGCAGACGTAACGTTCCGTCCGGCGCAAAGAGAGGCTGCTCATAGAGGAACGGGATTTCGCGTTCATGCAGCAGGTTAGCGATAATCACCTCCGATTTCGACCGGAGCATGTCGCCGCTCAAGGCTTCGTGGATCTTCCCCTCCTCGTACCAGCCACGCCTGTTCGCCAGCAACTCCTTGGCAACGTGAAGGTTGTCAAAAAGGTATGAGTTGATCTGCGGGGTTTGGGCGTTCTCGCGGCGGCGAGCGTCGAGCAGGCTATTCACGCCGGCTTGGATCAGAAGGGTGCAATGGCGGTTTGCACGGGTGAGCGCGGTGTAGATGAGTTCGGTCGAAACCGGTCGCGTGGCACTCGACGGAATGATTACGAAGGTGTCGGCGAATTCGCTTCCTTGCGCTTTGTGGACGGATACCGCGTAGGCGAGCTCCAGATTGTCTTCGACTTTCTCGTTGCAGGTCTTGTACTTGCCGCCGCGTGGGACGTCGCGGCCATAGCCCACAGTCAGGCCGGGCTTGCGGGTGAATTGAACGTTGAACCGTTTGAGTCGGGGTCCATAGCCACTCTTCAGGGTCTGCCAAATCCCGCTGTCAAACGGGAACGCGCCAACGGTGCCGATCTCACCGTTGAAAACCTCAACTTCGATTTGGTCGCGCTTGCCCGCGTCATAAGCCCAGATTGGGTCCGACTTGGGCCGATTGCGGACCTGGATGACCTTATCGAAAAGCGTGATGCCATCGACGGCACCGACACGCTGGATGACAAACTTAGCGATTCGGGCCTGACAGGCCTCGTTGATCGCTTCAACCCCGTGCAACTCGCCGCGGTGCGGCGTCAAGATTTGATACGCGGTCGGATCGGATTCCAAAGCCTCGCGCCAGACCTGGTAGGGCTGTTTTTCGCCGGTAGGCGCCCCCCGACGCATGCGAGTTTCGACTGCTGCGATCAGCGTCTCGGCGAGCTCGGCGGGCTCGTCCCAGTAAATGACGTCGAGATCGCGGTCGACCCCCCCGCCCGCGTGAATGCGTGCGATCAGGTTCTCCTGTTCCGCTGTCGTTGCGGCGTCGTGGCCGTCGGCGTTCTTGTCCTCGTCATCGACAAGGAACAGCTCAGACAGCGCGACAATCGCGGTGCCCTCGCCATGAACCTCGTTGAGACACTGACGCAGGTTGCGTTGCAGGCGGCCGAGATGTTCGGGCCGCTTCCTGGCTAGCCATTTAATGATGTCGGCGAACAAACGGCCCCGGCCGATCGGAGGAAGCTGGCCGGGATCGCCAACCAGGATAAGCCGCTGGATGTGCTGCCAGTCGATGGCCCTGAACAAAGCTGCTGCAAGCTCAAGGTCGAGCATTGATGCTTCGTCGAGAACAAGCGTTCCGATTTGGGCACGCTTGCCGCCCCAGCGCCTGAAAGTGAGGTTGTCGTTTAGCCACCCGTTCGAGGCCAGAAACGAGTGCGCTGTGACTGTTGCGACCCGATGGAGTTCGGCCTTTTCGAAAACCTCGCGCGCGCGATCAGCGGCCTTGCCTGTTGGAGCCAGGACGAGGACTGAGGCACCTTCGCCTTCTGAGCGGCGAACCGCGCGGATGAGAGCCTCGATGACTGTCGTCTTACCAGTGCCCGCAGGCCCGGTCACGACCGAGAACGGCAGACGGAAGAGCCGCTGGCAAGCTTCGCTTTGCTCGCCGGTCGCCTCGACATATCTGGCCTTCGCCTTAAGCGCGAGGTCGCTGCCGGACTTGTATATCCAGGAGCTCCAGTCGTCCTCTGTCACGGGCCGACGTAGATTGATTTCCGGGCGGCCGACCAATTCGGTGAGTGTGCCCTCAACAAGCCGCTCGTCCTCGAAGACCGACTTCAAATAGACAGCGAGACCGTTGTCGATCGGTCGCAAAGTCAGAGCGCCCGAGAGGAAGTCGGCATCGACCTCAAAATAGCGCGCGCTGAACTCAGCTTGTTTCCACTCGGGCAAGCGTTGCATCCGGCGCGCGATGTCGACAATCATATCTTGGGCCAGCCTGAAGGTGTGGTTTGGCTCGCGCAGCAGGTGCTCAACACAGAGGCTGCGAAAACGTCGCTCGTCGTTGCCGTCCATTTCGGCAAGGGGTTCGCCGCCGAGATCGGGAGACGGCAGCACGCCGCGATCGACAGTGCTCCATGGAATCCTGTCGTCTTTCGACTCGCCGCAATACATTTCGGCGAGGATGTAGGGGTTGCGCGCGATCTCCTCGGGCGAAGCCGTCAATCCGGAGTCGGCACGATCCGCTGATATGATGGCCCTCATGGTGTCCTGAGGAAAGTCGAGGCGCGGCAAAACGTTCTTTAGCAGCAAGCGCGCGCCGTCATTGAGCAGCTTCCAGTTGCGCGCGATCTTCTTGAGACCCGCAGCGTCGATGCCCGTCGTCAACGCGTTGGCCTTGCCCTCGTCGAGCGTCTCGAAGACCGCTGAATAGGCCTTCGCGGCCCCCTCGACGGTGTAAAGAGCCTTGATCTTGTCGATGAGTTGTTCCGCACCGGCGACCTTCAAGACGTTGAGGAGGCCCGGGTAGAGGCCCCTGTGCTTCCACAGTTGGGCAATGGTCTTGAGCAGCCAGGCCTCGCGGGCGCTCCAGTCTTCGGTCTTGTCGCCAAGCTCGCGGAGCAAGCGGACCTTCGCCAGAAATTGCTCCAGGAGACCGATCGCCTCGTCGTCGGTCAAATGTTTCGAGCCGTACTTGCAGAGGTAAGGGTTTTCAGGGAAGAGCGCGATCTCGGCCAGGCGCTCCGGGTCATCGAGGTAGCGATGGTATGGAAGGCGGAGACCTTCGTCGGGATAAGCTGACGAGATGTCCCGCGCCCAAATCATCCCGCCAGCGTACTTCTCGGCGATGTTCTGCTTGACGTCCTCATAGAACAGTTCGGGCCCGACCTTCACAATGCGCGACACGCCGATAAGGAGATACTTTTGCGCATCCTCTTCCGAGAGTGGGTTCGAGTAATTCGCGTAGTAAAAGATGAGATTCGCGCCGCAATCGTCCTGGATCGGCTTGAAGAACTCCAGCGTTAGGGCGCGCCGCCGGTTGTTATCGAGGAATCCGCCAGCTTTCACCTCCTCGGCATACATCGCCTCGTAGGGCCAGACGCTTACAGTTGCCGGATCAAGCTCCCATGCATGCCGCTTGGCACCGCCATAAAAGAAGTCAGGCGGGTTCGATGCCGCTCCGGCCTGGCTGAGGCTGAAAGCGTTGTAGCTGTAGTTGCATGGGGGAATGTAGCCTTCGAGCTTCGCCCCGGCCCGCCCGGCAAGCAACTGCTCGCGCTTAAGGTCGCGCTCGCGTGCGATAACGTCTCCAGGAAACGACTTGCAGCCAACGCAATAAGTGTTGCGCTCAGGCGACCGGCAGACCGAGCCGTCCCATCCGTCGTTGTGCCATGCAAGGCGGGCTGTCAGGTGCGTCGGCATCAGCGATCTCTCCCCCCGCGATTACGCGTTCCCGGTCCGCGGGAATGGCCCTAGACTAACATAGCCACCGAGGCGTGTCGGAAGTGCCTAGTGGCGGCGAGCGGCATTCCGGGTGAAACGTGCTACCTCGGCGGAACCAAGCGGATCAATGCCCAAACCGCGCAGCTGTATCAACTGATTGGGGCGAATCGAGCACGTTGGGGGAGGGTATATGAATGAACTTATCCGTGTCGCGACTGCCGAATTAGCGCGATTTCTCGGATCGAAGTTGCCGAGCTTATCCACCGATTGGTGGCGGCAGCATGTTGTAGATCGCCTTAGCTTTCAGCAGCAACGGATGGTGCAAGAGCGAGGCTTTCAGACGCTACAACAGCTCGATTTCGCGGCGCTACTGCGCGTGCTCGACCAGAGTTGGCACGAGTTATCTGGCGCGAACAGTCTGCCGCGCGAAGGACGGACCTGGGTGCGGGAACTCCAGACAGTCCGCAATAAGTGGGCGCATCTTTCGGCCGAAGCCATGCCTGACAGCGAGCTTTACCGCGATGCCGATACCCTTGGCCGGCTAATGACGGCGATCGGCGCCACGCCAGGGGTGTTGAACGAAATCGACTCCGTTAAATCTGCCGCGCTGGCGGCAATGACCGGAAGGCAGCAATCGTACTCAGGGACCGGACCGCAGGAGCCCGCTCTCGAACAGCGGACAGACGCAGGAACAGCTTCCTCGGCCGCCGTTCTGCCGGCTGAAATATCGATGTTCAAGGTCGGTGATGTCGTCGCGCTGCGATCCTCGCCAAGTACCATTCTGCCCGTGATCGAGGTCATTCCTGGCGGGGCGGAACACCGCTATCGCGTGTTCCAGAATAACGCGAAGGCGACCTATTATGAAAGCCAGTTGCAGACTGCCTTGACTTCGGACGAGGCGCCTGCGGCTCTCTCAGTGCCCCAGCTTCACGCTCACCTGACGGCACTGCAAATCTTGTCTCCTTCGACGGGAAACCTGTTCTCCCTCCGCTCCGGCCGCGTCCAGTTCGTCCCCTACCAGTACCGTCCGGTCCTGAAACTTATCCGCGCAGATCGCCCCCGGCTGTTGATTGCTGACGAAGTTGGCGTCGGGAAGACGATAGAGGCCGGCCTAGTCATCCGAGAACTTCAGGCACGCATGGACATTTCCTCGGTGCTCGTCATCTGCCCGAAGGCGCTTGTCGCGGAGCGGAAGTGGTTCCGGGAACTGAAGCGCTTTGACGAGCAGTTCACTGCCCTGAATGGGCCGCTTCTGCGTCATTGCCTGCAAGAAACTCATCTTGAGGGAGAATGGCCCGAGCAATATGCGAAAGCCATTCTATCCTTTTCATTGTTTGATTCCGATCTCATCCTTGGAAATGGTGGCCAAGGAAAAAAAAAGAATCGAGGACTCCTTGCCCTCGACCCGCCTCCTAAATTCGACCTAGTTATCGTGGACGAGGCCCATCACATCCGCAACAGCGACACCTTCCTGCATCAAGGTGTTCGGTTCTTCTGCGACAATGCCCAGGCCGTTCTATTGCTCACGGCCACGCCAGTTCAGTTGGGCAGCAACGACCTTTACACGCTCCTCAATGTGCTTCGCCCCGATCTTGTCATCGACCATGCCAGCTTCGAGCAGATGTCAGAGCCGAACCGGCATATCAACGAGGCCGTCCGGCATTGCCGGGCCGCGGCGGCGGACTGGCAAGCCCAGGCGCGGGGATGCCTGGACGCAGTCGCCGGTACTGAATGGGGTCGGCTCTTCCTGCGGGAGTCGCCGGCCTTCCAGGGCATTTACGACCGGCTTCATGGCGACGCGCTCGGGAACGCCGAGCGCGTCGGCCTCATTCATGCCCTCGAAGAACTTTACACCTTTAGCGGCATTATCAATCGAACGCGGCGCCGTGATATCGGTGAGTTTACCACCCGTAAGCCAGAGACGGTCACCGTCCCGTTCACCGCGGGGCAGGCGCGCTTGCACGAGGGGGTCCTCAAAGTCGTCGCCGCCATATTGGCGCGATGCCACGGACAGCAGAATGTGAAGTTCATGATGACGACAATCCGCCGTCAGGCGGCCAGTTGTCTTTATGGGCTCGCGCCCTTTCTATCCGGCATCCTCAATTCCAAGCTCGATCGACTCGAACTACTCGAAGCGAGCGACGACGACGCCGACGCCGATTTCAGCTTTCTCATCCAGGTCAGGCAGGAAATCGAAGACCTTCTCGACCAGGCGCGCAACCTCGATCCCCACGATCCGAAGGTGGAAGCTTTCCTCAAAGTTCTTCGCGACAAGAACAAGTTGCCGAACAACAAAGCTCTCGTCTTCAGCACTTTCCGTCACACGCTGGCTTATCTCGATCGCCACGCATCAGCGGTCGGCCTCCGCGTTGGCCTCATTCATGGTGACGTGTCTGACGACGATCGCTCCGACCTTCGGCGCCGCTTCGCGCTGTCGAAGGATGACGCCGACGCGATCGACGTGCTGCTTTCCTCGGAAGTCGGCTGCGAAGGGCTGGATTTTCAATTCTGTGACTTGCTCATCAATTACGACTTGCCTTGGAACCCTATGAGGATCGAACAGCGGATCGGGCGGATCGACCGTTACGGCCAGCCGAGCGAGACTATTGCCATCGTTAACCTCGTTACGCCGGGGACTGTCGATGGCGATATTTACCAGCGATGCCTCTTGCGGATCGGTGTGTTCGAGCATGCAGTGGGTGGCAACGAGGAAATCCTCGGAACCGTTACCCAAGATATCCACGACATCGCCGAGAGCTTCACTCTAACCCCGGAGGAACGCGCTCAGCGCCTCCAGCAGATCGCGGACAATGGCATCCGCCAAATCCGTGAGGAACAGGAACTGGAATCCAAGCAGGTGGAGCTTTTCGGGCTTAACGTCCCCAACCAATCCTGGCGCGCCGATATCGAGGCGGCCGAGACGTTCTGGCTGTCACCTTCCGCCATCCAGGGCTGCGTGACCGCCTATCTCGCCGCGCGGATCGGCCAGGACATCGAGCATGTTCTCGGCGACAAGCCCTTGAAGACCTTGCGGCTCGCTCAGGATGCCCGGGCCAAGCTGCTCGACGATTACAAGCGATTGCCGCGCTCCATCGAACCGATCGCGCGCGAATGGGAAAAATGGCTCAAGGGCTCGGCCCCGACCCTGTCCGTGACCTTCGACCAAGAAGCCGCCGCCGAGAATCCGAAAGCCATCCATCTCTCCGTCGTGCATCCGCTCGTGCGGCAGGCCGCGCGCTTTCTAGAAATCAGAGATCCGAAGTTCTTCTCCTTCGCGGCCGAGAGCGCGGAACTGCCGCCCGGCACGCATCCCTTCGCGCTCTATCGCTGGGCCAAGCATGGCGTCCGGCCGGATGAAGTGCTCGTCACGGTCGCGAACGCCCCCGAACTCGAGGAGGCGCTCTTGCCCCTCTTGCGCGCGGCCGCCGCACCGAATTCTGACCCGCTGCCCGACGCAGCGGCCTGCAACGCCCTTGACGTGCGCCATCACGAAAAATGGCGTGAGGCGCAGGCCAACCATATCGCTGAGAATGAACAGCTCGTGGCGCATCGTGTTCAGAGCCTCACGGTGAGCCACCGCGCCCGCTGTAAGGCGATCGAGGATCAGATCGCCCGCGCGACGAACGACAAAATCCGCCTCATGAAGGAAAGCGAATTGGCGCGCGCGAACGCCGACTTCAACCGGCGCATGGAGGAACTGGAGCAGGCGACCCGTAGCGGCGACATCCGCGCGACCCCCGTTGTATTCGGGATGGTGACCTTGCGGAAGCGGGGGTGACATGGCGAGCGACTACGAAAAGATCAAGGCCGACAATATCCGGGACTACGGCGAAAAGACCCATCATCTCGCCTTCCTGGGGCGGCTCTACACGGACCGGACGCATTTCGTCTTCGAGCTGCTGCAAAACGCTGAGGACAAGAACGCGTCACGGGTTCTTTTTCGCCTCTACGAGGACAGGCTCGAGTTTCAGCATGACGGCGAGATTTTCGACGATCGCGACGTCCGGGGAATTTGCGGCGTCGGCGAGGGCACCAAGGCCGATGACCTGACGAAGATCGGCAAGTTCGGCATCGGGTTCAAGGCAGTCTATGCCTACACCTCCGTGCCCGAAGTGCATTCGGGCGACGAGCATTTCCGCATTGAGCATTACGTCCGCCCGAGCGCAACGCCCGCCAGGCCCTCCGGGGCGGGATGGACGACATTGTTCGTGTTGGGTTTCGATCCGGCCAAGGTGCCAGCCGAAACCGCAGGCCGCGAAATCGCCGCAAGGCTTCGCGGCCTGACGGCGCGGACGTTGCTGTTTCTGCGCAAGATCAAGGAAATCGAGTATGTCCTCCCCAATGGGGCTCAGGGCATTTATCTCCGGGAGGAAATCGCCGGCGAGCATGGACGGCTCGTCACAGTCATCGGCGAGAGCGGCGGCAAGGAAGAAGGCGAAAGATGGCTCCTCTTTGAAAGGTCGGTTCCGATACCGGGCGGCACCGGGTCGGTGGCGGTTGAGATCGGCTTCAAGCTGGAGGCCGGTCTGAGGGACAAGATTGAAGGCATTGCCCGCGTCAGGGAATCGCCGCTTTACGTCTTCTTCCCGACCGAAAAGCAGACCCAATTCGGCTTCCTCATCCAGGGTCCCTACAGGACGACGCCGGCTCGCGACAACGTTCCCAAGGACGACGAGTGGAACTCGACGCTGGTCGCCGCGACCGCCGCCCTGATCGTCGAGGCACTCCATGCCATCAAGGAACGCGGACTTCTGACGGTCGCGGCCCTCAATGCGCTGCCGATCCGGCTGGATGCCTTCACGGGTGACGGCATGTTCTATCCCATCGTCACGGCTGTCCGCGACGCGCTCAGGACCGGCGACCTTCTTCCTGCCGAGGACGGGACCTATGTTGCCGGGTCCAACGCGAAGCTCGGGCGCGGCGCGGAACTGCGCAAGCTGTTGGGCTGCGATCAACTGTCCGCCCTCTTCCCCACCGGCCGCGAGACGAAATGGCTGTCTGGCGACATCACGGCGGATCGCACGGCCGACCTCCGAGCCTACCTGATGAACGAGCTTGAGGTCGAGGAGGTGGACCCCGACGGGTTCGCCCGGAAATTCTCGCGCGCCTTCCTGTCGGCCCAGTCCGACCCGTGGTTCGCCTCGTTCTACCGCTATCTGTCCGGCCAAGAGGCCCTGTGGCGCGCGCCGCGCTGGCGTGGAGATGCCGATATCGGCGTTCTGAGGCTTAAGCCGATCCTGCGGCTCCAGGACGACACGCTTGAGGCGCCGTTCCTGGCCGACGGCAACGCCAACGCCTATCTGCCGCCGCCCGAGGGCTCCGATCTTCCATGCGTGAAGAGGGAGATTGCCGCGGACGAGCACGCTGCGGCCTTTCTGAAACGTCTCGGCTTGGCCGAGCCCGATATCTTCGATGACATCGTTCATCGCGTCTTGCCGAAATACACTGGACGGACGGTATCGGTTTCTCCGGATGAACATGCCGCCGACATTCAAAAGATTTTCCGGGCCGTGGCCTCGGATTCCGAGGCCGGAAAGAAGAAAGTCATTGAAGAGGCGAGAAAGACCTCTTTCCTGAGGGCGACCAACTGTGCCGGGCAAGCCGCGTATAAGCGCCCCGATGACATCTACCGCAACGATGAAGAGTTGCGGCTCTATTTTGAGAATTTTCAGGGCGCGTGGTTTGTCGATGAGCCCTTGCCCAGTGGGGCTGCGGGCGATGCCCTACGGAATAGCCTTGGCGTCTTGTGCCGTCCCCGCCGCATCGTGTTCGATGGCGAACTGCCGCAGGAGATCAAAAGATACTCGACGCGACCTGAGACAATACAGAATTATAGGCTCGACGGGTTTGACGGCTTTGTCGCGACACTGAAGGCATCCAATAGCTTCGAGGACAGGAAAGCGCGTTCCTTGGTGCTTTGGAGGTATCTAGTGGACTATCTTAGCAATGACCGAAGTTTCTTTCTGGGACAATATGAATGGTTCTATTATAGCAACCACAGCATGAGCTTCGATTCGTTCATGCTGACACGACTCCGCCAGACAGAGTGGCTTCCAACCGAAGATCAAGGGCTGAAAAAGCCTGCCGGTTTGCCGGCGGAAGAATTGTGCATCGAGTTCCGCGAAGCGGACGACCTGATGAAACTCCTCTGCATAAAGACCGAAGACCAGACGGAGGCGGTCAAGAAGCTTCAGCACGCCAGCGAGCTTGGCATATCGCTGGACGATATCGAGTTCCTCAAGTCGCATCCTGAGGATTTTCAGGAATGGAGGCAGTCTCTTTCCGAACGCGTCAGGAAACCGGCCTTCCCGGTCAGAACATCGACCGACGCTGGGCGGAGTCAGAAGCGGCTTCTAGAAGAATTGAGTGGCGCTCCGGAAAAGGAGTACGATCAGCGAGAGAGGTCGGTGCGGACAACCCGCGGGATGGTGGAGCCGCGTCCTTGGCTGATCGGTTGCTATACCAACGATGACCACCAGATGGTTTGCCAGCTTTGCCATGACGAAATGCCGTTCAAGAAGCGCGATGGAGAATACTACTTCGAAGCCGTGGAAGCGTTGGACAGGGAGAGCATTTCGATCGAGCATGAGGCGCAATTCCTGGCTCTATGTCCGGTCTGCTCCGCCAAGTACCGGGAATTCGTAAAAAGCGACGCGGTCGCGCTTGCGGCTGTTGAGCATGCGTTGCTAGAAGTAGATAGTCCGGAAATTCCAATTATGGTGGGTGATCAGAAGATGATCCTACGTTTCGTCGGTAGGCATTTCGATCGGATTCGTACGATTTTGCACACTGGAGAACGGCACAGTGTTGCAGCGAATAATTGAGAGCTAAGGGGTGAATTGCGCTCCGTGGTCTATGTCTCCAGTATGAACAAAGGGGTAACCTGCAAGTTCCACTTTCCTTCCATCGCTCGGCCAACGTCGGCTTCCGCATCGTCGTCGATCATCACGACATGGGAACTCTCCTGAGTGAGGTTGACGACGCCTCGATCCTCAGAAGACGGCCCACAGCTCGCCATCATTATTTTTACGGCGCTCAAGCGGCTACCGCGCACGCAGGAGTCCGCTCGCGCCGCTTCGCTCGCGCAGCGATTTCGTGCAATGCGCCTCGCCGACGTGTTGTTGCACCGCCAGCATCACGTTCGCCCACTGGGGTAACCCGCCCATGCGGCCCTCGTCCCGAGATCAGGGTGTTTGGCGCTTTGCGGAAATTCAACTCCGTCGCCATCAACCGGTTTACACAGGGACGGCAGATTTGATATAAATGCGCGTTAACTATTTGATATAATTGGATTATAAGTTCCATAATGCGAATTATGCGAATCGCGTATGTAGACCCTCATTAGAAAGGTCACCATCCTCCCCGTTAGAGATGTCCCGGCCATCCACGGCGCCCTACCCCGACGGGCGAGCCGCCGCTTCGCCTCTTCGGTGTGATATTTTCACAGTCGTCGCCTGCGAATTCCGACGCAAGCCGGCCGGGGATACCGATTTGAAGCCGGCCAGGGTTCCGATTTGAAGCCGGCCACCATTCCGAGATGAAGCCGGCCACCTGAGCCGGTTAATCGGTTCTCGTGGT
>Ga0182030_10022373_pt1 | contig 11769 bp, 16 predicted proteins | sample 812S3MmetaG_FD_121299 | JGI IMG/M metagenome (GOLD analysis project Ga0182030, IMG submission 121299) | Permafrost microbial communities from Stordalen Mire, Sweden - 812S3M metaG (Illumina Assembly) | ecosystem: Environmental > Terrestrial > Soil > Wetlands > Permafrost | place: Sweden... | reverse complement strand
TTCGAACGGCATCGCGAAGAGTACCTCGATGACGACAGCTTTCGCGGCTTGCAATTGGCCCTGATGGGCAACCCCGAGGCCGGTGACCAGATTGTGGGGACCGGTGGGTTGCGGAAGTTACGCTTTGGCGACTCGCGTCGAGGCAAAGGCAAGCGCGGTGGTCTGCGTGTGATCTATTACTTCTGGACCGGCGGACCAGAATTTTGGCTGTTCACGCTGTACGACAAGGATGAGATGGATGATATGACGCCCAAGCAACGAGAGGCATTGAAGGAGCGTGTGAAGGGCGAACTAAAGATGAGGAGAAACCACCCATGACGAAAAAGCGTGATCTGTTTAACGAACTGGTCGAGGGTTTTGACGCCCTGGCCGAGCAGCGTGCCGGCAAGCGAACGCTACGTACGCATGCAATGAAAGTGAAGCCCGTACCGACTATCACAGCTCGCGAACTTGCCAAGGTCCGCGAGGATATGAATCTTTCGCGGGGGTTGTTCGCGGGGTACCTGCGTACGAATGTGCGGACACTGGAGAACTGGGAGCAGGGACGAGCGAAACCAAATGCTCAAGCCGCTTTGCTAATTCGTATGCTACAACGATTCCCAGACACGATACGCCGTCTAGCGGAGATCTAGGCGTCTCGGCCCCATTCGGACATTCAAACCTGGGACCTCGTTTAAAATCGCAGAATGGGACGCGCTCCGAGGTGTTCACAATTCATGTTCACGCGCGGGGAAATTGCGGGAATCTCTCCTGCACGTCCATGCACTTTTAGGCACTTAGCTGCAACGGCCGTCTGCCCAACCTGTTTAGAATCAGCTACTTAAGATCAAAGTAAGGCACTCATAATGCCGGGGTCGAGGGTTCGATTCCCTCCCTTTCCACCAATATCAATGCGTCACGATCGCTTGGCGTAGTACCGGACCTTCGACATTCCCTCGAAGTCCGCATCCTGAGTCCAAAGCGTGGCACGATACCGTCCTGCAGTGGCAAGCATCACGCTGTCCGCCATCGCAATTCGGTGCTATATGGACAGTCGCGCCGCCTCCAGTGCCGTCGCGCGGTCAAGGTCCACGACCTTTCCTTGCTCCATGATTGCGATGGCCCGTAGCGCTTCGTCTTCACCGCGTTGACGTTCAGTGAACCTGCGATCCGTGCGTTGCTGGCCCTGACCGATGTCACTAAGATCGTTTTTGGCACTGACTTTCCATTTGCACCGACTACCGCCATCCCCATGGGACTGGGCAGCCTGAAGGCGCTGCTCGATCCCGGTAGCCTCACTGCCGTTCTGGTTGGTTCGGTCCGGGGGCGGGTGCCGGGTCTGTCTTGAGTACATGGTTAACTCCGGTCGTGCCGCTTGAAACGGCCGGGATATCGCTCAACACGAGGAATTGACTTTGATTACTTCAGTCTGGGGTTTTGCCGCAGCCAGGCGCGACCGCCTTCTCTCATGGGCTGCTGGTCGTCAGGGTTACGGCCTGGCGGGCGTACTGCTGATCGTGGCGCTTGTGATGACGTCCCGGACGTTTGCGCACCACTCTTATGCGGCGTTCGACCGGTCCAAGCAGGCGGAATTCACGACATCGTCGCTGGCTTCGAGCACGAGAGCGATGCTGTGCGGTTCCTGGCGGACCTGCGCGCCCGGTTGGAGAAGTTCGCGCTATCACTGCATCCGGACAAGACGCGTCTGATCGAGTTTGGCCGCCATGCGGCGGACAATCGAGGAAAACGTGGACTTGGCATGCCGGAGACGTTCAACTTTTTAGGGTTCACGCACATCTGCGGACGTTCTCGGGCGGGTTATTTCCAGCTCAAGCGGAAGACTCGTCGGGATCGAATGCGGGTGAAATTGAAGGCCCTTAAGGGAGAGCTACGTCGGCGGATGCATGCTCCGATCCCGGAGCAGGGGCGCTGGTTGGCTCACGTGGTGCGCGGCTACTTTGCGTATCACGCGGTGCCACCAATGCCCAACGGCTGGCCGCTTTTCGCTACCATGTGACCGTCCTCTGGCATCGCACGCTTCGGTACCGCAGCCAGAAAGACCGGACCTCCTGGGAGCGGATCTCGCGGCTGGTGGCGGCCTATCTTCCCCCGGTACGCATCCTTCATCCTTGGCCGAACGTCCGTTTTGCCGTCAACCACCCGAGGTGGGAGCCCGGTGCGCGAATCGCGCCCGCCGGGATCTGTGCGGGGGGCGCTCAGTAATGGGCGTCCCTACCGCGATGGGAGCCGCAGCCGGTCGCCCAAATCCGCCTGGGTGGCAAGGACCGATCTCATAGTGCTGGGGTCGAGGGTTCGATTCCCTCGCTTTCCACCAAAATCAATCACTCCCCATCCGCTGTGCCGGTATCTATGACTACCGATCTGAGTGGACGGCCGGCCGTCGTACGGCACGCGCATGCGCATCTTCAGACCCGCGCGGATAGCCGATTCCAGTTTCCGTGCGCGAATTTGCCTTTGGCGTCTTCATCAAGTCCACAGTTATCCAGAAAGCGTCTGGCATCTTGGCCTGGACGATATTGGTAGGGGAAGTCCGTGGAGAAGAGCAGACGATCGTTGCCGACGATGGCCATGGCACGCTCCAGATAATGGGGAAGGAACATTCCGCTCGCTGTTACGTAAAGATTCTGACGAAGGTAGGTTGCGATGGGGTGCACGAGCCTTGATAGCCGATCCATAGCCGCCAGGCGCTCCGAATAGAACAGCACGAGTTCGCCCCAGTGACCGAGGATGACCTGCAGGCTTGGGAGGCGATCGAACATCCCGGAGAGGAGGAGGCGCACGAATTGGATGCCTGCGTCGTAGTGCCAGCCAAGGCCTGCGGTAGCAAACATCATGTCGATCTCGTGCGTGAAGCCAGAATAGTAGGCAGCCCTTATTGACTCAGGCGGCACTCGCGGATGGATGAAGATCGGCACCCGCAAGGACGCGGCGCTTTCGAAGATGGGTGAAAGTTCCGGGTGGTCAAGATTGCGCTTGCCCACTCTCCCGCACAGCATGGTGCCTTTGAAGCCAAGCGTCCTGACGCAGCGATCAAGTTCAAGGGCCGCTTCATCCGGCATCGACACCGGCAGTATTGCGAATGCCTGAAAACGCATTGGATAGCGTTGGACCACTGCTGCCAACGCATCATTGGTTCTGCGCGCTATATCGATGCTATCGCGCCCGAGGTCGTGCAGCGCCGGCGTTGTAAGCGAGAGGACCTGGACTTCCAGACCCGTCTCGTCCATCAGGGCGAGTCGACCCTCAGCGAGTTCGAACAGACGCGATTCAATTGCTCCGGAGTGAAATGCGACACTCGGATCTGTTGCCGCAAGATTGATTGCGTTCCAGGCATTCCGTATGTCCGGCGTGAGGAAATGCTCCTCGATTCCGATGAGTTTCATAAATGGCCCTTTCCGAAGTTCTCGCTCTCGGATACGGTTGTGTGAAAATGCGGCACCGCAAGGCTTACCAGGGGACCGCTTTCCCCATACGATCGAGGTATTCGAGACCAGGTCTTCCTTGCTTCGCGAGAAGCACATCGACCACGTCCGGAATCGCCTCTTCCATGCTGAGAGGTGCCTTTGGGCCACCTAAAGCGGTGCGGATCCAGCCCGGAGCCATCAGCAGCAACGCACGTGGCTCATTGGCATGGCGGGCAGCGTAGCTGCGCATGTACTGGTTCAAAGCGGACTTGCTGCCGCGATAGATTTCGAATCCGCCGTTCGTGTTATTGGCAATGCTGCCCTGTCCGGAGGACATGACGCCGATGAGACCATCGGCGGGGACAAGATCCTGCAGCGCCTCGATGGTTCGCATCGGTCCTAGCGCGTTGGTGACCATCACCCGAACGAAGTCGTCGGTCGAGACTTGGGCGATGGTGTCATTTGGATTTGCGTTGCCAGTGCCGGCGTTCACGAACAGGATGTCGAATATCCGCCCCGCCAAACGGGTGCGAAGTGCGGCGATCTCTTCTGGTTCGCAGATATCGACGGTCTCGACTTCAACCCCGGCCGGATTTTCATCCGCCAGGTCGTGTAATTGAGTGCGGCCTTCGGAAGGGCGGACTGTACCGACGATGCTCCATCCTCTCTTGAGAAGCTCGATTGCCATGGCGTGTCCGAGACCACGCGATGCCCCAACGATGAGAATCGCGCTGGCGGTATGTTCTGGCCCGGTTGGGGACATTGAGAGCACCTTTGCTAAGAAGTGGGTGACTCGGAAATGTAGGCGCGCGCCAAACAGGGCGCCAGACGCACAAGACGCAACATATAGTTGCATTCAGCGCTATGCCGCTGTCGTCGGACTGTGTAAATTGGGGCTATGGAGAGCCTGGATCTGAATCTGCTGTCGGCCCTGGATGCGTTACTGGCCACAGGCAGCGTGACCGGGGCAGCCCGTCAACTTGGCCTCAGTACCTCCGCCATGAGCCGCACTCTGGCCCGCCTCCGAGCCGCCACAGGTGACCCGCTGCTCGTGCGCGCAGGGCGGGGATTGGTCCCAACGCCCCTTGCCGCCGAATTGCGCGGCCGCGTTCATGAACTCGCCCGTGAGGTGCAGGCCGTCTTAAGCCCGCAGGCCAGCGAGCTCGACATCACGTCGCTGGAGCGGACCTTTACCATCCGCGCCAACGAGGGATTCGTCGCACTCTTCCCCACCCCTTTGGTAGCTGCTGTCATGCAAGCCGCGCCACGGGTTCGCCTGCGCTTCGCTCCTAAGCCCGTCAAAGATGCTGAGCCGCTGCGACAGGGGCAGATCGATCTGGAAATCGGGGTCCTCGGAGAGTTCGCACCGGAGGTGAAGACTCACTTCCTGTTCCGCGATCAGTTCGTAGGTGTGGTCCGAGAGGGACATGACTTACTGATGGAGGCGGTGACACCTAAGCGATATGCAGCTTGCAGGCATGTCGTAGTATCCCGAATGGGGAAATTTGCCGGACCCGTCGACCATGCTCTTGAGAAACATGGTCTGGAGCGTGATGTCGTCGTTGTCGTGCCGGGTTTCCTTGATGCCTTACGGATCGCGCGTCATTCGGACCTCGTCGCGCTCGTCCCCAGTTGGTGTCTCGGTGGCGATCTGATAAGTGGTGAGCCGCTTGTTCAGGGCTTGGTGAGCTTTGAGCTGCCGGTTCGCACGCCGAAGATCGCAGTATCGGCGATGTGGCATCCTCGTGTTGATTCTGACCCGCCTCATCGGTGGTTCCGCGAAACTGTAATCCGAGTGTGTCGGACGGCGCAGAACAACTTGCGCGTCACACTAACCGGCGCCCCCTAGCTCGCAGACAACATTGCCGAAGTTTGGATACTTCCTGGGATTCAGTGGACGCGTCGGCGTAAGCCCTGCCAGATCGGCGCGTGTTATCGGCCTAATGTCGGTAGCGCAGCGCTTCGACCAAGAGAGCAAACGCTGCTGAGGTCTGCCGCCGACTCGGATAGTACAGGTGATACCCGATGTCGGCCGGGCACCAATCCTCCAGAACGCGTTTCAGGCGTTGCTCCTTCAGATATTGGCGCACGAGATCTTCTGGCAAATAGGCAACGCCGAAACCTGCAAGCGCTGCTTTCAGCAGCTGCGGTGAGCCGTTGAAGGTGAGCTGTCCTTCGACTCGTACGCGGATTTCGCGCTGCCCCTTGGCAAATTCCCACGCATACAGGCCACCTTGAGTCGGCAGGCGCAGATTGATGCAGACATGTTGCACGAGGTCCTGCGGCTTCTTGGGCTCCGATCGTCCTTTGAAGTACGACGGTGTACCGACCACCGGCATGCTGACGTCTGGACCGAGGCGAACGGCAATCATATCCTTCGCTACCTGTTCGCCGGCGCGGACGCCAGCATCGAAGCGCTGTGCCACGATGTCGGTCAGACCGTAGTCGGTGATGAGTTCGACGTTGATTTCCGGGTATTTCCGCAGTAAAGGAATCAACCGGGGCCATAGGATCGTATCGGTGGCGTAGTCAGTGGATGTGATGCGAATTGTGCCGCTCGGTCGTTTCCCGAGCTCGGTCAGGGCAATGAGTTCGGTTTCCACCTCCTCCAGACGGGGAGCCACGGAATTGAGCAATTGCTCACCGGCGTCGGTGGGTGACACGCTCCGCGTCGTACGAGTTAGCAGCCGTATGCCCAGGCGCTCTTCCAGATCACGAATGAGATGGCTCAGCGAGGACTGCGACATCCCCAGTTTCGCGGCGACCCGGGTGAAGCTGCGTTCCCGGGCTACGGTGATGAACGCGACCAGGTCATTGAGATTCGTTCGCTGCATTTATGCGCCACGCCCATAAGGCTGTGCGGATTAAACAGCTTAATCCCCGTCGTATACCTCCGTAGAGTACGGCCTGCGCCCGGTGCCGCCTCAATGTCCGGCATATGGAGCAGCCATGATTGTTGCACGCAACGGATCCCAGGCTTCCATGAAAGGTCCCGCTACGACCTTCATGCGAGACGTGCGCATTGACCACTTATTGCAGTCCCCGGGCCCAGCCTCGTTCGGCGGTGCGACCGTCTGTTTCGAACCCGGAGCTCGCTCGGCCTGGCATACGCATCCGTGCGGTCAGACCTTGATCGTGACCGCGGGGCTTGGCTGGACACAGTGTTGGGGCGAAGCGAAAGAAGAAATTCGTCCGGGTGATGTCATTGTGTGCCCACGTGGAAAAAAGCATTGGCATGGTGCAACTCCCACGACGGCGGTGACCCATATCGCCATCCAGGAATCCAAAGACGGCAAGAATGTCGAATGGCTCGAATTGGTCACCGACGAGCAATACAGCTCCTGATCGTGTGACGTGCGGGACTTCCAGATTTTGCCAAGCCCTACCCATTAGTACTTAGGAAGACAGACTATGAACCCGACTTATGATTTCAAGGGCCAAACTGCCCTTATAACCGGTGCCGCATCCGGCATGGGACTGGCCACCGCGCGAGCCTTCGCCTCAGCCGGAGCCGCCGTCGCGCTTGTCGACCGCCACAAGGAGCAGCTCGAAGCAGCAACGGAGGCATTGCTAGCTGACGGGCACAGCGCCATCAATTTTGTTTGTGACGTTTCTGATGAAGCAGAGGCCGAAAGCGCCATCCGCGGCACGGTCGCCAAATTCGGGCGACTGGATATGGCTTACAACAATGCCGGAATTCTCGGACCGATGTGCCCGATGTCAGAAGAGACGGCCGAAGGATACGATGTCACTCAAGCAGTGAATCTTCGAGGGGTCTGGACATTCATGAAGCATGAATTGCTACAGATGAAAAAGCAGCGAAGCGGTGCCATTGTGAACTGCTCTTCCCTGGGCGGTCTCGTGGGACTTGCGGGTCGCGCGGCCTATCATGCGAGCAAGCACGGGGTTATCGGACTGACGAAGAGCGCTGCATTGGATGTCGCGGCTCACGGAATCCGGGTTAACGCTATTTGCCCGGGTTGTATTGATACCCCGATGGGCGCTGGCATCGATCCCGCAGCTATGAAAGAGTTTCTAAAGGACCAACCGATTGGCCGGTTCGGCCGTCCGGAAGAGGTTGCAGCAGTGGTGCTTTGGTTGTGCAGCCCCGGAGCCAGTATGGTTCTGGGTGTGGCACTGCCCGTTGATGGCGGTTTCGTTGCTCATTGATCGAAAGTGAACGACGCATTTGAATGACGTGCGACGCCTTGGCGAGAATCCTGCGACGTGGAGACGAATTGTAGGGCGAGCAACCGCCATCTGCGCTGAATACTATGTCGCCTCTCATGACGAGGGTGACGCCAAAGCGCGCTGCCGCGCGGCAGACGTTGAAACCGTCCGAGTTGCAATACCCGCGAACTTCGATGCTATGACGGGTCGGCGTATCTGGTGGACACGTGGGGTCATGGAACGCGGTGTGCGGTCGAGCGGTCAACGCTGGGTGACCAGATCGGCGAGCAGGAGCGTCTCTATGCCAGCAATGTTCCGCCACCCTTCGTCATTAGTAATCGCAAGGGTGGCGTCAGACTTGAATGCTGTGGCGAGCTGAATCGCATCGGGGGTTCGAACGCGATAGCGCGCCCGCAATGCGGCCGCCTCCAGCAGGATCTCGCGTGAGATCGGCTCCAACGTCAAGTTTGGAAAATAGCTCAAGAGGGTCTCATAGTCATCGGCCTGCATCCTGCCGACCCACCTGCAGTGGCTTGACGATCAAATCCATCAGTGTGAGCTCTGAGGCAACAGCTTGAAACTTACCGGCTTCGAGTTGCTCGATGACGTAATCGGCAGCCTTACCAAATGTGGCATTTTGCTCAAAATGGTAGATCCAGACGCAGGTGTCCAACAGAACTCGCTGGTGGCGCGGAGCAATGCGCCCGGCTACCAATCCTCGCGCTCCGACCTGAGGTATGCCTCTGCTCCTTGCCACACTTCGCTGTGCAGTCCGCGCGTGCGTTTCGCGAATTGCTTGGGCTTTGGAATGATCACGACTCGATCGGACTTACACAGTACGAGAAGCTCGTCTCCCCCTCCCTTCCACCATTCGATCAAGGTTCATGGTCGAACCCGAGCCGTTTACGAGAAGCAATCTCAGGGTTGGTTGACCGTTACCGGCCATCCACCCAGTTCGAGTTCCGGCGGCAGCAGCCGGATGAAGGCTTCGACCTTGTGAATCTCCCCGTCGTAGATCTTGAATAACTCGAACGCCGTAAGCTTATCGGAACCAGGTCCGCGCACGTTCCAGGATAGGCGCAGCAGGACGATGCCCATCCGCTCGTCCACGAAAATGGATCGCACAGTGACGTGGCCGAGGCGCTTGAAGATCGCAAGCGATTGGGTGGCGATGTCCTTGCAGGTGGGGCTGAACACGCAGTCAGGCCCTGCCATCACCGCACCGTTCTCGACGCGCCTGGTCCCCGGTGCGAACGGCGTTCCCACCGAAGCGAAGGTTTCAGTGGAGTTCAGGCCCTTCGGGTAGTGCAGGGCGATATCGATCGCCTGCTCACGCGTTGCCAGCTGCGACGGTCGCGGCACGAAGCTCATCTCCTCGCTGGGAGCATTGAATGTGTCGATGCTAAAGCTCAGGCCCTCCGCACGGCTGCGTGCGGCCACCAGTTCGAGTTCGCTGATCTTCTCGCCTTCCACCCGGACTCGCACAATCAGGATGACCGGTGCGCCGGCTTCCTCGACCAGGACCCCCGCGATGCTTTGTCCCGCGCGCTCGTCGATGATGTCCTGGCGATAGCCGCGCAGCCTGGTCACAGTGTTGACTAGGCCTACCTTGGCGAGCGGCTTTTCGATGGCGTCCTCGGTGACACGCAGGTTGGCGGCCACCGGTAGTTTGCTCGAGTCGTGGTCGATCAGGGCGTAAAGCACCTGGGTAACCATGCCGCGCAGGCACTCGCGGTCACAGGTCGGTGGTACGGTCGGCGGCGAGTTCGGGCTGGTGGCCGCGAAGGCGCTGGAGGACAGCAGAATCAGCCATAACGTGGCGATGGTCTTCATGGTTGTCTCCGGTGCGGTTGGCCGCTTCCTGTTCGTGTGATCGTGGCGAGCCTACACCGCAGTTGCTGTTATGAACATTGCGCGGATACCTCCGTATCTATCGTTCCAGCATCGCGGCCATCACTCCATCGAAGTTCGGCGGCTCGCCATCTTTGAAGCGCGTCAGGAACTCGTAGATCGCGCCCGAGGCTTCGTGAAAGCCACGGGGAAGGCCTGCACTTTCGAATGTCGACGCGACCTCCTGCATCTCGCCGGTCCAGCGCCAGGCCTTTGCCGAGACACGGACAGCGTCGCCGCGGGTGCGCTCCATGAGACCAGGCTGCGAGCGTGCCCATTCCGCTGTGAGCTCCCCTTCCACTCCCTCCATCCGCGCAAGCGCGGCCACCGCGAGCCGGAGCGCGATCTGGCCCTTGTTCCAGGCCGCATAGACCATCTTGAGCGCCGATGCCGTACCGGGCTGCGGCCCCAACACAATGGGTTCCTGCAATGTTCCACGGAACAGCGCGGCCGCCTGCTCGGCATCGGGGCCGGAGAGATAAAACCGTGTCTCACCTGGTCCGCGCGGCGGATTGCCGACGATGCCTCCATCGACGAAGCGTCCGCCGGCCGTGGTGACCAGAGCGGCGATGCGGCGTGCGCGCTCTGGGCAGATGGCATTGGCATCGATATAGAGGCCCCGGAATCCCGCTGCGACGACTTCTTGGGCCAGCGCCTCTGCACCATGTGGCGGACAGACCGAGACGATAACGTGGGAGCGGGCGACGACCGCTCCCAGATCCGGCAAGGGTTCGAACCCGGCGGCCGTGGCACGCTGCGCCGTAGCTACGCTGCGCCCTTCGGCAGCCCAGACCACCCGTGCGCCATTGCTCTGCGCGGCCACGCCCACGGACGTGCCCATATCACCGGGATAGAGGAGACCTAAAATGACGCCAGTCATGAGTGGACCTCCAGGACTCTCCGGACAGGTAAATCAACGATTTCACTGGTAGGAAGGCAGGATTGGTGGTTTTCCAGTCTCAACAGGATCTCCCGGTCGGCCCGTATGGCGTCCGTTGCTCGGCCGCCGGATAATATTTTGGAAGGGTGGACGCGCTCGGGGTATTTCCGTTAGGCCTTTAAAAGCAAGTCGTTAGGCGGCATTTAGATTCCCTTCCTTTCCACTGATTCGATCACCGGATGGAAAGCCGTCGCTGTCCTTAGAAAAGCAGCCCCGCACACAAGGCGCGGGGCCGCCCAGGTCATTTCTCCCTAGCGTCCGCGCCAACGAATAGCTCGTACTGCGCCCGCCGCTCCTCCGCACAAGCCAAAGCGAGTCCGACTGTCCCTCGCAGCTGACCGTGGGGGATATTGCGCGGACTTAACGGTAGATGACCGCCTACACGCGGCCAGCATCTTCCTGTTTCGAGCTTCGTTATCATCGTAAGTAATTGAATAAAAAAGGCATATGGGGCATGCATGTCCCGCATAATGCCGGGGGTCCCGCATAATGCCGGGGTCGAGGGTTCGATTTCTCCCCCTCCCTTTCCACCACATTCAATAGTCACAATCGCTTGGCGTGATACTGAACCTTCGACATTCCCTCGAAGTCCGCATCCTGAGTCCAAAGCGTGGCTCGGTACCGTCCTGCAGTGGCAAGCATCACGCTGTCCGCCATCGCAATTCGATGCTGTATTGACAGTCGCGCCGCCTCCAATGCTGTCGCGCGGTCAAGGTCCACGACCTTTCCTTGCTCCATGATTGCGATGGCCCGTAGCGCTTCGTCTTCATCGCGTTGCTGGCAGATTCGCTTGAATACCTCGTAGAGAGAATGTGACGGCACAAGCAGTGATCGGGTTGCTTCAATCGGTCTGGCGAATACCGACGCGTTGGGTCCGTCGGCGAAGTACTCCAGCCACGCCGAGGAGTCCACAACATTCATGTGCGATCGGTTTCCCGGGGAACATCCGTATCAATCCCCTTCAGAGAACCGCGTGCGGACTTCGTTGATCGCACCGGCACAAGCTCGATTCGGCCTCGATATTCGATGGCATGGAGTTTCTCGCCCGGCTTGATGCCGAGCGACTCGCGCATCCGGGAGGGAATCACAATCTGATACTTAGGGGAGACGGTGATCGTTGTCATACAATAATCCGATCGATCATATAATCGTAAAATTTTATGCCTATCATCGCTTCAGCGCAATGTCACGATGGTGAGCGCTCAGGCCGCAATCACACTTTCGGGTGACATAATTGCGCTTTGATTTGCCAGCGCAGAGAAGTGCTCCACACACATGGGGGATTTCGTGCGGTCTTGGCGGGATTTACTCGCCTGACCTGGCACCTTACCTTCCTTTTTGGCGGATAGGCGAGTAGGGTAAGTA
>Ga0182030_10022372_pt1 | contig 11769 bp, 10 predicted proteins | sample 812S3MmetaG_FD_121299 | JGI IMG/M metagenome (GOLD analysis project Ga0182030, IMG submission 121299) | Permafrost microbial communities from Stordalen Mire, Sweden - 812S3M metaG (Illumina Assembly) | ecosystem: Environmental > Terrestrial > Soil > Wetlands > Permafrost | place: Sweden... | reverse complement strand
GTGATCGTCGCCCGTCCCGCCGCCCGGAGCGGACGCCAACGCCGTTCAGTCAGAGTGTCCGCACCGGGCGTCGTGCCGTTCGCCGTCACCAACCGGACAACGGAGCGAAGTCGCGCCGGACGTGTGCCGGTGGTTCGTCCGTTCATCGCCGCGTGTCGTGGCTGGAAATTTAATTGGTTCATCGGCCCTGCCGGGGGCAGCGGTTTTGGGTTGGTTGTTTTGGTCGCGGCGCGTTCTTGAAGGGTGCGCCCTCCGTGTCCCGCTGTTGGCTTTGTTCTCGTCCGCCACCGGGCCGGGATTGGTGGCGCAACCGCAGCCAAGCCGGGAACTGGTTGGTTTTTTGGGGGCTTGGCTGCTGCAAAAGCCCCGCCCGCCGCCTCCCTTTTGCCCTTTCATCGTCGGTCATGGCTTTTGCTTGCGCGAAAACTCCTGGTTCGCTGGCGCGAGCGGCCCGCTGGCTCCCGGTTGGTGAAGAACCAAGCCAACAGCGGGACACGGACGGCGGTCATCAAAAAAAAGCTTATGAAAAACAAAAATCAAGGTGAAGAACAAGCTCCAGCGAACGCCAGCCAGCTATCATCAAAAGCCCTGGCCCTGGCCACGCTGGCGGAGTTCCGGCGAACGTGGCGGGCGTTGAACCAACAGGGAGCGAGCCAAGACGTGTTGGCCGGACTGAAATGCGGGGCGTTCATTGCGCTGCGGCATATTGAGCGCGAGACGCCCGAATGGGAATTATGGACGACCTTGCCGGACGAGGCGGAGCTGACCGGCCAGTCCCGCACGGGCGATCACCTGGCCGTCACCCGCCGGTTAATGGGGTTCCCGGTTTGACCTGCGGCAGCAAGGCGGCGCTGGCGCATCTTCTTTAGCTGCCGCTGCCCTGGTTGTGACCGTTGCCGTTCTGGTGTCCGGCCACGAAGGTCTCGACCACGTCCACGATTTTTTGCTGGTGGTGGCGAGGCAACTTGCTCACGGCCTCGAAAGCGCGACGCGCTTTGCCTGTTGGGCCAGCGCCGCGTTTTTTGGCCGTGGCCACGCCCAGCAGATAATCTGTGCTGACGCCCAAGGCCGTGGCCAACTGTGCCACTTGTTCCGGGCGCAAGGCGACCGGCTCGCGTTCCCACCAACTTAACGCGCGTTGCGTGACGCCGAGCTTGTCGGCCAGTTCACGCTGGCTCAATCCCGCCTCTTCGCGTGCGGCGACGAGGCGTTCACCAAAGGCGGTGCGCTTTCGTTCTGTTGGTCGGCCCATGTTTGCTGGCATGACGAGAGCATATGCCGAGTTAGCCGCAATACAGGAAAGTGCTTGCATACATAAACGTAATACGTCAAACTCGCCGTCATGTCAAAACAATCCCCAACAGGCTTGACAGGTTCGCCGAAAAACCGGCGGCTGGCCGAGTCCCACCGGCTGGCCGCTCTGGATGAAATCAACGACCGGTGCCGGCACGCCATCACGCTGGCCGGATTGCTGGAAGCCCACGGCAGCGGCCGGGAGGCGGAGCCGCTGGAGGCCGATGTGGTCAGGGGTGTCGGCGAACTCATCCTGGCGGAAGTCCGGGCGATGCAGGTGTTGGTGAATCAACTCTGGCAGGAGACGGAGCCATGAAATCGAAAACTTCACCGAAGCAAAAACTGTCCGCCGCCGAGCGCGAGTCCGACCGCTGGCTGGCCTGGGAGGACGCGCTGTTGGACCACTGCCACGCTCTCACCACGCTGGCCGAACTGTTGGCCCACGCCGGGCGCAACGACACGGTGCCGCTGGCCGTGGTGAACCACACCGGTAGCTTGATGAAGGGGGAAGTGGCGCGTTTGAAACAGCGGTTGCTGGCCCGGCCCGGACGGAGGGCAACCCCATGAGCTTTCAGGAAATCCACCGGACGCCGCTGGACGAGCGCGTGTTGCGTTGCACGTTTGAGAATTATCCGTGGGATGATTGGGAACGGACGGCTTTGGCGGCGGGCGTATCCAAGACGCTGGCGGGCCTTGGCCGTCTGACCATGCGGGAGGCGTATCAGCACCAATGGGACGACCGTTTGAAATCGCTCTGTGGCTGGAACGACGAGGGACGGCGCATGATCAAGCTGGCCTTGCGTTCTCCGCAGACGGCGGAAAAACGCTGGCAGCGGTTGCTGGACACCGACGGTTATCGCGGTTGCTGGCGCACGCTCCCCGGCGACCCGCCCATCCTCACTTGGGAATCCTGGACATGAACACCCTTGACCTGAACCAACTCAAAGCGAGCGTTGACCTGGTGGCCGTGGTGCAGTCGCGGGGCGTCAAACTCACCGAGCAGGGCAAGGACTACGTTGGCTTGTGTCCGTTCCACAAAGAAAAAACGCCGAGCTTTCACGTCACGCCGTCCAAAAATCTTTTCCACTGTTTGGGCTGTGACGCTGGCGGCAGCGTCATTGACTTCATCATGCGTCAGGACGGGCTGACCAAAAGCCAGGCCGTGGCGTGGTTGAAGGAACACAGCGGGAACATTTTTGCCCGGACGGCACCAGCAGCAGCACCCGCCAGAATCTTGAAGCCGGAGGACGCGGAGGCGTTATTGCGGCGCGTGGTCAAGTTCTACGTCCGCACGCTGCGGAAAGACGCGGGCGGCTTGAGCTATTTGAAGCAGCGCAATCTGACCGACGCGGCGATGCTGGAAGTGTTTCAAATCGGCTACAGCAACGGGAGCTTGCTCCGGGCGCTGCCCAAATCCGGCGACCTCATCCGCAATCTGAAAACTTTGGGCGTGTTGAACGCAAAGGGACAGGAACACTTTCGGGGCTGCGTCACCGTTCCCATTTTTGACGCGGCGGGAAAAGTATCGGGCATTTACGGCCGTCGCGTGAACGACGCCGAGCCGCGGCACCTGTATCTGCCCGGCCCGCATCGGGGCGTGTTCAACGGGGCGGCGGCTAAAGCGAGTCAAAGCCTGTTTATCACGGAGGCGATTTTCGATGCGTTGAGCTTGTGGCAGGCCGGGCAGCGGAACGTGATTGCGTTGTATGGGGCGAACGGCTGGACGGACGACCACGCGCAACTTTTGAAGGACAACGGCACGACCGAAATTTATCTGGCCCTGGATAATGACCAGGCGGGCGAGGAAGCGACGGCTAAACTAAAGGGCGAAATCCTGCCGCCGCTGGTGAAGCAAATCCACGTCGTCAAATGGCCGGAGGGCGTGAAGGATGCGAATGATTTTTTCCTTAGCCGTTCCCCCGCCGACTTTCAGAAGCAATGTCTGGCACCACTCGCGCCGGTGAAACCGGACGAGGAGGCCCGGCGCGAAGCGCCATTGAGTGCAGACACCGTCTGCATGACGCCGGACGGCTTTACGGCCAGCTATGGCGGGCGGCGTTACGAGTTGCGGGCCATTGAACAGCAGAAGCAGGCCCGGCTGCGGGCGACCGTCAAGGCCGTCGGGCCGGAACACCGTTTTCATATTGATACGGTGGATTTTTACTTGAGCCGTTCACGGCGGATGTTCATCAGCGAGGCGGCGAGGCTGTTTCGTGAAACGGTGGAAATCATCGAGGCCGACGTGAACCGGCTCATCAGCCAGGTCGAAGCCTACGCACAGAAACAACTGGAGGACCGCCAGAGCCTGGCCGTGCTGGTGTCCGACACGGACAAGGCCGAGGCGTTGAAACTGGGGCGGCATCCCGATCTGGCCGGGGAGATATTGCGGGACATGGAAAAGCTGGGGCTGATTGGCGAGGCGGGTAACAAGCTGATTGGTTATCTCACCATGACCAGCCGCAAGATGCCCGACCCATTGGCGTTGCTGACGCTCTCCGGCAGCGGTTCCGGCAAGAGTCATTTGCAGGACACCATTCTTTGTCTCTGTCCCGACGAAGAGTTAATCAAGCTGACTTCCTTGACCGACCGGGCGTTGTTTTACAAGGGCGAGGACTCGCTGCGGCACAAGGTGCTGGCCGTCGAGGAACTGGCCGGGGCACAGGGGGCGGACTACGCCATCCGCAATCTCATCTCGGCGAAAAAACTGGTCATTGAAAGCACCATCAAAAATCCGCTGACCGGCAAACTGGAAACCCAGGTCAACACGGTGAACGGCCCGACGGCGGTGTTTCAGACCACGACCAATCCCCGGACGGACGCCGAGACGCGGAGCCGGTTCGTGGTCATCAGCGTGGACGAATCGCCGGAGCAGACGCGGGCGATTTTGGCGGCGCAACGCCAGAGCCACACGCGGGAGGGCTGGCGGCTGCGGCTGGCGCGTGAAGCCATCTTGAAACGGCACCAGTCGTTCCAGCGGTTGTTAAAGCCCTTGAAGGTCATCAATCCGTTTGAGCCGTTGCTGGATTATCCCGAGGGGCATCTGGCCGTCCGGCGCGACCAGCCCAAATACTTGAACCTGATTTTAGCCGTGACGTTCCTGTATCAGTTGCAGCGGCCAGTGCAGCACGACGCGGAGCTTGGCGACTACATTGAAACCACGCTCGATGACATTGCCATTGCGAACGAACTGGCGCATCAGTTGTTTGGGCACAGCCTCGATGACTTGTCCCGGCCAGGCCGGGAGTTGCTGCGGCTCATCGCTGATTACATGGCCCAAAAAGGTGGCAGCGCCACCGGCAAAATGGCCAGTGGTGCCACCACCACCTTCAATCGGCGGGAGTTGCGGGAGGCGTTCAAGTGGGGGGACACACGGTTGCGGACGCACCTGGATGAACTGGTGGAAATGGAATACGTCGTGCCGCTGTCGGGACGGTTTGGGCAGACGTATCAATACCGGCTGGTGTATGAGCCGACCGACGAGCCGGGCCGCTTTCTTTCCGGCCTCAAATCGGTGGAGCAGTTGCGGAAAGAAGCGCAACTTGTAGGCCAGTGCGGCACGCACCTCGCAGGTGTTTTACCCCACCTCGCACCCCAAAATGGGCACCTCGCACCCACCTCGCAGGGGCCAGTCCGCGAGGTTCAAAACCCGGTTCCGACCAATGGCAACGGACGTTTTATGAAATCGTCCGGCCACCTCGCACCCTTTTTGGAAAAACATATGCCGGAAAAACAAAAAAGCGGGAGGAACGGCCTGTGAAAAACGCAACGGTTCTGGCCGGTTATCTGGAAATGCTGCGCGTGCGCCACTTTTCGCCGGTGACGGTGGACTGCGACCGCAAGGCGGTGGGTTATTTTTTTCGTTATCTCGAAGCCGCCGCCGTGGCGGATCTCCGGGCGGTCAGCGGTGACACCATCGCGGACTATCAGCGGGAACTGTTGCCCAGGCATACCGTGGGCACGGTGCGTGCCTATCTCATCAGCCTGCGCCGGTTTTTTGCGCACCTGGAAAACACCGGCATGATTTTGGTCAATCCGACGCCGGACGTGCCGCTGCCCAAAGAGGAACGGCGCCTGCCCCGGCGCATCTTGAAGCCGTCCGAAGTGCGCAAGCTGTTGAAGGCACCGGACGAAACGCCCAAGGGACTGCGCGACCGGGCGTTGCTGGAACTGTTTTACAGCAGCGGCATCCGGCGCGAGGAAATGACCCGGCTGGCCGTGCCGGACGTGGACATCCGCAACGGCTTTGTGCGTGTGAAGGGCAAAGGTGGACGCGACCGCGTGGTGCCCGTCGGTCAAAGCGCGTGCGAGGCGCTGGCCAGGTATTTGAAAGACGCCCGCAGCGTGTGGCTCAAGGCCGAACGCAATCCTGGCTGGACGGATGCGCTCTGGCTGTCCCCCATCCAGCCGCATCCGCCGCTTAAAAAGGAAGCCATTGCCGCCATCGTCCGGCGACATGCCCGGCAAGTTTTGGGCCGCAACGTCTCGCCGCACGTCTGGCGGCACAGTTACGCCACGCATCTGGTGGCCAATGGCGCAAACGTCGTTTATGTGCAGCGGTTGCTGGGCCACAAATCGCTTAAAACCACCGATATTTACACCCGTGTCAGCGTGCCGGACTTGAAAAAGATGTTGCGGCGCGCCCATCCCGGCGCACGGCGCACGGCCACGCCGCTCCCGGCGGTGACGCCAGCAATGGCCACCCAAATGCACAGCGGCCACAAACAAGTAAAACCACCCCATGACAACCACGACCCATCAAACCCTGTCGCTTGACACCTTGAGCCAGCGTTACCGGCAGCATCTGGAACTGCTCAACTACTCGCCCCGCACCCATGGGACGCTGGCCACCTACTTTCACCGGTTCGGCGAGTTTTTAGCCGAGGCCAAAATCAGCGACCTGCAAACCGTTACGGAAACAACGCTGGCCGACTTTCAACGCTGGCTGTTTTACCAGCCGACGTTCCGGGGCACGGCCCGTTCGGTGGCCTCGCAAAACCGGGTGTTGAGCGGCCTGAAAAGCTTTTTTGCGTTCCTCGTGCATGAGGGGTATCTGGCGCACAATCCGGCCCAGGGCTTGAAGCTGGCCAAGGAGCCGGAAACCCTGCCCAAGAACATCCTGACGCCGGAGGAGGCCCGCCGCATCATTGAGTCGCCCGACACGCACACCCTGATTGGCTACCGGGACCGGACGCTGCTGGAAGTGCTTTACGCCACCGGCATCCGCAAGGCCGAGTTGCGCAACCTCACTGTGGACGCCGTGAACCTGGAGGAGGAACTGCTGCGGGTGAACAAGGGCAAGGGCGGGAAAGACCGGGTGGTGCCGTTGAGCGCCATTGCCTGCCAGTATCTGGAAAACTACATCAAGGCCATCCGCCCGGAGCTTTTGAAAGGCCAGACCACCGACAAACTGTTCCTCTCCCTTCAGAATGGCCTGCCCTTGGGGGCCAACGGGGTCAAGTACCTGCTGGACAAATACACCCGGCGGTTGCGGCTCAAAAAGCGGGTGACGTGCCACCTGTGGCGGCACAGTTGCGCCACGCACCTGTTGCAGAACAACGCCAACCTGCGGCACGTCCAGGAAATGCTCGGCCACAAGTCGCTGGCGACCACGGAGCGTTATCTGCGGCTGACCATCACGGACTTGAAGGAGGCGCACCGCAAGTTCCACCCCAGGGAGCAGCAGCAGCGCCGGAAGGCCGCCCAAGGGTAAGCCACGGTCGTTTGGGCAAAATGGGCATTGAGGGAATCAATGGCGGGGTGATTTTTTCGATTAACGAAAAGGGCGGCAATCGCCTATGCTGGTGGCGGTGAAAGTGACAATCCAACGATCTTCGAGGTGCCGCCGGTCATGCAGCAAAGCCGGGCGGGGCGGAAAACCGTTGGAACATATTGGGAATGGCGTATTTAGGCAAAAAGTGCGCCAGGGTGTTATTTGGGCCAATGATGACCAAGATGCCGGGGACTTCGGCGGCAATGGCGGCGTTCCGGGATTGACGGCGGCGCAGCAGGCGGACGGATTTAATTACCAGGAACTCGACTACAACGACAATCCACTCTATCGCATTCATGGCACCCGTGACCTAGTGGACTTTTTCCCTGTGTATTTGAACATCGCCAGTTTGTTTCAAAGCAATGCCTTGAGCGCCGGCATCAGCTTCACGGACACCAACTGGCAATTTGTGTTGAGCCAGGCCGACGGCGTGCTGCGGTTTGCCTACACGAGTTTGACGCCGACCAATTACATGAACTTTTTACGCGACACCAACGAAGCCCGCCTGTTGGGCGGTTATCCGGGTGAAACGGGCAATTATGCCGGGGCACAGTTGACGACCATCACCAATGTTGTCAACGGCGGCGTGCCATTGCCGCAGTCGTTTATAGCCAGCATTGCCACAAACAACCAAGGCATCATTCTGGTGGAAGCCGCGGCCCCCACGACGCAACCGCTGGTGCTGACGATTTATCACGGCACCAATCAGATTGCGCAGACACAGCTTTATTTGAGCATCAGCGGCGTGGAGCAGATGTTCCGGAGCAAGACCATGATGGTCTATCCCCAACCAGGGTCGGTTCCCGACCGGTTGACAGATGCCAGCGTGCCGAATGAGCCCGACACGACTGAAAATAATTTTATTTTTGTGCACGGTTACAATGTGAATCCAGCGCAGGCGCGTGGCTGGAATGCCGACATCTACAAGCGGATGTACTGGTCCGGCTCGCACGCAAAATTTTGGGGTGTGACGTGGACGGGAGCTGATTCGCAAGTGGCCAACGCCGTTACGATCAACTTGCAGACAAACATTCTTCACGCTTTCGCCACCGCCCCGCTGTTGAACAGCTTCATTAACAGCCTGAGCGGCACAAACGTGGTAGCCGCCCACAGTCTGGGCAACATGCTGGTTTTGAGCACTCTGAACGATTGCACCAATCAAACCATCAACACTTATTTTATGATTGATGCGGCGGTCGCCATTGAGGCGATTGACCCCAACGCGCCGCTGAATCCTGACATGTATCCTTCCGCCTGGACAAATTACGATAGCCGTTTATGGGCGAGCGGATGGCACACCATGTTTACCACAAATGACGGCCGCAGCACGCTGACTTGGAGCGGGCGGTTAACTGGCCTGCAAAACGCCAGCGTTTATAATTTTTATTCCAGCGGCGAAGAAGTGTTGCGGGATTATCCCACTGATCCCCCGTCCTACTTGCTTACAATCGCCTACGGTCAAGGTGTGGCGCTATTACAAGGCATAAAAGGTGCTAATACATGGGCTTGGCAGGAAAAGTTAAAAGGGCTCATGTCGGCGAACGGCCTTTTGAGCAGCGATCATGGCGGCTGGCAGTTTAATCCGTATTACAACACCGATATATTCGGCGATCACATGTCGCCAGCAAATGCGGAGTTGCTGTTTAATAGCGGACACCTAGAAACGAACGCATTCTTTAACTGGGGATCACCCAGTTTATCCCTCTTCCCGTACAACAACGACTTGGCGCTGGAAGCTTCCTATGGCAGCAGCTACGCCAGCAGCTACGCTCAAAACAACCGCAACCGCATCTTGTCTGACGCAGTTCCATGCCTCACTTTGCCGCTTGGAGCGAACGCGGACACTAATCTCGACCTCGAATTTGGTGGAACGAGAAATTTTGATATGCAAACCACCTACGAAAATGCCTGGCCCCCCGGTCGTGGCGCAGCAAAGTATCCCGCTGGCACTCAAGCGCCCGGTGAATGGCATCATTCGGATGTTGAGGCGGTGGCCTACACTTTTACCTACCATCTATTCGACAAAATGGTAACCGTCGGCAACCTGAAATAATTATGAAAAACTCAATCGTATTTCTTTTTCTGATTTTTGCTGCTCTAATCAATAGTCGTGTTATTGGACAGACTCCTGCTTTGCCTCCGGAATTTGGCCCCCACCAATGGACAGCAACCGTCACGGTCATTGGCGAGGACGGCAACCCCATTGCTGCGGCTGATGTCTCGCTTCAATATACCGTTCCCACTCCGGCTGGATCAAGTGATCCGACATTCGGGGAAATCAAAGGACTCACCGATACCAACGGGGTGTTCAGCGCATCACATACGGACAGTTCGCCTGATTTGGGGCTCGTTATTGATAAAGCCGGTTACTACGCGACTCATAGTGGTTGGCAATTTTATTTTGATGACAAGAGACGAAATCCTTCTTTTACATTGATACTCAAAAAAATCGGCGACCCGATAGCCATGTACGCGAAGAAGGAGGAAATCAAAATGCCAAAGGAAAACGAACCCGTCGGCTTTGATCTGATGATCGGAGATTGGATTGCGCCGTATGGCGCAGGCAAAACCGCCGACGTGTTTTTCACCGTTCATCGGAAAATCATCAGTCCGCAGGAATTTGACGCCGATTTGAAACTCACGTTCCCCAATGCTGGCGACGGAGTTGCCATCGTGCCACCCGCGCCTGACACCGGTAGTCCGTTGGTGATGCCGCATTCCGCTGTGGAAGCGGGCTATCAACCGGCATTGACGTGGAACTACCATAATTTTACCGAAACTTCCGAACCGGCCTCTGGATACTTTTTCCGCGTGCGCACGGTTTTGGACTCAAACAGCAACATCCAAAGTGCCCTCTATGGCAAGATACAAGGCGACGTGAGATTTTTGGTCGGCACAAAAGCACCGCGTGCCGGAATTGCATTTAACTACTATCTGAATCCGACGCCGAACTCGCGGAACGTGGAATTTGACCCAAAACAGAATCTGCTTGGAAATTTACCATTTGATGAGCAGGTTCAATCCCCGTAGTGGTGGCATGAACGAGAAAATTTTCATTTTCCTGTTTTTCTGCGGGGGATTTGTCGCGGCTTTCTGCTTTTTGTTGTTTGCCACTTTCGTTCGCCGATCTCATTTAGTGAGATGGCTGTGCTTTATTGGTGCCTTTTGCGGGCTTGTTTATGAAGGCGGCTGCTTCATGACGGCCGCAGGTGTTGGGGAAGCAACTGGAGGCGGCGACCGTTCCGGCAATTTAATGGCACCCATTGTGGGCGCATTTTTCATTGCGTTGGGATGGAGCTTCGCGCTCATTCTCTTTCTGCCCATCAAGAAAGGAAGGGACGTATCTCAAAGTCCCGATCAAAACAAAAATGCGTCTGATAATTGATGGCCAAAAGGCGGATTAACTGCGGGACGCCATTCTCCTTGCCAGGGCAAGGGGCAGACGTAACACGCCCCGCTCAAGCCCCATTCCAGACGGCACGCCTGACCTCTAACGAAGTTAGTTGATTTTGCGGACGAAAATTATCCTATCGTTGGCCGAGACTTGGACGAAATCCGTTCGAGAATTAGCCGGTTTTTATCCGAAGTGTGGCCGAGGTTTTAACGCCGGAAATCCGGCGCAGCGTCCGGCCAAGGTTGGCGGCGGGAAACCCATTTTGGACAAAACAAGCCTTACCCCTTAACATGGCAAGGGGTTCTGTGCTTCGCCCATGTTGCGCGAAATGCTTCGTCTGGTGCTAACCGTCCGTTGACACCCTGTTGCTAACCGCGTTGCCAACCGTGGTGCTTCGGATGTTGCCTCGCATGGTGACAACCCTGTTGCTTCGTCAGTTGCCAACCGAGGTGCGAAGCGGATGCTAACCACGGTGCGAACCGTTTTGCTAACTGCGCTGCGAACCGTCCACAGCCAGGCCACGACCACGGCCAGGGACACGACCGCGAACCATCCACGCCGGGCAGTAGCCATACGTTCAGGCCGGGCGACAAATGGTGATGCCGCGAAGCATCTGGAAAACGGTTTGCGGATAGACACCATCTCCTAACGAAATCGTTGTGGAAAAACCGGGGCAAAGACGAAGCGGCAAAAAGCGACAACGAACTTGCCGCAATAGGACGCCTTTTGCCGCCGGTAGTGATGCACACAGCGATTGCGCTGGTGTAAAACGGGCAATTTACCGTCAGACGTCTTCCCTAAGCACAGCTTTGGCGGCGCGAAATCTGTCGCGGTGTTGCGCGACAGTTGCGCAAAATTAGCGCAAAAATCGCGCGAACGGTTCAACGCCATTCAACGCAACTAAACGCCTTTCAACACCCTTCAATGTCAGCCGGTCATGTGGGCAAATCACCGGCCTTGCAAGTGGTTGGTTTTCGGCATCCTTCGGCCTCTTTCGGGTAATTTTGGGCTATGACACTTACCCCGCCTCGAATCGGCGATCTGGCCGCTCGCAGCCTGACGCAATGGCGGCTCGACAAGAAATCACTGGGCGAATCAAACGCCGCTCGATGAAACGTCGCAGACGCGCCGGACAAAAAACCGGCCGTCATCGGAATCCCGACGGCGCAGCCGCTTGAAGGACGCTCGCCGGCCCGTTCCTGTCATGGTGCGTTGCGAGAGGCAAGCCCCACGCCAGGCACGCGCCGGCGTCACTGCAATTAGAAGTCAGCCGGTTCGTGATCGTCGCCCGTCCCGCCGCCCGGAGCGGACG
>Ga0182030_10022371_pt1 | contig 11769 bp, 6 predicted proteins | sample 812S3MmetaG_FD_121299 | JGI IMG/M metagenome (GOLD analysis project Ga0182030, IMG submission 121299) | Permafrost microbial communities from Stordalen Mire, Sweden - 812S3M metaG (Illumina Assembly) | ecosystem: Environmental > Terrestrial > Soil > Wetlands > Permafrost | place: Sweden... | reverse complement strand
ATAGAAAAATTCTTTGCGAACATCAATCAAAAGCACCATTCGGAATTGAAGTCTCTACTTAGCTTGAAGTTCCAATTCTTTGATAAAAACAGTCCACTAATTTATCCCTTGTGAAGTATAATGTACCATTTATGCTACTTTATGTAGCAAATCGGTATCGAAAATGACAACATTTAACAACAATATTAATAATGTGAATGTATAAACGTCAATTTTGTTACTCTTACTGGCTTAATAAATTAGGAACAAAAGCAAAAAATTGCGTCGCTCTGTTTTTTTTATTTACTTTTCAATTCAAATAAATCATTTATGAAATACCCTGCCTGCTTTCTTGTCATATTGCTTGCCTGCTTATGTATCTCCTTCAAAGGGGACAATACGGAAAGGATAAACCTCCATGCAATCTCAAAGATCAGGAATGAAGGCTTTAATGATTCAAAAGTGATGGGTACGCTCTTTGAGCTGACAGATGTGAACGGTCCGCGGCTCACAGGCTCCCCCGGCATGAAGCATGCAGAAGCTTGGGCTAAAGAAAAACTGGAAGGCTGGGGCATAAGCGCTAAAATAGAGCCATGGGGTGGTTTTGGCAAAGGCTGGGAAATAAATAAGAGCTACATAGCCATGACTGCACCCTACTACCAGCAACTCATTGCCGTTCCCAAAGCCTGGACGCCAGGTACAAACGGATTAGTGAAAGCAATCGCTGTACTGGTGAAGATTGGCAAAGTGGAGGACATGGCAAAATACACAGGCAAACTGAAAGACAAGATAATAGTGATGCAGCCGGCGAGCAGCGAAACAAAACCGAACTTCATCCCGGATGCAAAACGGCTCAGCGACTCTGAATTAAAAGCCCTTTCCCTCGATCCGCACCTCGATGATGGAGCTACTAACCTGAGCCAAGTACCCAAGCCCGCCGATATGGCCCGCGCCAATGCCATGGCACTCAGGCTGGCTATAGATTCCTTCCTGTATCAGGAAGGGGCCACTGCAGTGGTGAGCCTTGTGAGAGGCGCCATGGGCACGGTATTCACCTCAAATGGTGCATCACATGCATGGGATGCAAAGCCCGTGCTGCCCGAAATGGAAATGAGCAGCGAGCACGTAAGCCGTCTGGTAAGGCTGTTGGAAACAGGCAAGGAAGTAGCCCTTGAAATGGACGAGAGGACCACGTTCTTTACTGGTGACTCCATAGAGAATAATGTAGTAGGGGAGATACTCGGCACTGATCCTGAGCTTAAAGACGAGGTGGTGATGCTGGGTGGCCACCTGGATAGCTGGCATGCCGCCACGGGTGCTACAGACAATGGCGCAGGTACTGCAGTAGCCCTGGAAGCCATAAGGATACTAAAGGCAATTGGGCTAAAACCGCGCCGCACCATTCGCATAGTGCTGTGGAGCGGGGAGGAGCAGGGATTGCTGGGGTCACGCGCATACGTAAAAAAACATTTTGGCGACCGGCTCACCATGCAATTAAAACCAGCCCAGTCAAGAGTATCAGCCTACTTCAACCTTGACAATGGCGGAGGTAAGATACGCGGCATATACCTGCAAGGCAACGATGAGTTGAGACCCATTTTTGAGGCATGGCTCACACCCTTCGCTGACCTCGGGGCAAGCACAGTAACGATAAAAAACACCGGCTCTACCGACCATATTTCGTTTGATGAGGTTGGCATACCTGCCTTCCAGTTTATTCAGGATGGATTGGAATATGGCAGCCGCACCCATCACTCCAATATGGATTCCTACGACCGTATCAGCGCCAATGATCTTATGCAGGCATCCATCATCATGGCCTCATTTGTCTACAACACCGCCATGCGCGATGATATGCTGCCGAGAAAGCCGCTACCAAAAATAACCCCGTCGCCAACAAGCAATTTGAGGTAGGGAACCAATAAAATAATAAAAGGGTGTGCCCTACCATAAATGCACACGCATACTGTCTGGTAAATACATTTTGTCCCCCGGCTTTATCCCGAAGGCATCATAGAATTCCGGGACATTAGGAAATGGGCCATTCACGCGGTTCTTCGCTGGTGCATGTACATCAGTAAGCAGTTGGGTTGCCACCCGCTCGGGCCGCTCTTCCAGCAGCCACCCAAGTGAGTAACCAAGGAAGAACCGCTGCAACGGCGTCATTCCATTTATTTTTTCACCTTTTTTATAGGTGTCTGTTTGTTTAAAGGCGTCGAGCCCTATTAAGATGCCCCCCAGATCAGCAAGGTTTTCGCCCAGCGTTGCTTTACCGTTTATGTGCAGCGTATCCAGCGGTATCATTTTGTTGAACTGCTGCACCAATACATCTGCACGGTGCATAAATTGTACGGTGTCAGTAATAGACCACCAACTGCTCAGGTTGCCGTTTTCGTCAAACTTCCTGCCCTGGTCGTCAAATCCATGAGTGATCTCATGCCCTACGGTGGAAGCAGCGGTGTAGCCGTATACTAATGCGTCATCCAGTTCCGCATCGCGGTAGCTAGGCACAGTCATCATTGCTGCAGGCAGCACTATCTCGTTATTTGATTCGTTATAATATGCATTATAAGTTTGGGGAGTCATGCTCCATTCATCACGGTCCACCGGCTTGCCCAGTTTGTTCATTTCGTAATTGTTCCACCACTCGTTAGCACGCAGCATATTGAGTACATATGGCCCGCGGTCAATTTTCAGTGCAGAGAAATCTTTCCACTTATCCGGATATCCTACTTTCTTGCGAATGGCCATCAATTTATGTATGGCTTTTTTCTTGGTACTGTCGCTCATCCAGTCCAGTTTTTCCATTCGGGCTTTGTAGGCGTTTCTTACGTTCTCAACTATCTGCTCGTAGCGGGCTTTTGCAGTTGCGTCAAAATACTCTTTTACAAAAAGCTGTCCGAGTTCTTCACCTATTGCGCCTTCCTCAGCGTCAAGAGCACGCCGCCAGTGCGGGTGCTGCTCTTCTGCACCGCGAATCGTTTTTGCATAAAAGTAAAAATTGGCGTCGGAATATGGCTTGCTGAGGTAACCGGCAAAAGTAGCCACCAAGTGAAAGGTCATATAATCTTTCAGCGTCTGTAGGTCCGTTCCCGCGATGACCTTGTCAAGTGCTTTGTAAAACTCCGGCTGCCCTACTATTACACTGTCCACATGTTTCACGCCCATCTGGGTGAGGTATATAGGCCAGTCTATGCCGGGAGATAAACTGCGGAGCTTAATTATGGCAAACTTATTATAGTTGGTATACGGGTCGCGCAGGTCTTCAAGCTTTCGCGACGATGTTGCCAGACTTGTTTCCAAAGCGATGATTGCCGTAGCTTTTCGGTTTGCCTCAAGGCTGTCAGTGCCCATCAGGCGAAAAAGAGAAGCAATATATTGAGGATACATATTGCGCACCTTTAATGTACGCGCATCTGAATTGAAATAGTAATCACGATTAGGCATCCCCAATCCACCTTGCGACATAAAATAAGCCTGTACATCGCTATGCTTAGGATCTTGTGATACGCCTTCATCAAAAAATACATTCGCACCATACGTATGCATATGAGCGGCCTGCGCCAATAAATCATCTTTCGTCTTTATCTCAGCGATCTTGTTCAACTCAGCTCGCAAAGGCTCTGCACCGTTTTTTTCCTGGGCATTGGTGTCCATGGCGCTATACCAAAAATCGCCTATCTGTTGGTACACGCCGCTTTTTGCATCTTTTTTCTCAGCATCCTCATTGATTTTTTGCAGCTTTACGTACAGTTCCTTTTGTACAAGCTCGCCAATCCCATAGGATGTTTCATCAGCAGGTATGCGGTTATTTTTTATCCAGCCACCATTTGCATAAGCAAAGAAATCTTCATTCGGCCGCGCACTGGTATCCATATCTGCAATGATAATGTCCTGCTTGTTGGTTTCTTTTTGGGCAGGCTGGTTACAGGCAGCTATTAAGGATGCAATAGATATTGCACAAATGAGTTTTTTATTCATGAAACGTGCGATTTAGCTATAAAAGTAATCTGTTTCGATAAGTATTTTATACCCCCATAAAGGGAATAAAAAACGTTCATTAACTGACTATACAGTTAATGAACGTCTCAAAAATACATACTTATCCCTTTAATTATTGTTAATAACGGTAAGCGTTAACCCTGAGGCAAGCGTACCTGTTGATGTTCCCGTGAGCATTATCGTATATATTTTACCAGCAACGAAATTCTGGCTTGAAAGCTCTGACAACTCAGTTGGTTTTGTCGGGTCTTGCAATAGTACATTAACACCTGTAGTGGTCGCCGAAATTGAGAAAAACGGGGTAATTGTTCCCATTGAAACATTTGAATCGATTTTTGGGGTGCCTATATAGCAGTTTAAATTCAGGTTGTCTGAGCTCAAATTAGCAAATCGAACTTTGGCCATTCCAGCAGCAGGGGCAGTCAAATCATCTGTGGTGCCAATAAAAGACGTTGAAGTTCCGGTTACTAGCCCGCCAGTAAAAACTGAGTACGATAATCCCGCGGTTATGTTTTCGCTGCCTGATATTAGTGGAGTGCCTGTAGCCGTTAACGCAAATGCAAAATCGACGCTAGTTCCGGCTGTGACGGTCTGGTATCCCGAAGTTTTCAAAAATGCAAGATTACTTGCTGCCACGAGTTTGGTTCCATTTACGGAAACGTCCACATTACCAGTTCCGGCACATCCATTCACAAACATAACACTGGCAGTTGTTGGTGTTGTTGGGTTGTTTTTTGAACATGACGTGAAACAAATAATAAACGCTAAGATGGGAAATAATAAAAAGTTTTTTTTCATAAAGATGATATTATAATATTATTTGTTCAAAAATAGCTAAAAAATAGGATAATTTATCTCTATTAGCATACAACAACCATGCCTGATTGTTACTACCGACGGGCCGGGAATGTTAATTTAAATTTTTACGTTGTGATTTTACTGAAAAGAAAAATGTAGCGCCTTTACCTGGCTCGCTTTCTACCCACAAATCTCCGCCGTTTTGAACGGCAAATTCTTTGCATAACATGAGGCCTATGCCATGCCCTTTTTCATGATTAGTGCCTTCGCTGCTCGTTAAAGGCTTAAAAAGCCGTGACACGAGCTCCTCAGACATCCCAATCCCGCTATCCTTTACTGAAAACACGGTAAATCCCGGCTTGCTGGTGGTATCGGCATCAATCTCAATGCTGCCGTTTTGATAGGTATATTTTAATGCATTGGCCAGTAGATTACGGATGATAAAATCAAAATGGGTAAGATCAGCATATATATACAGATCTGGTGGGGTTTTATCAATTACGGAAATCTGTTTTTCCGCGGCCTTCATTTTCTTGAATTCCATACTCTCTGTAATCAAGCCTTTAGGATTCATTTTCACCTGGTGCAGCCGTATTCCTTTAACCAATAAAAGACCCCAGTACAGCAGCTTATCAAAAGTTTCGAGTGATACTTTTGTATGTTCTTTCAGGTTATCCAAAAGGAATCTTTTTTCTTCATCGCTAGTGCCCGGGTCTTCATAAATATCCAGGATAGCAGGTATTCTTGCAATTGGCCCGCGAAGGTCATGCCCGATAACAGAAAATAACTTGTCCTTCATGGAGTTTAATTCCTTCAGCTCTTTTTCATGAATAGTCATTTGACGGTTGAGCTTCATTGTTTTCCTGTAAAAGCATAACAATATTATTAGCATCATCAGGAAGGCGACAGCTACGGCAATAATAATATTTCGTTGGGCTGCGTTCTTACTACTCAATTTTTCCAACTGGCTTATCCGCATGTTTGTTTCAAATCCATAAGCTGCGCCCATGCTCGCTATCTCCCTGGCGGTATTTATATTATTAGTGCTGTCAGTAAGGTTGGCCGCCTGCTCTTCGGCATAAAATGCATCTTTATAATTTCCACGCATGTTATAAATACCAGCAATTTCCTTATAAATCAAAACAAGGGACGACTTATCGTGCCGGCGTTCAGCTATTGCCTTAGCTTTAACGAAACAGGCCATTGCCGACGCGGGGTCTTTTTCTTTCAAAACCTGCCCCATTTCTACCAAAATATTAGTTTCTATTTCCGGTATATTCTCCTGCGTTGCAGTTTTTAAACCCAATTGCAAAAAATGCAATGCCTTTTCCGTTTCTTTCTTGTCAATATAAAATTCGCCGATGTATAGGAGGCATTCAACGTGTGAGTTTGCAAAACCAGGTCTGTCGCTAAGTTCCAGGTCATGCATGAATATCTGTAGACCCTTTTGTGTGTCTCCTTTTGCTATTGTCATTACGCCTATAGTATTATACAGGGAGATCGTCTGATCAATGATCGGAGTCTTTCTGCTTACATTCTCAGCAAGGTCCAGGTATTTTGATGAGTTGCTGGTATCGTTTTGTTGCATGTACAGGCTACCAAGGTTCAGGTAGGAAATCATCAAACCTTTATAATCATTTAGGTGTTCCTGCAATTTTAACGCTTCTATAAAATATTTTGCAGCTATATTGAAGTTGCCTTTGCCGGCTTCTACTGCGCCCAGGCTGCTCTTCACATCAGCTCTTCCTCTTTGGTAATTTTCCTCAGTATAAATTTTCAGCGCATAGTTGAGGCGTTCTTTAGCGATATCTACACTGCCCTGGGTTTCATAAAGTGTACCAAGCTGCGTATTTATCATTGCTTCTCCCAAGCGGTAATTTTTGTCTGTCGCGTATGCAATGCCTTCTTTTGCATAATATGTAGCCGAGTCCGGATTTGCCTGGTTGTAATGCCTGATCAGGCTATTGTATGCGGCTATCTTCTCTGAATCACTTCCCGCTTTGTGCAATTTGTTCAGCAAGTCACTTGCGCCTTGTTGGGCAAATAAGCAGTTATGTGCAAGCAAAAAGCAAGTCAGAAAATATACAAATCTCATAATACTACAAGCCCATTTTTACACTGGGGTGACAATACGCTAACGATCCATTAAAAAATGGCATTTATAAAATATGCTAATTAAGTTTCAAAAATAATTAAAATTTGGTGTATAAACAGATATAAGACAAAACAAGATTGGAGGAAGCAAAAATGTAACGGAAGCAGTCAAAAATTTCATTTGTTCCCCAAAATCAAATAGTTTCGCACTAACAAATCATTACATACATGGGTGTTATTCGTCATGACTGGACAAAAGAGGAAATAAGGGAAATATATGACCGCCCCCTATTGTCTTTGGTACTAGATGCAGCAAATATACATAAGCAGGAGCACGTTTTTGGAGAAGTTCAGATCAGCAGCCTGCTCTCAATTAAGACAGGTGGGTGTTCAGAAGATTGCGCCTATTGTCCACAGGCAGCCAGGTACCAAACGGGTATACAAGTGCACGCACTTATGAAGCTGGATGAAGTGGTAAATGCAGCAGAAAATGCCAAGGCGGGTGGCGCGTCACGTTTTTGCATGGGCGCAGCATGGAGGGAAGTACGTGATAACAGCGATTTTGACAGGGTGATAGATATGGTAAAAGCCGTAAATGGTTTAGACATGGAAGTATGCTGCACTCTTGGCATGCTTACTCCTCACCAGGCTGATCGCCTTGCAGATGCCGGGCTATATGCGTACAATCATAACGTAGATACTTCAGAGGAACATTACAGCGAGGTGATCACTACCCGCACATACGATGACAGGTTGAACACATTATCTAACGTTCGCAAAGCGGGAATATCCGTTTGCAGCGGTGGGATTATAGGCCTTGGTGAGACGGATGCGGACCGTATTGGAATGCTCCTTACCCTTGTAAACCTGCCGCAACATCCAGAATCAGTGCCTATCAACGTGTTAGTACCCGTAGCAGGCACACCGCTGGCAGATAACAGCCGCGTACCTTTTGATGAACTCGTGCGGATGATAGCAATAGCCAGAATCATAATGCCGAAATCTGCAGTCCGTCTATCTGCAGGCAGGTTAGAACTGTCGCTGTCAGAACAGGCAATGTGCTTTATGGCTGGTGCCAATTCTATATTTGCAGGTGATAAATTACTGACCACCCCTAATCCTGAATACAACGCGGATAAGGAGATGTTCCGTGTGCTTGGGTTAAAGCCAAAGGCTGCATTTGCAGACGGACATCCAAAAAACAGGCTGGAAGCCTTGCAGCATGAACCGTGTTGATCAATATCTTTCAGGTAAGTTAAGCGAAAGAATAACCGTCGGGAATCTCCGGAAATTGAGCACAGTGAGGGCGCAAGTCGATTTTTTTTCAAACGATTATCTTGGGCTTGCGACTACAGAAGTCCTGGAACGCCTGATGGGGCCATTGGAAAAAGGTATTCATGGTACAGGGTCTACAGGATCGCGATTACTATCTGGAAACAGCACCCATGCTGAGGAATTAGAACAAGCAATCGCCACATTTCATAGCGCGGAAGCAGCCTTAATTTTTAATTCGGGTTACGATGCGAATATCGGATTATTATCAAGTATAGCGGGCCGTGATACTACCATTCTTTCAGATGAACTGTGCCATGCCAGCCTGATAGATGGTATAAGATTAAGTATCAGTAACAGGAAATACAAATTCAGGCATAATGACCTGGATGATCTGGGGACTAAACTATCCAAGTACAGCGGACAGGGAAATACAATTGTAGTAGTTGAGTCTGTATATTCTATGGATGGCGATGAGGCGCCCCTTGAAAACCTGGTGAGACTGTGTGAAAAGTACAATGCCCAAATAATCGTGGATGAGGCGCATGCAACAGGTGTGATTGGCTCCCGTGGCGAAGGTGCAGTCTGTGCGGCCGGGCTGCAGGATAAGGTATTTGCACGTGTTCATACTTTTGGCAAGGCTTTAGGATGCCATGGGGCTGCCGTGGTTGGCAGTAGTTTGCTCAAACAATATCTTATCAATTTTGCAAGGACGTTTATCTATACTACTGCATTACCTGCACATGCGGTACTGGCAGCCAGTACTGCCTACCTGTATTTATCCAGTGACGGTTTCACCAATGAGCCGCTGCATCAGCTTATTGTCTATTTCAGGGGCCGCATCAATAGCAGCGGGGATAAAGTATGGAAGGATAGCTACACTGCCATACAGGCGCTTGTAGTGGGTGATAATGACAGATGCAAACAGCTCGCTCTAAGAATACAGCAGGCGGGACTGCAGGTAAATCCGATACTGCACCCTACAGTGCCGTTGGGTATGGAAAGGCTAAGGATATGCCTGCATACTTTTAATAATAAAGAGCAGGTGGACTTGTTATTTGATATTTTGGAAGGGTAGTTTCAAAGTATAGTGCCAAAGCACCTAGTCTATAAAATGCGAAAGCCATCATGGGGAGATGATGGCTTTCGCATTTTTAATGTAAAACAGCATACTAACTGCATCCGGTAGTAGTGCCGCAGTTGGGGCACATGTAACACGTGCCATTGCGGAGGGTAATGTTTCCACAGTTGCGGCAGGCTGGAGCATCGGCACTGGTGCCCATTAGTTTTTTAAGCTCCAGGCTGTTTACGGCTACAGGTGTTGGCGCGAGCGTGGTTTTGGGTTTCTGTGCCTGTGTTTGTGGCGCTGTAACCCTTACCTGCGATAGTTCCTGCGCCAGGGCATCTATTTCCTGCTGGTGTGTCCGCCTGTTGGGATCTGGTACGTGTACCAAATCATCGCGATCGAGGTATTCATAAGCCAGCAAGCGGAAGATATAGTCCAGTACTGAGGTTGCATTCTTAATATTGGGATGGTCTACAATGCCGGATGGCTCAAAGCGGGAGAAGGCGAACTTATCTACAAACTCTTCCAGTGGCACCCCATACTGCAAGCCTACCGATATGGCGATTGCAAAGCTGTTGAGCAGGCTCCTCATGGTAGCGCCTTCCTTGGCCATGTCTATGAATATTTCTCCGAGCGTACCGTCTGTGTATTCGCCAGTGCGCAGGAAGAGGGCTTGTCCGCCTACCTTGCCTTTTATGGTGTAGCCCCTGCGTTTTGCAGGAAGTTGCTTGCGCTCTACTATACGGCTCAGCTCGCGTTTCAGTTGCGTATCCGGGCTATCCTGCACGCGCCTGTTCACTTCTTCCAGCAGCTCAGTTACGGTGAGCTTGCTCATATCTACTATCTGGCTGATTTCCGCTGCTTCCTCTTTGCTTTCTTTCTTTTCCTTTTTATCGCTCTTGTTGCTCAGCGGCTGGCTCAGTTTAGACCCATCGCGATAAAGCGCGCAGGCTTTGAGGCCCAGCTGCCAGCTCAGGTAATAGCAATCCTTTATCTCGTCAATGTTTGCTTCATTAGGCAGGTTGATGGTTTTGGAAATAGCGCCGCTGATAAAAGGCTGCACGGCACCCATCATGCGGATATGGCCATGCGCATGGATAAAGCGCTGGCCTTTCTTGCCGCATTTATTAGCGCAGTCGAATACTGAAAGATGTTCGTCTTTCAGGTAAGGAGCACCTTCTACGGTCATGGTTCCACAGGCATAGTCGTTAGCTGCATCCATCTCTGCATCAGAGAAACCTAATGATTCAAGCAGGTTGAAATCGGGTGCAAAATACTGCTCCGGTTTAAAGCCGAGGCGCTGCAGGCACTCTTCGCCAAGATTATAAACATTGAATACGAAACTTATTTCAAATGCGCTCTCGATGGCAACATCCAGCTTTTTAATTTCTTCGGCAATAAATCCTTTTTCGCTCAGGCTCTGGTGATTGATGTAGGGCGCGCCAGCAAAGGCGCCATGGCCCTTGGCATACTTCACAATTGCATCCAGTTGCTCAGGTGAATAACCGAGCTTCTTTAACGCTGCAGGTATGGACTGATTGATGATCTTAAAGTAACCGCCGCCAGAAAGTTTCTTAAACTTAACAAGTGCGAAATCTGGTTCTACTCCGGTAGTATCACAATCCATTACTAACCCTATAGTGCCTGTAGGCGCTATTACAGTAGCCTGTGCATTGCGGTAGCCATATTGTTCACCCATTTGCACGGCATCATCCCATGCGCGGGTAGCTGCTTTCAGCAGGTAATCAGGGCAATATTTAGCATTGATCCCTACGGGCTTGATTTCTATTCCTTCAAACGCTTCTGCGGCGTCATAAGCGGCTGCCCGGTGATTGCGCATTACACGCATCATGTGCTCCTTGTTTTCCTGGTAACGAGGGAATGTGCCGAGGCTGCGGGCCATTTCCGCCGATGTTTTATATGCCACGCCATTCATGATTGCGGTAATAGCGCCGCTTATGGCACGGGACTCCTCACTGTCATAAGCGATGCCACTTACCATAAGCATGGAGCCGAGGTTGGCATAACCCAGGCCTAAAGTGCGATAATCGTAACTAAGCTGTGCTACTTCAGGTGAAGGGAACTGTGCCATAAGCACAGATACTTCCAATACTACCGTCCATAAGCGCACCATGTACTCGAAGCCGGGCACATCAAACGTACTGGTCTCTTCATCGAAGAAACGGCGCAGGTTCAGTGAAGCGAGGTTACAGGCCGTATTGTCGAGGAACATATACTCTGAACAGGGGTTGGAAGCACGTATCCTCCCACCTTCAGGGCATGTATGCCATTCATTAATAGTAGTATCGTACTGGGTACCGGGATCTGCACAACGCCATGCGGCATAAGAAATTTTTTCCCAAAGCTCCTTGGCAGGAATGGTCCTCATTACCTTGCCGGTGCTGCGCGCGGTCATTTCCCAATCGCCGTTATTATCCAGGCGGTGGAAAAATTCATTTGGCACACGCACAGAGTTATTAGAGTTTTGACCAGATACTGTTTTATACGCTTCGCCTTCATAGTCTGAAGCGTAGCCGGCAGCAATCAGTGCAGCCACT
>Ga0182030_10022370_pt1 | contig 11770 bp, 10 predicted proteins | sample 812S3MmetaG_FD_121299 | JGI IMG/M metagenome (GOLD analysis project Ga0182030, IMG submission 121299) | Permafrost microbial communities from Stordalen Mire, Sweden - 812S3M metaG (Illumina Assembly) | ecosystem: Environmental > Terrestrial > Soil > Wetlands > Permafrost | place: Sweden... | reverse complement strand
GGAACCGGCACCGGCACAGCGGCTGGCACTGCAGTAGTTTCTGCAGCAGCACAGCCTGCTAACTCGATTGCTCCGCAAGGCGCATCGCGTGTTCCGTACACGGCCTTCACCGTTACTGCTAACGGCGCAGACGTGACCGTCAACAGCGTAAGCGTACAGCGCCAGGGTCCGTCAGTTGACACCGACTTTTCAGGCGTAACTTTGGTTAACGCTGCAACTGGTGTACAGCTCGGTACTGCTCGCGTACTTGATGCCAACCACTCGGCAGTCATCGGTACTCCGGTAACTATCCCGGCTGGTACTTCTATGACCTTCTGGGTAGTAGGCAACATCGCAGTGTACCCAGGTACAGGCTCTGTCCCGGGTTCTGGCGATGTAGCATCGTTTGCTGTTACGGCGGTTAACACTGCTTCAACAGTATCTGGCTCGTTCCCGATCACGGGCGCAAGCAACACCATCAACACCAACCTCACCGTTGGCAATGCAAACATCACGACCTCTTCCTATGACCCGAATACTGCCGGTAGCCAGCCGATTGGCACTACAGGCGTTCGCTTCACGGGTGTTCGCCTCCAGGCGGGCTCTGTTGAGGACTTGACCTTCAAATCGATCACTTGGTATAGCTCGGGCTCAGCGTCCGGCATTGCCAACCTTGTGACCGTAGTCAACGGCACGTCGTATCCTACGGTGGTTGACTCAACTGGTCGCTACTACACCAGCGTCTTCCCATCAGGGATTGTCATCCCGAAGGGTCAGTCGCTTGATGTCTACATCCAGGGTGACCTCGGTTCCAACACGATTGCAAACACCTATGCGGAGTTTGACATCTATCGCGCAACCGACATCTACCTCGTTGGTAACACCTATGGCTTCGGTATAACGCCGACCAACGGTAATCAGTTTGCAAACTCGCCTACCTACAACAGCTCAGCGTCGCACGCCACCATCTTCGTAGCGGGTTCAAATCCGACTCCGTGGGTTGAAGGCTCAACGCTTTCTGTAACGGCAGGTACGTTCTCCACCATCCAGAACGCAACTTCTGTTGGTGCTCAGAACATTGCTATCAACGTTCCGAATCAGCCTTTGGGCGGATTCCAGACTAACCTCACTGGTGAGGCTATTCAGGCACAATCAATCAAGTTCCACTTCTTGGTAACTGGCGCAGCTATCAAGCCGCTCCAGAATGTGTCCCTGGTCAACCAGAGCGGTTCGGTAGTATCCGGTCCGTATAACGCAACCTGCGACAATGCGGGTGCAACCTGCAACTCGCAGTCTGTAACCTTCACTGGTGCAACGACCTTCCCAACTGGGGCAGCAACGTACACCTTACAAGGCCAGCTGCAGTCGCAAACTGGTATCAACGGCGACACTATCCAGGCTTCGACGACTCCTTCGTCATCGTCTGACTGGAGCAATGTTACCGGCGTCACAACCGGCAATACTGTTTCTATCGGTGTCGGTATGTTCACGATGAACCCGATGACTATCCAGGCGGCATCGCTTGCGGTAAACAATGGTACAACGCCAACTTCTGGCTCAACCGTAGTTTCGGGCGGCCAAAACATTACCTTTGCAACTGTCCAGCTTGACGCTTCACAGTCTGGCGAGAATGTCCGCCTTTCATCTATCCCGACGACTCTCACCACTCAAGACACTAGTGGTCCGGGCTACTTGAGCTCGTGCCAGATATGGAACGGTTCAACCGCTCTTAACACTGGCTCTCGTGTCGTAAACGGTTCGACCCTTACGGCTGGGACTTCGCAGACTGTCACCTTCAACTTCGACAATTCATTGACAGTACCGAAGGGTACGGTCATGACCCTTCAGATTACGTGCAACCTCTCATCGAGCGCACCTAATACCGAAACATATTCGTTTGCTCCGACAACTGCTATTGCACCGACTGGTGTAACTTCAGGTTCGACGGTAACGGTTGGTTCTATCGGTGGCTCTGCACCGACAATCGCCGTCTCCACTGGCGCAACGCTTGTGGGCTCGACTGATTCGTCATCTCCGTCCTTCGCGATTGTTGCGGGTGGTACGACTGGTGTTACTGCAAATGTTATAAGGCTCCATGCTTCAAACGAGCCGGTTAACTTGCAGAAACTTGGTCTCAAGCTCACCAATGGTGGAGCTTCTGACATAACACAGGTGTATGTCTACGCAGGTAACAACATATATTCGACTGCGGGTACCGTGATAACTTCCGGTACGCTCCTCGGTACCGTTACCTTTAACAGCAGCAGTGCGTATGCGACCTCGACGCTCTCGACGGTGGCTCAGCTTCCGGCTAACACCGATGCTACACTCATCATCAAGGCGGACTTGGCTTCTATTGGCATCAACAAGGCGGGTACCGAGGGTGACCTCGTGACCATCAACTACGACAGTTCTCACGGCGTGGGTGCAAACTCCGGCAAGGCTGTCGATGGTACTGGCGTAGGCGCAACGTCTAGCGGCGTACGCATGTTTGCCAGCTATCCGACCTTCGCGCTTGGTCCTTCAGTAGGTACCAACCCGAACGGTAGCAACGCGCCTCTTAAGAAATTTGCCATCACTGCAAACTCTTCAGGCTCGATTGGTATCTACCAGATTGCGATTAACATTGCGACCTCTTCGGTAACGCTCGGCAACCTCCAGTTGCACGCGTACACCGACAGCGGTTACTCGCAACCGGCTAACGTTCCGGGTGGCGCCAGCGGCCAGTTTGGTATAACGAACCAAACTATCGCTCTCCCAACTGGTCCTAACGCGGATAACACACTTCTCTCTGCACCAGCACTTGCCTTCTCGCAAGGCAGCAATGCTCCGCTGGAGATTGCCGCAGGTCAGACCATGTACTTCACGCTTACCGGTAACATATTGGCTATCGCGAATAGCGCGAACAATTGGACTGTTACAGCGACCGTACAGGGTGACACCCACAATCAGACTGGTGTGACGAATGAAGCTAACATCGTTGGTCTCCCTTCGAACTTCATCTGGTCTCCGAACGCTACAAGCACTGCGGTTCAAACCGCTGGTGGTGTTGGCTCGGGCGACTGGACGAACAGCTACGGTGTTAGTGGTCTTCCGTCAACTGGTCTCTAGTAGACTAACCTAACCTCTAGCGCGGTTCCTCGGAATCTCGCTGAGCTTAGTAAAGTGTTCTTAACGAACAGCAAAAGCCCCCTCTCTTGAGGGGGCTTTTTGCGTTCCTGTCTCAATAGCAGTGGATAAATAAAAAGCCTATAGGGTATTTAGGTATTTGTATAAATACCTATAGGGAAATTGACTTTCCTATTAGTATTAGTTAATATGTATGCATAGACTATATATATGAAACCCGGAATCAAATATCATCAACCCAAACTGCTCCCCAATGATGGTGCGGAATTGGATGCCAACGTCTTCACGAAGGAAAAATCTGAAGCTGAGTACGGTCTCGGACAACTTCAAGGTTCGGGTGGAGACGGTCTCGGCAAAAGATTCTTCAATGCAGAGCTTCTTATCTCTCCTCTTATAACCAAAGAGGCAGTTATGAGTTCAAAAATCGAAGGCACCATCAGTACTATTTCTGATGTCTATAAATATGAAGCTGGGCAAAAACCTAACTATTCCGGTACTGCGGAGGTTTTCAATTACAGGCGAGCAATTCGCCAAGCTATTGACCTTGTCCAATCAGGAAAGAAAATGAACAAAGGTCACATTAAGGGAATACACAAAACGTTGCTTACGGGCGTTCGTCATAAAGGTGCGCTTGGAGATTTCCGCAAGGATGATGTGTGGATTGGAGAAAAACAAAGTGACCCTATCGAAAAGGCTATATACGTTCCTCCATATTATCCGACGGTAGAATCATATATGGACAATATCTTCGAGTATATAGAACATGGCACTGATGATCCTCTTACACAAGCGGCTTTGGTTCACTACCAATTTGAAGCCGTGCATCCGTTTGAGGACGGTAACGGGCGCGTCGGAAGGTGGCTTATACCTCTTATTCTTTATGAGGAAAAACGACTCTCACAACCAATGCTATATATGAGCGGTTATTTCGATGCGCACAGGGACAAATATCGCGAAGCTCTGCACGAAGTTGACACGACGCTCAGATATGAAAAGTGGCTAAAATTCTTTTTTAGTTCTGTCGCTGCTCAAGCAAAAGAAACTTTGGGGTTAATCACAAAAATTAATCAGCTTTACGATGAGGTTGAGAAAGAAGTGTGCACTTCAAAATCTCCCTATTTGCACAAATTCTTGGCGTACATATTTGAGCACCCCATTTTTTACCCCAGTGCAGTTATGGAGGAAATGAAAACTACATATCCACCGGTTGCTGGGCTCATTAAACTTCTTGAAGAAAAAGGGCTCATTACGCGAGGGGCAAGTGTAGACAAACGCACAAAGGTGTATGTTTTCGAACCGCTCATTGAACTTCTCAATAGAGCTTAACGCCCTCTCTTGAGGGGGCTTTTGTGTTTCTGGGTATATAGGACTTTTTGCTTTAAAAAATTAGTGCAAGGAGATACGGTAGCTTCATACTCTCTCTATGGTAATATATGCTATAGTCATAGCCCAAGGCTTATGGACAGAAAAGCTCAATTTTTGAAAGTGTACGCAAATTTGCCTCAGCCTACCCGTGAAGAGATAGTGGCGGTGGTACATAAAGAGCCTTACACTTGGCAATCCGCAAAGTTAGAAGTGGAGCAAGATACTCCGATAGGGAGAGATATTCTTGAGTTACTTGTTAATTTAAAAATTTTGTCATGAACGAGAATAATAAAGAACAGAGTGTCAGTGACATTGTCCTAGACTCAAGCCTAGGGGAACAACTCAAGCAGTTGGTTCTTGAACGTATAAGTGTTATGCCCGATACTCTTTCCATTGCTGTCGGCTCGGAGACTTTGACAAGGGGAGCAATGTCGCAACATGTCGAAGAAGGAGATGAAACAGGCAGGCAAATAATCGAAATGGAACTTTCTTTTCTGAGAGACTTAGGTAGTGGTAGAGTGTACGGCAATGCGTAGCGTATTAGTAACGCGGCCTCAGCACGACGAAATCACGAAGTACTTTTATGCGTGGAGTGAGGTGGTGCTTACTGAGGCGCGCACAAGAGGTGTGGTATACGATTTATGCGCCAGCAAAGCCACTAGAAAAAATTTCGAAAGCTTTGTTAAGAATAAAAATCCTTCATTCATTTTTTTAAATGGACACGGGGACGCAGAACGGATAGCCGGCCATGAAAATGACATATTAGTTGACTCTGCGAGCAGTCTGCCTCACACGGTCATGTACGCGCGTAGCTGCGATGCGGCTCAAGTTCTAGGGCGGCAACTTGTATCCAAGGGCACCCAAACGTTTATTGGATATACGCGCAAGTTTATATGCGGTTATAGTCCTGATAAGGTATGGAGACCTCTTGAAGATCCTATTGCGAGACTTTTTCTTGAGCCCTCCAATCTTGTGGCTTCAACTTTAATTAAGGGCCATTCAGCGCAAGAAGCACACGAGCGTTCTAGAACGGCAATGTATAAAAACTTTAGAAAAATGCTTTCAAGTGCGGCCTCTTTTGAAGAACGTTACGCGGCACGATGGTTATGGAGCAATATAAATTGCCAGGTTTTGCTGGGGGATACAGAAGCAACAATATAAGCAAATACTCTGCATAAGAGGCCATCTTTGTGCTCCTAAAATGAAAAAGGCTCCTAGGGCACGAGACCCTTCGGATCCTTTTTCGTCTTGATAGCTCCCATTGTAGGCTGTCCGCATGAGTTGTCAATGAGGGCCTCCGTGGGTACACTATATATATGCAAAACAAACAGGCCTTTTGGCTCGCCATTGGTATCGGTGCGGCCATAGTGTTGGCAGCAGCATTCTTTTTCCTCGGGCCGCACTCGGCGCTAGCTCCATCACAAAACGCAACTTCTACCGGTACGCAAACCGGCAGTACCACGCAGGTTTCTCTCGGCAATGGGGTAGTGGCCAACATTCCGGCAGGTGCCACGGTCACCGAGGTAAACACTCAAGTTCCGCCGCCTTCGCTCACGGGCTCTATCAACATTTCATCCTCTTTGCCGGCCGACGCACAGGCGGCGTTGCGTACTCAAGAACAAACACTTATTACCGAGCTCAAGGCCGCGCCCACTCGCACCGACCTGTGGCTCCAGCTTGGCATGGACAGGAAGATTGGGGGAGACTACGCAGGTGCCATTGCCGCGTGGAACTATGTGGCCGCCGCCGGCTCTAACGCGGTCAACTACATTGCCTATGGCAACCTCGGCGACTTGTACATGAACTTTGATGTCAACTATCCAAAGGCCGAGGCCAACTACAAAGCGGCTATTGCTATCAATCCGCAGGTCATCGACTATTACCGCGATTTGTACACGCTCTACACCAGCTTTTATAAAACAGGCACTACTGCCGCGGCTAGCATAATTGCGCAGGGTCTCAAAGCAAATCCCAACAATCCCGACCTCCTCCAACTGCAAGCGCAGCAAAGTGCGCACTAGATATGGTGTGGTATAAAAACCCCATTCCTTGGTTGTTGATGATAGTGATAGCGTTCATTGCTTTTACCGCGGGCTGGTTTCTCCCTCCTCCGACGAGTGTTGAGCAGCCGCAGTCGTTGCGCTTGAGCGGCTATGCGTTTATCGACCCGCTCCTCGCGTGCAATATCAACAACTCCAACGCCTATGCGCAAAACAAACTTTTGAGCCAAGAGTTGCAGAGCATTATCGATACCAATAAAAACAACGGCACCATCAGCAAAGCGAGCGTATACTTTGTTAATTTTAAAACCGGTGCATGGGCCAATGTAGACGGCACCGAAGAGTTTTACCCTTCGAGTTTGGGCAAAATACCGCTCATGATTGCCTACTATCAAGAGTCCGAGAGCAATCCGGATATTTTTAACCAAAAGTTGGTATATCCGGTGGGCAGCACCGACCTCAACCAGATGCAGGACATTACGCCTGCAGAGGCAATCGTGCCCGGAAACTCGTACACTGTGGAGCAGCTCATCGAGTATATGATAAAATATTCCGACAACAATGCCACAGCGCTGCTCGATGCCAACATCAACCCAGACACGCTCAACCGTGTATACGGCGATCTCGGCATCCCAACCGAAGACAATGTAAATCTCGCCAACGCCGACTTTATCACCGCGCACCAAGTGGCTACGCTGTTCCGCGTGCTCTATAACGCCACCTATCTCTCTCGCGACGATTCCGAAAAGGCTTTGCAATTACTGAGCCAGGTAAGCTTTACACAAGGGCTGGTGGCGGGAGTGGCAAGCTCCACGGTTGTTTCGCACAAGCTTGGCCTGGTGGGCATTGCGCCGGGCGGGATAACCACCGAGCACGAGCTCCACGACTGTGGCATTGTCTATGCCCCAAGCCCATACCTTATGTGCGTGATGACACGGGGGCCGGGCTCGCTCCCCAATATGGAGAGTGTTATTGCCCAGCTCTCAAAAGCGGCATATCAGAGCGCAGAGAGCGGTTCATAACCCACCCTTATATACTTTGCGGGTATTGTGTAGTAAGCTGGTAGACAGTCTAACGGAGACTAAGAAACGGGGTCGGGTTTCTCACACAAGACAAACAAACAACATGACAGGAACAATCAAGACTCTTACGGATCGTGGATACGGATTCATTTCTCGCGAAGGCGAGGCAAAGGATCTCTTTTTTCACTCTAAGGACCTCAATGGCGTAATGTTCGACGAGCTTAAAGCCGGCGATACAGTAAGCTTTGAAGTTGCTCAGGGAGAAAAAGGCCCGAGCGCTGTAAACGTTACACGCGCGTAATCCGCCTGTAGACAAAAAATCCCCGAATGCCTTTGGCACGAGGGGCTTTTTTGTTCCCGACCAAAGCGTTGGGATAGATTATGTTAGAATAAAAATGTATGAGGTCGCTGTTTACCAAAACTTTTTTTAAATTTTTCTTTACCTTTATCATTATTATAGGTGTGGCGTTTGGCGTGCTTATCTATGCGGCCTCCAAAGAGCCGCCTCAAGTGAGCCCCGTTGACAACGTGGCGCTGCCCCAGTAAAGTGTGTGCACAGGGTCAGAGACAGCGGGTTTCCCGATAGGGGATTTAATGCCAAAAGGCGCCTGCCGAGACGGTCGAACTCTCCCTTAATCATAGGGTATTTTTATTTTCGAGCGAGCGAGTGAACAAAAGTTTACTTTTGATTCCGAGCGAGCGAAGAAAATATGAGACGAAGTGCTCTTATACCCAAATATAACAAGATGGCAATTACAAAACAAAAAAAAGAGGAGGTAGTAGCCAAGGTAGCGGATATTGCAAAAAAATCTTCCACCATCGTGTTTGCCCATTTTAAAAAGCTTGGCGTTGCCGAGCAAAACGAAATGCGCAAAGCGCTCCGCGCGCAAAACGTGGGGCTTACGGTTGCTAAAAAAACTCTGCTCAACCTTGGCCTTTCCAAAGCCAAGGTGGGCGGCACCGAGCCCGCGCTCGACGGCGAGATAGTCATCGCTTACGGCGAGGACGAGTTGGCACCGGCCCGCGAGATGGCAGTGTTTGTCAAAAAGTATCCCGAGCAGCTCTCCTTTGCGGGAGGCGTGTTTGGCGGTGCGTTTATCGACAAAGCGGGCATCATCTCCATTGCGTCGATACCGGGCATGCAGGCTCTTCGCGCGCAGTTGGTACAGCTTATCGGGAGCCCCTTGCAAAGGTTTGCAGTGGTGCTCAGTGAGCAAGCTAAAAAGCAAAGTTAATCGTTAATTAAAATTATTATGGCAGACGAAACAGAAGTAGCGGCTCCCGCAGCAGCGGCAGTCGTAGAAGAGAAGAAGGAGGGAAAGAAAGAGGAGAAGAAAGAGGCTCCGGCCAAGTTTAAGGACCTTATCCAGTCGGTCGAAAAGATGACCGTGCTCGAGCTCCACGAGCTCGTCAAGGCGCTTGAGAGCCACTGGGGCGTGTCGGCTGCGGCAGTCGCGGCGGCTCCGGCCGCTGCAGGCGAGGCAGTGGAGGAGAAGTCGAGCTTTAACGCTCACCTTACCGATGCCGGTGCGGCAAAGGTACAGGTTATCAAAGCAGTTAAAGACGCACTTGGTCTTGGCCTTAAGGAGGCAAAGGATCTCGTCGACGCAACTCCAACGGTGCTCAAAGAGGGGATGAAGAAAGAGGATGCTCAAAAGCTTAAAGCGGCCGTAGAGGCAGCCGGCGGCAAAATTGAGTTGAAGTAATCTAAATTTCAAATACGGAGGTTTAACCTCCGTACGCAAAAACCCCGCACAGTGCGGGGTTTTTGCTTTATAGCGTATGCTCGACTAGAATACCGAGGTACCGGTTGATACGCTTACTGATATACCGCATGCCTGATATACTCTCAAAACTTTTTGGAAGCGCCGCACGGGTTAAACTGCTCCGCCTCTTTTTATTTAATCCAAAAGCGGCCTTTACCGTTGCCGAAGCCGCCGCGCACGCTCAGGTGCGCGACAAAGAGTGCCGGCACGAGTGTGCGATGTTTGAGCAGATAAAACTTATCAAGCGTGTCACACGCAACGGCAGTGTCCGCTTTGTGCTCAATACAGATTTTAAATATACAGACACGCTTCAAAATTTGCTGCTCAATGCGCCGGAGCTCGGAGCCGAGCTGTATGAGCGCGTGCGCCGCACAGGTGTGATAAAACTCATCGTGGTATGCGGCATGTTTGTCGGCGAGTGGGACGCGCCGCTCGACATACTCATCGTGGGCGATAGGGTACACGAGCGGAGGCTCCAAGGATGCATCCGCAAAATCGAGGCCGAGGTCGGCAAAGAGATACGCTATACGCTCCTTGCCACGGAAAACTTTTTGTACCGCCTCAACATAAACGACCACCTGGTTAAAGACGTGTTTGACTACCAACACCGCATCGTGCACGACAAGCTGCAAATAGGCTTGAAATAGTTCGCGTTTCAAGCCTTTTGCAATATAAAAAGCTGCCTGTCTTGAGCTTTTTTGCTATCCCCAGACCCCTCTCCAGTGCCCTCCAGGCTTGTTACAATGAGGGGGTCGATTACTTAATAGTATTAATGCCTTATTTGAGGTTTACATATGGTCATACAGACATGGGTGCAGGTGCTTCAGCAGTCGTTTTACAACCTGTTGTGGGGGGTTGTTAGTTTTATTCCCAACTTTGTGTTTGCGGTCATTATCTTTCTTATCGGCTGGTTTGTCGGGGTGCTCCTCGGCCGCGTAGTCGATGAGGCGATAAAGGCAATCCGCGTTGACCATGCCCTGCGCGCTGCAGGCTTGGAGGACGTGATGCACCGCGCGGGCTACAAGCTCAACTCGGGCGCGTTTGTCGGAGCGTTGGTTAAGTGGTTTGTCATCATCGTGTTTTTGATGGCATCACTCCAGCTCTTGGGCTTGGCACAGGTAACCTACTTCCTTCAGCAGATTGTGCTCTCCTTCTTGCCGCAGGTGATCGTCGCCGTACTGGTATTGCTCGTAGCGGCGGTTGTTGCCGAGGTAGCGCAAGGGGTGGTTGCGGGAGCGGCTCGCGCCGCAGGTATCCGCTCGGCGGGTTTTGCCGGCACGGTGGCCAAGTGGGCCATTTGGGGCTTTGCAATCATTGTCGCGCTCTCTCAGATAGGCATTGCAACGGCATACTTCCAAACGCTCTTTACCGGTTTGGTGGTAGCGCTCTCCTTGGCCTTTGGTTTGGCGTTTGGCCTTGGCGGCCAAGATGCCGCAGCGCGCTTCATCGAGAAGACTCGCGATGGCATGAGCAACAGGCTCTAAAACAGCTTATTTTAAGCTTCAAAAAAGCCCCACATTGGGGGCTTTTTTGTATAATTTGACACCCGCACGGCACTCCTATATACTCACCTTTACAGATATGTTGACCACGATTAAGCGCACCTGAAGTTTGACGGTAAGCCTGTGGCTTGCCGCCGCTTCTCAAGAGCGGCTTTTTTATTGCCAAACGTCTGGAGAGTTCGAGATTCTTTGACAATTTAATCCCATTGCACAACCGCTTCCAAGCGGGTCTTTTCGAGGATGTGCAAATGGAAGAAAAAAGAAAATCAAAATCAAACTTAAATATTGCAAAGTAGTAAACTACTTTGTGACAACAACAACAAATTATTGCGGTTCTCAAGTTTCTTCTCTCTCAACACAAAGGGGAGGAAACAAATAAGGGTGTATGGTGGATGCCTAGGATTTGAAAGGCGATGAAGGACGCGGTGTGGCGGCGATACGCTTCGGGGAGGTGCCAAGCAACCTTTGATCCGGAGATGTCCGAATGAGGCAACTCGTTAGATAGAAATATCTATCATCTTACGTAAGTAAGAAGCATACCCAGGGAAGTGAAACATCTCAGTACCTGGAGGAAAAGAGACTAATAAGTATTTCGTTAGTAGCGGCGAGCGAACGCGAAAAAGCCCAAACTCGAAGCACTAGATTCTGCATGCAGCTTGCTGTGTGTAGGATCTAGTAAACTTCGGGGGTTGTAAGGCAGTTATAGGTGCCCTGAGCACCACGAAGTTACAAATTGTACGGTTAGCCGAATCTGCTGGGAAGCAGAGCCCTAGACGGTGAAAGCCCGGTAGGCGAAAACTTTACAACTTCTTAATTGTCCTTGAGTAACTCAAGACACGTATGGCTTGAGCGAATTTGCCGGAACTAACCGGTAAGGCTACATACTTTCAAATACCGATAGTGAACTAGTACCGTGAGGGAAAGGTGAAAAGAACCCCGGCGAGGGGAGTGAAATAGATCTGAAACCATATATCTACAAAGAGTTGAAGAGGTTCTGCTTTTATTAG
>Ga0182030_10022369_pt1 | contig 11770 bp, 8 predicted proteins | sample 812S3MmetaG_FD_121299 | JGI IMG/M metagenome (GOLD analysis project Ga0182030, IMG submission 121299) | Permafrost microbial communities from Stordalen Mire, Sweden - 812S3M metaG (Illumina Assembly) | ecosystem: Environmental > Terrestrial > Soil > Wetlands > Permafrost | place: Sweden... | reverse complement strand
GTCCCGGCTGGGGGACGGTCTCCGGTTGCTCGATCGTCCGCGGCTGGTACGCCGGCTCGGGAGTCAAAGGAGCGGCAACGGGCGGATTGTCGTACGACCGGACGTCACCATCGCTCACGAGCTTGGTGGGCAAACCTCCACTCGAAAAGAAGCGTTTCTCGTGGGCCCCGAACGGGTCGGGCTGCCAGCCGGTTGGAACTTCCTCCATTTTCAGTGAGCCAGGCCTCGGACTAGGGGATACGAGCAAACCATCAGGGCGACACGACGCACTCGCGAGCAAAATACTAATCGCTGTCTACAGCCTCATTCCTTCGGGCTCTGCGCCCACGGACTGGGTATTTCCGCTCAGTGCCGCCCGCAAAGCTGTGTGTCTGTTCGTCCTGGCCGACGACGACGCAGTTCCGGTCCAAGGAGATGCACGCCGTCCGCGCGCGACGCTTTGGGGCGCCGCCTCTGTATGGGTTGCGCCCACTGCGCGTGGTGCATGGCGCACAGGAACGGAGGACCGGAGGTCCGAAATCGAGAAACCGCTGAGGTCCTGTTCGCGGGAACGTCACGCTCCGTTCGCGTCATGGGTCTTCCAATCGACCGTCGACGTCGATGCTGTTGCGCCGATCCACGCTGATCTGACATAACTAGGCGGTGAAGTCACCGCTCTGGGTCAGGCTGAAAACCCGCCCGAGCTTCCTCTCGGCGGTGATGCTGATGCTTGCCGCCCTCGCGGGAGGTTGTACCGGGTCTCATCTCACTTCGCGCGCTCCGAGCTCGGGAACTCTTCATGCGGTAAACGCTGCGGTCCGGATGCCGTCTGCCCCGGACGGTGTTTCCTCTCTCGCGACCATGAACGGAGCTGTACCGGGGTCGCCAGAACCCGGAGCAGCCCCGAACATTGTGGTGCCGTCGACATGGTACGGCTACCCATCCATTCTCCCCGTAATTGGATCAGCCCCCGATTGGGTCGAAGTGCGGCTGGCTCAACGACCCAACGGCTCGACCACCTGGGTCCCGCTCAGTGACGTGAGCTTGTCCACGACGCCTTACCAGCTGACCCTCGACCTCGCGACCGAGCATCTGGCCGTCTACGAATATGGCAAAGAGATCATGGACTTCCCCGCGGGCGTCGGCGCTCCGGACGATCCAACGGTGACTGGCAATTTCTTCATCACAATGCGGGTACCGCCGCCTGACGCCGGGTATGGCCCGTTCGTGCTCGTGACGTCGGCACACTCCGACACCATCGCAGACTGGGAGGATTCCGGGGACGCGATAATTGCCATTCACGGTCCCATCACCGCCTACGACGACCAGCTGATCGGCACGACGGGCGCGGCGATTTCCCATGGGTGCATCCGACTGCACGATGCGGATCTCGCTCAACTCGACGTGATACCTCCTGGCTCGCCGTTGGACATCATTTCGGGCCTGGCCTAGTGCCTGCGACGATGGCGGGCGGAGCGCCTCGGCCGTAGGGTGTGCGAATGACGCAGCCTCTGTCTGGAATAAAGGTTCTCGATTTCTCCGAGCACGGGTTCGTCCCGTCGGCCGCGGCGGCACTGGCCGACTGGGGAGCGGACGTGATCAAGGTGGAAAGGCCCGAAGGCGATCCGATGCGCCTGATCATCAGTCAGGGCCTTGTCGCCGACGCCGACGGCTACGACTACCTCTTCCAGCTGGTCAACCGAAATAAGCGGGGCGTCTCGATCGACGTTCTCGTACCAGAGGGGCGTGAGGTGTTCGAGCGATTGGTGCGCTGGGCCGACGTCTATATCACCAACCAGTTACCCCGCGTCCGCCGCAAACTCCACACTGAACCCGAGGACTTGTTCGCCCTCAATCCCAGGCTCGTCGTCGCTCGCGGCCATGGACAGGGGCAACGAGGAGAAGGAGCCGAGCAGGGTGGTTTCGACGCCGTCTCTTTCTGGTCGCGGGGTGGGGTCGCGCACATGCTCACCGATCCCGGCTCGGATGTTCTGACATCGCCCCGTCCTGCGCTAGGTGACGTCCCCAGCGGAATGTTCCTGGCCGGCGGGATCTGTGCCGCCCTGGTCCACGCGCAACGAACGGGCGAAGGCGTGCTGGTCGATACCTCACTTCTCAACGGGGCCAACTGGACTCTTGGCCCTGATCTCGCCTATGCATCGATCACGGGGGCCGAACCCCCGAGACAACCTGCCACGCCGGGCGCTCGCTCTCCCCTGGGCTGGACCTACCGCACCAAGGATCGACGGTGGTTGATGCTGATGATGCTCGACGAAGGGCGTTATTGGGAGCCCACCTGTCGTGCGCTCGGACTGCTCGATCTTATTGAGCCGTACGCCGACGAGGTGGTCCGTCAGGCGGCCTGGCCTGAAATTTGCAACGAGCTGGCCGACGCCATCGGCTCCCTCGGCTGTGACGAGCTGGCGAGCCGGCTTGTGACGGAGAACTGCATCTTCTCGTTCGTTGCGTCGCCACCCGAGGTGGTCGCCGACCCTGCCGTTGTGGCGAACGGCTACCTGATGCCTCACCCGAGCCATCCCCCGCTTCGCCTTGCAGCCGCACCGGCCCAGTTCGACAACGAACTGCCCGAAATCCGTCGACCCGGACCCGATAAGGGCCAACATAGCCGTGAAGTGCTGGCCGAGGTCGGGTACTCCCTCGCAGAGATTGAGGCGCTGATCGACTCAGGTGCCGTGCTCGCTGGCCCTGACCACTGAGAAGTATCCGTGACGTCCAGAGCCGTCGCACTCGAGGCAGATTTGCTGCTGGACGTGCAGAACCAATTGGACGGGTGGAGAACCGAGTGTGTGGGCCGCCCTGAAATCGAGCGCAAGAAGCTCCTTCTCCTCGCGTTGGAGCGTGAGCAGATTGTGGCCGTGGCATACCGCGAGGAAGCGGTCGCGGGGCGGGTCGTCCAGCTTGATGTCGGTGACCACGTGCGTGCCCTGCTCCATCAGACCCTGGTGTGGATCTGGAAGGACGAGCAGATGCACGCCGAATACCTGCGCGGTGAGCTCTTGCGGCAGGGCGGTCTCGGATCCGCGGCCGTAGTCTACGGGCATCAGCTTCAAGGTGCGATCTCCGGTTGGACATCGGCCACCTCCAATCATCGCCGGCTCCGCACGGCACCCTTCCGGGCCGGTGCGGCGAGTGTGCTGATCTCCGTCGCGGGCGTTTTGGGGCGCATTCCGTCCGCGCTCCAAGGCGAGCTGCGCTTTCAGACCTTCCGACGGTACTGCGAGCTCAACATCGCCCTCGAGTCGAGCGCTGAACTGGCCTATCGCCGCCTCATTGAGCTGACGGACTCCGATGGAGAGCGACGGACCCTCGAGCGTATTCGCGAAGACGAAATGCGCCATCGGGATGCCTTCGCATTGATGGTCGAAATCCTCACTGCCGACGATCGTCTGGCGTCTCGATTATCGCCGGACCGTCTGACGGAACGGTTCTCGGAGATCAGCCCCTGGTTCGTCCCGGCCGCTCTTCGACGAGGAGGGGGAGGGACTACCGGTGGCGCGTCCTTCGGGTCACGTCGGCCGGTGGCGGTCGGCGTCGGCCGGCGCGATCGGGACAAGCTCGCCGTTCTCGAGTCCTGTCTCGACCGGGCGGGACTGGCGGATATTGCGTCGAGGTCCACCTCGGCCGTCATTCGCGCCTCGTTCATGTTGGGCTACGACCGACGCGATCGGTCGAACGTCAACGATCCCGAGTTGGTGGACGGGGTGGCCCGCTACCTGGCACGCCACGGGGTGAAGGATGTGGCCGTCCTCGAAGCGCCGACCGTCTACGGCAACGCGTACCGTAACCGCTCGGTGGCCGCCGTCGCCGCGTATTTCGGTTTCGACTCATCGTCGTACCGCGTCGCCGACATCAGCCAGGATCTTCGGCCGATCGTGTACGAACGCGGCTTCGTCCAGCAGGCGATCAGCGGCGTATGGCTGGATGCCGACCTGCGAATCGTCATGCCGAAATTGCGCACCGACCCCACCGAGTTCGCCCACCTGAGTCTCTCGACTCTGGAGGGCAGTACCGGCCCGATCGACGACACCTTCTATGCCGGCCGCCAGATCGACTTCCGGTCAGCCACCATGATGCTGCTCGACGCGGCACCGCCGGACTTCGCCATCATCGACGCCTGGTCGCCTGTCGCCGACGGACCGTTCGGCGTCATGGGGTGTCATCGGCCGGCCGACGTCCGTTGCATTTATGCCGGAGCCGACGCGCTGTCGGTAGACGAAGTGGTGCTCGGGGACCTTGGCATCAGTGATCCCCGGCTCGCACCCATTGTCCGTCAGGTGTACCACTGGTTCGGATTGAGCCGGGCTGACGTCCGGGTCGATGGGGATCGACCACAACTCGGCCGCCAGCTCCGCGGGGCCCACGCCTCGCGACTCCTCCGATGGCTCGGGGCAGTCTCGTACCCTGTCTACGTGTACCTCAGCGACCATGGGGAGCTGTTCGTTCCCGCTTTCGACACCTCGTCGTTTCCCCCGTTGCGCCCGATCCCGGCGGTCGTCGGCCTGGTGCAGAAGGCGGCCCAGAGGGCGTTCGGTATCCGGGCCCCTGATGGAGCCGTGTGATGCACGCGATCGGGGTGCAGTTTCGGGGTCTGGTCGACACCATCAAGATGGGCCGGGTCCCGGCCCGGGTCCTTGCCATCGCGGACAGCCGCTCTTTGGTCCGGTCGATGTTCCTGGCCTCGGCGGTACAGATCGAGCTGCTTCCCTTCCTAAGGGGCGGGCGTCCGTTCTCGGCGATCGTCGACCATACGGGTTGCACCCGACCCGATCGACTTCGCGCCTGGCTGTGGATTGGCTCAGAGCTCGGTGAACTCTCACGACGGGGGGAGGTGTTCGGCGTGCGGGGGCGGCGGTCACGGGCAATTGCCGACGGTGACCGCCTCCTGACTGCCCACTACCGTTCAATGCTGGAGTACCAGGTCGGTCCCTACGGGTCGCTCGACCAGCTGTTGCGGGCCGACGTGGGTGAGGGGCGATCGGACCTGTCCCAGTACGCGGACGACATCGCGCAGGTCTCCCTGGCCGCTGCTCCGTTCGTCTCCTCGTTTGTTCGCCAGGCGGTGGCGGAACTCCGTCCGGAGAATGTTCTCGATGTCGGTTGCGGTACCGGCGTCTACACGAGGCTGGTCCTCGACGCCGACGCGCAGGCTCATGTCGAAGGTATTGACCTCGCGGAGAATGTCATTGAAGCGGCACGCCATGAGCTGGATCGTGCCGGCTACGGATCACGGGTGGGCCTGCACGTGGGAGATGTGCAGCGTTGGACCCCGGAGCCGGCCAGGCGGTTCGACCTCGTGATGTTGCTGAACAATGTCTACTACTTCGATCAGCACAAACGGTCCGCGCTCTATCAGGACATGGGAGAGCTCTTGACCGAGCGCGGTCAGCTCCTCATCGTGTCCATGCTGGCCCCCGGGTCTGTCGCCGCAGCCCACCTTCACTTCATGCTCACATGCCAGGCCGAGCCCTCATCGTTACCGGGTCGCGCCGAGATCGAGAGCGACTTGCGCTCGGCCGGATTCCGAATTGTGGCCAGTGAGGTGCTCGTGCCGACCGAGCCGTTCATCGGCCTGCGGGCGACCAGATACTGACGGAGATCAACCGGGTGTGGGACTTCTTCACGCCCGGCCGACCCGCCTCCCGGTGGCGAGGACCGAACCGACCAGGATCAGTGGGAACCCGAGGGCCAGCCCTGCCGTGAGTGGCTCACCGAGCACCACGACCCCCAAGAGAATGGCCACGGCCGGGTTGCAATACGTGATGACCGTTGACCGTGAAGGTCCGACCTCGGCGATGAGCGCAAAGAAGAGGACGAAGGCAAGTGCAGTGCAGATGAGGGACAGCCCCGCCACGGACAGACCAACCTCGGGGTCGACGTGACGGGGCAGCCGCGTCAGCGCGAAGGGTGCGTAGCAGAGGGCAGTGAGTGCCATGGCGACCCCAATTACTCCGAGACTGGGCAGATCTGACAAGCGTCGGCTCACAATGAGCGGCCCCAGGGCATAGCCGACCGCGACGATCCCCATCTCGCCGAGGGCGAGGTGATTGGAGTGACCGACATCGAGTCCGACCAGAACGGCCACGCCGGCGAATCCGATCAACAGTCCGATCGAACGCCAGAGGTCGACCTGGTCAGTGTGCGGGCTCAGTCGATACACGACTCCGGCGATCAGCGGGACGCTGGCCACCAGGAGTCCGGCCGTGGAACTTGTCAGCTGCTGCTCGGCCCTTGTCAAGAACAACCACGGGATGGCCAGTTCGACGGCGGCAAAGGCGACGATCCAGGGCCAGCGGGGGATGAGCGCCCGCAGCTCGTTCCTGCGGAATGCAAGTGGGAGCAGGATGAGGGCCGCGGGCAATGTCCGGGCGAACACGAGGGTGGGGGGCGGGAACTCCCGGATCGCCACCCTGATCAAGAGATAGGGAATGCCCCATATGAGGCTCATCGACAGAAACAGAAGCCAACCACGCCGAGACATACCCCCCCGATCTGAGTCCTGAAGGACTCACGAAACCATAAGTCCATCCGGCGGTTGTTCTGCGCGTTGCCGCGGTGGGGTTCCTCTTCCTGTTTGTGCCGCCCTGGGCCGCAGATCTACTATTGCTAGCACCATGATCTCAGTCAACATCGACCGATCCGACCCCGCGCTGCTGCATGATCAGGTAGCCGCCGAAATTCGGCGTGCGATCGCGGAGGGCGAGGCCGGCCCGGGGGACCGCCTGCCACTCGCCAAGGACATCGCCGCGGTCCTCGGTGTGAACAAGAACACGGTCCTGCGGGCGATGCACATCCTGCGCGACGAGGGACTCGTCGAGTTCGGCCGGGGAAGTGGCATTACGGTCACCGGTACGGCGGAGCGGGGGGCGGTGCTGCGACAGGTGCGCGAATTGGTCGAGTTCGCCCGGCGCCAAGGTTACAAACGGGAAAGCGTCATCGCCATGATTGAAAACCTCACCTGACCCGAGGTACCCGGTCGGACGCCTATCCGCCCGGGGTTGGGTTGGTGGTGCTGGTGCTGGACGTTGCGGTGCTGGACGTTGTGGTGCTCGCCGTTGATGTGGGCGTGCCCGCCGGTGGGATGGTGGCCGGAGGGGTCGTCGTGGGCTGACTGGTGGCGGTGGGGAGCTGGACCGGCTGGATCGGGTTGGCGTAGAGATAGTTGAAGATGTTCGCCGCGGCGGGTGCGGCGGCCTGGGCTCCGTACCCACCGTGGTCGACGACGACCGCGACGACGTATTCGGGATTGCTGCCGGCGTGGTTGGTGGGGCCGAAGCCGACGAACCATGCGTTGGGCTCCTTGCCCGCAGCCACGTCGGCCGTTCCCGTTTTCCCGGCGATCGGATAGTTGTTCATGGGGAAGTGTGCGTACTGTTGAAACGGCAGATACGCCGTGCCTGACTTGTTGGAAACGACACCCTCGAAGCCCTCCAGCATGGGTTGGTAGGTCGACGGAGGCAGGCTGACCGTCCCGGTGACCTTGGGTTGGATCTGCTTCACCAGCTTGCCGGTCGGGCTGACGATCGCTGCAGCCACTTCGGGCTGGTACCGGGTTCCTCCATTGGCGAAGGTGGCATAGGCGATAGCCTGCTGAATCGGGGTGACCAACGTCTCGCCTTGACCGAAAGCCGTCTCGATGTTGTCGCCGAGTTGGTAGCTCGGGTACGGGAATGCCGTCGGATTCTCCTTGTGCTGGGTGGCACGCAGGGTGGCGCTGTCGACCTGGCCCGTTGCCTCCCCCGGCAGGTCGATGCCCGTCGTTTCGCCCAAGCCGTACTCGGCCGCCATCTTCTGGATCCCGTCGGGATTCGGCGAATAGTAGAAGAGGTCGCCCAGGTTGTAGAAGTAGTAGTCGTCTGACTTGGTGAGCGCCTGCGCCAGGTCGACCTCGCCTGCGTCGGAGGCCTCGTCGTCCTTATAGGTGCAGCCCGATGTGCACTTCTGCGGGACGTGGTACACACCGGTGTCGTCGACATACTGGTTGGCGCTGATGATGCCGTCGTCGAGGGCGGCGGTCGCGGTGTTGAGTTTGAATGTCGACCCCGGGGTGTACAGGCCATCGATGGCGTAGTTGATCAAAGGGCAGCCGGTCGTGGTCGACGTCGTGTTGCAACCAGAGGCGAGCGCGCTGTAGTTGGCTTGGGAGATGCCACCAAGCCACACGCTCAGGTCATAGCTGGGATAGGACGCCATCGCCAGCACCGCACCCGTTTGTGCGTCGAGGACCACTGCTGCCCCGTCATTCGCCGTCGGAAGCTTTCCGGTCGTCGCATCGACCGTGTGCTTGTCGGCGGTGATGTCATTCTGCAATGCGGTCTGCACGGCCTCTTGCAGGCCGAGGTCGATGTTGGTGACGACGGTATCCCCTTGCGTCGCGGGGGTCGTATGGAGGGTCCCGACCACCTCGCCCTGCGCATCGACGGAGAGGGCCTGCTCGCCGGGTGTGCCCCGGAGATATTGCTCGTATTCGTTCTCCAGACCGGATTGGCCGAATTGGCTCGCCTGGGAGTACCCGGCCTGCGGGTTGGCCTTGAGCTCGGCGGCCGAAATAGGGCTGACGTACCCGAGCACCGCCGAACCCACGTCGGTACCGCTGTTCTGGTTCTGGGGATAGTCACGCTGGCTCACTTCTTGTACCGTGACTCCGGGGTATTCGGACTGGTGCTCATCGAGGTACTCGACCGTGGCCATCGGTGCGTTGTCGAGAACGGGGACCGGGGCGTATTGGCTGTACTGGGAGTTGGCGATGTCCGCCTTCACCTCCTTGGGGGTCTGACCGACCAGGGCCGCCACCTTGCCCACAATGGAGGGATCGGACAGCGCGGTCGCTCGAGACAGGAGGATCTCCTGCTGCGGCACGTCACCGGCCAGGACCGTCCCGTTGCGATCCACGATCTCGCCACGTGGGGCCGGCACGCTGACGACCCGGACCTGATTGCGGGTAACGGCCGCCGCATAGGTCTTGCCGTCGACGACCTGTAGGGTCCAGAGTCGCAGGACGAGGACGAGGAAGAGCGCGATGACGACGCCACCGACCACTCTGAGCCGAACGTTGGGTCGGGAGGGTTCGTCCTCTGGCGACCCGACCAAGGAGGCCACGTTGACACTCTTCCGGGGGCGCATGCGGGGCTGACGGGCCTGGGCCCGCCACGAAGGCACGCGGGGCAGGCGGGACGGTGGTTTGGGGTGAAGGTGATCGCCGCGGATGGGATGACGCAGCGTGCGCTTCATTTCTGCCCCGCCGAAGGGCTTGGGATCGCCCGAGCGTCGCCAGTCATGGTGAACAGCTTGTCAGTTCTGCTGTTCTCGTATCGGTCGGTGCCGCCCTCGCGCACGAGGCGGACGAGAGGGAGTTCCTCAGCTGAAGGTGGTCGTGGCGGTCCGTGAGCCGGTCAGCGCCGGCTGGCCGTGCGGGATGAGCATCCCGACGCACATCGCAATCAAGGCCACGACGAATGCGCAGAAGATCCAAAATGCCGGTGTCACGCCGGAAGTGATCGTGAGCCCCGCCCGCGCGGCCTCAGCCGACGATATCCCGAACTGTGACGGCGCAACGTGTTCGCCGAGCTGCACCACCGCGGAGATGGCCTGCGCGGCCATGGGGATGATGGCCCCGGCCAGGAACGCCGCCCCAGCAGCGGTTGGACGCCACAAGGCAGCGACGACAACCACCGCGACGAGGGCGATCATCGCGGCGAGATCACCGGCGATCACGGCCCCGGGATTGGAGAACGCGTTTCCTGCGGTGAGCGAGTTCGTGACCCCGGCCGATGTCCGGAGGGTGAAGCTGTCCCACGAGGGTGCGAACGAAGCCGCCGCCCCCAATGCGGCGAGTGTCAGCGCCAGGAAAAGACCCATCATGTGTGGTTGGGGACGACCCGGTGCTCCCGCCGACTGCCCCTGGAGAGCGATCGCCCCGCCCGCCGCGCAGGCCAGCCATCCGACCAGACTGAGTATCAGACCGGCACCCATGAGATGAGCCCCTCCTGCAATGGGGGTGCCGGCGTCGGCGAAGAAGAGCCCGAAGGTGACCGCGCTCATACCAAGTCCCAGAAGTGCGCCAGCCCGCAGCCGGGCGCCCCCGAGCACAATGAGGAGCGCGCTCGTCGCCCAGACGGCCAGGTAGATCGCGTGCGCCACGACATCGGCCGGTTGTTGGGCCAGGCTCGTCCCTACCAGATAGTCAGGGAAGAGCCCAACGACCCCGAGCACGACGCCGAGGCCGAGGAAGCTCGCGGCAATGATGGCGCTCTTACGGGCCGCAACGGTTCTGGGGCTGGCCTGACCGGCGGGCACGATCGCGTCGGGCATCTCGATGCCGGTGAATCGGGTCCAGGCACCGTGCCATCCCTCGGGAGTGTCCGGCCACTGCTCGGATGGTTGTGAATCCGGGGCACCGGTAACCCAGATCCCGTAGAAGTCCTTGCCCCGTCCGATCTCGTAGTTCGCCCCCCGGTACGAGATGGTCACATTCTCACGCACGGTTCCGACCTTCCTCTTCGGTTCGTCTCGTCGTCTTCATCGGCGAACGTAGCGTCACGTGAAAGCGTAGGAAGTGGAACTGTGCGTCCGCTGGGCATTTCGTAAGTGTTTGATGGCGGCGCCGTCGTGAACGGCCCTGCCTCCACACCCCCTGAAAGCCGGTTCGTGGCCCGTGAGCCGCTAATTTGGGTCGGGTGCCAACCCGGGGGTCCCGCTCAGGCGGCACGAAGACGGCAGCCCGCGTCGGGCGTATGACGCCCCGCCCGCCGCTCCGTCCATATTCGCTCGCTCTGCCGGGGGTAGCCGGATTCGGGGGCGCGCTCTGCGTGTTGATCGGGGTCGCACAAGCCGGTTCACCGTTCGTGCTGAAGGTTCCGGGGGCATGGTTCTTCGGTGTGAGCGCCCATGCGCCGTCGGTGGCGGGGGGCGGCACCTTCTTGGACATCGTGCTCGTCTACGCGGGCCTCGCCGTGATGATCGGATCGTGGTTCGAGGTGGTGCGCACGCTGCGCAGACACCCCGGTGCTCCACTCGGCACCGTGGTTGCCATCGCAATCGCCTGGGCTCTCCCCGTCCTCGTCATGCCTCCGCTGTTCAGCCGGGATGTCTACAGCTACGTCGCGCAGGGCGAAATGGTCACCAGGGGATTCAATCCGTACGCCCACGGGCCCAGCGTTCTCGGAAGCGGCCGGATCCTCAACCTGGTGGATCCCCTCTGGCGTCATGCCCGCGCCCCGTACGGGCCCGCGTGGGAACGTCTCTCGGGTGGCATCATCCATCTGGCACGTCACGACGTTCTCGCTGCACTCGTGGGGTTTCGCGCCGTAGCTCTTGTCGGTGTCGTGCTGATTGCCGTCGGGGTGCCCGCCCTGGCTCGCGCCATGGGCCGCGATGAGGCCGTCGCGCTCGCTTTGGCCGTGCTCAATCCGCTGGTCCTCCTGGTGCTCTTGGGCGGCGCCCACAATGACGCCCTGATGCTCGGCCTTCTGGTCATGGGCTGCGCCGTGGCGCGCCGCAACCACGTGATGATCGGCCTGGCCCTCTGCGTGCTGGCGGGTGAAGTGAAGATCCCGGCCTTGGTCGGCGTGGTGTTCATCGGCTGGTGGTGGGGCGAAGCCGAGTCGTCCAGGCGGCGCATTCTCCGGATGGCGATTGCGCTGTCGACCGCCGCAGGCTTGACGGCACTGGTCAGCGCGCTCTCCGGTCTCGGTTGGCGGTGGCTCGGCGGACTCTCCGATCCCGGCGTCGTCGTGTCCTGGCTGGATCCCGCGAGCGCGATGGGTCTCTCGTT
>Ga0182030_10022367_pt1 | contig 11771 bp, 9 predicted proteins | sample 812S3MmetaG_FD_121299 | JGI IMG/M metagenome (GOLD analysis project Ga0182030, IMG submission 121299) | Permafrost microbial communities from Stordalen Mire, Sweden - 812S3M metaG (Illumina Assembly) | ecosystem: Environmental > Terrestrial > Soil > Wetlands > Permafrost | place: Sweden... | reverse complement strand
CTTCGGCGATTAATCGAGGCCGGTGTATTGGTCCCCGAGCCCCGGGAGGATCAAAACAAGCGCATCTTCGTGAGCGTGGCCGCTCTCAACAACGCTGGCCTAGAGATCCTGGATGAACCATTCAGGGGCGGGCGTTCCTACGTTGCCGACGGTGAAGTGGAGCGGCTGAAGGCCGAACTGGAAGCTGCACACGGCGAGATCGCCGAGCTTCGCGCACAGTGCGAGGTTTTGGTGAGCGGCGTGGGTCGCATGGAGGTCGCTTTGGAGGGTACTCGAGCGGCATACGATGCACTACGCCGCGTGCGCGTAGTGAGCACTCCCCCCGCGCCGTGGCTCCCAACCAATCCCCGGCGTCGATCCACTGATACGGACTCTGATTCGCTCGACGCGAAACGTGGTGCGTTACAGACCAAGTAGCGCGTAACTGAGATATTTAGAGCCCAGAGACGACGACCCAGCATGGCCCGAGTGGAGTGCCCGTTGGTTGGAAGGCAACTGCCACGGAGATGGACGTGTAGTTAGGGTTTACGATCGCGTCATAGTGGCCGTGACCGTCGGCAGCAGGCCCAGGCCCTTCAGCCCACCACGCATCCACTGCTGCTACGGCGGCTTGTTGCGGAGTGTCAGTCGCCGTAATGTTCCACGCCGCTATGCCCGGATCGTCGGCAGCTGACACGAAAAGAAGGGCACTCAGTTCTACTCCGGCGGCATTGTTGATGAGTGTCAATGGAGGCAGGCCAAGAGTTGCGCGGTCGGCATTAATTAGCGCCGCCACTCCACAGTCCCCGCACGAGGCCAGGCCCGACGCGGGGGATGGGACTGTCATAGTCGTGGTGGTCACCGGAGATTTTGGAGCGCTCTTCTTTTCCTTGTAACCGCGAGGACACTTCGGACTCACCGCCGTCACCCTCCTGGTCGCCGATCCCTTGACGCACGAAATTGTCGAGGCTCTCTTGAAACCCCTGGAACACTTCGGACTCACCGCCGTCACCTTCTTGGTGGTCTTACCGCGTACGCAAGTGATAGTCGTCTTTACGAGAACCGGCACTGTGGTCGTGGTCGTCGTGGTGGTGGGTGACGTTGATTCCGCGGATCCTGTTATTGGTGTAGTCCACCCATAACACCCCGCGGTTGCGGCGGCGGGTCCGGCGATAGTAACGGAGCCGCTGGCGCTGACGACGGTCCCCAACAGATTAGGGATCATCGAGGTATAGACGCCGACACCCGGACTCTCAGTGTCAAATTGAGCGAGCGTGAGAGTGGAACAGTTGCCGGACGTCGGAACTTGCAGGGGGCCCCATAGATACTCCGACACTCCCGTATTGGGGGTATTGGTGGGATCACTCGCGGTGACCGTGATCGCTGGCTGCGTTCCCGCAGCAACGTACTCGGTAGTGAGGTTCGTGCCGAGCATCGCATAAGGCACCGTTGTCGACGCGGCGCTCGCACCCGGAGCTTGTGACATTAACGCGACACCCAGAGCGACACCCGCTAGCGCGAGCGACATGTGGCGCAGCAAGGTCCTCTTCATTAATTGACCGCCACTGCAAGCCGCGCGGTCATGTACTGAGCCCCTTGACATCGAGTCCGATAACTTCCAGCTGACGATCAGCGATCATGAGAGCGCAACTGGGACAAGGCGACATGAAAGACTCAGGGGAACTCTCACTTGGCCGCTGAATGTCAACCTTCTGCTCCATGGTCGTGCCTCCTCATCTATCGCTAGCAGAATCCTGTAACAACGTATTCACAACATCTTGCTACCGATTGTTTCATCGTGTTCATTCCAAACAGTCGAGTAAACAACGCGTTCGCGGTAGTCAGTTCTTAACAATGCCAACTACTACTTTGGTTACAGGGCACTCAGCTTCTCGTCCCCCTACCCCTACTTCGTCACGCCGTTTGTAGCCGAGGTGATTTTGGGCGTTGTGAACGAGGCAAAGTTCCGGCCAACCTGCACGTCGTACTGCCGGGCGATTATCAAATCATTGGCGAGTTGGGGCTCTATCACCACTAGTACATTGAACGTTCGTCGTAGTCGACTGGGACTCAGCATTTACGATTTGGTGACCAACCATCAATACTCGTCATTCGTGTTGTGGACCGCTTCGAAAGTCGAGATTGCGACTTCGAAATGACTCTCGCCGCCGAGAAAGTATCTGAACTTTCCAAGATGTAGGTTCTTGCAATGGGCATTTCCGACCGCGGACGATGGACTTTCGCAGCAATCATAATTGTCTTTGCCTCGTTATTTTCCGTGTTGGCTGTCGTCCTTCGGAAGGAAGGAGGAGTCAGTGAACAAGACGCGTGGCTTTTGTTGTTTGGCGGATTCATGTTCGGCTTCACTGTTGCAGCCAAGACAGTAAGTCCCGAACACTTCGTCCGGTTCGGTTCACGATTTCGGACCTTCGTTAACGTCACCAGTTGGGTGATTGCGTGTTTGGGTCCGGCTGCTTTCGTCTTAATCTGGATTAGCTACTTTTGCTCGAGCCACATAATGACGACTCGGAGTGCGTGGCAGACAAGCGGTATCTCATTTCTCGCTCTCATGGCACTGACTCCAAACGGTCTAGCGACGCAAGATTGGCTCGCCCAGATTCAGTTGGCCGCATTAAAAAAAGTTGGGGCACAGGAGCCACAAAATCGTGAAGATCCTCAAGGTGATCCACCCGATTTAGTAGACGACGAACATCCAACCCAGAACTGAAAACACCGATCTCGCCGACGCTCGCTTTTCGCGTGATCACCTGACACCTTTGCCACAGTTCGCCGAACTACTTTGCTGTCAATCACCTCGACTCTCGGGTGTCGGCTAGCTTCGCGGCTTCGTTCGTTGATGAAGAAGGACTCGAGCACCTGGCTGACCTCGTTGTAAGAGCTTTTTTACTGAGTGGTTTTCGGTTTTAGCGCTTCGTCCGCCCATCGCAGGATGTCAACGGCCGGCACAGTGGCGATGGGTTGAAGTAGTGCCATGAGTCGTGTCACGAACCAAACAAGTGCGCCTTCTGGCTTCGACCATATCTCTTTCACGCTTCCGTCAGATTTCGTATCGAAGCAACCTCGCGCCGCCGCACAGCCCAAATCCAAGCGATTCAAGTTGTCCGTCCAGTTCGCCAGGGAAGCTTCGAACTTCGTTCCGAATGGTGGTGACCATCCAGTTGAGAGAGTGAGCAGACCACCGATAATGGGTGAGAGTTCCTTGCGTCCGAGTGGCCCGCCCGCCGATGCAATGAGTCCTGAGGTACGTTCCAGCGAGCGCACTGATGCCACCTTCTTTGCGGCGTACCTAATGTTGGCCTTTGACATCTCTTGTCTGACTTCAAATACTGCGTAGACGCTTTCTGCGGGGACGTACAACAATCGTTCTCTTTGGAATATTCGGGGCGTGTATTGCCTGTCGTAGATCACTACGTCGATTTGTTCGCTGACGACTCCGTTGACATCAACCACGAAGGCCTTGTCAACTGAGTATCGTTCAGGAAGAAATGCCCGAAGCATTTCAATCCACGAAAGTTCCGTGTTGTCGCCGACGTCGTCCGGGTGGGGAAGTTTTTGCCGACCGTGGGTTAAAGCTCGAACCAGATCATCTTGGAGCCACTCCATTGCCATCGCCAGACCGAACTTCTTCGGCGGCTTCTTCTTTGAGCCATCACGTTTCGTCATTCGCGATCACCTCCTCAACTCGCACTTCACTATTTATTACGCGGCCATTCAGTCCAATGAGTCCGTGGGGCGTCCAATGTCCGTCCAGAGAATCACGCGCACAAACCACAAGACCGAGCGGCGTCAATGTCTTCTCAGATAAGCGTTGGATTTCCCGTTCATCCACGCTGCTCGGTCCCGCGGGCGCAGGATGAACATGCCACTCTCCTACATATCCAGTCACCGTGTTCTCGGGCAGATCTTCGAGGACTTCTTCGAGCATCTTCTGGGCGATGCGCTGGCGGCGAGTGTACGACGTGCGGCGCGCGTTTCCGTCTGGAACTTCGATCATTTGAGTCACGAATACGTCACCATCAACTCGCCATCCAAGGAGCACGCCACCAGTTTCAACATCATCGCGAGTTGAATCCTGAATCCGAATCCATGCGTTGGGGACAATGTGAATTACGGGGCCACTTGTAATCACGTTGCGCTCGTCACATGGACATCGGTATCTGGTTCCGCTGTGACGTAGAGAATAACTGTCGCGGGGTACTGCCCGCGACCGGTCAATAAGTCCGCCGCCATCCCGGCGACATGTGCCCCCGCAGCAGAGCAAACCCATGGAGGAGTTGGCGACACCGGATCGCCGCAACCACCCTCCCAAGCAACCGCCGTTGGACCACCATCAACAACTATCGGCGCGTGCGCTTCGCCCTCCTTGAGCGGAAATCGATCGATACGCAACGTTGTGCCGCCACGCTGAATGCACACTGATATGGCGATTTTGTTCATTATCTGACTAGCCGTAATGATCAACGTACTTGCTGGTCCATTACCGGTCGCATCAATTACGAGGTCGTGTTCATTGAAGAGGGCCTCAACTTCAGCCGCCGAAGTGAGACGCTTGTCCATTGCGGTGACGTTGCTCTGGTCGATGAGTTCTTTGCGATGAAGATAAGTGCGCATACCCTCGGCCTTGTTAATGCCGACGCCCTCATGACTTAGAACGTGGCGAATGCAGTTGCCGGGACGTAGCAACTCACCATCGACGAGGGTAAGGCCGCCGACACGTGACCTGGCGAGTTCCTCGGCGACATGTGATCCCACTGAGCCCATGCCAACCACGGCAACGCGTTTCCCAGAGAGGATTTCTGCGTCAACTCCTGCCCTCATCCGGCGGGTCTCTTCTCCGTCGTGCGCCGATTGAGCCGCAGAGAGTTCAAATGGCTCCAGTTTTTCGACGAAGAGGACCAGCGCGCCAGCGCGCCCCTGTCTCGTATAGGCAAGAACCAGAACGCGGAGATCTCCGCTCGTGAGCCGGCGTTCGAGCAGCTCCGCCTCTTGGTCGTCGAGTAGCTCATTGATCTCAAAAAGGGTTCGCAAGGGATACTTGAGTTCGCCCACCGAGAGGACGAGAGCGCTTCTGCGCGACGGCTTGTTTTTGGCAGAGGGTCGTCCGGGCTCCAATCGCCAAAGCAATGGATTCTCCCGCTCGTGTCGAACGACCTTGCACTCTCGTCTGTCGAGCGGCCCCAAATCGGGGTACAAAACCAAATCACTCAACTGCGGCCAATAGCGCTCAAGGTCAAGGACGGGAGCGTCGCCCGGCCAATCCGCTTTGTCCAGCCGATGCCATTCAAGGACGCGTTCGATGATGGAAGACGCCTCGAGCCAAGGGAGGTCACCCGTACCATCGGCCGACCACAGGCAGAAATGTCCGGTTGCTTCGCGGTGCCACGAGATGCCGCCTTCCCCGCCCGTAGTCGAGACCTTCGGCATCACAATGGGAAAATCACGAGGGACCGTGATTATATGCTCGACGGCAGAACCGTCGACGTCGAGGTTCCCCACCAACGTGCATTCATCCTGCAGCGTGAATCCCGCTGAGCAAAGTCCTTCGACTACCTTCTCGCGAGAGGAAAGCAACTCGCGTGCCACCTCGCTCATGCGAAGCGGCTGTCTCCTGCGGGGATTAGTCGCTCTCCAGGAATCGTCACCGAGGTCTTGCGAAGGGACCCGTCATCATTGCACTCCGCAGGTATTTCGAAAATCCAATCGTCGTCCGGGTTCTTACCGAGAATCTTACGGAACTCAAGAGCCGCGGCGCAACGGTCCGCTTCTGCGAGTGCGGCTTCCGCGCGGTCGGCGACCTTCTCGAACTTCTCCACTGCTGTCGCAAGTTGGTCATCGGTGACGCGGACCGTAATCGTGCAACCGGGTCGCGTCGGATCAGATACCGTACCTCCTGTCGCTATCGCGGCGAGTTGGTTTGAAATTGATCGAACTGCACCCGTGAACAACTCCGCGTCGCAGCTCGCACTCAATCCGACATTGCATGCGTGGTACGCGAGCACTTCGAACAAGAATCCCCCGGGGCGCTTCGCCAGACTGGCGCGGCGAGCCTGACGGACCAACTTTACGAGCGGAACGTATCGACCGTCATACCGTTGGTTCATCGTGATGGTCAACTCCGTGAACTTTTCCGGATTGGTCTCCATCCAGCCGCCATCACCGTCGGGAATCTCGAGATACGAAGTGCCGCTTCGAGCTGGTACGACGTCCACGTGCATGTCAAAGTCAGGAAACTTGACCTTTATGGAACGGTCTTGTGGCGTCACGCGAGCTTCCTCGAACTTGTTGTTCAGCAGTCCACGAATATCGCTCAGTAGCGCAGCACTATCGACGTCGCGAGGTAGGTCTGGCAGTTTGCATAGCGTGTCGACGTCCTTCACTCGCCTGATCGACACCTGGCGCCGATAACTGCCGATGAGTGCGGTTTCGACGCCGTACGAAATAAGCGTGGGATCGGCCTCTAAGCACGTTCGCACTAGACGATGAGCTTCTTGTGCGTTGTCCTTATCAAGGTCAGTTGGCTCGACCCGGCGCCGGGCCTCCATGAATGAGGTGGGGAGTTCTGCCATCACGAATCCTTTCGGTCTCGACCAACTGTTCCGAACTTCCAGTCGGCGATGCCGAATGACACGCTTGGAACTACAACCATGTTAGTTTCCAGCCGCTGGTTGAACCAAATGCACCTGGGCCTGCGCACCACTTCGATGACTCTCCCACGATCCCGCCGGTCTCCTACTACGGCGCCAGACTGTTCCTCTGCTCAGACAAAGCAAGGAGCATTGACGCCGTTGACGCCACGCCGATTACCTCCCAGATTTCAGCAGAGGCCAAGTTCTCTGGCGGCCCAAATCCTCGGCCATTGATTAGTTCTCCAGCGAGCGACGCGGAAGCGGAACCATCGCACTCACGCCGAACTTGATCCACAATGAGCAGCAGAGAGTCTCTGAGCAAGATGGCCTCCGCGCCGCTGGTGATGTCACTATCTGAATCGCACATGGCCCGTATTTCATCCAACGTCGGTCCGGTACTCAAGTACCTGGCTGGCCAATCGGGCCTTCGCAGCTGCTCGAGAGCTGCGCGCACAGAGATCACGTTTAGCGCATCAAGAGTCTCGCGGAAAAACGACAAGGCACGACCAGTGAGCATCTTGAATGGGAGTTGTTCAATGTACGGCTCAAACATGTACGGGAGCATCGGTAGCGCCGGTTGTTCTCCAACGTACGACAGTTGTAAGACCACCGGCAGCGCGATGTCGTCCTCTACAGCGGCAATTATCACTTTGGCGCCAAGCACTGTGCTGTCCGCATCGTGAAAGCCTCGAAGCGCCTCTAACGTTTCGTCAAGGTCGGCGATCGATACGGTGACGACCCAGGCATGACCCCCTACATTCGTAACGAGTGATTCATGATCCATCACTCGATGAATGCGCGCCGATCCAACCTCGCTGAGGCGCTGTGCGAGGTGAGCACGCTCCCCTCCTTCGCTCGAACGAATCACTGCGTCGATTCGTGCACGGTTGCCACCCTGAACATCGATACGGCGTAGACGCTTCAAGAGGGTCGGGTCGTAATGAGCAGCAGCCAAAATCTCAACCATCTGATTCAGCACGATGGACAGTACGTCAGGAAGCGGACGACCAAGTCCAGCGAGCCAAGGATCACTCGCGGTGCGGGCTTCATCGATTTTCTTTGATGCCTCTTGAAGCGCCGCGGCAATTGACCCGTACCGACTATCGGTGAGAAGTCTCGGCAAAGTATCGGCAAGTTGTATCAGCGCGTCTGACGTGAGATCCGTGCGACGATCATCCTCGTCTCGTCGCGCGTCAGATGCTCCGGGAGAATGAGTTGTGCTCTCAGGTGGCGATGCCAACTCAGCGGCTCGAGTCTTTGCTACTTCAGAACGATTTCGCCAGTCATTTCTCCGTCCGACGTGGTCGTGAGGTAGCAGACGTCCAGGCGCTTCTCGTAGGAGGAGAATCAGTTCTTCTGCCAACGCAGACTGGCTCCTTACCAACGTGGTCCACGATTCAGCAGCCGTGAGCCGTCCCAGCGCAGCTTGAAAGCCCACGTTTCTCCGCACGTCAATCCGTCGTGGAAGCGCGCTTCTCGGCATGCGCTTCTGTGCCCAATCGTGATCCGCGATGCGCAACATCCTGCCCGAAGGCGAAAGTGTCACGACCGCAAAAATCGATGCTTCCGGAATTACGTCGGCCAATCGCCTTGCAGCTCTTACTGCTTCATCGTTCGCCCGATCGGAGGATTCGCGAGGCGCTTGATCCCAAGCGAAGGAGGTTACTACCCGCTCGGAGACAGGAGCGAACATGATTGTCACGGTTGCCACACCGCTGCCAGCTTCAAACTTAACGTCGATCGCCGCGGGATCTGGACTAGTTATCAACTGAGCTCGAGAATCGGCGGATCCGAACGTTTCGGCAATCTGGGCCAACGACAGCTCGGCGGTGGCGACCACTCCGGCGATAAGTCGTGCGTAGAGATCCGCATCATTCGCATCTCCTGGTTCATCGAATCGTCCGACAATTGTGGCCGCGGCGTCGGGTGCCAACCGAACAGCACCTTGAGCTGCTTCAATCAGTCGGACCGTGTCCTCAAGAGGGAGACTCTGAGTTAGATCAACAATCAGGTCCGAGTCAATTTGGGTACCAAACCGTGCAGCAACCGGCGACGTTCGTTCAGGCAGTTGATCGGCAATTCGCCGGATGGCTGAATAGGCGTGGTCTAGGCTTTCGTCACCAATCGGGTCGAGTTGAAGTGCCTGGTTACGCATCGCGTACACGAGAGTCCCGATTTGGCGAATCGTGACACCCGGCTTGACCGCGGCTTGCAGAATGGGAAGGCAAGCGCGCGCATAGAGCGCATTGTCAGCCCGCTCTGCTCCTTCGAGTATCACGGTGACCTCACTCGCACTCATGTTTCGTGCTGCGATTCCGTCGACTACGTTGACCACATCCTCACCGAGCAATTCGGCGGCCCGCCGCAGTAACCATCCCGCCGCCTCTGCGGGTAGCAAACTCGCAACCTCGCCAAACGTGTGCGACAGCGTCGGAGGAGGCGACTCATGCAATTGACGTGTGATGACCATCGAGCGAAGTTCGTGAAGGCCTTGCCACAAACCGTCGCTTGTCACTAGAACATGTTCTCCAGCGAGAACTGACAGGGCATCTCCGATCGCCTCTGGAGAAGCAGATTGAGTTGGAAGCGAGTTTAGGCGTGCAGCTGGAATCGCCACTCCCGCAGAGTGAGCCGCAGTGACTAATCTCGCCAAGGTTCGCTGTAAGCCGCGGTCCGGTTGGCGCAACGCCTCAACTTGCTCAGCGAGTATTTTCTCGAGTCGATCACCGGTTGTTACTAGTGCAATGAACTCCATAAGCAGACCCTGTGCGAGCTTCTCGGCCTCTAATTCTTCCGTGCGCGTTGGTATATCTGCCGCCTGAATCGTGCGCACAATTCCTGCCGCCGTCGGATGATCAAGCCGCAGTTCGACAACCCTCGCGGCTCCGCGCACTAGCCGTTGTGTGAAATCCTCGGCGCGTACCGCCCCTATGAGCATCACTGAACCAATTTCGCGCAAAGCGTCAACGGCGGAAGGCCACTCCTGCATACCGGGCCGACCAAGGTTGTCGGCTGCAACAACGACCTGCGCGGTGGCGGATGGCCTGAGTTGTTTGATGTGACGAACCAGCAAATCAACATCGCGGGGACTAGAGCAACTCCGAACTCGAATTACTCGCGAACCCAATACCGCATCTCGTGCAGCACGCCACAGCAGAACTGACTTACCTGATCCCGAAGGGCCAAGCAATACTGCGTATCGCTCTTGCTGAACAGCCTCGATTATTTCTGCCATCTGCTGCGGCCGTAAGACATCGAGGTTGGCGGCCACGTGACCTGGTGCGCCGTCGACACCGCCGAGAAATTGAGCCTCGGAGAGATCACTCGCATTCACGTAGTCGGCCGGCTCACAGACGCCTTCTGCAATAGCTGCATTGAGTCCCTCAACGTCCACGACGTCTTGGATCTCCCGGACTATCACATCAATATCATTGATTCCGTGAGCAATAGCCGACGTCGAGGACGTTGCTCGTTGATTCGCGGACGATGTTCCAATGAGCTCGTACATACGGCCGGTCGCCAGCGACGCCACCGTTGGATGAACGACTAATGCCCGCGCCAAAAGGCGCTCTGTTTCTCCGCGTATGTTCCAGGGAACGTTAACCAAGTGCGACCGGTCACCAAGAGAGCGTGCTTGCTCCAGCGTCAAACCACGATTCGTCATGTGATTGACGACATCGTCGAAAGCTCTGCCACCTTGAACAGATAGCGGGACGTTCCAGCCGGTGAACTGCAAATTTGAACCGAGGCTGCCATCGGTGACAAGAATTATTTGATCGCTGCCCCCGGCTGCGACAGCGGCATGTACAAGCGCATCGGCAACATCCACTGCCGTCAGCCTTCCTGCTCCAGCGCCAACATCCTTCACCTGGATAAGTGTCCGATTCCCTTGTACGTCACGACAGTCAACGTCCTCAAGACCCTCAGGTGTTATCTGCGTATAGGGAAGCTCCTCTGCTCTCCCACAAGTGAGTACGAACACCGCGACGGCGATCTGGAATGAGACACCGGCTACGTTTCTTGCTCCTTGGCGAAGCGTCTCCCAGAGCGCTTCCTCTTCGTCAATCGAAGTTTCGACGGGCGGAATCATTGACTTAGCCCCAAACGCCGAATTCACCCCTGCCAGCGCATCGAGCCGGTAGCAAGAAGGCCGTCCATGTCCATGGGTCGCGGCGTTGGCCCCGGGGTGCGACGCCAGCCAATTGTGAAATCCCTCAGTGTCGAGCGCATCCAGATGGGTGTCGCGGTGAGCTCGCGATCCGGCTCTGGGAAGCGGCCGGACTGACGAAGCTGGTGAAGGCGCTGGCGCGTTATGCCAAGTACGCCACAGACCTCGGCGGTACCGAGCGACTCCATCACGCTCAACGTCTCGAGTTGGGCGTGAAACACGTCCGCGAGCACGACTTGCTGCGACACCAGTGCCGCCGCCGGTAGAGACACCTGCCTGTTGGCGCCTTCCACCAACGTCTTGCCGAGGAACGCTGCCTGCTCCAGGTTGTGCACAACCGCATCAGCTTGGACGCTCACCGAAGCCAACCAACCCTTCGCAGTGCCCGTGGCTCGGCCGCGATATGCCTTGGAGAGCATCTGGTCGAGCATTTCGACTCGGCGATCGCTCGCAAGTAGTAGGTCATCGTCGGACAGCGAGTACTCCACCGTGTAAATCCAACTTTCCTTGGCTTGTGCTGACATCGACCCACAATAGTCGATTCCTTTACTTTTGGTCAAGGAATAGGTAAAAATCGACTGTTTTCAGTGATTGTGTGAGCACGTTAAAGATGTGAAACAGCGTCGATCTCGAGCCGAGACCCTCGAGACCATTGCAATTACGGCAAACGACGTGGAGCTTCCAAGCCGCTTGACACCGGGGCGGAGCAACTCCTCGAACTGGTCCGCGTCGGATGAGCCGATGGAGTTCACGTCGGAGCCTTGTGCCATTCCTTGCGCGCACTCTCCGTCCCGACCGTCCCTTCTCGGCGTCTCATATGTCACTCCACCCCCGACTCGCCACTCCTGACACTTCATTTGATCGTCCGACCTATACCGCCCTTCACGTCTCCGCCCTCGCACCTCCTATTCCCTTTTTCGCATGCCCCTCCCCGCCCCTTCGCTTACTTCTGAAAGTTGTCTCACACGTCTGGCACT
>Ga0182030_10022366_pt1 | contig 11772 bp, 10 predicted proteins | sample 812S3MmetaG_FD_121299 | JGI IMG/M metagenome (GOLD analysis project Ga0182030, IMG submission 121299) | Permafrost microbial communities from Stordalen Mire, Sweden - 812S3M metaG (Illumina Assembly) | ecosystem: Environmental > Terrestrial > Soil > Wetlands > Permafrost | place: Sweden... | reverse complement strand
GATCGCATTCTCCGGCTTTCGCCCTTACCGGTGATCGCAGCGCCGACACCACTTTCCAACGGGTTTCACAGCCCAAGGCGCATCGGGTCGGGGGCCGAGAACTAACTGCGAGCTCTCTCAGTCTCCCTGCTGATGGAGGGAGGCTCGAGGGTCAGCTGCCCAGTCTGGGCATCGAAATCAAAGAGCTCACCGTAGCGGCCCCATTGGATGGCAGTGTCGAGTTGGCGCCGGACCTCTTCCTCGGAGAAGCCACGCCGCAGTAGATCGAGGAAAAAGCCCTCCCCCAGGGTGCCATCCTTGGTCGACCGCAGGCTTCGGCAGATGGCGCGCACCAGAGGTGCCCGCGCTTCGGCCTGACGGGCGAAGATCTCCTTGGAACGCAAGATGTCGGCGCTGACGAATTCGCGTCCCTCCTCGGTGATCTGGATGTCGGCGTCAGCTACTTCGGCCAACCCGAGCAGCTGGGCGGCATCCACCAGGGGGAGGAGGTCGTCCACTTCGAAGGTGAGATCGTGGGCCAGTCGAGGCAGATCCTCTCGACCTCCGCGGGCCTCGAGGATCTCCAAGAGCCCGGACATCCCGCCCACAGTGGCCTCGGGCAGACGCACCTCTGTCGGAGTGCCCTCGCCATGCGACACCGCCGTCCACACCTGCTTCGCCATTTCGGTCGAGCTCCCGGTCATGATGCCGTAGATCTCGTCCACCAACGCACCGAAGGCCTCGTCGTGACGGTTTCGCGGTTGGACGAACGGGCAGGATATTTCCGATCGGAGTCGGCCCGGGTTCGATGTGAGAACCAGGATGCGGTCGGCCAGAATGACCGCCTCTTCGATGTTGTGCGTGACGATGAGCATCGCCTTGGTCGGAAAGTCATGCTCGGCCCACAGTCGCAAGAGCTCCGCCCGGAGGTTCTGGGCGGTGAGCACGTCGAGGGCGGAAAAGGGCTCGTCCATCAAGAGCGCATCCGGCTCGACCACCAGCGCCCGGGCGAATCCCACCCGTTGACGCATCCCGCCGGAGAGCTCCTTGGGAAAGGCGGACTCGAAACCATCAAGCCCGATACGGTCGATGGCGGCTTCGGCTCGTTGCTTACGCTCCGCCGCGCCGACACCTTGGGCCTCCAACCCGAGCTCGACGTTCTGGGCCACCGTCAGCCAAGGGAGCAGGGCGAAACTCTGAAAGACCATGGACACCCCTGGATTCGCGCCATTGAGCGGCATTCCCCGGTAGGAGACCACTCCCGAGGTGGGGGCAATGAGCCCTGCGATGCAGCGCAGCAGCGTGCTCTTGCCCGAACCCGAGCGTCCGAGAAGAGCCACGATCTCACCCTCGTGAAGGGAGAGGGAAATGTCATCGAGAACGGTCAGCGGGCTGCCATCGGGTGAGGTGAACGTCTTGTTCACGTGCGACACCTCAATGATGGATGGGGTGGTAGGACTCGCCGGGGGTCCTGGGAACGACGGGGCGATTGAAGTCATAGCGAGTACCTGCTTTCAGCCAGATGGTACAGCCGACGCCAAAAGACCCGGTTGGCGACGACGACGAAGATGCTCATGACCAGACCGGCCGCGAGGAGAAAGGCGAACTTCCCGTCGATGGACTGCACCGCGATGTCACTCCCCAACCCGAACGCATGCAAGGTCGTGTGATGCCAGGTGACGTACTCGGCCACGATGGAGGCGTTCCAGGCGCCGCCGGCGGCAGTGATGCCGCCGGTCACGTAGTAGGGGAAGATGGCGGGCAAGATGATGCGGCGCCAGCGCAGGCGCCGGGTCAGCTGCATGTTCGAGCCCATCTCGCGGAGATCGTTGGGGATGGAACTGGCCCCGGCGATGACATTGAAGAGGATGTACCACTGGGCCCCCAGCATCATCAGGAAGATGGCACCGATGTCGAGCGAGATGTGCAGGTCGATGAAGACCAGCGTGATGAGGGGGAACAGCAGGATTGCCGGGAAGCTGGCCAGGACCTGCACCACCGGCTGGGCGTAACGGGACAGTTTGGGATCCATGCCGATTTTGACGCCAACGGGGACCCAGATCAGGGTGGACGCCAGAAGGAGGATGACGACTCGGGCAAAAGTGGCCAGGCCCAGGCCGAAGAGATAGGGGAAGTGACTGAACCCCACGTGACTCGAAAGATAGGACAAGCCGGCGAAGGCACCAAGTCCCGACACTCCACCGACCACCGCCCAGAAGAAGACGTCGCCGGCGCGCCGGCGCCGATCGTCGATGGCGAGCGGATACTCAGCCAATCCGAATGGTCTCGTCGCCCGGTCGAGTAGTCGACCGATGGGGCGGCAGATGCGTCCCAGCAACTTGGGGATCGAGGAGCGCCGCAGGACGTTGAGCACGATGCTCCGTGGTGTGTCCGAGGAGGTGGACGTCTCGATCCGGAACTTCTCGGCCCAGGCGACCAGTGGCCGGAAGACCAAGAAGTTCGTGCCCACCACGATGATCACCATGGCGACGATCCCGATGAACACTTTGGGAAGGGAGCCCTGCGCAACCGCCGCTCCCATGTAGCTCCCGATCCCGGGCAGCTCAATGGGGGTGCTCTTGCCATGAATGAAGACGGTGACGGCTTCAGAAGCCGTTAGGAAGAACCAGCCGCCCCCCATGGACATCATCATGTTCCACACGAGCCCGATCATCGACGACGGCACGTCGAGCTTCCAGAAACGCTGCCATTTCGTGAGGCGGTACATCCGGGCCGCTTCGTCGAGCTCGAGGGGTTGGGTGACAAGGGAGTGGTAGAAGCTGAACGTCATGTTCCACGCCTGCGAGGTGAAGATGACGAAGATCGATGCGGCTTCGACCCCGAGCAGGCTGCCCGAGAACAGGTTGATGAAGATAGCGAGGGCGAACGGGAGAAAGACCAGGATCGGAATCGATTGGAGGATGTCGAGGATCGGCACCATGATTTTCTGCGCCCGAGGGAGCCTCGCCGCCGCCGTCCCGTAGACGAAGGTGAAGACGGTCGAGAGGCCGAGGGCGATGAACAACCGGGTAAGTGACCGAGCGGCGTAGTACGGCAGGTTGCTCACGTTCGTGGAGATCTGCTCGGTCGAATGGCCCGGAGTGAAGTTCACCGTCATGGCGCGGCCGAGGCGGACGGCGACGTAGAGAAGGGCCAGCAGGAGTGACCCGACCAAGAGGTCCACCGGGCTCAGGGACGGTCGGCGCAATACCGCACGAACGGGGACGGAAGGCCGCGCTACCACGTGTGTTCACCTCACTCGCTGATCATGGCGGCGGTCGACGACGGCGCCGGGCGGCAGGGAGCAGCGGCGTCCAAGGCCCGCGCGCTGTACAAGATCTCAATAATAGCGATGCCCCCGTTAATAAGTTGTAAATCGACTGTCCATCGGCAGCCGCCACCTATTAAATGCAATCCGTGATCGAATCTTGGTTGAATCGGTGAGTTGCAGGGTTGACGCGGCGTGACCAATGTTCTCGCAGTTGTCGTGACCTTCACCTTCTGCGCCGCGTTGGTTGGGGCGGCTCTCTGGGTTATCAACCACTGGGAGCGTGCGCACAAGTCAGGCTCTCATCCCCCCGGAGAGCCGCGTACCAAGGACGGATGACTCAGCCTGTTTCGGGAGATGGGATAACGAGGACGCCGTTACTCGTGCGCGCTCGCGACCGGAATGCACGTGGTCGACACGTGGGCCACCGGGCGCATGTCGTTCCCGGCATCGAAAAGCGTGACGTCGACCACCTCGCCCCGCCGGCCGGCGACAACGCGGCGGGCGGCGGCCCGAACCGGTCCCACTTTCACCCGGTTCAGGAAACGGATGTCGAGGTCGGTCACCAGGTGGGGCTCGCCGTCGGCCCACAACGACTCGGCGGCCAGCTCTCCGAGGGTGGCCAGGATCCCGCCCTGCACCGTGCCGTGAAACACATTGAGGACGTCGTCACGCGGTGCCATCTCGACGACACCGGGCCGAAGGACCTCGGCCCCGATCCGCGCCGCGAAGGGCTGGTCGAGCCGGACGTCGACGGGGTCCGGGTGGTCCAACCGCTCGACGGGCCGGGTCATGAAGGTGGCGAGCGAGGTGGCGAAGGGCTCCTGCTCGTCGTCCGCGGTGAGCATCGTCTCGACGAACAACAGCAAGGCGCCGGCCTTGAGCACCGTCGCCGCCAGGTTGACCCACTCCATGGGCCGCACACGGACCAGATGCACACTGAGGTCCGTCGTGGGTGTGACCGGGCCCGATTCGGGCTGCCCCGAGACGAGGTCGGCCAGAATGGCCAGCACGCCGATGCGGACAAACGGCGTGCCCGGGACGCACAGGCCCGGGACGACCCGCGCCCGTCCACGACTTTGACCGTCGGCGAACCAGTGCTCGAACCCGAGCTCGTCGATGACATGGGTCTGGCTGGAGGTCCGGCTCACGGCGCAGAGAATAGACGGCGCCCTCAGAGGTCAAATCCGCCCTGCGGGGTGCGGCAGGTCATGGCGAGGGGCGCACCTGCACCGCCGTCGTGCCCAGAATGACCGTCTCGCCTCCGTCGACCACGTGCTCGGTCCCCGTGGTGAAGGCCGACTCGTCCGACGCCAGGTAGACCATCAGCCAGGCGACGTTCTCGGGGACGCCACGCCAGCCGAGTGGGATCCCCGCCGTGGCCGACCCGGTGTTCAGCGCCGTCTGGATCTGCCCCGGGTGGATGGAGTTGACCCGGATGCCGCTCGGCGCCATTTCCAGTGCGGCGGCCTTGGTCATCCCCCTCACCGCCCACTTCGAGGCCACGTAGGAGATGATGCCGGGGTAGGCCGACATCGCCGCGGTGGACGAGACGTTCATGATGGAGCCGCTCCCCTGCGGCGACATAGCCCGGTAGGCAGCCTGCATCCCGAGCAACACCCCGGTCTGGTTGACCGCGATGACCCGCTCGTACTCCTCGACGACGACATCGGCCACCGAATGCAGGGCGACGACGCCCGCGTTGTTGACCAAGGTGGTCAGCGGCCCGAAGGCGGTCTGCGCCACCGCCACGGCCGCCTCCCACGACCCGGGTTCGGTCACGTCAAGAAGCTGGAACCGGGCGGACTCGCTCAACTCCTCGGCCAGCGCCGACCCTTCCTCCGCCAAGATGTCGCCCAGCACGACCTGGGCACCCTCCCTGACGAACAACCGGGCCGCCGCACCGCCGATCCCCCGAGCCGCCCCGCTGATGATCGCGACCTTGCCCTCGAGCCTCCCCATCGATCCCCCTTCGCACGACCGTGTCCGGCGCATGTCTATTCGGCGGCGGCGCCCCTTGCAACGAGGACGGGCACCCCTCGTCGGCATTTCGAATATTTGATTTTGACAGTCGAGCCATGGCCCCGACAGACTTCGGGCACGGTTGTCGGGCACATCACCGCGAAGGGTCACCGGCTCGAAGGGGTCGAGGCGGTGGCACGTCGTCCGTGGGCACTGCACCCGACGCAGAGGGGGTTGAGCGGGCTGGTCACACGACAAGTGGAACACGTTCTAGTCTGGGGGCCACGGGGGCGCCGTTCACCGCTCCAGTCGCACAGCACCTTCGATACCTATTTACCGGCGGCGACCATGCCGCAGAACCAGGAGACATGAGCCATGCCAATGGAGTTCGGAATTTTCGTCCAGGGCTACATCCCGAAGTGGAAGTCGGCCGCCGATCCCGATGCCGAGCACACCGCCCTCATGGAGGATCTTGAGCTGGCCATTGCAGCCGACAAGGCTGGCTTCAAGTACATCTGGGCCAGCGAGCATCACTTCCTCGAGGAGTACTCCCACCTCTCGGCCAACGACGTCTTCCTCGGTTACCTGGCCCACGCCACCAAGCGGGCTCACGTCGGGTCGGGTATCTTCAACCCGCTGCCCCAGGTCAATCACCCGGCCAAGGTGGCCGAGCGGGTCGCCATGCTCGACCACCTGTCCGGCAACCGGTTCGAGTTCGGGTCCGGCCGGGGCGCTGGGAGCCACGAGATCCTGGGCTTCCTCCCAGGCATGGACGACCTGAGCGGCACCAAGGAGATCTGGGAGGACGTCATCGCCGAGTTCCCCAAAATGTGGCTCCAGGACGAGTACGAGGGCTACCAGGGCAAGTTCTGGTCGCTGCCCCCCCGCAAAATCCTCCCCAAGCCCTGGGGTCCGGGCCACCCGGCGATGTGGTACGCCGCCGGGAATACCTCGAGCTACGAGATGGCCGCCCGCAAGGGGCTCGGGGTGCTGGGCTTCTCCGTCGGGTCCATCCCTGACCTCGAGGCGGTCCTGGGCACGTACAAGAAGGCCATCGTCAACGCCGAGCCGATCGGCGCCTTCGTGAACGACAACGTGATGGTGACCACCGCAGCGTTCGTCTCCGAGGACAGCAAGCTCGGCTACCAGAAGCTCCTCGACGCCAAGCTCAACTACCTCCAGAGCAACGTGTTCCGCTATCACGACACCTTCCCGCACCCCGAAGGCGTCCCGTACTGGCCCGAGCTCATCCCCGACCTCGACCTGGAGGCGGTCCAGACCATGGCCGACGTGGGTGCCGCCATCGTGGGCGACCCGGACCAGGCGCTCGAGCAGTGCCGCCGCTGGGAGGCCGTCGGCTGCGACCAGATCTCCTTCGGCGTGTCGGGCGGGGACCTCGAGGCCTCGTTGGAGACCATCCGGCTCCTCGGAGAGCACGTCATCCCGAAAATCGACACCGAGCCGCTGCACAGCACCACCCGCTACCGGCAGGCGGCGGCCAAGGCCTGACGGCGACGATCAGGGGCCGTACCCTTCGCGGTACGGCCCCGCCAGGTGACCCCCGTCGATCACGAACTGCGCCCCGGTGCAGTAGCTGCTTTCGTCCGACGCCAAATAGAGGGCGAGGTAGGCCACCTCTTCCGCCGTCCCCATCCGGGGAATGGGTTGGCGGTCGAGCACGCGCTGCAGCCGCGCGAGCGTCTCGGGAGGGGCGGCGTCGAGCATGGGTGTCGCGATCACCCCGGGATGGATGGAGTTGACCCGGATACCGTGCCGACCCAACTCGAGAGCCGCCGTCTGGGTCATGCCGGTCACGGCGAACTTCGAGGCCGTGTAGCTCATCATGCCGGCCACGCCGGCCAGGCCGTCGATGGACGAGATGTTCACGATGGACCCGGCGCCCTGGGCCGACATGACCGGCGAGACGGCGCGGATCCCGAGATAGACGCCGTCGGCGTTGACCGCCCACACCTTGTGATGGTGCTCCGTCTCCTCGTCGCCCAGGGGGCGGGGAGGGAACCCGATCCCTGCGTTGTTCACGAGGATGTCCAGGCGGCCGAACGCCGCGACCGTTGCCCCCACGGCGCTGGCCCATTGGGCCTCCTCGGTCACGTCGAGGGACAGGGCCAGGGCGTGGTCCCCGAGCTCGGCCGCCACGTCGTCGGTGTCGGCCACGTCGGTCACGGCCACCCGGGCACCGTGCTCAGCGAACAGGCGGGCCTCCGCGGCGCCCTGCCCCCGGGCCGCCCCGGTGACGAGCGCCACCTTCCCCTCGAGACGCCCGGGCACTAGGCCATCACCTCCCGCATGGACGCCCGGGCCCGGGCCGCCGCCTCGCCCAGCGGGAGGCCGTTGAGGTCGTCACTGAACACCTCGATCCCGATGAACGCCTCCGGATCGCCGGTCAACACCCGTTCGATCACCGCGGCGACGGGGATCGCCCCTTCGCCCGGGAGGAGGCGGGTGTTGACCCGTGCCTCGATCACCCCCTGTTGCGCGGCCGGGGCATCGCTCGCCTGCAGCCCGCCCACTTCGCCAGGGGCCAGACCTTCGAGGTCATGCAGCGTCCCGCCGGTCCGGAAGAAGTGCCAGGTGTCGAACATCACGGCGAGGTTCGCCGCGCCCGTCGCCCGCACGATCGCCAGCGCCGTGGCGAGGTCGGGAACGGATCCTTCGGGCATGAACTCCAGCAGCACCCGCAGCCCGTGTGACGCGGCCCGCCCGCACAGGGGGCCGAGGGCGTCGATCAGCGAGGCCACTGGGACGTCCGCCCCCATGTAGTGGGCCACATTGACCGTCCCGACGTCGAGTGCCTCGGCAATGCGGAAGCAGTCGTCCTCCCCGTAGCGGAAGAGCGCCCCGAACCTCCCGCCGGCCCCGGCGGGGTCGGGGGATCCGGGCAGCGCGGACATAAGGGGGTCGATCAACGACACCTTCACGCCGGCGTCGGCACAGCGTCGGCGGATGTCGCCCACCGACATCCCCGACGCCAGGGCGTCGGCATACATGGCCGGAGTGATCGAGACGGCGTCGAAGCCGGACGAGCCGGCGGCGTCGATCAGATCCGGCAGCGTGGCCCGCATCATGGTGCCCCAACAGAGGCTGACGGGAGTGTGCCGGGGCTCCCCCACCCCCGTCGATGTCATCCCCCCATTGTGGATCCCCGGCGGCCTCAGCCCGGCAGGCCGAGCAGGCGCAGGGCGTTCCCCCGGGCGATCTTGTCGATGACGGCCTGGTCCAGGTGGCCGAACTGCACAGCCGCCTGCTCACGGGTGTAGGGCCAGGTGCCGTCCTGGTGGGGGTAGTCGCTCTCGAAAATCACGTTGTCCTCGCCTACCTGGTCGAGCAGGCGGATGCCGACGGGATCCTTGAAAAAGGTGGAGTAGACGTGGTCGGGGTACATGGCCGAGGGCTTCTCGTTGGTGTACTCGTGGCTGCGGCTCCAGCCCCGATGGGTCTCCCACACGTCGTCGATGCGCTCCAAGAGGTAGGGGATCCACCCCACCTGAGCCTCGGCGTAGAGAACCTTGAGGTTGGGGTAGCGCAAGAAGACGCCCGAGTACAAGAAGTCGGTCATCGACGAGACCGAGTTGCCGAAGATGATGGTCCCGGCCACGGCGTCGGGGGCGTCGGGGCTGGTCTGGGGAGTCTTGGTGCCCGAGCCGATGTGACAGGCCACCACGGTGCCGGTCTCGTTGCAGGCGGCGAAGAAGGGGTCCCAGTGGCCCGAGTAGATGCTGGGCAGTCCCAGGAAGGGGGGCAGCTCGCTGAAGCAGACCGCCTTGACCCCGCGGGCTGCGTTGCGCCGCACCTCTTGCGCCGCCAGCTGCGGGTCCCACAGCGGTATCAGGCACAACGGGATGAGGCGGCCCTCGCTGGGACCGGCCCATTCGTCGACCATCCAGTCGTTGTAGGCCTTGACGCAGAGCAGCGCGAGCTCCTTGTCCTTGGCCCGCAGGAAGATCTGGCCGCAGAAGCGGGGATAGTTGGGGAAGCACATCTGGGCCCCGATGCCATTGGTGTCCATGTCGATAAGGCGCTCTTTGGGCTGCCAGCAGCCGGGGCGCATCTCATCGAAGGTGATGCCCGCGGTCGTGATCTCATCGGCCGGATAGCCCGCCGCGGCGATGAGGCGCTTGACCGAGTACTTGTGGTCCTCGTAGAACCACCAGGCCGCAAGAGGCCCTTCGGTGCCCGGCTCTTCGATGTAGCCGCCCCCGTCCAAAATGGCGTTGCCCCCCGGGAGGTACTCCACGTGGGGGCCGATCTCGCGGTACTTGGCGGGCAGGCGGGCCGTCCAGACGTCTTCGGGCTCGACCAGGTGGGCGTCGAGGTCGACGATGGGCGGGATGCGGGCGACTACCTCGTCGCTCACGTCGGGCCGGATACCTGAGGCTGTGCTCACGACTCTCCCTTCTGAATGTCGAATCGCATCTGCATACAGTATCCGAAAGCGTCTGCGCCCCCGTGTGGGCCGCCGCTCCCCGACGCCAGACCGGGCGGCAGCCGTGCGTCAAGGGGTGTCGGGTAGTGCCGGGACCGTGGCGGGAAACGGGCCGTCCGTCCACGCCATGCCCAGCGACCGCCCGATGATCCTCCACCCGTCGGGAGTGCGGGCGAAGCGGTCGTCGTACCACGCTCCCACATGCAGCACGGCAGTGGCACCGTCCTCACCGATGAATGCCAGCGGGTTGTAGACACTGGTCCTCCCGGTCGCGACGTCGCCGTCCAATTCGACCGCCATGTTGGTCAAGTGATGCTGCCACGAGGTGAAGGGAATGAACGCCTCCTCGCTGAACCAACGTTTGAGGTCTTCGAGGTTGCCCTTTATCCCCCCCGAGGTGGCGTAGTCGATCTGGGCGTCGGCCGTGAAGACCTGATCGAGGAGATCCCACTGCCGCGTATCGAGCGCGGTCGAGTACCGGAGGAGCAGGTCGTCGATCGCCCGCCGGTCCACCAGCTCACGTAGCTCTTCGTCCATGTCGTGCCCCCGATCTACCGGCACGGCCGACGACGGCAACGCTGCCATCCCCGGGGCCGGGCGGGGCCTACCGTACAAGGTGGGAATGGCGGGGTGCCGAGGCACCCGTGCCCGCCGCCGTTCGCCGCTGTACTGTCGCTCCATGCCCACCTTGCGAAGCCGGGAGCGACGCACATGACCGACGACCCGTTCGGCCACCTGCTCGAGGCGGGCAACGAAATGTGGGCCGAGGTGATGGGCTCGCTCCCCGCCCCGACGGCGCCGGTGGGTTCGCTCGACGATCTGGCCCTCAAGCTGGTGTTCGGCGGGCTCTGGTCCCGGCCGGGGCTGAGCATCCGGGACCGCCGGCTGATCAACCTCACGCTCTTGGCCATCCTCGGCCGCAACGACATCACCCCGTTCCATGTACGCGCCGCCCTCGAGTCCGGCGATCTCGACGCATCGCAACTCGAAGAGCTCTGCGTCCAACTGGCCTTCTACGCGGGATGGCCGGTGGCCTCCTCGTTCCTCTTGCTCGTGCGGCGTGAAGTCAAGAAATTGGCGGAGGAGGCGGGCAACGGCAAGGCCGACGGCGGCGCGCCCGCAGAGACGGCGGAGGGCGCCGAAGGAGGGCCCTGGTGAACGGCACCCGCTGTCAGTGCGTGGCGCTGGTGAGCTGACCGCCCCGCAGCACCTGGCCCGAGCGTTCGCCAGTCGCCTTCCCGTCTTCGACCACGACGCGGCCATTGACGATGGTGGCGTGGTACCCCTCCGCGGGGAACACCAGGCGCGACGTCCCGGCCGGGAAGTCGTTCACCAACTGAACCGGGGAGACCGCCAGCCGGGCCGGATCGAACAACACCAGGTCGCCGGCGAACCCGGGACGAATCAGTCCGCGATCCCACAGGCCCAGCGCTGCCGCGGGCACCGAGGTGAGCTTGGCCACGGCCCTCTCGAGGGTGAGGCTCCCGGGTACGAAGTTGGTCAGTAACCGCGTCGTGTAGTCGGAGCCGCAGAACGTCAACAGGTGCGCTCCCCCGTCGCTACTGCCAATCATGATCATCGGGTGGTCGATCAGCTCCTCAATCACCGCCTGTTCCTGCGCCCCGGTCTTGCGCCGGATGGTGAACAGAGTCTCGAGGTCCTCGGAGATCGCCAGGTCGAGCATGGTGTCGAGGGGGTCCGCCCCCCGTTCGGCTGCGATGTCCTCAATGGTGCGGTCCGCCAGGCCGGCGTTGGATGCGTCGCGCGGGGTGGCCACCCGTACCTCGTCCCAGCTGAAGGCGAGGGAGCCGGCGCTGGGGTCAGCCAGGTTGGCCCCGAGCGCGGCGCGCACGGCCGGGTCGGCCAGCTGGCGGGTCCGCTCCTCCTGCGGGAGGACGAGCACCTCGCGCCACCGGTCGTACTCGTCGAAGAGGAACGTGTTGTCGAAGGAGAAGAAGACGCCCTTGGGGTTCACCACCAGCATGGGGTGGAAGCGGTAGCCCCGCCGGTTGAGGTCCTCGGCGAACGCCATGTTGTTCTTCCACCCCTCCGGGGAGGACGAGAAGTAACCGAGGACGTTGCCGTGGATCGGCTTGCCCGACACCTCGGCCATCCGGCG
>Ga0182030_10022365_pt1 | contig 11772 bp, 11 predicted proteins | sample 812S3MmetaG_FD_121299 | JGI IMG/M metagenome (GOLD analysis project Ga0182030, IMG submission 121299) | Permafrost microbial communities from Stordalen Mire, Sweden - 812S3M metaG (Illumina Assembly) | ecosystem: Environmental > Terrestrial > Soil > Wetlands > Permafrost | place: Sweden... | reverse complement strand
GTCCGTAGCGGCAAATAAGGTCCTTGGTGTTCGAGCCTGTTTGATTCATGAGTCTTTTTCAGCGCACCAGGGCGTTGAGGACGATAACCTGAATGTCATCTGCCTGGGAGGTCTTGTCGTTGGCCATGCGATGGCTTGGGAGTTGGTCCAAACGTTTCTGGCAGCACAATTCAGCGGCGCGGAACGTCATCGCCGACGCTTAGACGAAATCGTGGCGCTCGAAAAACGAGAGTTGTCAAAAGCATAATGAAAATGGGAGCTGCAAGCACTTCTCCGATTACGTGCATTTTTGTCGACATCGGCGGGGTTCTGCTTACCAACGGTTGGGATCACCTGGCACGCAAGAGGGCGGCAAAACACTTCAAGCTGGGGTGGGCCGACATGGACGAACGTCATCGTCTTAATTTCGAAGTTCACGAAGAAGGCAAGCTTAGCTTCGAAGACTACTTGAGCCGCGTAGTTTTCTATGAAAAGCGCCCTTTCACGAGGGCACAATTTCGGAGCTTCATGTGTGCGCAGTCCAAAGGGTATCCAGAGATGATTGAGTTGGTGAGCGGCCTGAAAAAGCAGTATGGGCTGAAGGTCGCGGTGGTTAGTAACGAATCGCGCGAACTGAATGCGCACCGCATCCATGAATTCAGGTTAGATGAGTTTGTAGATACGTTCATTTCGTCGTGCTACGTTCACCTCCGAAAGCCGGACGTGGAGATCTTCCGGCTGGCTCTGGACGTTGCTCAGGCGCCGATACGACAGATCGTGTATATCGAAAACACGCCCCTCTTTGTGGAAATCGCGGAGGGTCTAGGCATTCGGAGTATTTTGCACACAGACTATAAGTCCACCTGCGCAAAACTGGCCTCGATGGGATTGCAGAATGACGTTTGAACCAGACGTGAGGCCGAGTGTCCAAGGATACTCACGATCAATGGCGGATCATCGAGCATCAAGTTCGCAATCTATCAAGAGGGCGAGCCGCTGACGCGATCGCTCTACGGCCAGGTTGATCGTATCGGACTCACCGGCACGAACCTTACGTTTAACGAAGCTAACCAAAATCGCCAGAACACAATCAATCTCCCAACCAAAGACCGCAAATCGGCTGTCAGCTTCTTGTTTGATTGGATAGAACGGCAAAGTGGATTCCGATCATTAGAAGGAGTGGGACATCGCGTCGTCCATGGAATGCACCATACCGCGCCCGAATTGGTGACTCAGCCCCTATTGGAAGAACTGCGCCGCATCAGCCCCTATGATCCTGACCATCTACCTTCTGAGATCGAGTTGATAGAAAGCTTTGCCAAGCGGCACCCGAAGCTTCCCCAGATTGCCTGCTTTGACACGGCATTTCACAGCGACATGCCGCGCGTCGCTAAGATGCTTCCGATCCCACGACGCTACGAGGCAAAGGGGATACAACGCTATGGCTTCCACGGCTTGTCTTACGAATATTTGATGGAAGAACTGGGCAGACTTGGTGATCCTGCTGCGAAGAAGGGCCGCGTCATTCTGGCACATTTAGGAAATGGCGCGAGCATGGCGGCGGTATGTGACGGAAGAAGCATTGACACCAGCATGGCTTTTACGCCGACGGCTGGATTGATGATGAGCACTCGCACAGGCGATTTGGATCCAGGCGTAGCGGCGTATCTGGCGAGAACCGAGCAAAGAACTACAGAGCAGTTTTACGAAATGGCAAACCACAAGTCAGGATTGCTGGGTGTTTCTGAGACCAGTTCCGACATGCGAGACTTACTCGCCGAAGAAGCGCATGACATGCGAGCTGCGGAGGCAGTAGCGCTGTTCTGTTATCAGGCGAAAAAGTGGGTTGGGGCTTTTGCAGCCGTGTTGGGCGGTTTGGATACCTTGGTTTTTGCGGGTGGCATTGGCGAGAACGCTCCGATTGTTAGGGCGCGAATCTGTGCCGGCCTCGGTTTTCTTGGTCTGGAATTGAACGAATTGCGCAATATGGAGACTGCCGGAATCGTTTCCGCATATGGAAGCCGGGTCACCGTTCGCGTAATTCATACAGACGAAGACCTCATGATTGCCCGATCAGTAGACCGCATACTCAAAGCCGGCGGCACAAAGACCTTGGGATCGACTCAACTGACAGGAGTAATTTGACATGAACGAGCAAGAAATGATAGAGACAGCTCGGCGCTTGGTGGCCGACGATAAGGGCTTGCTTGCAATGGATGAGAGTACCTCAACCTGCAATAAGCGATTCGCAAAGGTGGGAATTCCACAAGATGTGGAAATGAGACGTGCCTATCGCGAGTTACTCATCACGACACCCTATTTGGGTGAGTGCATCAGTGGGACGATCTTGTATGACGAGACAATCCGTCAGCAGAAAAAGGTTGGCACACCTTTTGTCAAGGTGATTATGGATGCCGGCATGATTCCCGGCATTAAAGTCGATATTGGCGCGAAAGACATGGCTGCTTTCCCGGGGGAGAAAATTACCGAAGGTCTGGATGGATTGCGAGACCGACTGAACGAATATTTTCAGATGGGCGCCCGTTTCGCTAAGTGGCGCGCCGTGATCACGATCGGGTATGGAATCCCTAGCTTCGGTTGTATCGAAGCAAATGCGCAGGCGCTGGCTCGCTATGCCGCATTGTGCCAGGAGGCTGGGCTAGTTCCGGTAGTTGAGCCGGAGGTACTCATGACTGGCGACCATTCCATGGAGCGTTGCCGCGAGTTGACGAAGGATGTCTTGCGGGCAGTTTTCAGCCACCTATACACCCAGAGAGTGATGCTCGAAGGGATGATTCTAAAGGCCAACATGGTGCTTCCCGGGCTTGCCTGTCCTAAGCAAGAAACAGTGAACGAAGTAGCGAATGCCACCGTGAAGAGTCTCTCGCAAGTTGTCCCGGCAGCCGTTCCAGGCGTTGCTTTCTTATCGGGCGGCCAATCCTGCGAGCTAGCGTCAGCGCGTTTAAACGCTATGAATGCGAAATCCAGGTCGCCGCTGCCCTGGGCGCTGGCTTTCTCGTTTGCACGCGCCATTCAGCAGCCAGCCTTAGAGATTTGGAAAGGAAGTATCCACAACGTAGTGGCGGCCCAGAACGCTCTTTATCATCGCGCCAAATGCAATAAAGCTGCGCGTCAAGGCGAATATACCGCTGCGATGGAAGAGACTCCGTCCTTGACTCATGCTTAGCGACAGCGTGCAGCCAGGGAGAGACGAGGATCTGTGAGTGAGAGCAAGCACCGCCATCACCCGACGCCAGAGTCCGAGAGCGCTGCTCCGTACTGGAAGCGAGCGCATCACGACTGGCGTTTCTGGGTCGGGTTAGTACTAATGTTATTGGCGATAACTGTGTATGTGTTGAGCGATAACTTAGCGTTTGTTACTCGTAATTAAAATGGAGATCACGCCGTCGTGTTCTTAGCGGCGGCCTTTTCTATATGACCGCCAAACTCATAGCGGAGGGCTGATAATATCTTATCGGCGAAATCGTCTTCACCTCGCGAACTGAAACGTTCATAGAGCGCAGCGCTCAAAACTGGAGCAGGCACTGACTCGTCAATGGCAGCCTTAATTGTCCAGCGCCCCTCACCCGAATCCGACACCCGGCCCGCGAACTTAGCGAGATCTGGACTTTCAAGAAGCACTGTTGCGGCCAGGTCAAGCAGCCACGATGCGATGACGCTGCCACGTCGCCAAACCTCGGCGATATCGGCCAGGTTGAGGTCGTACAGGTACAATTCAGGCTGGCGCAGAGGTGTGGTTTCCGCATCGATCGTACGTTGCTGCTTGCCAGCGTTGGCGTGCCGCAGAATGTTAAGACCCTCTGCATACGACGCCATCATGCCGTATTCAATGCCGTTGTGAACCATCTTGACGAAGTGACCAGCACCGCTCGCCCCACAATGTAGGTAGCCATGTTCGGCCGTCCCATTCGCTTTTTCCCTGCCAACTGTGCGCGGCGCTTCTCCAATACTCGGAGCGAGGGTTGCAAACACGGGATCAAGGCGCTTCACTACACTCTCTTCGCCACCGATCATCAGACAATAGCCGCGCTCGGATCCCCAGACCCCTCCGCTGGTTCCGACATCCATATAGTGGATGCCTTTCGATTTCAGCTCACTCGAACGACGGATATCGTCGTGATAATAGGAGTTGCCGCCATCGATCACCACGTCGTCACTTTCTAGCAGCGGGACAAGAGTCTTTAGCATTGGATCGACTACGGCCGCAGGAACCATCATCCAGATGGCACGAGGTTTCGTCAATTTGTCGGCAAAATCCTTCACGGATGTCGTGCCAGTCGCACCTTCTTTGACAAGCGCCTGTACGGCTTCTTGATGGAGGTCGTAAACAATGCATTTGTGGCCTGCCCGCTGAAGACGACGAACCATGTTGGTTCCCATACGTCCTAGACCAATCATTCCTATTTCCATTAGTTTCTGCTCCCTCACTATTTAGAGACTCTTTCTACTATCTAAACCGACCGCAGCGGCTCCGGTTAATCCCGCCATGCTCACAACGACGTGAATGGGAATTCTCTCCATGAGTTCTGCAAATCGCCCCTTGCGCTTAAACGACTGCATGAACGCCGGTCTCTGCAGCGCGGCAAGTATATTGACTACAACTCCGCCAGCCATGTAGACGCCACCAGTGGCTAGCACCTTGAGTGCGAGATTTGCAGCTTCGCTAGCGAGAATAGAAACAAACATATCGATCGTCGCCGAGCAAAGTTTACTGGGGTTTTGTGTACCGAACGCGTGATCGATAATCACCACGGAGGCATCGCTGGTCGAGGTAATCAACTTCTCAATATCAGACGTCTCTGCCATGTGTTCAACGTCACGCAGATAGCCATAGATGTGCGGGATGCCGATTCCGGAGCATACGTGTTCGAAACTCACATGATCGAATTTTGTTCGCATGTATTCAAGCAGATGAATCTGGCTATCGTCGGTTGGCGCGAAGTCGGAATGGCCGCCTTCGGAACTGTGTGCCATGTATGAAGGATCGTCAAAAGTGAGGAAAGATTCACCGAGACCGGTACCAGGAGCGATGACGGCGATAGCACCTTTCGGGACGCCTTCTCCCACGTTTATGGTTTCGACGTCCTTCGGCCGCAAGACAGGAATCGAGCGGGCGATCGCCTCTAGATCATTGATCAGATGGACCGAATGGGGGTTAAGATTCAGAGCCTCCGCGAGACCGGTCTCTTCCATGACCCACGGCAGGTTGGTGGTTTTCACACGGCCGTCAATCACCGGTCCGGCAACAGCAAAGCAAGCTCTATCGACAGGCTTTTTTGTTTTGGTGAGGAACTCTTTCACGATCGCCTGTAAGCTTGGGTAATCGGCGCTATGAAACTTCTCTTGGGCTAAAGGAAAGTGCGGGCCGGCTTCGCTTGAAAAGACAGCCAGTTCGGTCTTTGTGCCGCCAATGTCTCCTGCAATTAACATTTTTTAAACTTTCGCAACCCTTTCGCTGTTTGGCTTCGATCCGTAGAGAGCAAAGAAGAGGATGTATAGATAGGAGGCGACCGGAAGAAGGAAAGCATGATGAAGGCCGATTCGATCGGCGATCACGCCCTGCACGACCGGTAGAATGGCGCCACCTACGATGGCCATGTTCAAAATGCCCGATCCGGTACCGGTCAAGGGACCAAGTTCCGCCTCACCCAACGTAAAAATGGTGGGAAACATAATCGAGTTAAAGAGGCCGACGGAGAGAATCGTCCACATTGCAACCGGTCCGTCCAGCAACATAGAGGATGTTACGAGCAGAGCCGCAATCACCGCGCAAAAGGTAAGCAGATTTCTGACATTCATTCGCCTCGATAGAACTGAGCCGATAAACCTGCCGATCATGGCGCCGCCCCAGTAGAACGAAACATAACCTGCGGCGGTGAGAGCGGGGAGATTTGCAATGTTGGGCAGGCCAAAATAGTTGACCAGAAAGCTTCCAATCGACACCTCCGCGCCCACGTAGGCAAAAATTCCAACTGCACCGAACAAGAGATTGGGGTGCTTCCAGATGGAATCGTCTATCTTCTCGAGGGTGCCTAGCTCTGAGATATTGAGTTTCGGCAGGCCCGAAATGCCGATCAAAATGGCCAACACCACCAGTGCCCCGCCAATCACCGCGTATGGCATTTTGACGGAAGAGGCTTGCGCTAGGCGATACAATTGCAGAGCTTGAGGCGCAAGTTTGTGTAGCTGGATGGCCGCGAGTGGCGCGGTGCTTAGAATTAACAGCCCTCCCAGTTTCGGAGCTATAGTGGTGCCCAACGAGTTAAACGCTTGCGTCAGGTCCATCCGGCTTGAGGCTAACTTAGCCTTACCTAGTTCCACAACGTAAGGATTTGCGGCCACTTGCAAGCCGGTGATGCCGGTGCCGAGAATGACGAGCGCGGTTAAGAACAAAGGAAAGGATGGGACAGACGCGGCAGGTAGGAACAAGAAAGCTCCAACCGCCATAGTGAGCAAGCCTGCCACCATCGTTTTCTTATACCCGATCTTATTCATGAGCCTCGACCAAGGCAATGAGAACAGGAAGTAAGCCGAAAAAAATGCAAATTGAATCAACATGACCTGCGAATAACTCAGGTCAAAAATCGATTTCAAGTGAGGTACTAGGATGTCATTCAAACAAGTGAGAAATCCCCATACGAAAAAAAGGCTCGTGACAATTGCCATGGCCCGTGAGTAGTTCGGAAGCGCCGGAACAGCGGGAGTTGGCTGTGTTGGCGCGGGATTTAAAATGATTTTTGGAGTCGCCATTTGCTTCTATCCTTAATTCGGAAAGCTTCTAGTGTTACCACCATGTTTCAGCCTGCACGCCGTAAGAGAGCCCGGTCAATTTATTTAGGTACGGTGTTCCGCCAACTAGCCCGCGGAATCCGTCTGTCCACGACGCATACGTGAGAAAAGCGCGCAGTACCGGCCTCGCCTCAAACTTCCTGCCAGCCCCAATCTGCGGTGCGATAGTGAACTTGCGGAGCCAGCCCTCGTAATTAGCCCGCTCGTACGTGTGATCCGCGCCCGCCTCAACCGCCAGAGACAGGTACTTATTGAAGAAAACTTCCGGCCTGACGCCGAACGACAGCCACGTCTGCCATCCAGCCATCGGATTGCCATTCTGTACCCGTTGATAGATGGCAATGGGCATAATTGCGAACTTGTCGTTGGCTTGATAAAGAATCTGCTCTGCCGCGAGAAATCGTTTAGAACTTCGGATGTAGCGGGTCGGGTCGTCTATCGAAGTACTGAAGTTACTCGCTGCGCCGGTTCCGTACTGGATTTCCAGCGCATGATATCCGCTATCTTTCCATCCCAGCTTTTGATGGCGCAGGCCAAACGCATATCCATCGGCGGTGGGAATGAGCGCACCCGTTGAGGTCTGCTTGCCGCCTTTCGAAATGGCATAGTTAAACCATCCGGCCCACAGACCCGCGGGACCTTTGACGTCGTACAGACGCACGTCAATGTTACTCTTGGCGTAGGTTCCGTATTGGGTAACAATGTCTGGGCGCGCGCCGGCAAGGAATGCGACTGCCACCTTGCCGAGACCTACATTCAGATCCTCTACACCCGCGCCATAACCGCTCATGTCGAGAATGTAGAAATCGTCAATCTCGATATGCTGGCGGCGATAGTATCTTTCGCCCGCCCAGAACTTGGCGTCTGGCTGACTATCCAATACATTGCCGGCCTGGACGAAGGCCTCGCGCAGGCGGAAAGTATCGCCGCCGACCGCACCCGGGAAAGTCGCGTAGGTGTTGGCGTTGGTGGTGTCGGCTTCCACCAACACCTCGGTCTTGATCCATGCCTTGTCGGTGTTATGGTCCGGATTCAGCCAGTTATTCACAAAGATGAATTCTCCATAGGTCTCGGCTTCATTTCCAAGGCGGTATTTGGCGCCCGCTCCAGGAGCTTCAAACGCGACTTGCTGGCCTCCAACACCGTTTAGACCGTAGCCGGAACGTAGGTATCCATGAAATTCAAAAGCGCTCGCTCCTTGCTCCAAATTCGCGATCTTTTCGTCAGCTTCCTGTAGGAGGTCATACGTTGGCTCCGAAGCCACCTTGCCCTGATACTGTGCCCCCACACCGTTGGGTGATCCAAGGAGAACCTTTTTGGCTGCCTCGGCCGCCAGATCCGCAGCCGATACAGTCCCTTGTTTGGCTTTGATCGCCTCCTGCTCACGCGCCTGTTTCTCTTGGATGGCCTTCTGATCCTGAATCTGTTTTTCCAGGGCGGCAATGCGTTGCTCAAGATCGTGTGTCGTCTGAACGTACTGCTGTTTCAGCTGCTGGAGCTGCTGTTCTAATTGGTCAGCGGCCTGCTGTTGTCCAGCAGCATCAAGAGTTCCGATGCAAACTGCCACAACGCACAATGGCCGGATACTCCAGTTCGGACGACGAACTAAATAGGCATTCATGTAAGTAGCCAATTTCAAGCTCCTTCCGAGAGCAGTTGTACGGCCAATTGCTATATCACTATTAAGCAGTTGCGAACTTATGCCTCGCAATAACAATGACCCGACCGCTTTTCGTCGCTTGACCTAATACGGTCACTCAGCTAAGACGTTGCAGAGCGAAGGCATAGGCACCAATGGCCACGGCTTGAGTGGTACCCAACCGAGAAATCCCGATTGCAGTTCTCGGCTGCGGATCGTATTGAATCAGGCGCGTCGATCCTGGAACACGAATTTCTCGCATCTCGCCCTTCAGGAAGAGTTCTCGCTGCCGTGGATCTTCCAGATTGAAGGCGTGCACACACATGCGATGCTGCCCAGAATCAAACAGACCGTTGACCGAGTCGAACAGCGAGGGTAAAAATAGCGGGTGAGCCGCCGAGATGCCCCCACCCACAACCCCCAGACCATCGACCAGAGTTAGGGCCTGAGCCATCACATCTCCAACGACTTCGCCTAAGCGGCGAAAGGATTCAACAGCAGCCGCTCGATTTCCCGGTGCCAGCCCCATTCCAATATCGAAAATGGTCTCTGGCTCCGGTGCTTGGCAAGTGGGGCATCCAGAACATTCCAAATACGCCCTTTGAACCGCACGAATGCTGGCACCTTCTTCGGCATCGAGGCCCGGCTGAATTTTGTTCCGTGATAACCATGCTTGCGCAGCGATGGAATTGTCGCCAATGAACATTTCTCCGTTGCGACTTATGCCGCCTCCCAAGCCAGTGCCGAGCGTTAATCCGAACAAGTTGGAGTAGCGCTTGGGACTTCCTGACTGTTGAAGCATGTCGTTCACATATGGGAGAAAACCCGCAATGGCTTCTCCGTATACAAAAAGGCCGCCATCACTATTGATATGAACGGGGATGCCGAACTTATCTTCCAGCATGGGACCAAGCGCCACACCGCCGCGAAACGCCGGCAAGTTGCCAAGATCTCCGATGATGCCTCGCGGATAGTCGGCCGGACCGGGAAAGGAGAAGCTAATGGCCACCGGAAGTGCTGGCAGAGATTTCTTCACTTCCTGAAAGCCGTGAACAATCTCACGCAGGCAGCCATCGAGGTCCGTCGCCGCAGTTCGCAAACTAAACGGAGCGATCAGCTTGTTGCCATGAACGGCAGAGAATCTCAAGCTTGTGCCCCCTGCATCAAGGGTCATTACGATTCGCGGGTCTTCTTCGAAGGAAGTCGCCATAGCGCAACTACCTCGTCCTAAGCGGCCGCAAGTACCGATTCGTCCATCTCAAAAGATGGCACGATTCGCTCGCGATCGGCAGCTTCCTGGCAGACGATGCAAAATGGAGCAGACGGCACGGCAGCAAGGCGCTTCGGCGATATATCTTCTTCGCAACTGGCGCAAACGCCAAAGGTCCCGGCATCCATACGGCGCAGTGCGTCGCCAACCTCACGCAACCGCCTGAAATTGCGCTCAAGGCTTCCAATGGCATAATCCCGATCAGAGGCTTGCTGGATTCGATCAAGATCGTCTGACGTTGCTTCGATTTCGATCGGCTGCGCTCTATTTGCGTTTTGTAATTCTTTTAACTTTGCTTCCAGGGTATTCCGGAAAGCGTTCGTTTCTGTTTTTGTCATTAGCGTGCTACTAATCCTTTCAAACCGTCTAGCATTTCCTTCTCTGTCTCCGGTAGCCAATAGGGCGGCCGTCCATAGTGAAAGTACAGGGCATTCTCAAACTTTCGCGTGATTGGAACATCTTCCTCGTATTCAGGCGCGGTCTGGATGGCCTCACGAGAGAGTTCGGTATAGACCTTCGAATTCGTCCAACTCACTTTGTCAATCCAGGCCGGCGAAACCAGCACCTTCTTGCCGGGCCACCAATTGCGGGTTGCGACTTCGATGTAGCGGATAGCCCATGCCTGATCATCGACATGGAACTCATCTACGTGGCCAATCTCACCATCACAAGCTTCAATGTGAAATCCGATCGTCGTTTCGGCACTCCGCAGACGGGAATCGGGCGACTCGCCGCGAATCCGATTCGCTAACGCTTCTTCAGCTTCGGTGGGCCTATTAACTAGGCCTGCAGGGTAGAATGCTGGACCCCAAAGATGCGGCCCTTCCCAATAAAAGGGATAACCGTAGTAACCGAGATAGGCGGCCTCGTGCTGGCGCGAAACAGGAAGATGAGTGTCAATAGTAGGACTCGCAGCAACTTGTTTCTGAGTGAGAGAAACATCCAAACGGTTCGCCGCCCAATCTATATTGATAATGGACATGGGCGATATCAACACTGGCTTACCACCAAGCCAGCCACCCGTTTCAACCGTGAGGTAACGGATAGCCCAAGTCTCATCGTCAAAATAGAACTGATCGACAACTCCAAGCTGACCGTCCGAAGCATGTATCAAAAGGCCCGTCAAATCTGCAATTTTCCTTAACATCGTTTGCCCTCCAGAGCAAGGTTTGTTACAAAATCAATTTAGCTTGCTGCCACAGCCGCCACGTCGGGCGAATGCAATGTCACATTAATAGGCCAAGTGCCGGCAATGATGCCGCGCGCCTTTTCCACGTCCAATGCCGTGCCGTGAACCATGAGCAAATATTTGTTGGCCTTCACCGCCATTTCATACTTAACAACGCTGTTTTTCGGAATACCCATGCCATACAATCCCGCACCGATAACACTTAATCCACCCAGGACGGCCGCGCCTTCTAAAGCGCCGACGATCCACGCAACCAGAGGCCCAGCCACCAGCACCGGCCCTATGCCTGGAATCGCAAAGAACCCTGAACCGATGAGCAATCCCCAACAGCCGCCCCAAAAAGCACCCGTCTTGCCCCAGTACTTCATGCGATCGTCGTTGTTGTAATAACCAACGACCTGCTGGTCGCTATGAGAGTCCTTGGCGACGATCGAAAGGCTTCGCATGTCGATGCCGGCACGTTGCAGTTCCTTTACAGCTTCTTCCGCTCCGCTGTGTGTGCCATAGATCGCCAATACTCCATTTAGTTCAGACATCCCGATCTCCTTTACTTTCGCGGCGGTCAAGTCTTGTGGTCAGGTACTGCACGCCGAAGACCAATCGCGTCCGATGGGGGCCAGAGGCAACGGGGGGATTTGGAATAACCGCCTACGGTCACGTGACCAAATGTCGTCGATTCACGACTTTCCAAACTAAGTAATGCACAAATAACACAACCTTCCATTGGTCCGTGCCGTGCACAGGAAACCAAGAATCCAGATGCCGACCCAACTTTTGACGGTGCCAACCGAAAAAGACGCGCACGTGAGCAAAACGCTGCTCTATCCTCTTCGCTTCGAGCCTATTTATCAATACCGGCTCTGGGGTGGGCGGCAACTAAGCAGC
>Ga0182030_10022364_pt1 | contig 11772 bp, 9 predicted proteins | sample 812S3MmetaG_FD_121299 | JGI IMG/M metagenome (GOLD analysis project Ga0182030, IMG submission 121299) | Permafrost microbial communities from Stordalen Mire, Sweden - 812S3M metaG (Illumina Assembly) | ecosystem: Environmental > Terrestrial > Soil > Wetlands > Permafrost | place: Sweden... | reverse complement strand
CCAAGGATCGCGCCCTTGTGGTTGCCCGCTCCGCCCACGATGATGGCGGCAAAGAGGACGATCGTCTCGGCGTATCCCCAGGCACCAGGGGACCAGAGGTTGATGAAGCCCACGAGGACGGCTCCGCTCAGCCCGGCGATCATTCCGCCGAGGATCAGCATCGACGTGCGTTGGCCACGTACGTTCTTTCCCAGTGAGTCGGCGACGACGTCGTTGTCACGCATGGCCCTCAGCGACCGGCCGAAGGGCGACTCGGTCACGCGACGAAGCAGCAAGTAGACGAGCACGCACAACACGACCGCGACGCCGCCGTAGGCGAACTGGTAGCCGAGACCCTGGGGGTTCCAGAGTCCCTGGAAGGGCGCGGGGACGATCGAGATGCCGGCCGCGCCGTTGAAGAGCGGCACGAAATTGTTCACCAGCTGATTGAGCAAGACCGCCGAGACGAGCAGGCCCACTGCGGCGAAGTCGCCGCGCAGGCGCTTGCCAACGAGAGGGACGAAGGGAAGTGCGAGGAGCCCCCCGAAGATGGCCGCCCCGATCCACGGAAGGGGCCACGGCAAGTGCCAGCCGAGGACGTACTGCTGAAAGCCGCCATTGGACTTCTGCCACGCTCCCATAGAGAGGATGGCCGCGACGTAGGCCCCGCCCGCCTGGAAGATGATGAAACCGAAGTTCGAGAGCCCCGCAAAGCCGAACTCGGCGTTAAGGGCGAGACACGCCATCGAGTCGACGGCTCCGTAGACGATGAGCGTGGCGAGGTAGAAGAGGACAGCGCTCATCAGCTGGTCTTCTCGCTACCAAAGAGCCCGTAGGGACGGAACGTGAGCATCACGAGCAGCACGACGAAGGCGATGACTTCCTTGTACTGGGGGTTGAAGTAGCCGGCGCTCAGCTCGGTCGCGACGCCGATCGTGAGGGCCCCGAGCATTGCACCGTAGGCCTCGCCGGGTCCGCCGAGGAACATCGCGGCGAGCATCAACACGATGTACAGCTGAGCGCTGGTCGCTTCGAAGACCCCGGTGTTCATCGCGAAGACGGTGCCGGCGAGACCGCAGAGCGCCCCCGAGATCAGCCAGGTCATCGAGATAACCCACTGGGTGCGCACCCCCGAGTTGCGTGCGAGGCTCGCGTTCGCGGAGGTCGCGCGCATGGCCTTACCGAGACGGGTGTACTTGAGCAGCCAGTGGATGAGGCCCATGACGACGAGGCAAATCCCGATGATGGTGAGCTGAAGGGTGCTGAAGTACATGCCCCAAAAGTGAACCTCGCGTCCGAGCGACTGGCGATAGGAGAAGTAACTTCCACCGACGATCGCCTGGAGACCGAAGGTGCCGCACAGGTCGACGCCGAGCGCCACGATGACGATCGTGATCGGTGCCAGGTTGCGTCGTTGGAAAGGCGTAAAGACGAAGCGATTCAGTAGGTACGACGCGACCGCGCCCGTGACGGCACCACCAACCATCGCCACCCACGCGTTCAGGTGGGCGTGGGTGTTGAGATAGTACGTGACGAACGCGCTGTTGATCATCACCGAGCCGTACGCCAGGTTGAGCACGTTGGTCACGGCGAACTGCAAGGTGAATCCAACGGTGGCGATCGCGAGGACCGCGGCGGAGATGAGGCCAAAGCCGAGGGAAGAGAGAAAGACGCTCACAACGTCAGTGCCTTTCGAGAGCGAGTGGGTGGGCCATGGGTTAAATCTATGAAGGTGGCGTGGCCGCGACGGTCACCCGTCGCGGCCACGCCTGGGGAAAACTTACGGCGTTGACTTGCACTCGGTGAGACTGCAGTACCCGAGGGTCCCTCCGACCGCGACCGTGGTGCCGTCCGCGAGGAACTGGTCGTCCTCGAACGGGCCGAAGGCCGTCTGGTAGGAGTCGAACTGGTACGAGCCACCCACTCCGATGTAGTGAATCTTCTTACCCGCCTTCAGGTCTTTGGCACCCACCGCGTAGTTCGACACGCTGACCGCACCAGGTTGGCCCTCGGCGATTTTCAGGATGTCGGCCTTGTACTTCGACCCCTGAGTTGAGCCCGACATATCCATGGCGAGTGCCGCCAGGTTGATGCCGTCGTACAAGTGGACGGTGCCATTAGCCGAAAGCAGACCCGGAAAACTCGGCACACCCGGGACCTTGCCGGCCTGCGCCAGTACCAGCTTGTGGTACAGCGGGTACGCCGGTCCCGACGCGTTAACCGTCTGGTTGTCCGCGTCAAAGTGGGAGATGAAGGTCTGGGTCCCGATCGCGCTCGACGTGACGCCCGAGAAGAAGACCGGGTCGATCATCGCCGAGGTTCCAATCGTCGGGATCATCTGGTTACCGTTGAGCTGGTAGATCTCGGTCAACAGGGCCACGCCCGCGGCTCCGAGCGCCTCCATGAGGATGGCGTCCGGGTGCGCCTGGACAATCGCTTCGGCCTCCGTCTGGAACGTCGACGCCGACATGTCGAGCGTCTGGTTAGAGACCACCGTCATGCCCGCCTTCTTGATAGCGGCCAGCGCCGGAGTTACGAAGGTCTGGCTACCCGCGTCGTTACCAAAGGCCAGGGCAATCTTCTTATAGCTGTGGCGCTTGGCGATCTGCACCATCGCGACCGAGTCTGCCGCGTCGGGCGGAACCAGTCGGAAGAAGTACGGGAAGTGGACCGCGTCGAATTCGGACTGGCCCGTCATGCAGAACGACACCGTCTTGTGGGCGCCAAAGATCGGCACCACCGTGGCGGCCTCGTCCGACGTGCACCCGATTACGAGCACCAGATTCGGCGTCGTCGCGTACATCTGTCGCACCGCCGGCACCGCGTCCGCGGGATCGCCTCGAGTGTCGACCGTCTTGCACTTGACCTGATTGCCGAGCACGCCGCCCGCCAAGTTGATCTCTTGGGCCGCGGCGTAGCACGCAGTCTCGTACTTCGGACCAAGTGCAGCGTCGGCACCGGTAAAGGGTGCGACCGCGGCAATCGTGATCGACCCCTTGAACGACGACGCGCTCGACGTCCCCTCCAATGCTGGCAGCATCACCGTCGAGGTGACTAACGCCAGCACGGCGGCGACAAGAATGAGGCGCCCTCTGCTGCGCTCGACGAGTCCTCCTCGTCCTGCCATCTTTGAAAACCGCATATTCCCCCCCTTGATAATTTGGTTTTTCCCTGCTTGAAGCAGATTCTGCGTCGCTAGAAGTTCGCGGTGTCCACTTCTAGTGGGCGCCAAGGCCAGTCGGCCGGTGTGTCCTTCTCGGCAACCACCGTGTTGGAGATCGTGCCAACGCCCTCGACGAACACTTCGATGACGTCGCCCGGCGTCAGCCAGACTGGGGGCGTGCGCGCGAAGCCCACGCCGCCCGGTGTACCGGTCGCGATGACGTCGCCCGGGCGCAGGCAGGTGAAGCCCGAGAAGTACTCCACGGCGCGCGCGACGCTCACGATCATCATCGAGGTGCGCGCATCCTGCATGACCTCGCCGTTCAGCGTCGAACGGATGGCCACGTCGGAAATGTCGACCTCGTCGACAGTCACGACCTCGGGGCCAATTGGCATCGTGCCCTCGAAGTTCTTTCCCGGGGTCCACTGTGTTGCTTTGCGTTGCCATTCGCGCGCCGAACCATCGTTCATCGCCGCGTACCCGAGGATCGCCTCGTACGCGTCCTTGGCGCGAATGTAACGGCCGCCCTTGCCGATGACAACGGCAACCTCGGCCTCAAAGTCGAAGCGCTCGGTGAGAAAGGGGGCGACGAGATCGTCGTAGGGACCGATGACGCTGCCCATGCCACGCACGAAGGACTCAGGCCACTTTGGTACGTCGCGTCCACCCTCAATGGCGTGCTCGGCGTAGTTGACTCCGAGACAGAGAATCCGAGGGGTGTCAGGAGTGGCGGGACCGAACTGATGCTTTTCGACGGCGACCCCGGTCTCCTCGGCCGCGCGACGAGCCGAGGCGAGTCCCGCGTCACCCGCGAAGGCAAGGCCCGCCAACGTCGAGAGCGTCTCGTCGCCGATCGCGTCGGCGACGTCAACGTAGCCACCGGTTCCCTTGACGTGAAGCCGGAGGCCCCGATCAGTTCGAACTGTCGCGAATCGCACGTGCTACCCCCAAAATTGGCTCAATAGGTCGTATTGGTATCCTTAGCCGTGAGAACCTACTCTCTGTCGGCGCCCGTGTCAATGCAGAAGGCTAATTTTTAAGGTAAACTTTTTTCGATGAGGTCACATATTGGTAGTAATGGTTGCGTGGTCTCCAGGTTAAGCAGTTCGATAATGGTAGGTATCCCCGGATCTCCTGCGGAGAAAGGAAAATCCCTGACTAGGCTTCGGAACAACATCGAGGTATTGGTACCATTGGTTGTGGCTAACACGCATCGAGGAGGGCCATGCTCACACTCTCAAAAGACCAGATTCGCGACGTCGCGGAGGTAGTTCTACGCGACGCCGCCCAGCGCGGGCTCACCGCCGGTTCACAACTGCCGACCGAGCGGGCGCTCGCCGACGCACTGTCGTCGTCACGCTCCTCCGTGCGTGGCGCCCTCTCGTTACTCGAGGACGTGGATGTCGTCTCGCGCGAGGTCGGACGAGGAACCTACCTCAAGTGCGATCCGCTCTCGGCAATGATTAATCTCGACAGCACAGCCGTGATCTCGACGGCGGTGCTCTACGACATCGGCCCGAGCGACGTGATGGCGGCCCGCCAGGCCTTCGAGCCCATGGCGATGTTTGTCGCGGTCGTCGAGGCGACCGAGACCGACTTCGAGGAGATCGCCCGTTGCGTCGAAGCGTGTGAGCGGGCCAAGGACTACGACGAGTTCGAAATCTGGGACCTCGCCTTCCACCGCAACCTATTCGAGGCGACCCACAATCCGCTTCTACTGCGAATGTACGGGCTTATCGAGGCGGCGCGAAAGGGCGACCTCTGGGGTTCGATGAAGCGCCGGGGCGACACGCCCGAGAGGCGCCACTGCTCATACCTCCAGCACGCAACGATCTACGAGGCCTTGCGCAATCGCGACGGCCGCGGAGCGCAGGAGGCGATGAGCGCCCACCTCGAGTACGTAGCGAATTTCCTGCGGGAGAATTCGCGCCGCTGAGCGAAGGGACGCTCGATCGTCATCGGCGACGCGAGGCGCCTCGACGAGCGGCTCCTGACCCACCTCGTCTTTGTCGCAAACAACGATGGTCGGGACCGTCACAACTCGCCGTTTTGGAAGACTCAGTGGCGACGCGGATCAGCCGACCGCATCGACGACGGCACGAAAGCGCGCCTCCGCCTCGACGCGGTCGTTGGTCGAGGCAGGGGCGAGCGAGAGAGCGACGCGGGCCTTCAGACCATCGAGCGCGCCCGCCGATATCAATCCACGATTAAGGAGGTCGATCTCCGAGCCCGCGAAGCCGTATGTGGACTCGAGCACGACGCCCGCGCCCGTACGCGAGGAGAGCACCACCGGCATTGCGACCGCAAGTTCCGCTAGCGGCTCGACCATCGCCGCAGGAACGTGGCCGCCACCGAATCCTTCGACGACGAGCCCGCGATACCCCAAGCCCGCTAGCGTGGACACGATTCGCCCGTCGTCGCCTAGAGCGCAGCGTAGAAGAGCAACGGGCGCGACGACGCCGTCGGGTCGCGCGAAGCTAAGGGCCTCGACGCGCGCGTAGAAGTGGACTCGACCCTCGACGACGACTCCGAGCGGGCCGGTCTGGGGTGACGCGAACGCCGACAGACTCGAGACGTGCATCTTGCGTACGAAGCGCGCCGCGTGAATCTCTTCGTTCATGACGACGAGCGACCCCATGCCCCTCGCGAGCGGCGATGCGGCGACGACGACGGCCGCTCGTAGGTTCGCCGGACCGTCCGCCCCCACTAGCGACGGATTACGCATCGCGCCAGTCACCACGACCGGACGCGCGCCGCCGACGAGGAGGTCAAGCGCAAAGGACGTCTCTTCGATGTTGTCAGTTCCTTGGGTCACCACGACCCCATCGACGCCGCTGGCGAAGGCGCCGTGAATCGCGTCGGCGACGTCGACCACGTCAGCAAAAGAGAAGTTCGCCGAGGGCATCTGACGAAGTGTGCGACTCTCAACGCGAGCGACGGCCTCGAGCCCCGGGACCGAGTGCACGAGCTCGCTCGCCTCAATACTCGGCACGACGCCGGCCGACGAGTCCTCAGCCGGCAGCGAAGCGATCGTCCCGCCCAGGCCGAAGAGGGCCACTCGCCTCATGGCGTCTGGGTTCGTCTCGAAGTTGATGGTCGCGATGCTACTGGTCCGAGAGGCGGCGGTCCTTTGGATCCGCGGTGATTTCTGGGCCGTCGTGTGCGCCGTCGTGATCAGCCGCAGACTCGTCATTCGAGGCGGCTCCTTGCTCCGCGCTGGAACGTCAATCCAACAGATTCTCCGACTCCTTGACCCCATCCAACGCGTGGACCTTCGCCAGGTAGTCGTTCCACGCTTGGAGCTGGGGGTCATCGACCTGCTGGGCCGCTACAGGCGGTGTCGTGTCATCGTGCTCCGCCCGCTCCTCGTGCAGCAACTTTCGCCACATGTAGATGGCGTAGCCGCCGAGGGCGGGCCACTCAAAGACGTACGCCCACGACAAGGTATTTCCGCCGAGGGCACGAGTGACCTCGAAGATGAAAGCCGGGATGCAGATCAGCTCGGCGAGCAAGAGACCCATGTGGATCCTGAATGTCTTGACCTTCTTCTCACTCACAACTTCGACTTTATTCTTTGGCGGCAAGACGCGTTCCCACGACTTGGCCAGCACCTCGACGACGCACCGGTGGACATCGATCTCCCGCGGTACCCGGCGCGAAAGGCGCCGCCGTTCGATGCCGCAGGTGCCGATCGTGCCAGAAGTCGCCCAAGTGGCCCACGCTCTCGTCGCACCTAGTGGCTAGCGCGACTCCTTCGTCACTTGGAACGTTTGCACCAACGACGGACTCTTCGGGCTCAACCTGATCTCGCACGAGAGTGCACCCAGCGCCGCCGGAATCGCCCAGATCATGTGCAGCGGTGAATCCGACCTTTCAACTCGGATCGGTGTCTCCAACGAATCGCTCAGGCCACCCAGTTCACTCACGAGTCCTTCGATGCGCGTCCTTCTTTCAGCGAACGGAACGTCCAGAGCGACATTCTCCTCGAATACCTGAGCCACCAGTTGATCGTCCCACTCTCGAATCAGGGAGCTCACCTGCTGCGCCTTCTCCTTGGTCGTCTCCCACACCTCGACGCTCGATAGCTCGAACTCCAGATCCTCGAGCACCAGATCCATGAGGCGCGTCGCCGTCTCCCAGGCACCTGAATACGTGGCGTTCTCGAGAACCACGACCCCCAGACCAGTGGGAACGTGCCAACGCATGTGAGAGCTGAAACCCGGGTAGCCGCCCGAGTGCGAGACGAACTGTCCGTAGCGATTGTCGTACTCCGTTACCAGTCCGAGGCCGTAGCCGTAGTACCGATCCGAGTTTCCCCGAAGGCCCGTGAGGTCGTCCGGGTGTGTGATCGCCGTCACCGTCTGCTGCATTTCACGTCGTGAAGCAACGGAGAGCGGACCGGCCTCACCGGAGTCATCGTTGGCCGAATCGAGCCATCTAGCCCACCGGGCCAGGTCGCGCCCGCTGCTGAACAGACCACCGATGCAGGAGAACGCCCCCGGGCCCGAATAGTCCAACGCCTCCCAGCCGTCGGCGCTCTTGCGATACCCGCGAGCGAGTTGCTCGTCGTCGACGATCGTCTTTTCGTAGCCCGTTTCATGCAGTCCCAGCGCCGCCAGGACCTCCTCGCTCACCACGTCGCGAAATGGTCTGCCCGTGACGACCTCAACCACTTGGCCCAGGAGGGCGTACCCCAAATTCGAATATTGGAACCTCGTTCCCGGTGCAGTGGTGATGTGCACGCCCTGAGCGACAATGCCCCGAAGGGTCTCGCTCGAAATGGACTCCTGTCGATCCGCCCAGGGGTCGTCGGTGGGGAGCCCGCCCGACATCGCCAGCAGCATGCGAATGGTGGGCGGATCGTAGGCACGCTCGCCGATCGCTTGCGTGAATTCAGGAACGAAGTCAGTTACTCGCGAATCGAGGTTCAACATCCCGCGGTCGCGCAGGATCATGATCGTGGTGGCGGTGAAACTCTTGCTGCACGAAGCGATTCGAAAGAGGGTCTCGGGGCCCGGCGGCCCCTCACCGATCCTCGATTCACCGAAGCCCGCGTGCAGCAGATCCTCTCGGCCCTGGAACAGAGTGGCAAAGACCGATGGACAGCTCTTCCCCGCGATGCGGTCCTTCAGGACCTCGGTGAGTCGTGCCGCCAGCGCCGGGTTCAGCTCGCCCATCTGATGCCTGACCATCTTGCCCCCGGACTAGTTCAGTGAATCGTGGGTGACCCCAGCGAGATACAACGTAGCGAAGTTCGACGTCCCCGCGAGAGGCCGTCGCCAACAGGCATTCTTGGATTTAGTACAGATATTGATATAGTCTGGAATCATGGCCCTCAGTTCGGCTGACTTCCTTCGTCAGCGCGGTATCCACGTGACAGCTCAACGCCTGGCCGTCCTGCGCGCGGTGGCGGGACGTCCCCACATCACCGCCGACGGCGTGGCCGAGGTCGCCGGCGTCGACATCGGAGCCATCTCGCGCCAAGCCGTCTACGACGCCCTCGGCGTGCTCGTCGACAACGGGCTCATCCGGCGCATTCAGCCGGTCGGTTCGCCGGCCCGCTACGAAGATCGAGTCGACGACAACCACCATCACCTGATTTGTCGCATTTGCGGCCGCTTGGTCGACGTCGACTGCGCGATCGGCTCCGCCCCGTGCCTCACCGCAGCCGACGATATGGGCTACGAAATCGACGAGGCCGAGGTCGCCTACTGGGGCCGTTGTCCCGAGTGCCAGGCTGACGGCCGAGAGGCGACCCGCTTGGATCCGCCGACCGGCCGACGAACACTCCAACGCACAACCGCAACCCGAGACAATCAACCGATCGAACCAGACCAGCACGAGGAAACTCCCGTGCCTAGAAGAATGAACCAACCAAGGAAGAGAACATGACCAACGAAAGCAAGTGCCCGGTCACGGGCGGAACGAACACGCACTTGGCTGGTAGCCAGCCCAACGAGAAGTGGTGGCCCAATCAGCTGAACCTCAGGCTGCTGCACCAGAACTCAACCGTGTCGAGTCCCATGGACGAGGACTTCGACTACGCCGAGGAGTTCACGACGCTGGATCTCGATGCCGTGAAGCGAGATATCGAGACGGTGATGACAACGTCCCAGGACTGGTGGCCGGCTGACTACGGCCACTACGGACCGCTGTTCATCCGCATGGCGTGGCACAGCGCGGGCACGTACCGCATCGGCGATGGCCGCGGCGGCGCCGGGTCCGGCGCGCAACGCTTCGCGCCGCTCAACAGCTGGCCCGACAACGTCAACCTCGACAAGGCGCGTCGGCTGCTCTGGTCGGTCAAGCAGAAGTACGGCCGCAAGATCTCGTGGGCCGACCTGATGATCCTCGCCGGCAACTGCGCGTTGGAATCGATGGGGTTCACGACGTTCGGCTTCGCGGGCGGACGCGTCGACATATGGGAACCCGAAGAGGACACCTATTGGGGCCCCGAGGAGACCTGGCTCGGCGACGAACGATACAAGGGCGATCGGGAACTCGACAATCCCCTCGGCGCCGTGCAGATGGGCCTCATCTACGTGAATCCGGAAGGGCCGAACGGCAATCCGGATCCACTCTTGGCGGCCGTCGACATTCGAGAGACGTTCCGGCGCATGGCGATGAACGACGAGGAGACGGTGGCCCTCATCGCCGGCGGTCACACGTTCGGCAAGACCCACGGCGCCGCCGACCCCAACAGGTACGTCGGGCGCGAGCCCGAGGGCGCCGACCTCGAGGAGCAGGGTCTTGGCTGGAGGAACACCTTCGCCAGCGGCGCCGGCGACGACACGATCTCGAGCGGTCTCGAAGGCGCCTGGACCACCACGCCGGTGACGTGGGACAACACCTTCTTCGACCTCCTGTTCGAACACGAGTGGGAACTATCAAAGAGCCCGGCCGGCGCTTCGCAGTGGAAGCCGAAGGGGGGCGCAGGGGCGGACACCGTGCCCGACGCCCACGATCCCTCGAAGCGGCACGCTCCCACGATGCTCACGACGGACCTCGCGCTGCGGTTCGACCCGATCTATGCGCCGATCTCGAAACGCTTCCACGAGAATCCCGCGGAGTTCGCCGACGCCTTCGCCAGGGCGTGGTACAAGCTGACGCACCGCGACATGGGCCCGTACGTTCGAGGCCTCGGGGCACTGGTCCCCGCGGAACCACAGCTGTGGCAGGACCCGGTGCCCGCGGTCACGCACGAGCTGATCGGGGCGAAGGAGATCGCTGAACTGAAGGGCAAGATTCTCGCTTCAGGCCTGTCCATCGGCCAACTCGTGTCGACCGCCTGGGCCTCGGCGGTGACGTTCCGTGGGACCGACAAGCGAGGGGGCGCCAACGGCGCGCGCATTCGCCTCGCGCCGCAGAAGGACTGGGAGGTCAACAATCCCGACGAGCTGGCGAAGGTGCTGGCGACCCTGGAAGCAGTCCAGCTGGAGTTCAACAGTTCACCGGGCGGTGGGAAGATGGTCTCGCTTGCTGACCTCGTTGTACTTGGCGGGTGTGCGGCCGTCGAGCAGGCCTCGAAGATCGCCGGACACGACGTGACGGTTCCGTTCTCGCCGGGACGCACGGACACGACGCAGGAACAAACTGACGTCGAATCCTTCGCCGTACTCGAGCCGACCTCAGACGGGTTCCGCAATTACGTCGGGCACGGACACACGCGCGCGGCGGAGGAGCTGCTGCTCGAACGGGCGCACCTGCTCACTTTGACCGCTCCCGAGATGACCGTTCTTGTCGGGGGCCTGCGTGCGCTCAATGCAAACTACCGCCAGTCCGCACTCGGCGTCCTCACCAGCCGTCCCGGAACGTTGACCAACGACTTCTTCGTGAACTTGCTCGACATGAACACGCAGTGGCGGGCGGCGCCCACGGCCGAGGAGACGTTCGAGGGGCACGACCGCACGACCGGAGCGCTCAAGTGGACCGCCAGTCGCGCGGACCTCGTCTTCGGATCGAACTCACAGCTGCGAGCGGTCGCCGAGGTCTACGCGAGCGACGACTCGCCAAAGAAGTTCGTGCGTGACTTCGTGGCCGCGTGGGACAAGGTCATGAATCTCGATCGTTTCGATCTCGCCTGAGCTCGACGTCCTTCGCACGTCGACCGGTCAACTTGGGTCCGGTCGTCGTGGGAAGGAGCGCCACAAACGTTTCGGCGTCGGTCAGATGACGACGTCACCCGCTGGGACTCCCAAGTTCTTGGCCAGCGCGTCTTGCACCGGGTTGTACTGAGAGAGCAGGGGCTCCAACTGGGACTGGAGCGAACTCACGCTCTTGATGGAACTCAACATCGTGACCAGCTTGCTGTTCAACTTCACGACGTCGGCCACTTCGGTCGCCGTCTTGCCAGTGAAGCCGATCTTCCCCAGGCCGGCGTCGAACGTCTTGATGGCGGGAACGAAGGCGAGTGATGGTTTGGAAACCTGAGCGACGGTTGACGAACTGCTGAGACTGGACAACGCGTTCGTCCATTTGTTATCGGCCTTGCTGAACGGTCCGTCGAGCGTTTTGAAGAGGGAAAGTTGCTTTGCTGGCGACACGCCGGCCCACGCAGTCTGCGAGCCAACGCCGACGCCGACAAGAGCCACAACTACCGTCAAGACCGTGATCCATTTGCTACGCATCTG
>Ga0182030_10022363_pt1 | contig 11772 bp, 14 predicted proteins | sample 812S3MmetaG_FD_121299 | JGI IMG/M metagenome (GOLD analysis project Ga0182030, IMG submission 121299) | Permafrost microbial communities from Stordalen Mire, Sweden - 812S3M metaG (Illumina Assembly) | ecosystem: Environmental > Terrestrial > Soil > Wetlands > Permafrost | place: Sweden... | reverse complement strand
TTCGACGGCAGTTAACAGGTCGAAACAACAAATTGGCTACAATTTGTTGAACAAGTTCTTTGGCACATTTGCAAGAGCAGCTCGCTTTCCAGAGCCTATAGATCGACAGGGCGACAACGACCTAGAAGGTCCAAACACAGATCCACTGGCCATGGTTTCAGAGGCCCCCTTTATCCGGCCACTTGGTCACAAGCAACAACTAGAACCCCGAATTGAGCCACGAAGGTTTGCAAAAGGAGACCCTACAACTACATCATTTTCATATCCGCCAGTACTACAGATCCCCGAAGAAATTGCCCGAGAGCGAGATCGAACAAGAAGAATCCTTGATGGGATGGGGGTTCAGGATGATATGAGAGGGAAAGAAAAGAGCACAGAGGCCAGATCGGTGAGTTAAATTAAGCACAGTAACAAGATTATACCTGATCATCAACAGGACATTGTGGATAACATCAAATCAAAGGCTTCTCACCAGATCGATAGTACTGCAATACTAGAAGGCCGGAATGAGTCTAGGGCTATAATCAATGGAGAATATCTAGAATCTCATTCGAACGTAAGCCCTATCTTTCCCTTATTGCCAAAGACTCAAATATACTGGTTTCTTTCTCCCCATCAGCTTCGAATATCGAAAAGATTATAATTTAACAATTCCTAGGGGAAACCCGATGGTCCGAAACAAGCCTTCACGTATCTACATGCTACGCTTCCTCCGAATGAGGCAGAGAGACAGATAATGAATCACAAGTTCGACATTTGGGGCTCTTGGTCACCCTTGACTGTTGGATTGATATTGAGAACTGCAATGAGCAAAATGCATGCATGCTTTGCTACATTCAGCATTTTCGACGCGAACAATGAAATTATCAAAGTCGAGGCGGGACTTAATGACTTGCATGTGGAACATATCCCTCGGGTGGCGAGTCTTGCAGCACATGTGGTTTTGTCCGGCCAGGTGTTTGTCGTTCATGATGCTAAGGCAAGCATATTAATTTTCTGCTAAAGGCTTCATCAGTGCTGACCTATTTTTCTAGCATCAGAATTTTGTGCATAACCCTCTTGTAGCCGACGGTCAAGGGATTCTCTTTTATGCAGGTGCACCAGTGCCATCTTCTCCAGGAGGTCTTGCATTTGGAGTGTTATCAATTTACGACAAACAGGCGCGAACTAAGTTTAGCATGGAGGACCGGTATCATCTTTCCGTTCTCGGTGGAGCCATTATGGAAGATCTGAAGCATCAGGCGAGCCAGTTCTCTGATGTGGAAGTACGACATACACCAATACTGCAAAGGGACTCCCTAATCTGTGGAAACCACGAATCTGATGATGAAGCTGAGACCGACGATGGACTTTGCCCCGCGGCTCTTCGGTTTGGAAAGCGAAGCACTCCTCACCTTAGAGATCTTATAATCTTTGCGGAGCAACGAGTTTTAGCCGGCCAAACCCCACCTTCATCATCGTCATCGAGCAATGCTCCGTATGCCGGTGTTCCTTTGATGAATCACGGTCAAAGCCCCGCGGAGTACGGTGGTCTTTACCCTGCCCTGCAGAACAAGCTCTTACCTCGACCAATATACACCGCTCTTACGCCTAATAGGCCATGGTCAGGCTCCGACATAACCTCAATTCGTGGACCCCCTTCAAACACTCCGGATGTTTCAATTCTACCCGAATTGAGAGAAGATGCTCCGACAGCTACTCTCCCAATCATCCTAAAACCTAAAGAGCAGCTTTCTCTTCCCACCATTGAGGACTTCCTAAAATTATCTGACGAGGATGTTGCGGAGCGCCTGGACGTTGACGTCGTACCTGGTGATACCACTGAAAATCCTAGTCATGTTACTGAGATGCAGAGTTTAACCTCTGAGGCGAATACATTATTCACAGAAGAAGGACAACATCATCCAACTCCTATGACATATTCGTATTTGACTGCAGACACAAGTCCCGAATCTACGGAGTATGCTTCAGAGCAATTACGAGAAATCAAAGACTTGCCAATGGAGTTAAAGGCGGAAGTAAGGCGGATTACAAATGTTTTCAGCTTCGATCTCACTTACATCGTCAAGCTCAGACCCCAACGAGAGGCGATGACAGATGAACAACTTGAAAAACCTGGCGGCATGAAGTGGGAGATTCTTGCCTTGTCCGGGCGATTCACTCCACCGGACTTGAGCCCGAAGGCGCATCTGCAGTGTCTCCGAAGTGCAGCCAGTCGAGGATATGTTTTATGGCAAGACTCAGACGAATTTGAAAGAAGTGATTTCCAATCTGGATTTTTATTTCGCATCCGGAACGAAGGATGTCCTGGACCAGTCAAATTCCGGGATAGCGGTGTCATCCTTGGAGTATTCAGGAAGGAAGCCATGGACAAGCAAGATACCTCAGACGCTCTAGAGGCAGCTGAAAAACTCAAGAATATCTACATCAAGGTGACTCAGCAGGGACAAACTTCAATCACATCAGGGCCGGCTACACTAGATTCATACCCTGCTGATGAAGCTATTGAGCTGGGGAATTTTTCTCTCGATGCTTCGAGAGATCACAAGAGTCGTGGTAGTCAGGAGTCATCAAAAAGTATAGAAAGTTACCAACTGAGCGTCTACTCCAAACCTAGCAACAGATTCTATAATCGACGAGGTTTCAGCGGTCAGATCTACAGTCAACAAGGTTTCAGTCCACAAATTTCCGTTACTAATCTGAATGACCGGTCTTGCATTGGTCCTGAGGAAGACTTTCTAGACAACCATGAGATGGGTTTGCAGGCAACGTGCATATCCGGAAAGGACATGCAATCAAGTTGCAGTCGTCAGGACCTCAGCATCTATCAAACAGCCAGCGCTTACCAAAAAGGTCATTCGCAACATCATTTTCAGACCTCTGAAAATCAAACCTACGGCTCTCGAAATCCTCGCAAATTTCGAATCTGATGCTCTACTCATCAAATGCTGTGTCTATGACTGCCAGCTGGTAAGTTTGCTAGAGAGGCTGTTGTTCCTATGACTGTTTCTCTAGCAGACGTCGTGGATTGACTATCAAGGAGAATGCCTTTGCCTTCACTTATGATGCAAATCTGGGGCTGGGCTAGACATTTTCATTTTCACTTGACACTCGCTCTAGAAGGCATTAAAGAGTTGTAAATTAGTTCCGAGATAAATAAATTTCTCGACATGATATGCTTGCTTCCGATGTGAATGTGTGAATGAGCTTTCCCATGTCATCAATTCCCCTCTACTCTGCTGGTTTGCGCTTTGCCTACCTCATGACATAGCTTCAATGGTTGCTGATGTCATGCTACTGTTGGAATATGAATTGGTACCCACGTTAGGAGGATCTGTAAGGAGGATGCTGCGAGTCTTGTAACTGATACCAATCAATGGCTTCATTTTTGATGATTTCCAAATTGGATCTCTGTATACTATTGTAAACCACAAGTAGACATTCATTTCCAGCCTTCCTAGCGGTATTGGAGAATTTCTATTTCAAGAAATGTTTGATAGAGCTTACTTAGAAACTTGAATGAAGCCAAGGCGCTTCGCATACCAATCAAAATCAACAAGGCAGTGCATCACAGTGCAGGTATATCACAGAATACAGAAATTAAAAGCCCAGGAAGAATTGACGATCATCTATTTTACAGTCCACTATTTATCAACCCTTCCTTTCTTCTTTCCTCGAACCAGCACGTTCAATACATCCCCTCCCCACTTCAGCCACGACTATGCTAAGAACAAAGGAGAGATAAGACAGAGTTGCGCAGATTGTGAATTTCGGAGTCTAGGAGTTGAAGCTCTTGGTGAAGGTAGTGACAACATCCTTCAATCTCGCTTCCAGGTCCTTGCTCAACGCTCCTTCCTTATCAATTGTGGCCAATAAGTCCGATTCATTGGTCTTCAGGTAGGCGATGAAATCGGATTCCCAGGTGAGGATCTTGTTGACGGGGACAGAGTCGAGGTGTCCGTTGACACCGGCATAGATCAGGGGCACCATTTCATTGACAGCCATTGGGGAGTATTGCTTTTGCTTGAGGAGTTCGGTCAACTGTAGAAACAGATTATTAGTTGTGCCCTGTAGATTTGGAAGTGCAAAGATGGAATACTTACACGTTCACCACGGTTAAGAGTTTGCTTGGTAGCGGCATCCAAATCGGAACCGAATTGTGCAAAAGCAGCGACTTCACGGTATTGGGCCAAGAAAAGCTTGAGCGAACCGGCGACTTGCTTCATGGCTTTAAGTTGGGCAGCGGAACCGACACGGGACACGGAAAGACCGACGTTAATGGCTGGTCGGACACCCTTGTAGAAAAGTTCGGCCTCCAAGAAGATTTGTCCATCAGTAATGGAAATGACGTTGGTTGGGATATAGGCAGACACATCACCACCTTGGGTCTCAATGATGGGAAGGGCAGTCAAGGAACCACCGCCGTGCTTGTCGCTCATCTTGGCAGCACGCTCGAGAAGACGAGAGTGTAGGTAGAAAACGTCACCAGGGTAAGCCTCACGTCCGGGTGGGCGACGGAGAAGAAGGGACATTTGACGGTACGCAACAGCCTGCTTGGAAAGATCGTCGAAGATGATGACTGCGTGCTTTCCATTGTCTCTAAACCATTCACCCATCGAGGTACCTGTAAAAGGTGCAATGTATTGTAGGGGGGCGGCTTCCGAGGCGGTGGCGGCAACGATGATGGAGTACTTCATAGCGTCGTTCTCCTCAAGAGTCTTGACAAGTTGGGCAACAGTGGATCGCTTTTGACCAACGGCAACGTACACACAGTAAAGCTTCTTGGTCTCATCGTTTCCGTCGTTCCATCGCTTTTGGTTGAGCATAGCATCGAGAGCAACAGCAGTCTTTCCAGTTTGACGATCACCAATGATCAATTCACGTTGACCACGTCCAATGGGCACCATCGCATCGACAGACTTAAGACCAGTCTGTACAGGCTGGTTGACGGATCGTCGAGGAAGAATACCAGGAGCCTTCAATTGAGCACGACGTTTCTCGGTGGTCTTGATGGGTCCCTTTCCATCAATTGGGTTTCCGAGAGCATCAACGACACGACCAAGCATTTCAATTCCGACAGGAACATCGACCTGGAAATCAATGAGCCCTTTCCCACTATATTTGTCCAAGAAAACTCACAATCTCTCCGGTACGCTTGACAGTCTCGCCTTCCTTGACCAAACGATCGGAACCGAAAAGTACGACACCGACCTGTCCAGCTTCGAGGTTCATGCACATGCCCTTGACACCGGAAGCGAACCTGTATGCTTGATCAGCTCCATCATCTTGTCAGTGTCCATCTGCAACTTACTCGACGAGCTCCTCGGCTTGGACATTGCTCATTCCGTGGACACGGGCGATACCGTCGCTGTAATAGACACAAGTCAGCCTCTGATCACCTCTTCGTAATCTGGTTGTAGGTTCTTCGTAGTCATTGAAGTCGGAATGAGGTCCATTGAAACATACCCAACGGAGAGAACACGTCCTGTCTCGGCAAGACCAGACTCTTCCTGGACACCTCGAATTCTTTGCTCGAGGATGGATGAGACTTCGGTCGGCGAGGCCTTTGCGTCAGCTGCATAGCTTCGGACTTTTTTTGATGTTGCGTTGAATGCTGCTGGAGCGGCAGTTCGTCCCTGAAAGAAAACGTCAGTTAGCCGAAACCCGAAAAATCGTGAACTGGAGCTCTTGAAGCTTTCAAAACAGCTCTTAACCATCGCCCTCCATCGTCCCACCGAGTCAATTGAGCTTCGATAGCACGTATGGGTTCGACCGTCATCGAACGAAGCTGTTTTGAAAGAGCTTCGAGGTGGCATAAGATACGTACGGCGGCAACTCTGCCTGAAGCAGAGATTGCGCCCACGGTCCGGCTGGACTGTCGGAGAGCGTTCCTGAACATCTTGACCAGAGTCTATGGATTAAAGAAAGGATGAAGACTCAATTGCCTTGGCAATTGATGGAGGGGAGATGTGGATTGAGGTTATGGTTTCGAGACCTGCGCTCTTTAATTGAAGAAACAGATCCGAGAGGAACAAAACGGAGCGAGCTAAGCTAGATTGTGCCCACGTGATTTATGCCTCAGGACCTTAAGGTAAGGTAGGGCCAGGTCGATCGATGACCAATCATATAAGACTTTAGGAACCACTGTATCTTCTGCTGCCTCTCTACAATTCATCCTATCTATATCTTCTCTATTGCCCATAATTCTTTCTTCTCTTGATGAAACACGACCATTGACATGAACGAGCCATTCTCTCCCGTACAATACTAGCACTTCGCCGCGCGAAATGCATTTGGAGCATCTTATCTTAATATTTACTCCTGGTGCTTCTCACTTTGAGCTTGTCTCTGCGATGCGAATGATTTGGGATTGTTCTCTGTGTTGGATGTCTGACACAAGGATCGGTCTGGTCAAAGATCAGTGATTGAACCAATTTGCCTGCCGTTTGGACGCGATCTAGCCAATGAAATTGCATCACTTATCCTTGGTGGATGCATCGCTGTATTCTTCAATGTATTGTCTGTAAGATCAGAGCGCTTGAGGGAAAGTCGAACCTACAGTCACGGTCGAGACGCGGTTTCTATTCCAACTATAAATTTCGTACCAAGTAGTACAATCAGGATGATTTGTGAGATTAGATGACACCCAATTAAATTAAGCATATTGTATTTCCTCAAGTTGTTTTGATGCCCAAAGTCACGACGATTTTAGCGTTCGTCTCTGAATCTCCTCTTGCTGGAGGTTTTCATTGCTTTGAATTTGTTTCAACAAGAAAAGCTCCAGACGGCCTACGGGACGGCCAAGGTACAACTACTCTTGATGGAATCTCGGCCCTAGATGCATGGTTGTCCCTTTTAGTTTCTGCTTTGCCTCTTGACCACATTTCCGGGAGCCAATGAGGGGGGAAGTTGATGAGGCTCAGACGATGCCAAATACATTGGTAGCTACAGAATCTGTCAGATGCCACAGAAGTTCAAATTTACAACCCAATTCAGCAGCTCATGCAGCCCTTAGCCCTATCAAAGTGTGCCCCGCAACGCCACATTCATCCGAACGAGTGAATGACTCGCTCTGACCGGTGAATAACAACTATCAGCGGGACCCTTTTCCCTCCAGCACTCTGCTCAAGTTTGCGTCATCCTGGTGTGCTGTACAACTATTTCTTACTATTGCAGCACTGGCTTCTTGCCTGTTATTAGCGAGCGCAGTAAGAATGATAGCCAGCGGGTGATCTAGACAAGACCAAGAAGTGACATTACACTCAGTTCTTCTTTCAAAATTTTCATAATACATTGACACCACGCTTGTGCCAATGGCTTTGCAACCTAGGGTAACACAACATTTGGTGAGGCTACCAATCATAGTGTCGGCTTTGTTTGAATGACATGTTGGTCCTAATACTTGTCGTGTTTGTTACTTCAAACAAATAAAGGTGGCACAAAGTAGCTGCACATCGATCTGGAACCCTGGTTTTTGCCTAAACCCACGCGCCAATTGTTGGCAAAGGGGAAGTAACAATCAACCCGAGCCATCACAAGTTGGACCTTTGACAGACCAAGGTCACCCTCCACGCTCATCGAACCACTTCGTTGGGACAAAGAGGCGTTCTCGCATTCGAGAGTGTACTTTCATCCAGCAGAACGGAATCCCAATCACGCGTAGCCCGACATCACTGCATCCTGTTGTGCGTGGTTGGGTTTGCTGCCAATAGAGCTTCTTTTCAACGGTTCCTACGAATTTCACTCGTTCTCAGCTACTAATCCTTGTCACTCTTATAGTTGCCAGGTCTTCTTTGCCGTTTCGGTATGCCGTCCATTGGGGCCGTAAGAACTCTAAAGCTATATGCTGTAAGAATAGCATTGGGTAAGTCCATGTCTAGAGGGCGCAATCTTTCCAACAATAGGAAGGAAGAAATCTACTGCAACAGCCTATTTCGATTCATTTGCTTCCTTTAACTTCCAGAAGTTGACGGAAGTGAAACTAGGGGTATCCGCAACTTTCACTTCGGCCAGTGGTTCGCCTTGATTCGTACCTCTATTGATTATTAGCTTCTTCCTCTGCTAAGTTCTGATGACTATTAGCTTAGCTTCTTTATTGACGGACCTTTGGGGTTCTGACGAATACATTAACCACTCCTCAACCATTCACTTCCTGTCTCCCTCTCCCACACTTCATTCCATTATTTTCGACGAAGTCCGATCCTAACCTTGAGTTATTTAACCATTCAGTCCTTGCCATATTACACCTTCCAACATGTACCCACGATTGGTTAGACCAGTAAGCTGCTCAGCGATCAAGTATGGATCGTGGAGTTATGCCACTCGTCGGGTAATAAAGGATACTCCTTCTGTCCCAACACCATTGTCAAGATCTTTCCAGTCTGTGGGTAACCTGCAAGACCAACTAGCTGTAGCTGAGGCTCGTTCCACCGATTCGAGGTTCGATCGTAGCGCCTTTCAAGATGTACCAGCTTCAGTTACGAAAGCTCAACCTGATCCCGTGGCTCAACAATCTGCTTCAAGCGATCTTGTGGCTTCAGCAACTCCCGCTCATACTTTCGAGAAAACCGCAGAGCAGCTAATTGCACAAGAGCATGTTATTCCATTACACCATCGCGGTACAAAGTTTGATCGAGAGCCGTACTGGCAGAAAATCCCCCGGTGGAAAGATGTCTCTGAGAAACAGTTCTTGACCTACAGCTGGCAAGTAAGTTAAATCTTCCCATCCTTTACTTGGATCACTCTCTGACCTTTACCAGACAACCAACAACGTCCAAGGACCCCTAAAGCTCTACAAATTTCTCAACGAGGTTCTCCCAGAAGAAATGCCAACCAGCGAGCACTACCAGCACATCCGAACACGCGACGCATTCATCGGAGACGTCATCGAAGGCATCAAAGAAGCACCTATGTCAATCCGTCTCACTCCCAACATTCTCAGCGTTATCGACTGGAGCAATCCAATCGAAGACCCCCTCCTCCGCCAATTCATCCCCATGAAATCGACTTGCATCCCTGACCACGCCCGCCTAACCCTCGATTCCCTGCACGAAACCGAAGACTCGCCCGTTCCCGGTTTGGTCCATCGGTATCCGGATAAAGTTCTCTTCTTAGGTAAGATTCCATTCCGCCCCCAAAACCATACCTGCATCTCATTGCCTTGCATAAAGACCCCAAACTGACATCAACCCCCAACCACAGCAACATCCGTCTGCGGGCTCTACTGCCGCTTCTGCACACGCAGCTACGCGGTCGGCGCCAATACAGAAACTGTAACTAAAGTGGCTAACAAGCCGATCAAATGGCGCTGGGACGACGCCCTCTCCTACATCCGCTCCAACCCCGGAATCCAAGACGTTGTCGTCTCAGGCGGTGACTCGTACTATCTCGAACCCGAACAACTCCGCTACATCGGTGACCAATTACTGGATATTCCGCATGTTAGGAGGTTTAGGATTGCGACGAAGGGGCTGTGTGTGTCTCCGAGTAGGACGCTGGATACTGGGGATACGTGGACGGATGAACTTGTGAGGTTGAGTGAGAGGGGGAGGGAACGCGGGAAGCAGGTGGCGTTGCACACGCATTTTAATCATGAGAGGGAGTTTACGTGGGTTACGAGGGAGGCGGCGGCGAAGCTGATGAGGAGGGGTGTCGTGGTTAGGAACCAGAGTGTTTTGCTGCGTGGGGTGAACGACGACGTTAAATCCATGGGTAACCTGATCCGTGAACTTGCGGATTGCAATATCCAACCGGTAAGTGACAACATCCCACACCCTCATACCGACCATACTATACCCTTCGTCCCTTGAACTTTTTTCTTCTGATGAATGATAATCAACAGTATTACGTTTACCAATGCGACATGGTCTCCGGCGTCGAAGATCTCCGCACCCCACTCTCCACCATCCTGTCCCTCGAACGCTCTCTCCGCGGCAGTATCGCAGGATTCATGATGCCCTCTTTCGTCGTCGACCTACCTGGTGGTGGAGGAAAGCGACTCGCTGCCAGTTATGAGAGTTATGATCGTGAGACGGGCAGAAGTACGTTCGTGGCGCCGGCTGTGAAGGGCGGGACAGCCGTTTATGAGTACTGGGATCCGTTGGCTTCTACGGGGAAGGGGAAGGGGAACAGAAGGGGAAGCGAGTTGGAGAGTGTTTCTGGGGAGGGTTTTGGTGAGCGCAATGGAGATATGGATATTTAGGATATCGATGGGGTTGGGCGGTGGGTGGCCGGTTATCTTACAGATTGTTTGGTGAGTGGAAGAAAAAAAGTACTGCGGTGGTTTGTTTTTGGTGGTGGGTCGTTGACGTTTCTGTATCTCTAGAAACGATTTCTTTTTGGGGGGAAAAGTTTGTGATGCGTTCTTCGCAAATGCTGGGCGATGGATTTGATGAATAGTAACAATAAGAGCGATTGATTTTACTTTCCTACCTATTTTTGGCAACAAAGTTATGTTTGTGGAGATCAAAGTAGCAGATCAAAGGATCAGTAAAGTCCCAATGAATTTGATTTTAAAAAGTGCTTTCCATAACCAAAAAGTAGACCGGGCGCCTTCATCGAGCAGCTGAAGACATCACGAACGAGCCAATGACAGAAGCGGGCGGCTGTCCTGAGGAAGGGATCCTCGGTATTGCCGATAGAGATTCTGACCCTGGATTAATGGTGCCTCAAGGATGCCTCAGTAGGCCATCTGAAGCCTCTGATAACGATAGGATTTTCATGGCGTTATTTGCGTCTTGCTGGAAAACAATATTCCCGGTCTGAGGCAGTAAATGACAACTGGGACCTACCTAAATTAGACGGCCGATGTGTAAATGCAGGAGGAACAAGCTCTGAGCTCGTGCATATTTGTTATTTTTGAATATCTGAAACATTAACATATAGTGGGGTTGAAGAGAACGAATTGACTTTGAAAGGGCTAGTGTTCCTTCTGTCAGGGATGAACCTGTGGGAAGTGCGCTTCCGAGAATTTGAAGAAAGACTGCATGTGAGGTCTAGGATGAGAGACTGAGACCCGAGAGTTGGCTATGCGGATCTTGCAGGCAATCATGTTGATGTTTCGTTTATGTGGGGAAACTCACGAGAATAGCAACATCGTAACAGGAAATGCCGGCCGGGATAGCCATGAAGTAAATGCGGCACTTCGCTGATATGTGAACTTTCCAAATAACCTGGAAATATCGAGAGTATTATGAGAAGATCTGTCGCACTTTTGCTCCACATCTCTCATGTTTTGTATTCGACCCTTGGCCTCGTTCTCTGCCCGCACCTTCCACCGACGCCAAGCCTGAAGATGTAGGAGCGATGCAAGAGTCAAGTCCGTGGGTTACCATAAGCAGGAGTTTAGAACAAATAAAAGAAAAAATATGACTTGAAATAAGAAACATTTATAGAGAGTCAACGCCATAACGGCATCTTATATGCCGCGGTGCCAGTGTCGCTCCTCCAACGCCGCGTCATCGAAACAGGACATAATAAGATTGAGTGATTCAATAACACCCAGCCCGATCAAAACTCAATATTTATGACTGACAGCTTTAGTTTATGATAAGGTTCTGATATCTTGAGCCTTACGAAGTTATGAAACGCAACCCTTCTCTCCTAAAGCCTGTGCCCTAGACTTCACGAGGTCCGTGTCAGTTGATAGTAGCCGGGTTCATCCATATTTAGATGCGTCGTTGAGATGCACTTCATCTACATGTCACGCAGCAAGCAGCCGACAGCGTGAACTTTCTAATTTAGCCACTCGAGCCATGTGGTTGGCGTCGAAAT
>Ga0182030_10022362_pt1 | contig 11772 bp, 13 predicted proteins | sample 812S3MmetaG_FD_121299 | JGI IMG/M metagenome (GOLD analysis project Ga0182030, IMG submission 121299) | Permafrost microbial communities from Stordalen Mire, Sweden - 812S3M metaG (Illumina Assembly) | ecosystem: Environmental > Terrestrial > Soil > Wetlands > Permafrost | place: Sweden... | reverse complement strand
GCCGAATATTCCAACCCTCGATGAATCGGGCGTAAAGGGTTTTGAGTCCGGCACCTGGAACGCCATTGCGGCGCCGCCCAAGACGCCGCCCGCGATTGTCGCCAAGCTCAACAAGGCGATCAATGAAGTGCTCAAAAGCCCGGAGGCGCAGGCGCATTTCGCGGCGATCAACCTGCACGCCGCCGGCGGCCCGCCGGCCGAAGCAACCGCCTTCATCCGAAAAGAGACCAAGGTCTGGGGTGACGTGATCAAAGCCGCGGGCGTGGCGGCGAATTAGTTAGCTTGCGATTCCCGGTGCCCTGCCGCCCCCGCTAGCTATAATGCCGCCAGTCTAGGGAGCAAAACGCCATGGCTAAATTTCTGATCGAACCGCATTTCCGCCTGCAGGAATGGGTAGCGGAAGAGAAGGACTACTTCGCGCAAGAAGGCCTCGACTATGAATTCCGCGAGTTGATGCGCTCGACAGACGGCAAGCAGCATGACAAGGGCTCGAAGGGCGCGTTCCAGTCGTTCGAGGAAGGACGCAGCGCGAGCGTGAGTTGCGCCTGCCATTGGACGGTGAACGTCGCCGCATCGAACGGCCACGGCCGCATGTTAACGGATGTTTATTCGGTGGCGCAGGCGGGTGTTTTCGTGCCGGCCGATTCCGCCGTCAAGACGCCGGAAGACCTGGCCGGCGTGCCGATCTCGGTCGGCTTCCAGTCCGGCAGTCACTACGCGACAGTTCAAGCGCTCGATCCGTATCTGACGCCGGATCAAATGAACCTGCATTATGAAACCGGCATGCTGTTCAAGCGCATGGAACATTTGCTTGATGGCTCGGCACAAGCGGTAAATCTGTTCAACGGGCCGATGTACCTCGCCGAGCAGCTCGGCTTCCGCAAGGTGATCGACACCACCTTCATGATCGGCACGATGATTCATGGCGACCCCGATCCGGAGGACCTGCGCAAGTTCTTCCGGGCCTTGCGCAAGGCGCAGCGTGCCATCGACCTGCGGCCCGAGCTCTATACGCATTACTACAAGAAGGAATTCCCCGACCGATTCCATGCGCTGATGGATACGCGGCGTTGGGGACCCGGCGAGCGCCTGGTTTTCGAGCCCTATACCAAGGAAGTATACGAGGAATCCTTTGAGTGGATTGCTGCCCACGGTATCTTCCCGGACGGCAAGATGGGCAGCGGAAAATACGAGCAGGCCACGCTTTCTTTGGGCTAAATCGCCCTCGCCGGCCGCACTTTTGCGCCGACCGTTGGGCGCCAAACTATCGCGCCGCAAACCAAATGTAGGGTTTGCGGCGCTTTTCATTGCCCGCAAGCTCAGGCATTCTAGGACCAACAATAAAACGGGAGGATACTCATGAAACGCGTGTTACTGGCCGGCACAGCTTTGCTTGTGTCGGGTCTTTTGGCGGGCTCCGCCAATGCGCAGGACACCATCAAGGTCGGCGTCATTCTGCCCTATTCCGGGCAATTCGCCGACGCCGCCAATCAAATCGATGCCGGCATCAAGCTCTATATGAAAAAGCACGGCGACACCATTGGCGGCAAGAAAATCGAAATCATCCGCAAGGATGTCGGCGGCATCGCGCCGCCGGTCGCCAAGCGCCTGGCGGAGGAACTGGTCGTGCGCGACAAGGCCGACATCATCACCGGCTTCGTGCTCACCCCGAATGCAATCGCGGCCTGCGGCGTATCGGCCGAGGCCAAGAAGCTGCTGGTGATCATGAACGCGGCGACCTCGATCATCACCGACAAATCGCCCTATTGCACGCGCGTGTCGTTCACGCTGCCGGCGATCACGACGTCGCTCGGCAACTGGGCCGCCAAGCACGGCAGCAAGAAGGCCTATACGATGGTGTCGGACTATGCGCCCGGCCACGACTCGGAAGCCGGCTTCACCGACGGCTTCAAGGCCGGCGGCGGCGAGATCGTCGGATCGGTCCGCATGGCGGTCGCCAATCCGGACTTCTCGGCCTATGTGCAGCGCGCCAAGGACCTCAATCCGGAATCGATCTTCGTGTTCATTCCGGGCGGCGCGCAGCCGGCGGCTTTCGGCAAAGCGCTGGCCGAACGCGGCATAGACACCAAAAAGGTCAAGGTGATGGGGACCCAGGAACTCTCCGACGACTCGGCGCTCAAGCAGATGGGCGACACGGCGCTCGGCGTCATCACCGCCGGAACCTACGACCACAACCACAAATCGAAGATGAACGAAAAATTCGTCGCCGATTACAAAAAGGACAACAACGGCGAGAACCCGAACTTCTTCTCGGTCGGCGGCTATGACGGCATGCATCTGATCTACGAGGCCGTGAAGAAAGCCGGCGGTAAGACCGACGGCGACAGCCTGATCGCCGCCGTCAAAGGCATGAAGTGGGAAAGCCCACGCGGCCCGATGTCGATCGATCCGGAGACCCGCGACGTGGTCGAGACCATCTATATCAACCGCGTCACCAGGGTCGGCGGCGTGCTCGGCAATGTCGAGATCGGCAAGGTCGAGAACGTCAAGGACCCGGTGCACGAAGCGATGAAGATGAAGAAGTAATCGCGGCAGTCCTTTAATTTCGGATGGGGCGGCCCGCGCGGTCGCCCCATGCTTTATGGATCGCCGCCAATAGTCTATCAGGGTGTTTCGTCTGAGCTAGGAACGCTCATCGCCATGCTGCCTCCCGTCATCGGCGTTCTGTTCGACGGCATCGCCTACGGGATGCTGCTGTTTCTGCTGTCGGTCGGACTGTCGGTGACGCTCGGGCTGATGAATTTCGTCAATCTGGCGCATTGCGCCTTCGCCATGCTCGGCGGCTATGTCACCGTCGTGCTGATGAACAGCCTGCATTGGCCGTTTTTTGCGACGCTGCCGGCGGCCTTTGCAGCGGCTGCCTTGGCCAGCGTCGTGGTCGAGCGCATTCTCTTCCGTAGGCTCTATCGCGCCAGCGATCTCGATCAGGTGCTGTTGACCATCGGCATCGCCTTCATCTCGGTGGCGGTGGCGGCTTGGTTCTTCGGCACTACCCAGCAGCCGATCGACATGCCGGCTTATATGCGCGGCTCGTTCAATTTTCTTGGGCTCAATATCGCGGTCTACCGGCTATTCCTGGTCGGCGTCGGCATTGCCGTGCTTCTCGCGCTGATCGCGGCGGTGGACAAAACGCGCTTTGGCGCGCAGGTGCGCGCGGCGGTCGATAACCAGCGCATGGCCCGCGGGCTCGGCATCGACGTGGACCGCACTTTCGCCATCACCTTCGCGCTAGGCAGCGGACTTGCAGGACTTGGCGGCGCACTGGCAATTGAGATTTTCGGCCTCGATCCGAACTTCGCCTTCACTTACCTGGTCTATGTTCTGATCATCGTATCGGTCGGCGGTCTCGGCTCGATTTTCGGATCCTTCGCCGCCGCTTGTCTGATCGGCATCAGCGACATTGCCGTAAAATATTATGTGCCGGAACTCGGCGCGTTCCTGATTTATCTGGTCATGGTGGTCGTGCTGATGTGGCGGCCGGCCGGCTTGTTCGGGAGGCGCTAGCGCATGGCCGTCACCGGTACACAAGTTTCGCCGCAGACTTATCTGCGATCGCTGTCGCGCTGGCACCCGATCGAGATTATTTTCTGGCTGAGCACGCTGTTGCCGTTCTGGCTTTTCCCGACCTATCTGTCGCTGGCAAGCCAGATCTCGGTGGCGGCGCTGTTTGCGCTGTCGCTCGATCTGATCCTCGGCTATGCCGGCATTGTCTCGCTCGGCCACGCCGCCTTCTTTGGGATCGGCGCCTATAGCGCCGGGCTGTTCTCGAAATTCGTGTGGGGCGAACCGTTCAGCGGGCTCATCGTCGGCGCCGCGGCGGCGGCACTGCTCGGCTTTGCGTCGAGTTTCATTATCGCGCGCTTCCGCCATCTGACCCTGATCATGATCACGCTCGGCCTCGGCCTCCTGCTGGCAGAAGCCGCCAACAGTGCGAGCTGGCTGACCGGCGGCTCGGACGGGCTGCAAGGCGTCGCGATCTGGCCGCTGTTCGGCATATTCAAATTCGATATCTATGGCACCACGTCCTACGCCTATTCGCTGGCCGTACTGTTCGTGATATTCCTGATGGCGCGGCGGCTGATCCATTCCAGTTTCGGGCTGGCGCTGCGCGGTATTCGCGAGAATTTCGTGCGCATGCCGGCGATCGGCGCGCCCAGCCGCGAGCATATCCGCAAAATCTACACCATCGCCGCGGCCATGGCCGGCATTGCCGGCGCGGTGATCGCGCAAACGACGCAGACCGTGTCGCTGGAGACGCTCGATTTTCAGCGCTCCGCCGACGTGCTGGTCATGCTGGTGCTGGGCGGCGCCGGACGGCTTTACGGCGGCCTGGTGGGAGCCGCGATCTTCCTGATCGCCCGCGACCAGCTCTCCGGCATCGCACCGCAATTCTGGTATTTCTGGATCGGCATTCTACTCGTCGCGGTCGTGATGTTCCTGCCCAACGGCATTCTGGGCGGCCTGTCGGCGTTGCTCGCGCGCTGGAGGACGCGATGACTCCGGACGTTTTTACTTCTAAGGACGCGATCGCTTTGGCAACGCACGGCCTCACCAAAAGCTTCGGCCAGCTGGTGGTGGCGCGCGACATCGAACTCAGCCTGCCGGTTGGCGCGCGCTACGCGTTGATCGGGCCCAACGGCGCCGGCAAGACCACGCTCATCAATTTGATGACCGGTATGCTGGCACCCAATGCCGGCCGGATATTTCTAGGCGACGAGGACATCACCACACTCGAACCGCAGAACCGCGTGCGGCGCGGGCTCGCGCGAACGTTCCAGATCAACACGTTGTTTGCGGGCCTCAATCCGCTCGAAGCCGTGACGCTTGCCGTGTGCGAGCGGCGCGGTATCGCCGCCAAGTTCTGGCAGAACATCGCCGTGCACAAAGAGGCGATCGAGGAAGCCTATAGTATTCTGGTCAAGCTCAAGCTCGGCGATTGCGCCTATCAGCCGACGCGCGAATTGCCCTATGGCCGCCAGCGGCTGTTGGAAATCGCGCTGGCGCTCGCCACCAGGCCGAAAGTGCTGCTGCTCGATGAGCCGGCCGCCGGCGTGCCGCAAGAGGAAAGCGGCGATATTTTCGAAGTGGTGGCCGGGCTTTCGGATGATCTCACTTTATTATTTATCGAGCATGACATGCATGTGGTATTCCGCTTCGCCACCCATATCATCGTGCTGGTCGGCGGCGCGATCTTCACGCAGGGCACACCGGCCGAAATCGCCGCCGATCCGGGTGTGCGCGAGGTCTATCTGGGGACCCGCAAACATGACTGATGCGCTGCTCAAACTGGAGAACGTGACCGCCGGTTACGGCGCCGCCACCGTGTTGCATGGCATTTCGCTGGAACTGCCGGAAAACGGCAGCCTGGCAGTCCTCGGCCGCAATGGCGTGGGAAAATCCACTCTGCTGCTCACGATCATGGGCTTTACGCTGTTGCGCGGCGGGCGGATTTTCTGGCGCGGCCAGGATATCTCGAAACTGGCGCCGCACCGGCGTGCCGAGAACGGCATCGGTTGGGCGGCGCAGGAGCGCGAGATTTTTTCCTCGCTTACTGTCGATGAAAATCTGACCGTCGCCGCGCGGCCGGGCGCATGGACACTCGACAAGGTGTTCACTTTATTTCCGCGGCTGGCCGAGCGGCGGCGCAACATGGGCAATCAGTTGTCGGGCGGCGAGCAGCAGATGCTGGCGATCGCGCGCGCCCTGATGCTTAATCCGGCTTTGCTCCTGCTTGACGAGCCCTGCGAAGGTCTAGCGCCGGTAATTGTCGACGAATTGACCGGGGCGATGAAGCTCATGTTGGCCGACCGCAGCATCGCCATCGTCCTGGTCGAGCAGCACACCGAAATCGCGCTGGCGATGACGGCGCAGGCCATCGTATTGGAACGCGGCGCGGTGGCACATCGCGCAGCTTCCGCCACCTTGCGCGACGATACCGCCGCGCTGGAGCGGCTGATCGGCTTGCGGGTGACAGCGACGGCGTGACATTCTGCCCTCTCCTGCGATTGAGGTAACCCATGTCCACTCCCATGATCCCCCGCGAGCGCGCCGAATTCTCGGCCATCGTCGACCGCCCGCCGCTCAAACTGCCGGGCAAAGCGCGCATCGTGTTCTGGACGATCGTCAATTACGAAGTCTGGGACATCGCCAAGCCGATGGCGCGGCAAATTCTCCCGGCGCCCACCGGCGTGCCGCTGATGCCGGACGTGGTGCATTGGGGCTTTCACGAATATGGCATGCGGGTCGGCTGCTGGCGGTTTTTCGAATTGTTCAAGCGGCTCGGCATCAAGCCGACGCTCGCCGCCAATGCCCGCATCTGTGACGACTATCCGCGCGTCGCCGAGCAGGCGCGCGACGACGGCTGGGAATTCATGGGGCATGCTTACGAGCAAGGCCCGATCCACAAGGAGCCAGACCAGGCCGCGATGATCAACCGCACCATGGACATCATGGAAAAATTCTGCGGCAAGCGGCCGGTCGGCTGGCTCGGACCCGGCCTGACGCAGACCTTGGAAACGCCGGAACTGCTCGCCGCCGCCGGCGTGAAATATATCGGCGACTGGGTCTATGACGACGAGCCGACGGTCATCAAGACCGCCAAGGGCCCGCTGGTGACGCTGCCCTACACCATCGAGCTCAACGATATTCCGATGATGATCATCCAGCATCACGAGAGCGATTATCTGCTCAAGCGCGCCATCGATCAGTTCGATCGGCTTTATGCCGAGAGCGAAAGCCGCGCGAAATTCGTGGCGCTGGCAATTCACCCCTACATCAGCGGCCAGCCGCACCGCATCAAATATCTCGAAGCGATTTACGACTACGTCAATAAGCAGGAGGGCGTGCTGCACTGGAACGGCGAGCAAATATTGGATTGGTACGGCGGCATTGCCAAAATCTAGCCGCACGCCTAGCTTGCCCCGCCGCCAACAATAAAAATAAGTAATCGCTTCCGGGAGGAAAACATATGCGTATCAAAGGGATTCTATGCGTGGCGTCGGGCGCCCTACTGGCTTTGCTGCAGCCGGCCGCGGCCCAAGTACCGGAAATCCGACTGGCCCAACAATTCTCCATCGGCTATTTGCAGCTCAATGTGATGGAGCACTTGCACCTTATCGAGAAGCACGCCAAGGCGCTCGGCATTCCCGAAGTCAAAGTCACCTGGCAAAAATTCAACGGGCCGGCGGCGGTCAATGACGCATTGCTTTCCGGCAATCTCGATATCGCGTCGGGTGGAGTGCCGGGCCTGCTGGTGCTTTGGGCCAAGACCAAGGGCACGCCGCAGGAAGTGCGCGGCATTTCGGCGCTCAGTTCGCAGCCTTTTTTGCTCAATAGCCGCGACCCAGACGTCAAGACTATCAAGGATTTCAAGCCGACCGATCGCATTGCCGTGCCGGCGGTGAAGGTGTCGGTGCAGGCCATTATGCTGCAAATGGCCGCCGCCAAGGCTTTCGGCGCGAAGGAATTCGCCAAGCTCGACGCACAAACCGTGTCATTGTCGCCGCCCGACGCCACCATAGCTTTGCTCGGCGGCAAATCGGAAATCACCGCGGCGTTCAGCGTGCCGCCGTTCCAATATCAGCAGTTGGAGCAGCCGGGTATCCACACCGTGGTGAATTCATTCGACGTCATGGGCGGCTCGCATTCCTTCACGGTGGCGTGGACGTCGAAGAAATTCCGCGACGCCAACCCGGTGCTCTACAAGGCGCTGATTGCGGCGCTGGACGAGGCGACCGATATCGTCAACAAGGATAAGAAAGCCGCGAGCGCGCTGTGGATCGAGGATTCGAAATCGAAAATGCCGCTCGACACCGTGACAAAAATCGTCGCCGGGCCACAGGTGCATTGGACGCTGGTGCCTGAGAACACCATGAAGTTCGCGGACTTCATGACCGGTGTCGGCACGCTGAAAGTGAAGGCTGCGTCGTGGAAGGACTATTTCTTCCCGGAAATTTACGACCGCAAGGGAAGCTGATCTATCGGCTCACGACCACGCGGTGAGTCTGTTCGCCCAGGCCGTCGATGCTCGCCGTCACCACGTCGCTCGGCTTGAGATAACTGGGCGGCTTCTGGCCTAAACCCACGCCGGCCGGCGTGCCGGTGAGGATGACGTCGCCCGCCTGCAGGCTCATGAACTGGCTGATATAGCTCACAAGCTGGGCGACCGAGAAAATCATGTCGCTAGTGTTGCCGTTCTGCTTGAGTGCGCCATTGACACTTAGCCGCATGGCCAGTTTCTGCGGGTCTGGAATTTCGTCGCGCGTTGCCAGATGCGGGCCCAGCGGCGCGAAACTGTCCGCGCTCTTGCCCTTGAAGCCCTGCCCGCCGCGATTGAACTGGAAATCGCGCTCGGAAAAATCGATGCCCAATACATAACCGAGCACGTAATCGAGCGCATCGCGCTCCGCGATGTAAACACCCGGTCTGCCGATCACAACGCCGAGTTCGACTTCCCAATCCACGCTTTTGGCGGCGCGCGGTATGACGAGATCGTCATTTGGCCCGCACAGCGCGCTGGTGGCTTTGAGGAACAGCGTCGGCTCGTTCGGCAAAGCCAGCCCGGTTTCGGCGGCGTGGTCGCGGTAATTCAAACCGACGCCGATGATCTTGCCGACATTTCGCAAGTCGAAAATGCCGCCGGCAAGATCGGCCTTGGGCGCAATAATATGGCGAATGGTTTTCATGACTGAAGCCTGTACAAGATTTGGCGTAGCTGCAAAACTGCCGGCCGAAGCTACATCAAAACCAAGAAATCGAGGAACGCCCTGTGAACTTTCCCAAGCCATCCGTCGGCATGCTGCCGAACGACCGTCTCGATTATTCGGCGATTACCTCCCGCAAACCGCTCAAGCTACCCGGCGGGGCGCGCATGGTGGTGTGGACCGTCACCAATGTCGAGGAATGGGACCCGACCCAGACCATGCCGCGCACGGTGCTCACGCCACCGGCCGGCGGCTCGCCTATGCCCGATATTCCGAACTGGTGTTGGCACGAATACGGCAATCGGGTGGGATTTTGGCGGCTGTTGCAGGTCTATGACGAGTTCAAGATTCCGGGCGTGATGAACATCAACGGCGTGGCCGTCGATGCTTTTACCGACATCGTCAAGGCTTGCGCCGAACGCAACTGGGAATTCATCGGACATGGCTACACGCAGCGCAATATGCAGAAGGTCGAGAACGAACGCGCCGATATCCGCAAATGCATCGAGGTGCTGGAGCGCGCCACCGGCAAAAAGCCACGCGGCTGGCTAGGGCCTGGCCTGACCGAAACCTGGGAGACGCCGGATATTCTGGCCGAGGAAGGCTACGATTATGTCGCCGACTGGGTGCTCGACGATCAGCCAGTCTGGATGAAGACTCGCGGCAAGCCCATCCTCAACATTCCCTATACGCAGGAATGCAACGACGTCGCCATGATGCTGATCCAGCATCACAAGGCTTCCGAATTCTATGAACGCGCGATGGACCAGTTCGAACAGATCTACAAGGACGCCAAGGGTTCGGCCCGCGTGATGGCGATTTCGGTGCATCCTTACATCATGGGTGCGCCGCACCGGGCGAAATATTTCCGCCAGATTTTCCAGAAAATCCGCAAGAAAAAGGACGTATTGTTCTGGACCGGGGCGCAGATCGCCGATTGGTTCAAGAAGGCCGGGCCGAAGGCGCCGTAATCCACACGCTGTCGCGGCCGGGCTTGTGCCGGGCATCCACGTCTTTTAATACGATTGAATGCCCGCCACTGCGAAAATTACTGACGCCAAGACAATCGCCGAGCAGACGGCGAAAATGTACCTCGATGTCGGCGCCGTGCGCTTCATGGAGGACAAACCCTTTATCTTCACGTCGGGCTGGGCGAGCCCGGTCTATAACGACTCGCGCTGGCTGATTTCGTTTCCCGACGTGCGTGGCGCCATGATGGATTTCGCCGTCAGTACGATCGAGCGCGACGTCGGCGCCGGCAAATTCGACGCGGTGGCGGGCGGCGAGACCGCCGGCATTGCGTTTGCCGCGTGGGTGGCCGAGCGCATGAACCTACCGATGCAGTATGTCCGCAAAAAGCCAAAGGGCTTTGGCCGCGGCTCGCAGATCGAGGGCCAGCTCATCCCCGGCCAGCGCGTTTTGCTGGTCGAAGACCTTACCACCGACGGCCGCAGCAAGGTCAATTTCGTCAAGGCGATCCGTGGCGCCGGCGGCTTGTGCGAACATTGCTTCGTGATTTTTTTCTACGACATCTATCCCGAAGGCCAAAAAATCCTGGCTGACCTGGGCGTCACGCTGCACGCGCTCACCACCTGGTGGGATGTGCTGGCGGTGGCGAAAGCCAGCGGCAAATTCGAGCCAAAAATGCTGGGCGAAGTCGAGAATTTTATGAACGATCCGGCCGGCTGGTCGAAGGCGCATGGCGGCGTCGCCACCGCAGCGGAGTAATTTACAAATTTAGTTTTCGCTTCAGCCTTGTCACCGCCAAATCCAGCGCCGACAAAAATCGCGAAATGTCCTGCCGCGACAGCGGCGGCGGCCCGCGCGTCACGGCGCCGGCCGACCGCAGGCCGGTCATGAGATCGCGCGTCGCCAGAACCATGCCGATGGAATTGTCGTCGAACGGCTTGCCGGTCGGCCCGATGACGGTTGCGCCGGCTTTCACGCAACGCGCGGCCAGCGGAATATCGGCGGTGATGACGACGTCGCTGGCCCCCACGCGTTCGGCGATCCAGTTGTCCGCCACGTCGGGGCCCTCGCTCACAATCACGCGCTCGATCATGTCGCTACGCGGTACATTCATGAATGAGTTGGCGACCACAAAGACCTTGAGCCCGTAGCGCTCGGCCACCTTGTAGATTTCCGGCTTCACCGGACAGGCGTCGGCATCGACAAAGATGCGAATCGCGGGCTTTTCGGCCTCTTCCAAGGGCTCAGCCATCGTGGTCCAATCGGCGAAACGACAAATAAAAACGACAGGGAGCGATCAATGGCCAAGGCCAAGAAAAAAGTCCAGCCGCGCCGCCAAGCAAAGGCCAAACGGCCGAAGCAATCTAAACGGCCCAAACAGAAATTCACCTTCAGCCATCAGCGTGAGGCCGATTTTGAGCAAGGCCTGCGCAGCTACGCCAAATACCGCGACCTCGGCATCGCGCCGGCCACCGGCGGCATGGTGCAGGCTCATGTCATCCGCTTCGTGCCGCCGTTCCGCCCGGACGAAGTCTCGATCCCGCATTTCCACGACGTCGAATTCCAGATGATCTATGTCCTTAAGGGCTGGATCAAAAGCGAATTCGCCGGCCAAGGCGCGCATACATTTCGCGCCGGATCGTGCTGGATTCAGCCGCCGCGCATCAAGCACACTGTGCTCGGCTATTCCGACGATTGCGAAGTGCTCGAAATCATCCTGCCCGCTGAATTCGACACCGTCATGCTGGCGAAATAGTCAGCGCTTGCCACCTATCCCACGCATAAACCGCTCGCGGATCTGTACGGGATCGCGGTCGGTGGCGCCCACCGCCGGCTTATGATCGATGCGCGCCGCGATCAGGCTGGGCGCACCGGCCTTGAGCGCCAAGGCGAACAAACGGTCGAAGTCCTCCTCGTCGGCGGCCCAGGCGCTATTGGCGATACCCGCGCCGCGCGCCATGCCGACGAGATCGGCGGTCGCAGCGCTCGCAGTCGGCTGATTGCCGGTGATCTGATAGATGCCGTTGTCCCACACCACCATGGTCAGGTTCTTCGGCGCGCGCATGGCGACGGTGGCGAG
>Ga0182030_10022360_pt1 | contig 11773 bp, 10 predicted proteins | sample 812S3MmetaG_FD_121299 | JGI IMG/M metagenome (GOLD analysis project Ga0182030, IMG submission 121299) | Permafrost microbial communities from Stordalen Mire, Sweden - 812S3M metaG (Illumina Assembly) | ecosystem: Environmental > Terrestrial > Soil > Wetlands > Permafrost | place: Sweden... | reverse complement strand
GCGTCACCTATCTCAGTCGACTGTTCCCTAATAACCCAACATTCTCCCGCTACAACTATTCCTTTGCGGATCCTGACCTGGAGTTGGAAGTGGACGCTCTTTCCGGATCGGCGATGATGGTGCGGAACGACGTTGTTAAGAAGATAGGGCTTCTCGATGAAGACATCTTCATGTTTGGTGAGGACATCGACTGGTGTTGGCGCATTAAACAAGCCAAGTGCTCAGTAAATTATTATCCAAAAGCGGTGGTCTACCACATCCATGGAGCGGCAAGTCGTTTCAGACCCATAGGTACTACCATTGACCTGCACAGGGGGATGCATGTTTTTTACAAAAAACACTTAGCGCAAAAATACTGGGCCCCATTCAACTTGCTGGTGTATGCTGCAATTTGGTCGCGGGCTGCTATCTTTGTAGTAGTGAACTGGTTGCGCGCGGTTGCAACGAGCTCAGCTGCCAAGCAGGTAGCCGTAGCTTCCGCGGCAGAAAAGTTGGAAGTACGTTCGGGAAACCTCAAATAAGATCGGGCAACTTAGAAAATGGTTGGAAGCGGAGTTAGAAAGCGGATTTTAGTCACCGGCGGTAACGGACTGATCGGACGCGCAGTCATTCAGGCTTTGCTAGCTAAAAATGTATATGACCTTAAGGTGCAGGTTCGAGATAAAACGGCAGCCCGCGCTTCAGTGGGCGACGTAATCGACTTCACCAAGGTCCAACTCGAAGACGGCGATTTCACGCGCATGGGCGATCGCGAAATGACCTACATGACCCGCGGCTGCAATATTGTTGTCCATACAGCTGGCCTCGTGCATAAAGCTGACGCGCCTTATCAAGAGTACGAAGTCATTAATGTTCGAGCCACACAGGCTCTCGCCGAGGCGGCAGCACGCAACAACGTCGATACATTTATCTTTTTAAGTTCGGCCGCAGTTTACGGCACTGGACCATTTGAAAAAGTCGACGAGAAAGCTGCGCTAGTAGGCAAGACACCATATGCGGTATCAAAAATGGCGTCTGAGCACTGGCTTGGAATGCAACAACAAACTATTCCGCGCATAATTATCCTGCGTCCATCGCTTGTTTATGGCGAAGGAGACAGAGGCAACGTGCTCAGTTTAATCAAAAATGTAAAAGCTAACAAATACAAGCACGTCGGCAACGGTGAAGCTGGAAAGAGCATCATCTACTCACAAGACCTAGCGCTTGCCATTGCTATGTGCATAGAGAAAGTGCCACCGGGATTTCATGTTTTCAATCTGGCAAACCCGAATCCTGTGTCGGTAAAAAACCTGACAGAGGACATCGCCGAGTCCCTCGGTATGTCGAGAAAAATCGCGTCGGTTCCAACCGGTTTTATGAAATTCGGTGTGAAGGCCGCCGAAATGTTCATGAAAGATGCAGCTCCGATCAATTCCGATCAACTGGCTAAGCTGACTACAAGCACCACGATGTCGATTGATAAACTCGTCAAAGAAACAGGCTTCCAACCCCGCGTTTCTCAAATGGACGCTCTGAAAAAAGAAATCACCTGGGCACATCAGAATCACCTGATCTAAGCAAGCAATTCGCAATAAACTAATCGCTATCCAATTTTCTGCAGAAGTACGATTCTCGTATTTGTACTCTCAGTGAGGGAATTACGCGAGCGCCATGACAACGATTTGCTTGCAAGAAGCGCCCTTGAGCCATTGCCTGCGAATTTCCACAAATCGCTATTAGAAACAAACTTAGAATTGCAAAACTAAGGTCACGGAGCACACGTTCAAAAACTAGCTTCCTTTTTGATGAAACTAAATAGGAAACTAAACGCAGCTGTGACATCGAATGAACCTCTGGAGGGGAAGTGCCAGAAGATTATGCTTTCAAAGTAACAGCTGAGTGAAATTCCCGATTTTTTCTGATCTCTGTCTGAGCGTGCCCACAAATCCCGTACCTGTGGGTTGCGGGAAATCTGCGCAGATTTCCCGCAGAATGGGATCGAACCTGAAGGCAGGTAAGCTCAAAACTTTTGTCAGCAAAACCCCAAATTCTCCAGTCAAATCTTTAGATCTAACTTTGAGTCTGAGCGCCATCAAGCAATGCCTGAGACGAAGCCCTGGCCTTGGCTGCTACTTTCTTGTCTTCAAGGTAGTAGCGAACGTTTGCCACCACCACGTCTCGTCGATTGAGCAAAGCCAGCTTCAATAACAGACCGGTGTTGCCATGCAAGAAGGTGTGCCACCATTTGGTTGGTACGAACTCGCCGATAACGATTGTGATGCGCTGGTTAGGACGCTCCTCATGCACGACATCCAGATAATGCAGAATCGGAGCGAGCAATGAGCGATACGGAGATTCGAGAATAGCCAGATTGACGTTAGGCACCATCTCTTCCCATAGTTTTTTGAACGCTGCTGTTTTTTCAGGATCTAGTTCCACATGCACCGCGATGCAGTCTGGTGAAAGGGAACGCGCGTACTCCAGTGTAGCCATGGTTCCTGTATTCACCCCCTGAGCCAGAATGAGAACTATATTCTTCATCGGCTCGACGAAAGGATCGAAAGACTGCAATCGTAATTGCTTAGCGACATCAGCATAGTGATGTTGCACTTTCAAGAAAAGGAAGACCAGTCCGACCATGATAAGCATTATGATCCAGGCGCCTTCAACGAACTTTTCTGTAGCAATGTCGACAAATACGAGTAAGGTTGCGACCGCTCCAACTCCGTTACAGACCGCTCGCCATTGCCAGCCCTTGGCCTTGCTTACGATCCAGTGCTTGACCATGCCTGCTTGACTGAGTGTGAAAGCGACAAACACACCAATTGCGTAGAGCGGAATCAACGCATCTACACTTCCCTTTTTCAAAACAATCAAAAGGGCCGAGATAATTCCCAGAAGAATGATGCCGTTATTGAAGACCAGTTTGTCTCCGAGACTTGAAAGCTGTCTTGGCATAAAGCCATCTCTAGCGAGCAATGAAGCCAATCTTGGAAAGCCGGCGAAACTGGTATTTGCAGCGAGTACTAGCACGAGGGCGGTGAAAACTTGAGTGGCGATGTACAGGAAGCTGAATGGTCCAGTCTTTCCAAAAACAGTACCAGATATCTGGTCTATCACCGCTGGCGATGTGCCAAGGCCGCCTTCCCAATAAACAACGTGGAACTTCACGGCTAGCCACGAAATTCCTAAAAATATAGAACCGAGTACCAGTCCCATGTAAACGAGAGTAAGACAGGCATTCCTCGATTTAGGTTCTTTGAACGCAGGCACACCGTTGCTCACAGCTTCGGTTCCAGTCATAGCCGAACAACCATTGGCAAAAGCTCGCATTAGCACCGCGAAACTAAAAGCCTGAGTGGTATAGCCATCGATTCCCAAATTTGGCGGAATGGTTTGATTCGCCCATTGCTCCTGAAAATGCCAGCCAACAAGCGGACCAATCAGGCCGAAACCAATCATCAAATAACACATCACCACGAAAAGATAAGTCGGCAGCGCAAACCACGTTCCCGACTCCTTCAGCCCTCTAAGATTAGCAAGCGTGCAGATTGTAATGAAGAAAACACAGTAAGCAACCAGATGTTCTTTGATGTGCAGAAACTGTAAAGAGGGCACATCTCGCAAGTTCTGCACTCCAGATGCGATGGACACTGATACAGTCAAAATGTAATCGATAAGTAATGCGCCAGCGGCAACAAGCCCTGGAATCAAACCGAGATTTTTCTTCGAAACTGCATAAGATCCGCCTCCGTTTGGATAAGCGACGATCACCTGCCAGTAAGAAGTAACGACAATTGCCAGAAGACCAACGATGAGAGCCGATATGCCCATCGTATATTGAGTGTAATGCTGCCGTTCGGAAGCTATCCACAAGCCAGCGGCACCAAGCGCGAGTACGATCTGCTGGGTGGCATATGCTACCGAAGATATAGCGTCAGATGAAAAGATAGGCAGAGCCAGTCTTTTTGGTAAAAGCGTTTCGTCCCCCTGGCTGCTGGAAAGAGGATTGCCGAAAATGAGTCTGCGTGCTGCTTGCACAAACGTGCCACCAGTACTCTGAGTATTTTTGGGTTCCGCAAAAGGGACTATGTCTACTGTCATCTATGCTCTCGGTTTCCAGTTGCGCCGAGGGTCAAAGTTATCATCAAAGCCCCCAATATTCAGTTCTTATCAAGATTTCGCACTTTATATCAAGAATAGATCAGCAGACCATTAAGAAACCATCAAGATTTCTTCAGTCAGGCGTGATTAATCGCAAAAAAGAGCCAGAAATAACCTGGTCGACTGAATTCATCCGTTCCCTGGAGGAAAGGGTAAAGTCTTCTCAAAAATGCTTTGAGCGGCTTTGTTCTGGGGCTCAATTTGAAGCGCCTGCCCTGAAAAATTGATTGCCTGTTCCGGTTTGCCCAGCTGTAAAGCCAGCGACGCCGCCGTTACAAGCGATTCGAGATCTTGTGCCTTGAATTTTTCTAAAATTGCTCGGGCCGCTCCAAGTTGTCGCTGCCTGAGGTCGGACCTGCAGAGAAAAAGAGTTGTTCTTTGATCATCTGGATATTTAGCTTCCGCCGTTTTTATAAACGGCTGCAAAGCTGAATACTTTTCCAAAGAGGTAAGAACATCGAGCAAATTAAAAAGTGCATCTTTTGAGTCTGGCACATTTTTGTACGCGAGTTCCGCCAGGCGCAGCGCATCTTTGTTTTCATGCAACGCCAGTTTGCACTGGCTCTCCAGAATTATGCGGAAATTGACGTCCTCACCTTGACTAAACTGTCTCGAATCGAGAGGACCAAGACTTATCAGAATTTCTTGAGCTGCTAAGGGATCGCCCAATTTAAGCTTTCCTTCAGCGAGCAGGCACATAGCGCTGTACCGTAAAAGAGCGCTGCCTTCGTTCTGCGCCATAGAAGCTCTGGCATCGCTAAGACCATCCCGATAGCGCCCGATATGCATATTCAGGTCAGCACGCTTCAAAAGGGCGTGAGCGTTTAGAGGGGCAAGATTAAGAGCACTATCCAGATAATCACGCGCCTGGTTGAACTTTCGCTCCTGGATACAAAGATGCGCAAGACTGCACTTGGCCTCTACATAATCCGGCTTGTACAAAAGAGCTCTGCGCCAGTGTTTCTCGGCCGATGAAGAGTCTCCCAGAAAATACTCTGTGCGAGCCAGCTCATACCAACCTGGCGCAAACACAGGATCCAGGGCGAGCGCAAGCTCGATGCGTTTTTTCGCCTCTACATACCGATTTTGCGAAAGACATGTCAACCCATAATTATAGGAGTAATGGACAATTGCTTTGCGACCAAGCAACGAAAGTAAGCCGAATGCCACCAGCAAAGTCAGAAGCAGTCTTTGCCCGGCCATCATTTTATGTATCAGTCGAAGCTTTTTAAGAGAGGTCGCCTGAACGAGAAGAACATTCTTGGCCGCAGGCGAAGTATGCATGGCATTGCGGCAGATAGTGTCTGATAAGAGATCGAATTGCTCTTTTGAGAATAGAAAAGATGGAATGTTGTGTGGCACTAGCCGTCCAGCAAAAAGTTTGTAGGTCTTTTTGGGGCGCTCAAAAACAATCAAGCGAGTGGCAGTTGGCTTCAGCGAGAACAATTTCGAGAAAGCTTCCTGTGGCTCTATCTCGACCGCCTCGATTTGAGTCCAGGCGATGGGCTTGGCAAATCGCCAGAGCTTCAAACCAGCGTCACTGGTAGAAATACCCTGACCTACAAGTCTGACTACGTGCAGGATGGTCAGAAAACCGACATACCAGAGCACAAGTGCTGATATCCAGAGACCAAGCAATCGCAAAAACCAGGTCATAACGTCGGGAGTGCTCGGCAAAAGCGAAATTGAATCGGGCAAAATCAAAAGCCAGGCTATGGCAACAGCTGTTGCCCGGGCCAGAGTAGCCATCGCTCGCTGGTCGAGCGCAAACACTCGACTCGGCTCAGGTATGTGTTCGTTTGCGGTTGGAGTTGCCAAAGGCTGCCTGGAATTCAGAAATGACCAGAATAGCTTACGTGTATGCGCCTGGCCATCAATTATGCCGCCTGGAAGATCATAGAGGTTGCACTAATTGGCAGAAAATATGGACTATTTGGGTTGTAGCTCTTTTCTGAGCCCCGTCCAATCTGGTAAATTTTTGCAATATCTGGATATGGGCACCAGAATTAAGTTGCTTGCCCTCGTATTCAGGTATAGGCATGGTTTTTCAGACGTGATGTTACAAATTCAAAGCGTTAGACAAAAACATTAGAACATGCCATATTGAACGGGGGTTAATATTAACTGTGGCAGTTGGATGTGAGGTGACTTGCTTGAAAATCCTGATTATCGAAGACGATGTCAACATTGCTCGTCTGATCGAACTGGAGCTCGGATATGAGGGTTATCAGGTTTCGGTGGCCCATGAGGGAAATCAGGGGCTTGATCTATTCAAGAAAGATCAACCCGATCTCGTTCTTTTGGACGTGATGCTACCTGGTCTCGATGGCGTAGAAGTTTGTAAGAGATTGCGCACGATGTCTAAAGTGCCGGTCATCATGTTGACGGCGAAGGATGGAGTGGGCGATAGAGTTTCTGGCCTCGATAGCGGTGCCGACGACTACCTCACCAAGCCCTTCGCTACAGAAGAGTTGCTAGCTCGTATCAGAGCAGTTATGCGTCGCAAACCACAAGAAGGCATCTTGACCTATGCCGACCTGTGGATGGATCAACTAAATCGTGTCGTCAAAAGAGGCGAGCGTCAGTTAGATCTGAGAGCGAAAGAGTTTGATTTGCTCAGGTTATTCATGCAATATCCAGAGCAAGTTCTTTCTCGCGAATTCATTTTCGACAAAGTATGGGGCTATGACTTCATAGGCGAATCAAACGTCATCGAAGTTTATATCCGATACTTACGTTCCAAACTGGAAGACGGCAACACTAAGCGCTTGATTCAAACAGTGCGTGGCGAAGGCTATGTATTGCGCGAAGAAGAGCCTTCTCGCTAAGACAGATTGACAACTTAGCAACGTCCTATTGACAGCTAGAGAGCTTTCAACATGTACTTGATTAGTGGTAAGAAAACGCGGGCGGGCTTGGCGTATTGCACCGTATTTGCTGGTGCGATTTTCGCTTTTCAAGCCGCCCGTGCTTATGACATTGGTGTAGAGGCTGATTTGAAATATTCGCGGGACGCGCTGTTAAAGCAACGCGGAGAAATTCAATTAGCTGTCGCCCGAAAAACTGCTCAAATAGCCGAATCCCAAAGTGAGGTTGATCGCTTGCAAGCGTATTTGCAAGATACCGATCGTGCTTTACGCAATGTAGATCTTGCGCTGAGAGGGAACTAGGCTGTGAGTAATTTGATGATGAAAGTAACGTTCCTTGGTGCGCTTTTTGTTGGTTTGACACAAGCTTCGGTTGCCCAGGCGCAAGCTGAAGAGGCTTCAACTTCGCAGATTTGCGCAGTCAACTGCGTGAAACCAATGGAAGATAAAGACTCCCAAAGCGTTATAGAGACTCTCAAACTAATCACGAGAGCTTTAGCTGACCAAGATTTCAAAGCTATGTCTTTCTATCTCGATCCTAAATGCACGACGTACGATGAAAATACTAAGAAGCTAGTAGTGGGAAGAGAAGCTATAATCGCTGACATAAAGGCAAACGTCGCATCACAGGGACGTTCTGTAAGCTTCACCATTGACCGTCCCTTCGTGCGAGTCGATGGGGATAGGGCGATTGTCACCTTCGTGCTAATTAAGGAAACTGGCGGATCGAGCCCAGCTAAATTTGAATCTCATGTCAGCGATGTGTTCGTGCGTCGAGATGGAGCCTGGAAAAAGCTTCACTTCTTCGGCGAAGAGTGGAAAAAAGTAATGTGATTGTTCAAAAGGTCTGGCTGAGTTTCAGTCGCACCTTACTTTGCGCTTCAGTAGAGAGTGTCTCGAAAGTTCTGAGTGCACGCCAGGCGACAAATGGGTTCTCGTCCTCGATCAGGGTAATAAGAACTTCGGCTGAAATGTGCGGATTCTCGGCGACTCCATACCGAACATCCGGATCTTCGTCCGATGCCACTTTAAGCAGAAGCTCCCAGGGTGTGTTTGTATTTTCTGCCACAGCAAGTCTGACTTCACTACTCAAGTCTTGAGCCATAACTTCAAGCATATCGGGAGTTGCCTTCGGGTTACTCGCAACGGCACTTCGAATGACGACAGAACAATCAGCAGCCAACCGCAACAAAACTTGCCGCGGAGTATTCGGATTGCCTGCGACAACCCGTCGCACATGAAGAACGTTCAGCTCGCCCTGTAGAACAGACTCCGCCAGTTGCCGCGAAGAGTGCTCGCCAATTGTCTCGGCTGAATTGTTGGAGTTGTTTACGTTGCTGGAGTTGCTCCAATCGCTGGAGTCGCTCGAGTTCTCAGAATTGCTCGCGTTGCTCGAATCGCCTGAGCCGACTGAATTTTCGGCGGAACTTGGATTGCTCATTAAGGAAAGCCTCGTCAATTGGGTGTGTACAACAAAGCTTCCATTTGGGCCAAAACACACAAAATAGCCCGTGTATACCCTCTTGCCCAAAACCCTCTATGTGATATCAGCTTAACAATTAATTAGCTGAGTTTATCGAGATCCGCGAATGAAGCAGTAGTGCCGTTTAACCCGGAATGAAATAGATAGAGTCTTAAGCGGCAAGCCGATCGAAGTGGTCATAGAATCGTAAAAGTCTCATTTAAAGCGCCTTTTCGGAAGGATTTTGCTAATTTGCCCCCTTGTGCGAATGACAGTGTAAACATATGATACGTATAGAATGTTCACTTTTCACACCGCCTTCGAGGCGGGGGATCCAGGCACGATGATAAGCACGGTACAAAAAAATTCGAAGGCAGCGACCAATTCGCTCTCAGCAGAAGAGTTCTTCCTGCAAATCCTTTACCAGGACGATGCTGGTTGGAAGCTTCGTCTCCCTGCAGAGCTGCGCGCGCATCAAGGTGAACTCGAAGAGTTGCTCGATAAGGTGTTCGCCAATCGAGGTCATTCAGTCGAAAATTTTGCACTGGCACAACAGCTCGCGGTGAACTGGTGCTTCTCTAAATGTCGTCAGACTGGTATAGCAGTCGAAGATTGCCTGGCCAGCGCTTAAGCAAACCAATACTATTCCGGTAAGTCACCAGGCTCGCCACCGACAGCATCTTCTGGTTCGAGAATTGGAGTAACTGACGACACTTGATCGTCTTCTCCCAACTGTTGAATACGAACGCCTGTCGCCATGCGACCCTGCGAACTGATATCGTCAACCTGTTGCCGAACGATGACACCATTTGCAGTGGCAATCATGATGCCTTCGCCAGACTTGACGACTCTGAGAGCAGCCATGCGTGAGAGAGCATTCTTGAACTTGGTGCAAATCAGGCCGATGCCTCCACGCCCTTGCTGGCGGAATTCATCGAGGCTGACTCGCTTGCCGAAACCATCGTTGGTTACGACCAGCACATAGCCCTGTTCACCCGGATCGATGACATCGAAGCCGACAATCTTATCGCCTTCACGCAGCGTGATCGCTCGGACGCCTCGCGCCGCTCTGCCCATTGGGCGAAGCTCCTCTTCGCTGTAACGAATGGCCATACCGTCGCCGGTTCCGATCATTACGTCAGCGTTGCCGATCGATGGGCGGACCCATCCGAGCTGATCGTCATCGTTCAAAGCAATTGCTATGATGCCTGTTTTGCGAATATTGGCAAATTCGGACATCTGCACTTTCTTGATGTATGCACTTCTGGTTAACATGATCAGGTATTTGTCTTCAGCGAAATCTTCGACAGGGATTACTGCCGTGATATTTTCGCCTTGCTTGACGCTCAACAAGTTGATGATAGCGAGCCCACGAGCCATGCGGCTGCCTTCCGGCAAGTCCATAACTTCGAGTGAGTACACCTGACCCATGTCTGTAAAGACAAGCAGGCGATCGTGCATGTTAGCGGTGAAGAAATGCTCGAGATCGTCTTCATCTTTAGTCTTAACACCAGAGACACCTCGAGTGTTTCGACGCTGACGCTTGAAAGTATCAAGCGGTATGCGCTTGCAATAACCTTGCTTGGTTATAAAGACCGCCATAGGCTCGTTTGGCGTGAGGTCTTTAGTAGAGAGACTTTCTGCCGAAGCTTCGATGCGTGTGCGACGCTCGTCTTTTTTGCCGTACTTATCTTTGATCTCATGCAATTCTTTTTTGATGATATCCAGAACAAGTTCACGACTCGCTAGAATCGCCTTGTATTCAGTGATCTTCTCCAGGGTCTCTTTATATTCCTTCTCAATCTTGCCGCTTTCCAATCCTGTCAATCTGCGCAATTGCATTTCGAGAATTGCATTGGATTGAGCTTCGCTGAGAGTGAACTTCTCCATCAAAGCAGTGCGAGCTTCTTCTGTAGATTGAGCAGCTCGAATAGTTTTAATAACATCTTCGAGATTTTCGAGAGCCTTGAGATAGCCTTCCAATATATGCGCGCGATCTTCTGCTTTACGCAGGAAATAACGAGTGCGTCTGGTGACTACATCAATACGGTGATCGATAAAATGATCCAGCAGATCTGCCAGACATAGCGTCATTGGCTGGAATCCACGGGTTGCTGACTGCACGAGTGCCAGAGTATTGACTGGGAAAGATTGCTGCAGTTGTGTTTGCTTGTACAGGTTATTCAGCACAACATTTGGCTGAGCATCACGTTTCATCTCAATGACAACTCGCAAACCGGCTCTGCTTGTCTCATCATTTATGTCGCTTATTCCTGTGAGCTTTTCATCACGAATAAGCTCTGCCACACGCTTGGTGAACGCTTCCGGACCGCACATATACGGCAAAGAAGTAATGATGATAGCCATGCGACCCTGGCGTCCACCCTTGCTGTCAAGCTGCTCAATAACAGCCTCACCGCGCACAGGAATCGATCCACGACCGGTTGTGTAAGCTTCTTCGATACCTTCAGTACCCAGGATGATTCCACCCATCGGGAAGTCTGGTCCTTTAATCCATTCCATTAGCTGTTTAGATGTAAGGGTTGGATTTTCAATCTTTGCCAGAACCCCGTTGATTACTTCGGTGAGGTTATGTGGCGGAATATTCGTCGCCATCCCCACTGCAATACCAGAAGAACCGTTCAACAAAAGAAGAGGTACGCGAGATGGAAGCACCGTCGGCTCTTTTATGCTGTCGTCAAAATTTGGTCGCATGTCGACAGTTTCGGCTTCCATATCGGCCAGAGTCTCCATGGAGATCTGAGCGAGCTTGGCTTCCGTATAACGCATGGCGGCAGGCGGATTGTCTAAGTCACCAAAATTACCGTGTCCATCAACCAACATATATCTGCTGGCTGATGGCTGAGCCATACGAACCATTGACTCGTAAATTGCAGAGTCGCCGTGAGGATGGTAACGACCCATAACTTCCCCAACCGTTCTGGCAGACTTGGCGTAACGCCCATCGGGAGTGAGGTTCAAGTTGTTATACATCGCATATACGATGCGTCTGTGAACCGGTTTCATACCATCGCGAACATCGGGAATAGCGCGACTGACGATGACCGACATGGCGTAGTCGATGAACGACCGTCGCATCTCATCGCGCACTTCTACGGCAATAATTCTTCCGCCGCTGCCGGCTCCGCCCTCTGATGGTGGTGGTGGGGTACTAGTAGCCAAGTCGAGGACTCCCTGAATAAATGAAAAGCGGTAATTTAAATTTCAGCCAATTATTACTTCGATATATGGCGAAATATGGCGAATCTGCCTTTGCCAAATGTTGGCAAATGTTGCATTC
>Ga0182030_10022359_pt1 | contig 11773 bp, 11 predicted proteins | sample 812S3MmetaG_FD_121299 | JGI IMG/M metagenome (GOLD analysis project Ga0182030, IMG submission 121299) | Permafrost microbial communities from Stordalen Mire, Sweden - 812S3M metaG (Illumina Assembly) | ecosystem: Environmental > Terrestrial > Soil > Wetlands > Permafrost | place: Sweden... | reverse complement strand
GCCGGCGGCGGTGGCGGCGGTGTCTCCACAGGTGGTGGTGGCGGAGGCGGCTGAGGCTCAACGGGCGGAGGCGGCGGCGTCTCCACAGGCGGTGGCGTCTCCGCAGCAGGCGGAGGCGTCTCGACCGGCTGCGCGACCATGGCCGGCGGAGGCGCAGGCACCTCGACGGGGGGAGTCAGCGGCGTCTCCACCGCCGGCGGGGGAGGCGTTTCGACCGGCGCGGGCGCCGGCGCCTCGGGCGCGGGCGATGGTGCCTCCTTCGGGACGTCGGCGACGATATCGACGGGAATTTCGACAACGTCGGGCGCGGGCGGCGACCTTGCGTACATCGTCAACCCCGCCAGCAGCGCAAGGTGCGCCGCCAATGAAATCCCCAGCGCGATGAGCGGCGGCCGCGCCCGGTCCGGGCTGCGCAACGGCGCGAGCGCCAATTCGGCGGACGCCTCAAAGACCGGCGCGCGATTGCCCGCGAAGTCCTCGAGCGCCAACCGGGCTGGCCTGACCTCCCAGGGAAATCCGTCCTCGTTAGCCGACGCTTGCGCCACTCAATGCCCCAAAACGCCGCCTCTCGCCATTATGGAACGTTGGGACGCTCGCGACCGGGCGCTGTGACGGACGAGCGGGCAATTGGCAAGCTTTTGCGAGATGAAGCAACCCGGCCTCATGGACAGGCGCAAGTCCTCGCGAGTCCGGGCGATGAGCCTGACGCGAACTCGCCGGCGATCGACGCGAGCCGCGTGCGACATGACAGCGTTATGAAAGTCTCCTGGGTTGGCGGACGACTGCGCGCGTGGAACAGGGATCAATTCAATCCGCAAAGTTAGAACGTCGCCTTCAGGCCGACATAGAACGAGCGCGGCTGCGCGGGGCTGAGCGAGCGCGGGTCGGTGAACGGCGCGCCGCCGTTGCCGTAATTCGGGATCTGTGTCGTGTCGAAGAAGGTCCCATAGGTGTAGTAGCGATTGTTGAGCACATTCTGCACCAGCGCATAGACCTGAAGGTTCTTCGTGACTTGGTAGGACGCGTCGGCGTTGACGACGGCGTAGGCGGGTAGTTGCTCGAACTGGTTGGAGGCGTCGCCGGCGTAGTATTGCGACCCGACGTAAAAAAGTTGGGCGCCGACCTTGAACTCCTTGGTGACAAAATAGTCGCCCCCGACCTTGAAGCGATTGTGAGGTATCATCGGGATATTGTCGCCGGGTACGACATAGATATTGCCGTTCGCGTCTGCGTAAGGTGAATTGGAGCCGAGCGTCACCGCGTTGAGAAAGGTCGCGTCGATATAGGAATAGCTCGCGTAGACAGTGAACTTGTCGGCCTTGAAATTGACTTCGGCCTCGACGCCCTGGCGCCGCGTCGTGCCGACATTCTGAAAATAGCCGAAGCCCTGCTGGAGGGGATCGGGGACATTGAGAATATCGTCACGGCTGTTGGTGCGGAACACGCCGAGTTTCCAGCCCAGCGTCCCCACCGCCTCGCCATAGTCGTGGGTCCCGCGCAGGCCCGCTTCGTACGTCTCCGCCACCACCTGTTTGAGCGGGGGATCGGAAACCAGGAAGCTCGCGATAATGCAGGGATGCACGGGATCGGCGCAGCCCAGCTCCAACGGCGTCGGCGCGCGATTGGCTTGCGAGTAGCCGGCGTAGGCGGTGACGTCGGAATTGATCCGATAGGTCGCGCCAATCAGCGGATTGATGTGCCAGAAGGTGTCGTTGCCATCGAGCTGGCTGCCGAGCTGATCCTGCAACTGGATGTTGGCGACGTTCGCCCGGCCGCCCGCCGAGATCGTGAAGTCCTTGGTGACGTCGAACGTATCGAGCGCATAGAGCCCTGTATAGGCGTTGGTCGTGCGCAGCGACACCGGACCGTCGGAGACCGGATCGCCCGAAGGCCCAAGGTATATCCCCGAACCGTTGACGACGTAGTTGGGCAAAACCGTGCCGAGTTCCGCGCTGCCGGTGAAATTGGTTATGCCATAGTCGAAGCTCGCGCCGATGACGAAATGATTGTCGTGGCCGAACAGCTTGTCGGTGTTGGTCCCCTGCAGGCCGGCGCCCGTGCTCGTGGTCTGCGTCCACGTGCGGTCGATTTCCCCCAGCGTCGCGCCGACGAACGACGGCGGCGTCGCCAATTGCTGGCCGTTGAGGCCGTTGGCCGGCGTCACGCCGTCGTTAAAACAAAGAAAGCCGTCGTTGGGCGGGTCGCAAATCTGCGTGTTCGTCGAGTTGCCGTCGACCGTCGCTTGAAAGAACGAGCGAAAATAAGCGACCCCCTGCAGGCTCCACGTCGGCGAGATGTTGACGTTGGCCGTCGCGTTGACATAGCCGATCTGATCGGTCGAGGTCTGCGGCGTCGTGTAGACACTGCTCCAGCTCTGTTCGAGCAATTCGGCCGGCGCGGCGGCGGTCGCGCCGAAGGAATTATCGGCGCCGCCGATGCTGAGATGGAATTCGGAACTGTCCGTCTTGTAACCGACATCTCCGTAGATGCGACGAATCTCCGAATTTGAAAAATCGCGGTAGCCCCCGTCGTAGGCGCCCTCGGCCGCGATATAGGTAGCCCAATTGCCAATCTGCTTGCCATATTGCAGCGAGGTCTGGATGCGGCCGTAGGATCCGCCCATCGTGTCGAACGAGCCTCCCTGATAGGTGAAGCCGTCCTTCATCTGGATGCTGATCGCGCCGCCCAGAGCATTGAGCCCGAAGGCGGGATTGTTGCTGATGACGTCGATCGATCGCACCGCAACCGTGGGAATCTGGTCCCAATTGACGGTATCGCCAAAAGACTGGTTGATGCGCACGCCGTTCTGATAAACGGCGAGGCCCTGCGGCGTACCGGACACCGGCGAAGCATCGAAGCCTCGAAAATAGAGGTCGGGCTGGAACGGATTTCCCGCGACGCTCTGGACGTCGGTGCCCGGCACGAAAGTCTGGAGCGAGTCGACGATGTTCGGCGACCTTGTCGCTTGGATCTGCTGCGAGTCGATCGTGGTGATGGCGGCGGGAACCTGGTCGATGTCGACCCCGGTTCCCGACAGCGGCGTCGTCGCGAAAACATTGACGGTGGGAAGCAGCGTGCTGGTTGCGTCGCTCGCCGACGGCGGCGCGCTCTGCGCGCGGGCCGCGGACACGAGAACAAACGACACCGCAGACGCCGACAACATCCTACGCCACATCGGCGCGTTCCTCCCCAACTTCGACATCTTTCGAAGATCGTGCCGAAGGCAATTCCGCGCGACGCCGTTAGCGTCGCAGATTAGTCTTCACGCCGGACGTCGCCAAGCCCGCGAGCGGGAATTCCGAAACCGCCGCGACGACGCCTCGGGAGTTCGCCGCCCGAAGATTTGCTCTTTTTGCCGCCAAAAGCTGGCCGCGCCTCCCCGTTATCGGACCGTCGCGTGCCCCAAAACGGGCCGCAGCGGCGAAAACAAGTCTAGCCGCGCCCCGATCTAGCGCATCCTTCATTGTTTCGAAATTTTCGCGCCAGAATCTCCCGGAAATATCGGGAAGATTTCTCGGGCGCACGACGGACTTATGCTGCGCCGGCCGGCCCGCTAATTCGCGGCCACCGAGCCACGTCGTGTGCATGTGATTTTCAAATATTCCCCATCCTTGGGCCGGATGGCAGTTTGAGCGAACATTTCCTGCGCCGCCAGGCCGCATATGATTTCGTTGCGCGCCTCAGGCCCGAGCGTCACGTCGATTGCATTGCGTCTGTCGCAGTCTGGCGGCGGCGTCGAGGCCGCACATAACAGGATATAGACCACGAAAGGGCTCATCGACGGCCTCAAGAGCGGCGGGGTTGCCCCATCCCCGACCGCGTTCGCCGCTTCGCGACACGATCGAACCGTCAGTCGTTTCCCCTCGAGACACGCAACTCTTAGCAACATCCGTGCCAAGAATAACCACCTGCGCGTGTGCGGCTGATTATTTGACATGCCGAACGCCCAGACTCACGCCGATGCCGATTTCGTGGACAGGAACGAGCCGTTACGTTAGGGCAAAACGTCGACAAAAGTTGACGTTGGAAAACGGGGAGGACACAACCATGCGAGCAGCATTCGCATTTGCATTTGTCATCGGCGTGGGCGCCAGTTTTGCGGCGTCTGAGGCCAACGCGGCCTCCGCCTATTGCGCCCGATTCGTGGGCGGCGCCGAACGCGCGACCTCAGGAGCCCATGCCCATTGCGACTACGCAACGCTGGACGCGTGCCGCGCGGCCGTCAGGGCGCGGGGCGGCGGTCACTGCTACAAGGCAGGAACCATGCACTGACGCCGCGTTTCGGCTATCTCGCCGTCATTCCCGCGAGTGCCCTGGGCCGTTCGCGGGAATGACGATCCGGCGGAGAACGCCAGGTAGCCGCGCGATCAAAGAGGCTCCGCAAGCAAATAGTTCTTGACCAGATAGATCATTCCCCGCGTCCACGATTCGTCGGTGTTTCCGCGGATGTCGACGCTATGGACGAACGCCGGTTTTTTGGTCGCGACGTCAACCATGTAGACGTTGATGTTGAGAATTAGATTCGAGACCTTCTGAACCACGATCCAGGCGGCGTAGTCCGCGCCGAGCTGACGGCCGAGGTCGAACTCGCAGCCGCCGCAGGCGCCGATTTCGGGACCGCTCGCAATTTTCGCCGCGGCGTCCGCCGGTATCGCAACAAACCGGTAACGGCCCGAGGCATCGAGCCTCGATTTGAAAAGCTGTTCGATCGAGGCGAGGCGAGCCCGCTCGGCATCGTTCGTCGGCTCCAGATCCGCATGGTCGTTGATGAATTGCACGCCAAGCAGTGCGACCGCTTTCACCCCGTCGGGCGCCGCCGCCGTCGAGCGAACGCCAACGACGAGGCAAAGCAGAGTCAGGAACGTTGCAATTCCGAGGGCGGCGAGCGAGGCGCGACGGCGCATTTGCAAGTCCTTTCCCCTCCGGAGACGGCGCACGGGCCACGGCCTCGGAGCGAGCGGCAAACTGCCCCGATGGGGCGGGCCTGACAACCCCGCGAGGGGCGGTGCTCTGCGCCATTGTTGCTTCCGGCCTGTCCGGCAAGCTAAACCATCGCACAACTGACGCCTTTGAATTGGGCGCGTTGGCGGGACCGGCGGAAAAGGAGGAGGCGCCGATGCGGGCAAGGGTCGGACGATGGCTGCTTTGCGCCGCGCTCGCGACGGCGGCGATAACCGGCGCCGCCAATGCTGCTTTTGCGCAGATTCCGGGCGGCAAGATCAAGATCGGCGTGCTCAGCGACTTTTCCGGCCCGTTCGCCGATCAGGTCGGCAAGGGGTCGCTGGTAGGGGCGCAACTGGCGGCCGAGGACTTCGCAAAAGAGGCCGGCGGGCTCAGCGTCGAAATCGTCTCCGCCGATCATCAAAACAAGCCGGACGTCGGCGTCGCGATCGCGCGGCGGTGGATAGATCAGGAAGGCGTCGTCGCCATCGTCGACCTCGCCAATTCCGGCGTCGGGCTGGCCGTCAATCCGTTCATGCACGAGAGAAACCGCGCGATGCTCGCTTCGGCGACGGCGACCTCCGACTTGACCGGCAAGTTCTGCCAGCCGACCACGGTGCAATGGGCCCTGGACACTTGGGCGCTCGGCTCGGCCCTGGGGCGTACGATCACGCAAACCGGCGGATCGACCTGGTTTTTCATCAGCTTTGACTATGCCCTCGGCAAGGCCTTGCAGCGAGACGCGAGCGAAGCGATCGCCAAGGCGGGCGGGTCCGTGGTCGGGTCGGTCTCGCATCCCCTCGGCGCGACCGACTTCGGCTCCTATCTGCTGCAAGCTCAGGCGTCGGGCGCGAAAGTCATTGCTCTGGCCGACACCGGGGCCGACGCGATCAACGCGATCCGTCAGGCCAGCGAGTTCCAGATCCTCGGATCCGACAAACGGCTCGCCGCGCTGTTCCTGCAGATCACGGATATCGATGCGCTTGGGCTCAAGGCCGCGCAGGGCCTCGTTTTGTCTGAGGCGTTCTACTGGAATCTCAACGATGCGACGCGCGCGTTCAGCGCGCGCTTTGCCGAACGCATGGGAGGCAGGATGCCGACGGAAGATCAAGCCGCCGCCTATTCGGCGACGTTGGCGTATCTACGCGCCGCGAAATCCGCCGGCACGATCGAAGGCGATCAGGTTCTCGCCGAAATGCGAAAGTCGCCGATCGACGATCCGCTGTTTGGCCGCGTCGTTGTCCGGCCCGATGGCCGGGCGACGCACGCAATGTATGTGTTCAGGGTCAAGGCGCCCGAGCAATCGAAGAGCCGATACGACGTCTACGATCTTCTGGAGACGATCCCGCCCGAAGCGGCCTTCCGCCCGCTCGATCAAGGCGGCTGTCCGTTGGTGAAGGGATAAGCGTCCGCGAAACCTCACAGAAACCGGTAGAGAACATACCCCGCGGCGATCAACTGGGCGAAATTCAAAGCCACCGAAATCCCGTGAAGACGACCGAAGCGCGCCTTCGCCTCGGGGACGCCCTGGGACCGCGCTTCGCGCGCCGCGTTGATCTGAGGCATCAGCCCCTGGCGCGCATAGACTGCGACAGCCGCAATCGTGATCATCAGAACGCCCGACACAAGATCCCACAACAACAGGATCGCGCCGCCCAACCCCGCGATGGCGATGACGAACAAATAGTACCAGGGAAACACCGCGCGGATGAAACGGCCGGCCTCCTCGGCGGGCATCGCCCGGAACACCATCGGCGCGAAGCCGAAGGAATAGAGCATCATTCCCCCGAACAGCGTCGAGACCAGAAGCAGGGCGGCAAATTCAAGCAAGGGGCTACTCCGGAGCGCTGTTCGTTATCCTCAGGCCAGCCAAAGCCTAGAGTCTCGTCCGCAGTTTGCCTCTGCGGCGCGGCGACGCAGAAGGTCGCGAAATCACTCCCACTCGATTGTTTCTCAGCCTCGTAAAGGGCTGTTTTTATTTGGTCACTTCCCCTGGCGACCATCTATTTCCCGTCAGCTATGTGCGGCATCGCCGGAGCTCATAAGGCCCCAGGGCGACGAACTCGGTCTTCGCTCTCTTTTCGATCGGCACTCCTCGAAGCTCTGCCCCCTCAAACACCTCTAGCTTCGCGCCCGCAACGCCCATTGTGAGAGCTTCCGCCGTGAGATTGGCCACCAAAACTTCAGTCCGATCGCCTAGGTCGATCGCTATCGCCGCAACGCGCGGATCCGAGCGCGTCTCGAGCAGCCTCCCTCTTCCACTTAAAGAAAGCGACTTCAGCAGCCACAACATCGGCGATTCCCGAACTGTCTCAGAGCGCCTCGTCGTCAAGCCGAAGTCGCCAGCGGCGTGGGCAAGCGTGATGACGGCAACGCGCTCTTTCGCCGCGGCCGCGAAGACGCCCAACGCCCATGCCGCGCCGAACAGCGATTGATGGCGGGGATCGAAACGCGCCATGGCAACGCGACGTTTGTCGGGGTTCGCGGCGGGCGCCGCGCCGTAGGGATTTTCCCGCATGCCCAGTGTCGTCGAGCCGAGCCAATAGGGCAGCTCCCCAAACAGGTTGCGCGTCGATCGCAGAACGTGAGGCCAGGCTTCGAGCGTTTCCATCACTGAGGCGTCGTCCGCCGCGTGAACGATCGCGGAGGCCCCGTGCGTGACAAAATCGAGTTTGGCTGCCGGAGGCGGGTTGCGATTGAGTTCGGTGAAGAAAGTCAGCATCCCGCCGCCAACCAGGGCGTTAGGGAATTTTCGGCGGGCGGCGTCGATGATTTGAGAAATGTCAGCTTCCCCGTCGGGCGGCGCGCCGGTGGCGCGGGTTCGCATGTCTCTTGCGGGGCAAACGACGACCGCCTTCGGCGTGACGCCCGCGGCGGCGAGACGCAGCCGCTGCCGTTCGATTTCCTCGTCGGGGCTGACACCGGGGATCACGATTTCGGCCAGCACTTGGGATCCCAATGCGCTCGCGAAGGCCCCGGCCGCGGCGAGATCCGAACTTTCGCTCACCCGAATCGCCAGCCATTGCGGCGTAATCGTCCGCAGGTTCGGCAGAACGCCGAGGGCTTCATCCGCGTCGCCGGGATCGAGCGCAAGACCGATTTGGGGGAGAACGCCCGCCGCGCCGCCAATTTCAATCGTGCAAACATCGCCCAAATTCGAGCTCCGCGCCGCCGATTCCCTTCGCCCTTCAATAGACAAAGTCACTGACTGGGACAGCGGCTCATCCGCGCGCAGAACGAAGGGCCGAGGCTTCGATAGAGGACGGACATAGGTTTTGAAGCTGGCGTCGGTCCAGTTTCGCTGATCCTCCATTTCGTAGGCGTCGCCTTCCATTCGCACGGTCGCGCGAATCCCTGGAGCTGGCTCGTGCGTCAAGCCGCGAATGTTGAAGATCGGTTGATGCGGCGCGACAAATTCCGGCATGAGGATTCGCTCCCGCGCGCCGTCCGCATGTTCGACGTCCATGTAAGCGCCGGCGACGCCTTTGATGGGGTGCAGAACGACGAAGCCTATACGGTTGGCCGGGAAGTCGTTGCTCGAGCGTCCTTCGGCGGAAAAGCGAAGGTTCCCCTGGGAATCGGCGTCGATCCGCGCGCGATAAACAAACCGCCCCTCGGCGCCTTCGCAGCGCGCCTCGTATCGTATGGAGAAGCGCTCATCGCCCTCATCCACTTCGAGCGCACTCAACACAGGCGCATAGGTTCCCCAGCCGGTGTCGCGAACAAGAAAGGAAACCCCGCGAAGAATCTCGACGTCCAGGAAGCGGATCGCGCGAAGGTTCCCTTCCTGAAGGATTGCGCTAAGCGCCCCCGCGCAAAGTGTGCGCGAGGACACCGGCGCCTCCTCAGTGCCGTAAAGCTCCATGTTCCCCGGCGTCGTCGCCATCGCAAGGATCCTAGATACCGGCGCCGAGGAAGCCGGACAAAACGCTACGATTGCGGCTTCGCATTTTCGCTCGCGTCGAATTCGACGATGACTTTGTTGGTGACGATCGCCTTGGTCTGGCGGTCGAACGCCGCGAAATGCTCGGACGCCAAGTGCGCCTCGAAAGCCCTGCGGTCGTCGTAGATTTCGTAAAGCACGATATCGCTCGGCGCGGCGCTCAAGGGAACAAGCACATCGAAACGCCGGCACCCGGGCTCCATCGCGACGGACGCGGCGGCGTTGGCTTTCACCAGTCTTAGAAACGCTTCTCGGGCCTCCTGCGGGACCGTGAAGCTCACCGTAATCGCGTAACGCCCGGCCGACCTGTGCGCCGCGTCGCCCACGGGCTCCGTTGACGATTTGCGCATCGCGGCGTCCTCGCGGTCAAAATCGCGCGGGTTCAATTCGTCGTCCCTCGCGGGCTGCGGCATAGGCGGCTTCGACAAGGGCGAATGTCTTGAGATTGTCGCGTCCGCTCGTCGCGGGTTCGCGACCTTCGCGCCAAGCGCCGAGGATTGCGCGTTGCGTCGACAGCACGCTCTCTTGAACCACCCGCCACGGCTCGACCGTCCAGGCGCGTTCCGGCGGCGCGGCGACGCTTTGCGTCGTGCACAGCGCGCCGCGTGGACCTTGCGCAAGCGTCAAACGATAGTCGCTATCCAATAGGATCGAGCCTGTTTCTCCCTCCGCGGCGATCAGCGTCTGCGGGAAAGGATCGTCGGCGATCAGGGATTCGTACGAGCACTCGACGACGCTGACGGCGTCGCTGACGTGACGAAGCAGCATGGTCGCGGTATCCTCGCCCCGATTGGCGGCATTGCGCGTCTGGGTCTCGCAACTCACATGCGCGACTTCGCCGAACAGCGCTCGCGCGAGGTCGAGCACGTGAATACCGACATCGAGAATCGCCAGACGTTCCTCGCGGTGAAAATAGGGTTGGGTCCGATAGACGTCGAAACTCGTGCGGAAGGCGATGCGGGCCCAGGTAATTCGACCTATGGCGCCTGATTGGATGAGATCCGCCACGGCGAGCATCGGAGTCTGGAAGCGAAAGTTTTCGTGTACGGCGAGACGAACGCCGGCGCGCTCGGCGCGTTCGACAATGCGCAAGCAACTGGACCAATCCGGCGCCAGCGGCTTTTGCACAATCGTCGAGACGCCATGTTCGGCCGCCAGAGCGACGAGAGCTTCGTGCGCGTGCATCTGAGTCACGATATCGACAAAATCCAATTTCTCCGCCGCCAACATTTCGGCGGCCGAATCGTAAGACTTCGAAACTGAAAATTCGTTCGCCGCCGCGCGCGCCTTCGCCCCGTCTACGTCGCAAACCGCTGCGAGTTCGACGCCGTCCGCGCGCATCTCCCGCCACGCGTTGAGGTGGTTTTGTGCAAAGAATCCGCAGCCGATCAGAGCGCCACGCATCGATTAGCCCTTATCAATCGTGTTTCTGAGCACGCCGATAGCCTCGATTTTAAAAAGCGGCGACGCCGTCAGTCGGCTACGTGGTGCATAGGGAGCGTCATATCCAAGCCCTTTTCGCGAGCGAACGCACGAGACTCTGGCCGGCGCAGGCGCCGGCCACTTTTGCAATATCGCTCATTTCACTTTGAGCGCCGCCAAGACTTTGTCGACGTTATCTTTGGTAACCACCAGAACCCCGGTGTCGAGCAGCGGCGGGATCGGAACGCCTGCTGGAGCGGCCAAACCCGCGGTCTTCAGTCCATTGTGGTTGTAATCGTGAAGCATCTTGACCGCGTAGTAGATGAAGAGCTCGCGGTTCTGCACGATGATGCCGTTCACCCATCCCTCTTTTGCCGTTTTGAAGAAGTCCGGCGTCTGTTCCATCGCCGTAACCTTGATGTCGCCCGGTTTCTTTCCTGCCTCCCGAAGGGCGGTCACGATGCCTGCGCCGGACTCAGAATCGAAGCCCGCTATCCCTGCAATGTCGGTATTTGCCGCAAGAAGCGCGGCCGTGACCTGGGCAGCCTTCGAGGCGTCGCCGTTGTCGTCTTCGTTGCCGACGATCTTGTATTTTCCGCCCCCGTTGGCGGCGATATAGGCTTGGAAGCCCGCGACGGCCTCGCGCATGTTGCCGGCGTTGATGATCGACATCATCGCGAGTTTGCCGCCGTTCGGGAGCTCCTTCATCAGCGCCTTGGCCTGCGCGACGCCGACGTTAGTCCAATTGGTCCCGATGTAGGCGAGCCGACCGGAGTCGGGCAGATCGCCGTCGTCCACCACCGTGGGCACGCCGGCTGCGATACAGCGCCTTACAGGTTCCGTCAAAGAGGGATCCCAGCCGCCGACGACGGAGACTCCGGCCGGCTTCTGGCCGCACACCTGGTCGACAGCGGCGATAAAGCCCGGAAGGTCAAAGTCGGTCGGGCCCGCGACTCTTACCTGGACCCCGAGTTCGTCCGCGATGAGCTTCATGCCGACGTAGTCATATTGAACGAAGAGGGGCAGGTTCGCCTTGTTCGAAACCCAGTAGTAAGTCTCCTTGGCGTTGGCGGGACCGAACGTCGATTGTTGAGCCAGCGACGGCGAGGCCGCGGCGGCTGCCAGCGAGCCCGCGATCGCCAATCCGAAGATTGCTTTCATATTGTCGTCCTCCTTGGTGCATGCCTTCTGTTTGTCCGTTGTTGACTGAGCTCAGTTCGACTGACCTCCTTTTTATTGGGGCGGTGAAACTCGGCGCGGAACCGCATCGCCCAATTCTGTCGTCGGTGGGTGCCCTGAAATCGGAACCGGAGATAACCTTAAGCACGCGAACTCGACTTGAAGCGGTCCATCGAAACCGCGAGAAGCAGCACGAAACCCGTCACGAGCGGCTGCCAAAAGATCGGCACGCCCATGATAATCATCGCGTTGTTGACCAGCGCGATGAAGAAGACCCCGAGTACGCCG
>Ga0182030_10022358_pt1 | contig 11773 bp, 11 predicted proteins | sample 812S3MmetaG_FD_121299 | JGI IMG/M metagenome (GOLD analysis project Ga0182030, IMG submission 121299) | Permafrost microbial communities from Stordalen Mire, Sweden - 812S3M metaG (Illumina Assembly) | ecosystem: Environmental > Terrestrial > Soil > Wetlands > Permafrost | place: Sweden... | reverse complement strand
GAGTCGCCAGCCTGCGCGAATTCCGCCACCCGCTCCGCCCACCACTGTGCCGTGTGCTTCATGCCCCCAGTGAATCGCGGCCTCGGCGGGCGCGCACGGCGTCCATGCCCGTACGGTTACGCATTCGCGTTGACGAGTCCTTGACGGCATGGAAGCGGCGAGATCTGCTCGAGGCTGCACCGAGGTGCCCCATGCCGCGACGGACCGATCTCGTTCTCGCCACCCCTGCCCAGCCGCTCGCCCAGCTCGTCGAGCGCGCGCAGGCGTACACCGTCGACGCGCGCGCGAGCTCGACGCGGAAGGCGTACCTCACGGACTTCGCGAGCTTCGAAGCGTGGTGCACCCGCCACGGCCTCCCGTCGTCGCCGGCGACGCCCGCAGCCGTCGCGGTGTACCTCGCGGCCCTCGCCGACGCTGGACGCAAGGCCTCCACAATCGAGCGCGCGCTCGCCGGCATCGCCTGGGCGCAGCGCGCCCGCGGCTTCGAGTGGCAGAAGGCCCACCCCGCCATCTCGGCCGTTATGACCGGCATCCGCCGAACACACGGAACGGCGCCAACGCAGAAGGCGCCCGTCGTCGACCAGGAGCTCGCCGCGCTCGTCGCGACGCTCGACGGCGGCCTCCGTGGATTGCGCGACCGCGCGCTGCTCACCATGGGGTGGTTCGGAGCCTTCCGCCGCTCGGAGCTCGTGGCGCTCACCGTCGCGGACGTGAAGAAGGAGCGCGAGGGCCTCGTCGTTGCGGTGCGCCGATCGAAGGGCGATCAGGAGGGCCGGGGCGCCGAGAAGGGCATCCCCTATGCCTCCAACCCCGCCCTCTGCCCCGTGCGCGCGCTCGAGGCCTGGCTCGAGGCCGCCCGGATCGGCGCGGGGGCCATCTTCCGCGGCGTCGACCGTCACGGCCGCGTGGCGACCGACAGGCTCAGCGATCGCACCGTCGCCCGCGTCGTCCAGGGGACCGCGGAGAAGGCGGGCCTTGATCCGAAGGTCTTCGCCGGTCATTCGCTCCGGGCCGGGTTCGCGACGACGGCCGCCAAGAAGGGCAAGAGCCTCGACGCGATCATGCGGCAGACGCTCCACAAGAGCGAGCAGGTCGCGCGCAGCTACATCCGCCACGCGAAGCTGTTCGACGACAACGCCGCGGTTGGCCTCGCTTAGCGGACGCGTCTCAAAGACGCGGTCATTGTCCAGGGTACACGCGTACGTGTGCAACCGCGTGTCTGCTTCACTTCGCGGCAAGCAGCAGCGGCACAGTGGGTGCGGCTTTCGCCTCGCCGAACCACTGCTCGATCAGACGCGCGAACAGCACGCGGTCATGCGCCAGCAGGGCAGCGACGAGGGCGCGGTAGTGCGCGAGCGCGCCTTTCGCGCGATGGGGGACGGGAAGAACAAGGTCGTGCAGATCCCCTGGCTCGTATTTCAGCAGGCCGTCGGGATAGCGTCGGCCCCTGACGAGCAGTTGGCGGCGAACGTCGGGAGACAGCAGGGAGATGCTCCACGCGGCCCGCTGTTCCCAGGTGTCAGCACGCCGAAACCTCACGGTGTAGAGCGTGTTGGTCGCGGTCAATCGCTCGTCACGCCGAAGGCAGATCCACGGTCCTACCCGAGTCATACCGCTCAGGAACCCATCCACGCGGGCGGGCAGCGGCGTAACGTACCAAGGATCGCGGGTCGCGACCTTGAAGCGGCGGCGATGGCATCCGCCTCGAGCCGGCTTCAGCTTGAGGTACTTCGAGACGGCCGGATCCTTCTCGAGGCGCGGAGGCGGTCGAAACAGCCACACGCGCGCACCAGAGTCACGCAACGAGGTCCAAGCCGCAGCCGTGGCGTCCGCGGCGCGAAGGTGCCTGGCGCGCGTAACGCAGCGGCGCAGTGCCGCGACAGGCAAGCCGTGCTCGCGTCGCTCCTCCTCGGTCAGCAGAAAGTATCGCGCGTCACCCGTCACCGCACCGATGTGCAGATCAAATGCCTCGTTGAACAAAGCCGTGCGGCGTTCGGGTGCTTCTAGCTGGCCGGTAAGGTGGATCACCGTTCCCGACGACGGCGCCGAGCGTCCGGATCTCTTGAGAGACGAAATGAGCTCGCCGGTGGTGGCAAGCTCGAAGCGGACCGACGACGAGGGCGTCCCTCCGAGCCCTCGTCCGACGATGACGATGCACCCATCCTGAACGGCTCCGAAGAGCGGCTCTCCCGCGCGGTAGACCTCGAAGCGGCGGAAGCGCAGCGGTAGCTTGCTCCGCAGGGTCGCCGCGTAGTCCGCGTAGTCCCAAGCCGCCGGTAGGACCATGCAAAGACTCCCTCCCGGTGCGAGCAGTCGCATCGCGCCCAGGAGAAACGCGCACCAGTAGTTCGCCTTCAAGCGCAGCGGGTGACTGCTCTCGTGGCGGAGCGCGAGGGCAGATCGAAGGAGGGGCTTGTCTAGCCGCGCCAGGGCGACATACGGCGGGTTCGCCACGATCCGATCGAATTGGGCGGGCGTACCTTGGGCCCACGACACGAAGTCCTTGCCTCGCACGGTTTCCGCCAGTCGATCGGTCCTAGACGGCGTTGCATCCAGGTCTACAGCTACGACGCGCGACCGAGGGACGCCGATGCTAGCCATCGCGCGGACGAAGGCGCCTTCGCCGACGCAGGGGTCGAGCCACGCGGAATTCTTTCCGTCGCCGAGCGCACGCACCATCGCGTCGGCGAGTGCATCCGGGGTGTAGACGGTCCCGGAGTGGGGGATCTTCAGGCTCATGCGCTGAGCAACAGCTCGGGTTTGGGCTTCTCGTGTTTCAGCGCGATCCAAGGCGATCCAGTCTGACCGGGTCGGTCGAGAACCGTGCGCTGCCACTCGAGGACGGCCTTGAGACGGCGAAGCTGAATGCTTCGCCACGTCTTCATGTCGTTGCTCGGAACAACGGCGTCGCGCGACCAGCTATGCTGGAACAACTCGCCAAGGACATACTCGAACGCGAAGAGCGGGGACACCGCGTAGGTTGGCAGCCGCGGGACGGGGACGTTCTGCTTCCACGGAACTTGGACGTGGAAGTAGCACCCCGGCGCGGCAGCATCGCCAAACTCCATGTGCCACTCGGCGATGGGTTCCTCCCCCCCATCGCCTTCTTCCTTCGAGCGGTCGGTGGCGGGGATGTCTGCATCAAACAGCCGCACCACCGTGGAAGCCAGGTCCCCCAGCTTGAACCGGGCGGCTTTCCGTTCATTGCCCGTTCGTTGCGGAGAGATCATCCAGATGCATGTCATCTCAGCTACGACGTGCGGCTTCGACCCGACCTGCTTCGCCTCGTACTCGCCGAGACTGGGACGGGTTGTGAGCGGCGTTTTCCGAGGGATCTCCCAGCGCCAGACGGTGTCCGTCGGCTTGAACTGGATCAGATCCAAGCTTGTACGCAGGTTCTCGAGCACGCTCTCGGAGTCTTTGTCGATGTAGTGCTTCGCGAGCGCCCCGATAGCGTCGATCTCCTGCCCAATTTCTTGGAAGGTGAAGATAAGACCGCTCATTTGAGTCCCTCGGCCGGAACCCGGTCGCGGTCGTCCTCGATCACCAGTCCGCGGAGGTCTTCGTCGCCCGCAACGACGTCGATCCGCATCCAGGCAGGGCTGGCAAAGGGCGGCCAGTCGTCAGGCTGGACGCGCACCGCGTCCTCGATGGAGGAAAGTGCAGCCTGCGGGACGAGATCAGGGCCAAGAACGACGACCGGCTGCTCCGCGTCGACAGTCTCGAGGTCACCCGCCATCGCGATGAGTTTCGTACGAAGGAGCTCGAGATCACCGGGGCTTGCAGCGCCAAGGTCGAAGAGCTGCGCATTTACGCCCGCGCGCCACCAGTGCGGACCGCCAAATTCCGAGAGCTGCCCGCCGTAGAGCGCCGGGGCCAGGAGTTCGCGAAGCGCGCCGGGCTCGCTCAGGGACTTCGAGAGGGAAGCTGGCTTGACCCGCAGCCTCGCAGCCAGGTGATAGAGATCGATGAGCGCTGTAGGGTACGGCAGGATGCGCTGGAGCATCCACCGTAGGAAGGCAGTACCCCGGGTGTGCGCCGAAATCCCATGGACCGGCGGATGGCAGTCTTCGACGTCGAGCCATGCCCGTTCCGACCATGTCTGATCGTCGCCGAGGGCAAGCCAATCGGCCGCCGCCTTCCGAATCTTCCCGCCTTCCGCCGGCCATTCAGCCGGGAGCATCGCAACCGCCTTCGCTAGGGTGACGAGGCGCGCGATCTCGAGCTCGTCCTGGCGCTTTCTGAAGACCCACTCGACGTTATGAACACGTGCGATGACGTGATCGCCCCCGCGTAGGTTCTTCGCGATGAGGTCGACCTTGCCGGAGTAGAGAGCAAAGGCGATCGCTCGCTTCGGATACTCCTGCTGAACGTGCTCCTCGAGAGCGCCGGTGAGCCCGAGTCCGCGCAGGGGTTGCGCCTTGAGCTTCGTGAACGCCGGGGGCGCCGACCAGTGCTCGAGGCTAAGGTCCATGCAGACCAGGTCGGCCTTCTCAAGCATCCCCTCCTCGAGCGCCTCGGGTGGGATGGTCGCCGCTTCCGCGTGGCCCCGCCGCGTGATCTCGTCGGCGAAGGCGCGGAGCTGGTCGGGCTCGTCGTCCACCAAGAGGATGACTGGCTTCTCTCTGCTCACGGCGTCGTTCCTTGGTCTTCAAGCGGCGGGAAAGATGATCTCGATCGCGGTCGCAAACTTCGCCGACGGCGCCACGAACCGGATCTTCACCTGATACTCGTCCAGAATATCGCGCGTGATCGTCAAGCCAAGGCCCATCCCTTGGCCGAGAACAGGATCAACTTCGGTGGTCGTCGATTCGAACGGACGGAACCAGCGTTCCGCCTCCCCGAGATCGACGGCGACTCCGGTGTTTTCGACGCGAACGCGGGTCGTCCCGTCGGCGCGTGTAGATCCGGTGGCCCGAATGTGGCCACCTTCGCGTGCGGCCTTCACCGCGTTGGTTAGGAGATTCGAGAAGACAGCGATCAACTCCGACGAGTACATCGCCGGCGTCCGCAGGTCCGCAGGTACCTCGTTCTCGATGGTGATGCCCTTGCGCTCGGCACTCAGTCGCACCAGTCGCACTGCAGCGTCGAACCTCTCTGCCAAGGGTTGACGGGAGCGTCGACGCCGAGCATCAGGCGTTGCTACGTCGAGCAGGTACGAGGCCTGACGCTCCAACGTACGCCGCATGTCGACCACCCCCGCGTGGATGCGCGCAAGCTCCGTGCGGGCCTTGCCGTCGCTATCGTCACGTACTCGAGCAATGGAACGCTCGAGGCTCGTCGTCATGCCTAGGAGAGCGTTCAGTTCGTGTACGAAGGCGGCTAGTTGAAGCCCAACGGAGGCGAGCACGCGCGTGAACGCGTGCTCAGAGATGTACGCGCGCGATACGCGCTCCGCCGCCTCCATCTCGCCGGCGAGCCTCTCGAGAAGGTCGGCGTCCACACGCGGGACTCGCGCCGCGAGCGATCTCAGCTCCGTCGCTCCATCGCGAAGATGCGCGAGCGAGTCCTCGACAATGTTGCGTCGATAGGCGGCGTCAGGGTCCGCGGTCTCGTCGTCTTCTGGTGCCCCCCGTTTCTTGCGCTCGCCGCGGCGCTTCTCCTCGTCGGCAACTTGCGCACGCACGCGGGTCATCAGGTCGATGCCCCGTCGCACCAGTTCCTGAACGTTCGTGAACGCGGCTCCCGCGATAAACCCCTCACGGTTGATCACCATGTGGAGCGCCGGAGCACGCTTCTGCGTCAGAAACACCCCTCCCGCGTAGTGCTTGGGGGGCAAGAGGAACAGCCCTTCGTCCGGCTGCTCGGGCAAGGGCACGCCGTCCCCGAGCTCGAGCTTGCGCGTACGCTCCGTCACCGACTGCTTCAATCTAAGCCAATCGTCCGTGAGGTCGCCGTAGGGGAGGACCCGAAATCCTTCCATGTAGACGCGCACGCCCGAGTAGATGGCCGCCTCTTTTTTTGAGGCCGCCCGACCCCGAAGCAGGACACGCGCCTGGAAAAACGGCCCCTCTTTCGGCGAGGGATGAGGAGTCTCGAAGTCACGCCGCTTCGCGAACCGTGCGCTCTCGAGAGTGCGCTTCGTGGGTGCGATCGCGTACTTCACGATGCGTGTCGACGCATCTATCTCGAGCACCCATTGGGCCGCCTGTGCGGCCGCTGGGTATAGACTCTCGCCTTGCGCGAATTCGCCGTCGAAGACCAGCTCGTAGCCCTCGTGGCCCGCGACGTCAGCAACGAGGGGCTTGTCGAAGAGGAGGGGACCATCGAGCACCGCAGCGGGCAGCGTCTGCGTCAGGAGCGACGGGGCGCGGAAGGTGTCGAGCTCGGCCGCGAACTCCCTGAGCACGTCTCCCGTCCATGTGCGCCGGAGTTTTCGCAGCGTGATCGTTGTCCCCGAGGTGCTCTTCTGCGAGACCGGGCGCTCGACGACTCGCAGAGCCGCTGTTCCTTCGACGTTGTCGAGGGTCTCATGCTCCTCGATCAGGTCCCAGTCGATTGACGCAACGAGGGTCGCCCGCGTTTCGCCCCGCGGCGCCTTGTACGGGACGGACTCGATTTCCATCAGCCCGGCCAGCTTCTGCGCAGCGAGTCGCCCGATTCCCTTCGCTCCCGTAAAGCGCCGATGAAAACGCGGCGATCGGCGCTCCCCAGCTTCCTTGAGCCTTCCGGCGATTCGCAGGAAACCTCCGGAGAACTCCTCGGGCGTCATGCCGTTGCCGTTGTCGACGATCCGGATCATGCCGCGCGCTGGATCGTCCAGAGCCTCGCCGTACACGGTCACCTTCGTGGCATCGGCGTCGTACGTGTTCTTGACGAGCTCTGCGAGCGCGGTCGAATCGCGGCCGACCAGGTATTGGCCCAGCTCGCGAAAGATGTGGGTGTCGACCGTGAAACGCGGCTTCATACTCGCACCGCGGTTCGTGTCACCCTGGGCCCCCGATCGGGCACGCCTGCGAGCGCTCGTACCCATGTACCCAGTGACGCGCTGACGCTCGTACGGATGTCACCGCCGCAGTTTCGCACTCTCGCCCCATTCCGCATGCCCTTGCAGCCCGAAGGTAGCAGGCTCGCGTCCTACCTGATCCCGTCTTTGGCGAGAAGTTCGAGGATGTAGTCTCGCACGAGCACGCCGCGCTGAAGGCACTTCACCCGGACCTGCCGGTGAATGCGCTCAGGCACGTCCGCGACGATGCGCTTCTCGCCGTCGCCGAGCCTCTCCGCGGCCGCCTTCACCTGCTTCTCGCTTCGCTCTCGGCTTGGTTTCTTGAGGCTTAGACCCATGCTTCCCGCCTTTCACGTTGCTCCATAGCTGCCGGATGTCGTCGGCCGCGGCGGTCGACGACGAGGTGAGCACCGACTCGCCGCGCGAGGCGGCGTCGGGGAATGCGATCCGCTGGTGAACGATGCCGGCGAGCTCGCCGCCAGCCTTTCGGAGCTCGGCCTCGGCTTCGCGCGCGAGGAGCGTGTTCGTCCCCGCTCGGTTCAGAACGAAGACTCGCCGGATGGGGCCCCGTCCGAGCTGCGCACGGATCTGGTCGGCCTGGTCGAGAGACTCGAGCGTCTCGGCGACCGCCCAGAAATCGAACGGCCCCGGTTGGATCGGCAGCACGGCGACGTCGGCGGCGACGGCCGCGCTCTGCGTGACGTCGCCGAGGCGCGGAGGGCCGTCGAGGGCCAGTCGGGCCCCGGCTCTCCCCCTCCCGCCAGGCACCCCCCCACCTCCTCGAACCGGCTCCCCCAACCATGCATCCGTATGACCGTGCCATCCCGACGGATGGCCCCATCATTCGTCGCGCCAGCGCGACCTTGCACTTGCATCCCCGGGACATTTGGTCCCAATGGCCGCGTCGATCCGTCGTGCCGGCGCGACCATGCATCGAGATGGCGCGGTCCTTCGTCGCACCAGCGCGACTCTCCGCCGGATGGGGACCATCTTCCGTCCGGATAGCGCGACCTTTGCCTGCGTTGACCCCGACCTTTGGTCCGTTCCGTCGCGACCATGCGACGCATCCCCGCGATGGCGCGCTGGATGATCCCCATCGACCGTCCCGCCGACGCGACCATGCGCCTGCATAGTCCCGTTCCTCCGTCGCATGACCGCGTTCCTCGGCCGAAAGGTACCGGCCATGCGCTTCAAGGATGCCGCTGAAGCCGCCTTTCCCCGGGGCCCTCATGCGGTTTGACGTAGCGAGGCTCCGGATGGGAGCTGGCAATCGCCGCGCGCGCATCCTGGACCTCCGCATTGTTCTCCCCCTCCGGGTCAATCTTCTGCGCTTCGTCCAGAAGGTCCTGGCACTCGCTGTAATACCCCAGGGCACACGCCCGAAGGGCGCGCCGTCGCGACGGAGCAGCCAGCTCCCACGGCGAAGGAGGGCTCCCCACCGTCGCATAGGTCACGGTGGTCGGCGGCATCCGCGTCGCCGCGTACTGGGCTCCGCCCCCGCCGACGAGGAGGGCCACCGCGGCCGCGGCGGCGAAGAGGCCCCACCGCGTCGTGGCGGCGGCCTTCTTCGCGCGCGCCGAGGACAGGTCGACGACCTTCGCCACCGGCTTCGCCGCTTCCGCCGGCTTCGCGTATGCCGCCGCGCGCGCCGCGTCGATGCGGGCCTTCAGCCGGGCCGGATCGTAGCCCTTGGCGACGAGGTCCTTCCGGCGCTCGGCCGGGTTCGCGGCCATGAGCTCTTCGATCTCCTCGTGGGCGAGCACCTCGTCGAGGACCTCGGCGAGCGGACGTCCGGGGGGCGGCGGCTTGTCGCTCATCGCGGGCCCCCCTTCTTCTCCCGGAGCGCCAGCAGCCGGCGCTTGATGCGCTTGTACGCCGAGCGGATGTCCGGAATGGGGCACCTGAGGTGCGCGGAGAGCGCGCTCTGTCCCTCGACCCCCGCCCGAAGCGCATCGAGGATGAGCAACGTGAGGCCCGCCTCGGTCTCGGCGATGAGCGCGCTCCGGACCTCCTGGGCGAGGATCGCGTGCTCCTCGTGCTCGATGAGCAGGACGTCGACGGCGGTGACGTCGCTCGCGACGCTCGCGCCCTCGTTCAGCTCCGCCGCGCGCCCCAGGCGGTCGCGCCGGACTTTGCGGAACTGGTTGAGCAGGATTCGCCCGAGGTACTGCTCCACGGGCTCCTTCGCCGGGTCCCAGTGCTGCCCTTTGCTCTCGTGCTCGAAGGCGACGGCGAACGTGTCGCCGACGGCTTGCTCGGCGCGCATGTCGCGGAGGCCGCGCTTCTCGCAAAAGTCCATGAGGACGTCCTGGATGGCGTCGTAGCGGGCGGCGATCTCGCGATCGAACGCCGTCTCTTCCCGGGGCGGGCTCACGGCGTCCCCTCGGCTTCGCGGCTCTGGATCCAGGCGAGCCAGTCCGCGGTGGCGGCGGCCGGCGACTTGCCGACGACCTTCGTGAAGGTGGCGACGCCGGTGGGGTCCTCGAGGGCTCCTTCGCGAAACGAGGACCACCAGACCCAGAGCTTGCCGCTGACGTCCAACCAGCGAACGGCTTCTCGAGCGAGCGCATAGTGCAGATACTCGCGAGGGCCGCGGAAGGTGGCATCCGTGGTCATCGCGAAGAGCGCGTCGAGGCTCACGCTGGCGACGACGGCGGGGTCCTTCGACGCGAGCGCGTCGCGCAGCGTCTGCAGGCGAAAGTGCGCCTTGCCGTGGATCTCGCCCGGCTTCGAGAAATCGACGACCTCGAACAAAGACGGCAGGCCCTCCATCGCCCACGCGGGAGCATGGGGAAAGTCGGCCAAGATCATCGGGTGCGCGATTTCGTGCCCGCTCATCTGACCCTTCGCGTCGGGACACGCGAGGATCGTGCGCTTCTCTGGATCGAAGAGGCCCAGACCGGGCGGCTCCTTCGTGTCGCTCTCCTGGTGGGAGATGCCGACGGCCAGCGCCGATGGCGACGGATAGAGAAAGACGAGCACGGCGCGGTCGGGCCGGTGCATGAGACGGCCGCCGGTGTAGAGCACGTCGACCATGCGCTGCGTGAGCGACACGGCGGCGTCGAAGGGAGCCTTCGGGTCGTCGGCGATGAGGATGAAGTAGTCGCCGACGACCTGGATGCGCCTCTGAGGGGGAGAGCCCTTGTAGAGGGCGACGAGGTCAGCGACGTCGTTCCCGAGGACCGCCGCGCGGCGAGGGGAAAGGGGTGGCGCGACCGAGGGGATAGCGGCCACGGCCGACGCGGAGGTGGGGCCTTGGGCAGAGGACGGGGGCGGAGTCGTGGAGGCCGCGAGGGCGGAAGGAGCGGCCGTCGTGCTCGGGCCGTCGTTGCAGGCGACGAGCATGAAGAGCAAGGCCAACGCCGTCCCCCAGCGGTGCATCGGGCCTTCGTACCACATGAGGTTGGTAGCGTCGGCGCCCCATGACATTCTTGTGCCTGCCTGAGCGCGCATCACGTCAATCCACCTCGATCTGCTCTTGCCCGGCGTCTTCCACCTGAATCTGCCCAGCCCACTGACACAGGCACTGGCAAGTGGCCGTGAGAGCCGGAGCGCTTGGCGCGTCACTCACCACCGGCTGGGTCGAACCGGGCGCCGAGGGAAGAGGCGGGGGAGCGGCACCAGCGATCGTCACGCTCGTCGAGCCAGGAGTCCACGGCGCGGAGGTGGCTGGCAGGCAGGGCTGCGGCGTCAGGACGCCAGCGGCCGCCGCGGTGGCCGCCGCCACCTGCGGGTTGAGCGGTGAGGAGCACATCCCGAAGGACGCGATGTTCACGTCCGGCAGCGTGTCCTGAATGGTGGCCGCCGGCACCGTGAGCCCGAACGAGGTTCCCCGTATGGGCAGAACCGCGAGGCTCGAAGGCGTGGTTCCCATCGAGCACATGATCGTTGCGCCGTGGACGACGAGCTTGGGCATGTCTTTCGTGAGCTTGCTGGTTAGTGTCCGGCGGACGTTGTCGGTACCAAGCGCCCGCTTCCCGTCGTGCCAGACGATGTGGCCGGCCCGGCCTCCTTCCAGAAGCCGATCTGTCGAAGGGGGCCGTCGCTGTCGCCGTAGACGTACGCGTGCACCGGCACACCCTCTTGAAACTGGTGGATGAAGAGCGTGGAGCTCTTGAAGGCCTTGTTCGTGGGGGCCCGTTCCAGGAATTGGCCCTGCCACGTCCCTGACTCGTCGAGCTGGGTGATGACGTAGTCTCCGGCGGCGCACTGCATGGGTGTGTCGATCTTCCAGTCGGGGAACGCTGCAAAGATGGCGCCCATGTTCGACTGGAGGCTCGCGTTGTCCATGGGACCCCCCGCCCGATAGTCGTCGTACACATGGTGCGGGGTCAGGAGACGGACGAAGCCCTCGGCATCGTGTTGCGTCGCCACGGCGAAGAGCGCCCTTTCGGCCGCGAGGTTCTTGCCCGCCTCGGCGGTTCCCCTGGACTCGCAAGAATCAGTACCGAACGGGGGAGCGATCACTGCGGGTCTCACTCTGGCCCATGCGGGGAGTAAGTTCGGCGCCATCTGGCCCCCGTACGTGGTTGTATCCAGGTACTGGCTCTCGGTGCGCACGATGCCTTGCCCATCGAATCGCAGGACAAAGGCCCCCATTACGCCGACGCGCGTGCCAGAGAAGTCCATCCCCGGCGCCCGTACCGGCTTGTCTCCGTTCACCTCCACCAAGCGCATGGCACCGGGGCCGGCGACGGCGCTGTAGGCGAACTCCACGATGGATGCATCGTCGCAGCGCCACACCCGGCCGATGGTGTACTGGACGTCCCTGTACTGCCCGAATATGTCCACGAACGACTTCTCGAGATCCTCCCGGTTCGCGGACCG
>Ga0182030_10022355_pt1 | contig 11774 bp, 6 predicted proteins | sample 812S3MmetaG_FD_121299 | JGI IMG/M metagenome (GOLD analysis project Ga0182030, IMG submission 121299) | Permafrost microbial communities from Stordalen Mire, Sweden - 812S3M metaG (Illumina Assembly) | ecosystem: Environmental > Terrestrial > Soil > Wetlands > Permafrost | place: Sweden... | reverse complement strand
TGTATGATTTCAGTTATTCAGTTTTCAAGGTTCTATGTTTGTTTTCTTTAATGTGTGACTTGGATTGTTTCTGTTTTTCTCTGGAATTTAATCTTATCACCATCATTTTTTGGAGTCAAGTTATAAAATTATATTTTTTCAACAAGCTTTAATTATTCTTGTCCAGGAACTAAATTTCAAAAAAACCTTTTTAAATATATAAATAAACCTCTGGCAACGAGTTATCTTCCCAGGAAGTTGCCCTCCAAGTATTTTCACCGCAAGCAGTCTTTACGGCCGTGTTCGGGATGGGAACGGGTGTTATCCTGCCACTTAGTCACCAGAGATTTAATAAATTCTAGTACTTTGAAAGCTGCATAAAACTAGATCAATAAACATTAATTGTAAAACCTGGTTAGGAGAAGCCCTCGTCTTATTAGTATCAGTCGGCTACACATGTTGCCATGCTTCAACCTCTGACCTATCAACCGGATGTTCTGTCCGGAGACTTACCTGGTTAACCCAGTGAGAGAACTAATCTTGTGGTGGGCTTCGTACTTATATGCTTTCAGCACTTATCCTCTCCAAACACAGCTACCCAGCGTTTGCCCTTGGCAGGACAACTGGTACACCGGAGGTTTGTTCGTCCCGGTCCTCTCGTACTAAGGACGACTCCACTCAATTCTCTTGCGCGCATACCGGATATGGACCGAACTGTCTCACGACGTTCTGAACCCAGCTCACGTACCGCTTTAATGGGCGAACAGCCCAACCCTTGGAACGTACTACCGCTCCAGGATGCGACGAGCCGACATCGAGGTGCCAAACCTCCCCGTCGATGTGGACTCTTGGGGGAGATAAGCCTGTTATCCCTATGGTAACTTTTATCCGTTGAGCGACGGCCATTCCATGCTGTACCGCCGGATCACTAAGCCCGACTTTCGTCCCTGCTCGGCTTGTAGGCCTTGCAGTCAAGCTCCCTTTTGCCTTTACACTCTGCGGTTGATTTCCGACCAACCTGAGGGAACCTTTGGGCGCCTCCGTTACTTTTTAGGAGGCGACCGCCCCAGTCAAACTGCCTACCAGAAACTGTTCCAAAACCAGATGTTTGTGGTGTTCGGTTAGAACCCGAACTACACCAGAGTGGTATCTCAACGACGACTCCACGATTCCTGACGAAACCGTTTCAAAGTCTCCCACCTATACTGCACAGATGTAGTCCAAGTTCAATTTCAAGCTACAGTAAAGCTCAATAGGGTCTTTCTGTACTGGTATGCGTAATCCGTATCTTCACGGATAATCCAATTTCGCCGAGCCCCTCGTCGAGACAGTATCCAGATCGTTACTCCATTCGTGCGGGTCAGAACTTACCTGACAAGGAATTTCGCTACCTTAGGACCGTTATAGTTACGGCCGCCGTTTACCGGGGCTTAGTTTCAAAGCTTCGCATTGCTGCTAACCTCTCCACGTAACCTTCCGGCACTGGGCAGGAGTCAGCCCCTATACATCGTCTTACGACTTAGCAGAGACCTGTGTTTTTGGTAAACAGTCGCCTGGATCTAATCACTGCGACCCTATCACGCTTCAGCCCGCAAGGAGCCTACACGCTAACAGGGTACCTTTTCTCCCGAAGTTACAAGGCTATTTTGCCGAGTTCCTTAACGAGGGTTATCTCGCGCACCTTGGCATTCTCTGCCAACCCACCTGTGGCGGTTTACGGTACGGATATCCTAATATCTCACTAGCGAAGCTTTTCTTGGCAGTGTGGCGTCTGTGCCTTCCCTCTCGTAAGAGGTGCTCATCACGCCTCAGGTCATAACGCCATAGCGGATTTACCTACTATGACTACCTACACGCTTGAACTGGCACAACCAATCGCCAGCGCACATAGCCTCCTGCGTCCCTCCGCAGTTGATAACGATATTAAGATAGTTCAGGAATATCAACCTGATGTCCATCGTCTACGCCGTTCGGCCTCGACTTAGGTTCCGACTAACCCCACGCGGACGAGCCTGCCGTGGGAAACCTTAGGTTTTCGGTGCATTGGATTCTCACCAATGTTTTCGCTACTCATGCCGACATTCTCACTTCTGCTTCGTCCACCAGTCCTTACGGTCTGACTTCAACCTACAACAGAACGCTCCCCTACCCAATGACATTTCTGTCATTGCCGCAGCTTCGGTAATATGCTTAGCCCCATTATATTTTCCGCGCAAAGTCGCTTGACCAGTGAGCTATTACGCACTCTTTCAAGGGTGGCTGCTTCTAAGCCAACCTCCTGGTTGTCAAGGCAACTTCACCTCGTTAATCACTTAGCATATATTTAGGGACCTTAACTGGCGGTCTGGGCTGTTTCCCTCTTGACCACGGAACTTATCTCTCGTAGTCTCACTCCCAGGCAGTAACTTTACGGGCATTCGGAGTTTAACTTGATTTGGTACCCAGTTTCTGGGCCCGCACCAAACTAGTGCTCTACCTCCCGTAAGATAAACCTGAGGCTGTGCCTAAACGCATTTCGGGGAGAACCAGCTAGCTCCTAGTTCGATTGGCATTTCACCCCTAACCACAACTCATCCCCGAATTTTTCAACATTCGTGGGTTCGAACCTCCACGTAGTTTTACCTACGCTTCATTCTGGCCATGGTTAGATCACCAGGGTTCGGGTCTACCGCATGTAATCAAAATTCGCCCTATTCAGACTCGGTTTCCCTATGGCTCCGGGTATTAACCCCTTAACCAAACTACATACGGTAACTCGCCGGCTCATTCTTCAACAGGCACGCAGTCACACTATTAATAGTGCTCCTGCTGATTGTAAGCTAATGGTTTCAGGTTCTATTTCACTCAGCTTTCCACTGTTCTTTTCGCCTTTCCATCACTGTACTTGTACACTATCGGTTGTTAGTCAGTATTTAGCCTTACCGGATGGTCCCGGCAGATTCAGACAGGGTTTCACGTGCCCCGCCCTACTTGGGATACTACTTAGAGATTGTCAATTTTAATTTACGGGACTATCACCCACTATGGTCCAGCTTTCCAGCTGTGTTCAACTAATTAACAATTTTATGACTCTATGTGTGAATTACAGCTCACACTAATAGTCCCACGACCCTCTCTACATAACGCCTGTAAGCTATCACATGTAGAAAGTTTAGGCTCTTTCCATTTCGCTCGCCGCTACTCTGGAAATCATTAGTTTATTTTCTTTTCGTCCAGTTACTAAGATGTTTCAGTTCACTGGCTTTCCCTCCTATACCCTATGTATTCAGGTATGGATCTTGAAGAATTACCTTCAAGGGGTTTCCCCATTCGGAGACCCACGGATCAAGGGTTCATAGCACCTCCCCGTGGAGTATCGTCGCTTTGCACGTCCTTCTTCGGCTGCTAACACCAAGGCATCCACCATTAGCTCTTTGTAGCTTCACCTAACATTGGTAATTACATATATTGTTTATTGAATTGTTTATCTAATTTTATGCAGTTGTCAAGGTACAATCAAGATTATATGAAGTCTGAGACTTAACTCAAACCTTCAAGATAAACCTTGAAAGCTGGATAACTGAAATCAAGAACTGTCAAAATATCTCCGCTATCAGGAAATTAGCTAGTAGTTTTAAAACCTGATAGTTTCATCGATATCGACCTAGGATAAGCAAATTAACTAAGAACTTGCATATCTCCCTAGAAAGGAGGTGATCCAGCCGCACCTTCCGGTACGGCTACCTTGTTACGACTTCACCCCAGTCACTAACCCTACCTTAGACAGCTGTCTCCCTTGCGGGTTAACCCACTGGCTTCGGGCGTGGTCAGCTCCCATGGTGTGACGGGCGGTGTGTACAAGACCCGGGAACGTATTCACCGCAGCGTGCTGATCTGCGGTTACTAGCGATTCCAGCTTCATGTAGTCGAGTTGCAGACTACAATCCGAACTGAGGATAGGTTTAAGAGATTCGCTCACTGTCGCCAGCTGGCTGCTCATTGTCCTACCCATTGTAACACGTGTGTAGCCCAGAACATAAGGGGCATGATGATTTGACGTCATCCCCACCTTCCTCCGGTTTATCACCGGCAGTCTCGCTAGAGAGCCAAATAAGAGCGTGCTCTTATCAGCAACTAACAACGGGGGTTGCGCTCGTTGCGGGACTTAACCCAACATCTCACGACACGAGCTGACGACAACCATGCACCACCTGTCTTGCAGCTCCCCGAAGGGCACTCCCGGCTTTCACCGAGATTCTGCAGATGTCAAGTCCTGGTAAGGTTCTTCGCGTTGCTTCGAATTAAACCACATGTTCCACCGCTTGTGCGGGTCCCCGTCAATTCCTTTGAGTTTCACACTTGCGTGCGTACTCCCCAGGCGGGATACTTAACGCGTTAGCTTCGGCACTGCAGGGGTCGATACCCGCAACACCTAGTATCCATCGTTTACAGCCAGGACTACTGGGGTATCTAATCCCATTTGCTCCCCTGGCTTTCGTTCCTCAGCGTCAGTAACAGCCCAGCAAGGCGCTTACGCCACTGGTGTTCCTCCTAATATCTACGCATTTCACCGCTACACTAGGAATTCCCCTTGCCTCTTCTGTACTCTAGCTTGTCAGTATCCAGTGCCTTTCTGGGGTTGAGCCCCAGTATTTAACACCAGACTTGACATGCCGCCTACGAACTCTTTACGCCCAATAATTCCGGACAACGCTTGCATCCTACGTCTTACCGCGGCTGCTGGCACGTAGTTAGCCGATGCTTCCTTTGTGGGTACAGTCATTTATTCTTCCCCACTGACAGAGCTTTACACCCCAAGGGGCTTCATCGCTCACGCGGTGTTGCTGCGTCAGGCTTTCGCCCATTGCGCAAAATTCCCTACTGCTGCCTCCCGTAGGAGTATGGGCCGTGTCTCAGTCCCATTGTGGCTGATCATCCTCTCAGACCAGCTACTGATCATCGCCTTGGTAGGCCTTTACCCCACCAACAAGCTAATCAGCCATAGGCTCATCAAAAGGCGCCGGAGCTTTCATGCAACATATTTCAACATTGCACATATGGGGTATTAGCGTCAGTTTCCCAACGTTGTCCCCCGCCTTAAGGCAGATTACCTATGTATTACTCACCCGTCCGCCACTTATGTACCCCGAAGGGCCTTATCGTTCGACTTGCATGTATTAAGCACACCGCCAGCGTTCGTCCTGAGCCAGGATCAAACTCTCCATTGTCAGAAAGTTTATATCTTAAAAGAGCTATGCTCTCGTAGATCACTTTATTGATCCTAGCTAATTATTTGAATTGACAGTTCTTGTATGATTTCAGTTATTCAGTTTTCAAGGTTCTATGTTTGTTTTCTTTAATGTGTGACTTGGATTGTTTCTGTTTTTCTCTGGAATTTAATCTTATCACCATCATTTTTTGGAAGCAAGTTTTATTTTAAAAACTTTTTTATTGTTTGTCTTTTGATCTTTTGTCGGTTCTTCGTTTTGTCTTCGTTTTGTTTTCCCAACAAATTAAATTTAGTTCAAAAGAAACTTTGATCCAACCCTCTATTTGATGTATTTAGAAACTTAATTTTAAAACCGTGATTATGATTGCTTATTAAGATGTTAATATTTCTTAATAGATTATTCATTAATACTTTTACTTATTTATTTCGCTTTTTTGTACGTGTAAATTCACTATTTAGATTTTTTGTGTTTCTTAGTTTATGTAATTCCTACTTTAAGGTATTTTATAAACAGTTTTACTTAATTATATTTTAACAGACGTGTTTTATTTTTACCTTTATAAATAGTAAATGACAAATGAAAAAATCATATAATAGTTAAAAGCGTAAAATCCTGATTGATCACCCAACCACCTTTATCCCCTTCCTGGGGGAAGGGTAATATTAGGTAAGTACGGTTACGCTACACCGAATCCATTTTTAGGTATTATTCATAGATTTAATAAAATTAGCCATTTAACGCTTACTTTTTTAATTCAGTATAATTATTTTTTAAAAAAAATACCGCTTTTGAAGCGGCAAAATTTAAAAACTTGGAGGAGGAGGTTATATTATATTTATGTTATCGGTTTTTTTTAAATAAAACTTTAACGAATTTCCTAATAAATTTATAAAACTTAATACTAAATTTTATTTTTCTCATAACAAAAAAGGAAACTCGTTTGAGTTTCCTTTTTTACATGTATTAAATCAAACTATTTAGTATGATTGTTGATTTGAATAACAACTTTTACATAATACAGGTCTGTCATTTGATGGTTGGAATGGAACTTGAGCGTCTGCTCCACAAGATGAACATACTACATCGTACATTCTTTTTTGTTGGAATCCGCCGCCTCTGCTACCATAGCCACCTTTTTTAGCGTTTCTGCAAGGTTTACATCTTTTAGGTTGATTTGCCAATCCTTTTGATGCATAAAATTCTTGCTCGCTTGCTGTGAAATCAAAATCACAACCACAGTCTGAACATTGTAAAGTGATGTTTTCGTACGCCATTATCTGGCCTCCTTTTGCTAATTGATACTTGTTTTGAATGAGACCGAATAATGGAAACTTATTTCAGCTTACTTCAAAAACTTAATGTACTTCTTCCCTTACGGGATATTATAAGCATCTTTAAAGTATACTACATGGAAAGATACTTATTATATGACATATTATAAATCCAAAAGTTCCATCTTGGCAAGAACTAAACTTATAAAAATAAAAAGAATTTTTTATTTTGCACTTATTAATTTTAAATTATCTAATAACTCTTCTATTTTATTTCTACTTATCCATATATCTACATAACTGGAATTTTTATAAAGCGGTCCTGTTCCAATTGCCGTCCCGCCTTGTTTTTTAACTTTTTCAAAAGCATAGTTATCTGTTAAATCATCACCAAAATATACTGGAAAATAGCCCGAATTTTCATTTAATAAATTTTCTATTGCTTTTCCTTTATTAAAATTTTGGGGTAAAACTTCTAAAACTTTTTTTCCTTTTTGTACATAAAACTTTTTATTTAGATTCATTTCTTCTATATAATGAATAAAAATTTTTTTAGCTGCTTCTGCGTTTATAATATTACTATTTCTATAATGTAGTGCGATAGAGTAAGTTTTATCTTCAATAATAATTCCCTGTATATTTAAAAGATTGTTTTTTATATTCTCTTTAAATTTTGCCAACAATTTTATATCATTATCTGAAATATGCACATGTGTTGTATTTTCTCTGTATATTTCACCTCCATGAACTCCATACATAATAATTTCAGGATTATTTATTCCTGATAATTCTTTTAAAGTCTTTATTTGTCGTCCGGAGATAATGGCGATTTTAATAAAATTACTCTTAACTATGCTTTCAAGATTGTTTTTTGTTTTATCATTTAACATAGCTAATTCTGGTTTAGCTACTATTGGTGTTAATGTTCCATCATAATCAAACATCAAAAGTATTTTTTCTTGTTTTTTAGCTTTTTGAAATATAAAATCAAATTTTTTCATAATATTTATACCCCATTTATTAATAAAATTCTTAGGAGTGTACTATTACAACTGTTAATTTAAATTTAGTCCAGTGTCTTCAAAGATTTTAGAGTTAGCTACTTATGATAACGAAGACGAATAATTAATGACCTTGAAAAAAGGTGGCAACTGACAACCTGAATTATTTGTAAAATGCTTCAGAAATCCCATCTATAAAAAATTGACAGGCAAGAGCTGTTAATAAAATGCCAAAAATTCTATTTAAAACATTAATACCTGTTTTACCCAGAAATTTGCTTATATTTACTGAAAAAGTTAAAATAACCCAGCATATAAGCATGTTAGCACTTAAGGCTGTAAGAATAAGTAATTGTTGTATTAAATTTCCTTCTGCCTGCTTCATAAAAAGAATAAGCATTGTAATTGTAGCAGGCCCTGATAGCAATGGAATGGCCAAAGGAAACACTGAAATATCATTCCTATGTAAGGCTTCTTCATGCTCCTCCTGTGTTTCAGTATGTATCGTAGATAAGGGTTTTGCTAAAACCATATCTATAGATAAAAGTAATAATAAAATTCCACCTGCAATACGAAATGCTGCTAATTTTATACTTAAAATGTTCAAAACAGTTGATCCTGACAGAGCAAAGAAAAATAATATTAAAGTGGCAGTTAGAATACCACGAATTATAATCTTTTTTTTATAGTTAATGCTGGCATTGCTGGTTAAAGATACAAATATTGGTGTGACGCCTATTATATCAATTGTAAAAAAAAGTGCTGGAAATGTTACCAATAGCGATTTAAAAGTGGCATACATTATAAATTTCCTTTAGAAGTCTAACAAGGGAATAATTATTGTAAAAAAACATATCAAACACAATAGCATATATTTGTATAATTAGTAATTAATAGCATTTAGAATTAAGTAAATAAAATTTAAAATATACTTAACAAAATTGATAAACATAGGAATGTAATATACAATTGTTTATGAATTTTATTAATGATTTATAAAGAGAGAGTGATTATAACTATGGCTAAAAAATGGACTATGTGTACTCATTGCAGATATATTTCAGAGTGTGAAATAGGGCAGGTAAGAGCACATAATATTAAAGTAGAACCTTTAATCAGCTCAGATATAGGTTGTTCTAATTATGATCATTACTATACTTTTTTTAATAGCAGACAATTAAAACTATTTAAAAAAGTGGGTTAGGTTTTTTTATTTTCTAAAAATATTCAATAATACTGATCTTTAAGATAAATTATGAAGGATAAGGGCTTAGCTCTTATCCTTCATAATAAATAAGAAGAGAAAACTTTTTATCACTTATTTAATAGTTTTGTGGCAGTCGCCACTTTTATAAGGTCACTAATTTTTTAATAAGTAAAGTAATGTAAAAAAAAACAAATTTATTGAAATCTCTTAATAATTATATACTTTATATATATAGGCTGGTGTATTGCTTTAATAATGGAGAAAGATAAATGACAAATATACAATTACCAGATAATTTAAGTAGTTATCTTTTTCCTCAACCTAAACGTCATGAAGCTTCAACAAGCTCCAGCTCCAGTAAAAATTTATTTGCGGACTATTTTAAAAGCAGTACTTCTGATATAACCACCTCCAGTTCACCAAGTTCTAATGGTACAACCACCACAAGTTCACAGAGTTCTGAAAATCCTCTTCAAGATCTTATGACATTAATGCCTGAATTATTAACAGATATGATGAGTTTAATGAAGCTTTGTCTTGGTCAAACATCTAATCCGGCAAATCCTCCAACAGGTGCAGTTCCTTCAACCACAGGTACAGGTTCAACTAATGGAGCAAATTCAACCGCAGGTGCAGGTTCAACTGATGGAGCAAGTACAACCACAGGTACAGGCTCAACTAATTCAGCAATTTCATCCAGTGCCACAGGATCAACAAACTCTGGTAATGCTAAAACAGATGCTATAGATGGCGGTGGCCCTAACCAGGTAGTGCTTGATGACAAGAGCGGTAAAAATATGGCTATTTCAGTTTTGACAAGTGGTACCCCGGCAAATCCTGTTTCAAAGCCTGAAATAATTGATCTTACTCCTGGTGAAACAGTTGATTTATCTTTACCTGAAAATTGGTCCGGTAATATTACTAAGTCAAATAATGATCCCGGCATTGCAGCAGATGCAACTCAGGGTGAATTTACCTTTAATGGATCAGGCAATCAGTCATATTATGATGTAAGTGACATTAATGGTTATAATGGGCCTATGACAATAGCTCCTACTAGTGGCTCATCCAGCTCACTTGTTGCAGGCGGTACTGAAGATATTACAGATGGTGCACCTTCAAGCATGAAGCAAACTACTTCTTCTGGTGAAACCGTATTAGGTGGAGTAGATCCTGGTGGAGATGCAGCTGGTGACGATCCAACTAACATGGTTAACTATGACTATTATAAACAAACACAAGAAGGTCAGGCCTATACATATCCATTGGATAACACCGCGGCATCACGTCAGGCAGCTACTAACAATCTAACAATGGATTTCTATGATTAAGCACAGGTTTATATACCCAATGTTTATATATTTATGAACGGAATCATAATTTAAATGAAATAGGGTAAATCTTTAGTCTTGTTTTGCATAATGTTTTATATAGTGTTTTATATAACGTTTGGCATACCTAAATGGTAAATTTATTACAACCTTCTTGCAAACTTTTTGAGGTATATTTAGATCTTTCTTACCCCAGTATAGAGCTTTATCAGTGACACCTGCTGCCATCGAACTAACAACAGGTGAATAAATAAAACCGTAAGGCAGTTTCTTACATCCGGAGTTGACTATTTTACTTATTAATGAACGAATCCCACAAAACACATGCTCTTTTAAAGATTTTTGTTTTGAATGCATGAAATGACTTAAAAAGCTTGAAAATCCCTGTTTTGTTGCATTATCGACAGCAAATCCAAATACAAAATTTGCTGGTGGTGGAAGTGGAATTGAAATAAATGACGCTCCTGTCCCAGCAACCTTTCCTGCAATGAATGACATTATACTTATTTGCTCTTCTTTCCATTTTTGCCTTAATGTGTCATGACCTTTTACTAACTTACTAAAATCATCACAATATTTTTTTATTTTTCCCTTTAGGGTTTTATCCATCTTGAAATTGCTATTATTGGAATTTTCAAGAGATTCCCTGAGTTCTTTAAAGCTTTTTTCATAGCTTGCCCAGTCTTCGCAATAATTTTTGCCTGATTTCATATGTTTCTTACAAAATCCGGTTGCACCGCTACTTTCTCTGACAAAAGAATCCAGTTGAAAACAATGATTTAAAAGTAAAGTAGATTGAGTTAAATTGGCAGTCTTTGAAAGCTTTAATTGAGGGACTGCTTTTTCCGCAACAGCAGTAATTTTGCTTACTGCAACTGTTGTTGAAGGTTTTAAGATTTCTATAGTTTTACTTATTTTATTTGCATTTAAAGTAGGCATAAGATTTTTCCTATTATAGTTAAGATAAGCAATAAAAATTTTTGCTCCACTATATAAAAAACTAATAAAAATTAAAATTTACAAAAAAAAGTAAAATTAATGATAAAAAAATTAATAAATTATTTTTTTATCTAATTAAGATATATATTTATATTTAACAATCCATTATCATAGTAGATAATGTAAACTTTTAATTTTGCTTTACATAATATTTAATAACTTTAAATGGGTAAGTTAATATAACCTTCTTGAAAACTTTTTGAGGAATATTTAGTTCACTCTTGCCTTTTGACATAATTTTGCCGGTAATACTTGTTGCTGTTGAACTGACAATAGGTGAATAAAGAAAACCATAAGGTAGCTTACCGCATAAGGTGGAAGTTGTATATCCTAAGAACGCATAGCAGCTATTAGTTATATGTTTTGCTAAAGGTTCCTGTTTTAAATTTTTCCAATACCTTAAAGCGCTTTCAGATCCTTGTTTTACTGAATTATTAACAATGAATCCAACTACTAAATTTGCCGGTACTAGAATTGGAATTGGAGCAAGTGCTACCCCTGTTCCGGCAATCTGTCCCAGAATAGTTGATATTGTGTTTATTTGCATTTCAATCCATTTTTGCCCTGATACGTCAAGACTTTCTTTTAATTTTTTTAAATTATCACAATTTTCTTTTATTTTTCCCTTTAGGGTTTCATCAATCTTGAAATTGCTATTATTGGAATTTTTAAGAGCTTCCCTGATTTCATTAAAGCTTTTATCATAGTTTTTCCAGTCTTCGCAATAATTTTTACCTGCTTTCATATGTTTCTTACAAAACCCTGATATCCCCCTA
>Ga0182030_10022353_pt1 | contig 11775 bp, 9 predicted proteins | sample 812S3MmetaG_FD_121299 | JGI IMG/M metagenome (GOLD analysis project Ga0182030, IMG submission 121299) | Permafrost microbial communities from Stordalen Mire, Sweden - 812S3M metaG (Illumina Assembly) | ecosystem: Environmental > Terrestrial > Soil > Wetlands > Permafrost | place: Sweden... | reverse complement strand
TGCGCGACATGAAGCTGGTCAACAGCCACATCGTCGCCGCGGCGGCCTATCCGGTGCTGGAGCGCGCCGGCAAGCTGTTGCCGAGCCGGATCGCCGAGAACGAGACGGCGGAGTAGGGGGCCCCTCGCCGGAGGAAAGCGAGGGGCCGCGCGTCCTGGAGGCCCCCGTTGGGAGCTTCCGCGCCGCCACGACAGATTGCCCGACTCAGAGGGGGCGCCGCAAGCGGCGGGCGGTTCAAAAGGCTGTGCGTCGCGTCAACCCGGGCAGTCCTTGAGCGCCTTATCCACCGCCTGACTGAAACCGGTCAGCGAATAGGTGTCGGTCGTGGCGCGGCCCCGCTTCGTCGCGGCCTTGATAATCAAGGACGAGCCCTTGCGCATCTCGTCGATCACCTTGGCCTCCTCCGCCGCGTTCTTGACCCAGAGATCGTTGCCTTTCGGCGCCAGGTCGAACTCTGCGTCGCCGATGGCGACCGTCGGCGCGGCGGTGGTCTCGACCTTGGCCTTCTTGTCCTTCTTATGCTCCTTGAGATCGGCGGCGGTCGCGACCTCGAAGCCCATCACGAACGAGACCTCGTTGCGCACGCGCTCGGCCGGGCGCTCGGAGATGAAGGCGTAGGCCTTGTCGGTTTTCTCGTCGCCGGGTTCGCGTGTCTTCGGCTCGGCGAGCAGGTAGCAGATTTTCGCCTTGCCCGACGCGCTATGATAGACCTTCCAGTCGCCATAGGAGCCGATAAGCGCGGGCTTCGAGGAATCGACCTTCTCGGTCTTTTCCTTTTCCTTCTCCTTTTTCGCCGCCGACGCATCGGCTGCGCCTATCAGCAGAGCGGCGCAAGCGAGCAACGACGCAGCCAACTTCATTGGCGAGCTCCCCATGATATCCATCGCGCCGACAGATGCGCCGGGAAACGGGCGAAAATCGGATCGCTCCGGTTTCGCCGCTTGCGCAGCGGCGTTAACCTGGGCAAGGTTAATGAACAATGAGTAAACCCGGTGGACGCCTGCAAAGCCCTTATCTGCGAAACGCTTGGCCCGGCCTCGGGATTGCGGATCGCCGAAGTCGCCGAACCCGTCGCCGGCTCCGGCGAGGCGATCGTCGAGGTCGCTTTTGTCGCACTTAATTTTTTCGACACGCTGATCATCCAGGGCAAGTACCAGACGAAACCGGATCTTCCGTTCTCGCCCGGCGGCGAATTTTCCGGTCGAATCGTCGCGCTGGGTCCCGACGTCGAAGGATTTTCGGTCGGCCAGCTTGTGTTCGGAAGTATGCGCTACGGCGCGGCGCGTTCGCGCATCGCCGCACCCGTTGCGCGACTGGCGCCCGTTCCCGAGGGGCTGTCGCTGGAGCGCGCGGCGGGGCTCTCCGTCGCTTACGGGACGACCATGCACGCTTTCGTGCAGCGCGCCCATCTGAAGGCCGGCGAGACCTTGGTCGTGCTCGGCGCCTCGGGCGGGGTGGGGCTGGCGGCGGTCGAGATCGGCGCGGCGATGGGCGCGCGGGTGATCGCCTGCGCCTCCTCGGCCGAAAAGGTCGCGTTCGCGCTAAAACACGGCGCGACCGAGGGGATCGACTATTCCGCCTCCGACTTGCGGGCGGAGCTGAAACGAATCGCGCCGGAGGGCGTCGATGTCGTTTATGACCCCGTCGGCGGCGCGCAAACGGAGATTGCCCTAAGGGCGCTCCGCTGGAAGGGGCGGTTGCTGATCGTCGGATTCGCCTCTGGCGAGATTCCGAGGCCGCCGCTCAACCTGGCGTTAGTCAAGGGTTGCGATATTTTGGGCGTAGAGTGGTCGAAGTTCGTGAATCTTGAGCCTGAGCACAATCGCGTCAACATGTCGCTGATATGCATGTGGGCAGGTCAGGACAAGGTTGCGGAGTATATTCACTCTGTGTACGATCTCGCTGATTTCCAAGCGGCTTTCGCCGAGATCGCGGAGCGCCGGGCGATGGGAAAAACGCTTCTGCGGATTTACTCATCGTTCATGCGTCAACAATAGTCTTGCCATTTATGTTGCGCTGCACAATATGGAGCGCAGGGAGGCGTCCTGGAGCGAAACTGGAAAAAGCGTCATGACCCCGACCACGAATTTATCCAAACTGCCCGCGGCCGAAATCAGGCGCCTATGGCGTTCCGATCTGCCGATCTTTCGCGACCACATGTTGCGGCTAGACGAGAACTCGCGCCACCTGCGGTTTGGCGGCGGCGTGTCCGACGCCTTCATCAAGCAATACGCGGAGCACTGCTTCGGCAAGGGCGACCTCGTATTTGGAGCCTTTTTCGGCCATGTCCTGCACGGCGCGGCCGAATTGCGCTCGAACGAGGCGATCTGGAACGAGCAGGCGCCTACCGACCGCCACATCCACGCCGAAGCCGCGTTCAGCGTCGAGGGCGCCTTCCGCAAGCGGGGCCTCGGCGAGCAGTTGTTCCGTCGCGTTACTGAAGCCGCGCGCAATCACGGCGTCGAGGTGATCGAGATCGTCTGCCTACCCGAGAACGTCGCCATGCGGCGGCTCGCGGCGAAGTTCAAGGCGGAATTCGTGTTCGACCAAAACCAATTGCTGGGCAAGCTGTTGGCCCACCGGCCCACCCCGCTCTCGATGCTGGCCGAGGTCGCGCATGACTTCGCCGACTTCGGCGGCGCCTTGATCGACGCGCAGATGCGCGCCTTCAAGCTGGTCGACGCAGCTTAGGGACCGTAAGGCAGCGGTGGGGCGCGCTTCAGGTTGCGCCCCAGCTCCACAGCGAGCACCCACTCCGCGACGCCGCGGCGACCCAAGGTTAGGTCGCCCAGAGGCTCGACACCATCGAAAAACTGCCGTTCGTCAACGCTCTGGCCCCTGGCCTTGGCGCGGATGACGAGCGCATTCTCGCCGATCCTTCTGGACGCCTCGCAGGCGAAGGCGAAGCCGCGCGGGTCGCCGCCCATAGCGCAGATCGGAACGTCCGGCCCTAAGGCGACGCCGATTCGGCCGCCAAGCCGCCAACTCTCGATCAGCACGAAGCTCGCGCCCGAGCGCGCATACGCCTCGCGCAGCGGCGCCGCCGGGAAATCGAACATGCTGCGCGTGGGATCGCGTACCCCTTTGACCGCGATCGGGCCGGACAGCACGGCGGCGAGGTAGAGGGCGAAGATCGCGGCCCCGAGGCCGACAGAGAGGCCGTAGAAGCGGCTCAAGAATCGCGGCGTGCGCTCGGCAAGCCAGCGCCCGGCGAGCGGAAAGGCGAACAGCCAGCCGGAATTGAACCAATGCGAGATAGGCGGCTCGCCGAGCAAGGGCATCAGCGCGAACAGGACGAGCGGCGGCAGAGCAAGCCACAACAGGAAGCGCTCCGGCGAATCGGCGCCCTTACGGAAGCCTCGAACCAGCCCCGCCGCCAGCGGAAGCAGCATCCACGGCGTCATCGAAGCGAGCTGCGCCCCGACCGCGGCGAGAATTTCTCCTAGCGCCTTCATGTTGAACGCAAAACTGCGGGCGGCGCGGCCGGACTGGAAGGCGAACGAGATCCAATGGCGCTCGGCGTTCCAGATCAGCGCCGGAGCGAGGCAAAGGACGCCGAGCGCGGCGCCGGCGTAGGGGCCGGGCCGGCCGAGCCAGCGCCGCCCGCGCGCCGTCGTCAAGAAGAAGCCGGCCAGCCCCAGAGGTACGAAGATCGCCGAATATTTGGCGAGGCCGGCCAAGCCGAGAGCGAGGCCGGCGGCGAGCCAGAGCGCCGTCTCGCGCCCCGGAGGCCCGTACAGGATTTCCGCTGCGGCCCAGGCGCCGAGCGCGCAGAAGGCGAGAAGCGGCGGGTCGGGCATGATGTAGCCGTCGGGAAAGACCAGGAAATACGCGTTCGCGTTGAACGCGAAAACCGTCCACCAACCCGCTGTAGAATCGAACAGTCTGCGCGTCAGTCCGAATAGCGCCAGGCTCGTCGTCAGGTTGAAGGCGAGGAACGGCAGCCGCGCCGCACGGCCTTCTCCGAACGCCGCCGTCCAGGCGGTCAGAACCCACTGGTGCAGCGGCGGATGGTCGAAATAGGACAAAGCCGGCGCGCGCGAGATGGCGACGACATAGGCCTCGTCGTCGCAGAAGCCGGTCGCGAAGATCGCGACGAGCCGCAGCGCCAGCGCGGCGGCGAGGAAGGCGAGGACGAGGCGGGCGGCGGGAAACGACAAGGGTTGCGACGCCGACAACGGGTAGTGACGCATCGGCGGCGACTATAGCCTCGGGCCTGACGAAGCAACCGCGGCCTCAATCCGGACGACGTCGTGCTGGAGATCGGAGCGGGCGTCGGTCGCGCGGGCGCGGCCGTGGCGCCGGCCTGCAGCGGCCATCGATCTCGTCTACTGCACCGTCGCTTTTTATGCATCTCGACGAATGGGAACGGGACGAGCGCGGAGCGCGAATCAGCAAGACGTCGACCCCGGACGAACTGAGGACGTACCTCGTTTGCGCGGGATTCGCACAGGTGGAGCTGCGGCGCTGGGGGCTCTGGGTCGTCGCCTGGGGCGCCAAACCGCTGGGATAACTTGTCGATGGCGACTTTGAGGCGCTCAGGCGCATCGCGTCGTCGTGGCGCTTTGCGGGGGCGTCCTGTATAGCGAACGCTCTGGCGGGGAGCGCGAGCCCCCGAATCTGCGCCAAGCGTGGAAAGCTATTCAAGGGGTTCTCGTGGCCGGTCAGCAATTTACCCGAAACCAGTACAAGGCCGTCTGGAACAGCGTCTCCGCCTCGGAGGACGACGCCAAGATGGCCGTCAGCGGCTATGTCGACGAGGGTCTCTATAAGAGCACCGGCGAAGGCACGCGCGACATGCTACTCAACAACGTCGGGCTCAACGCGAACGACGTCGTGCTCGAGATCGGTTGCGGCGTCGGCCGTTCCGGAGCCCTCGTGGCGCCGGTTTGCAAAGAATGGATCGGCTCCGACGTATCCGAGAACATGCTCGCGCACACGCGCAAACGTCTGGCGAACGTGAAGAACTTCCGCACCGTGGCGCTCAACGGCTACGATCTCAGCGGAATTGAGAGCGCCTCGATCGATCTCGTCTACTGCACTGTCGTGTTCATGCATCTCGACGAGTGGGAGCGTTACAACTACATCAAGGAAGGCTTTCGCGTCCTGCGGCCCGGCGGGCGCATGATCGTTGACAACGTCAACCTGACGAGCGACCTGGGCTGGAAGTTCTTCGAGGACCATTGCAAGATTCCGCCCGCCGAACGGCCGGCGCAAATCAGCAAGACCTCGACGCCCGACGAATTGCGCACTTATTTCACCCGCGCCGGGTATCAGAACATCGAGCAGCGGTTCTGGGATCTTTGGGTGGTCACCTGGGGCGTCAAACCCGCCTGACGCCTACTTCTCGTCCAACGCCAGCATCGCCTCCCAGCCCTCCGGCGGGGCCTTCGCCGCCAGCGCGGCGAAGCGACGGGCGTTGAAGCCGTAGAGGCCGCGCACCGGCTCCGGCGCGCGCGTCTCCAGCTCCCGCGCCATTTCGCGCGCGGCGGCGAAGTCCTGGGCGCGGTAGTGCGCCATCATGCGCTCGTGCCGCCGCGCGAGGTCGGCGAACTCCGCGCTCGCCGCGACCGCTTCGCCGCCGACCAGCGCATAGACGGCGACCGGCCGGGTCTTGTTCTTGAACACGACCGCGTCGATTTCGAGCCAGGCGCAAGCAGCCGCCTCGGCGCGCGTCGCCTCGCTGGCGACGATGTCGACGCAGAACTGCTTGCTCGCGCTTTCGAGCCGCGAGGCGACGTTGACCTCGTCGCCGATCACCGAATAGTCGAAACGGCGTAGCGAGCCGAGATTGCCGACGCAGGCCAGTCCCGTGTTGAGCCCGACGCCGAAGCGCACCGGCGCGAACCGGAGCCCCGCCGCCTCCGCCTCGCGCCTCCAGACCAGATTGAGCGCGACGAGCGCCTCGCGCATGGCGAGCGCGGCCTCGACCGCGTGGGCGGCGTGCCTGACGTCGTCGAGCGGCGCGTTCCAGAACGCCATGATCGCATCGCCGATATATTTGTCGACGGTGCCGCGCTGCTGCAGCACGATGTCGGTCATCGGCGTCAGGTAGTCGTTGAGGAAGCGGGTCAGCTCGGTGGCGGACTTGCCCTCCGAGAGCGTGGTGAAACCTCTGAGGTCGCAGAACATCAGCGTGACCCGGCGCTCCTCGCCGCCGAGCCGCAGCACCGTCGGGTCGGCGGCGAGCTTGGCGACTATGGTCGGCGACACGTAGCGGCCGAAGGCGGCGCGGATCTCGCGCGCCTCGCTCTGCCTGCGCGCGAACAGCGCCAGCACGCCGAAGACATAGACGGCGGCGGTCAACAGCGACGGCAGAATCGGGTCGAGAAGCAGGCCGTGTCGGCTGAACGCCAGCCAGCTTCCCGCGATCGAACCCGCCGTCGTGACGGCAAAAACCGCGGCGCCGCCGATGAGCGACAGGAAGGGCAGGGCGACGGCGAGCAGGAGCGAAAGCGCGACAGTATAGAGGAACTCCGCGCCGGGCGCCCAGTCCGGCCGCGCCAGCGCGTCGTTGGAGAGCATCTGACCGACGATTTCGGCATGTTGCAGCACGCCGGGCGCGTTCGGCGACAGCGGCGTCGCGACGATGTCGAACCAGAGCTGCGCGCTGACGCCGATGAACACGATGTCGCCCGCGAAAACGGCGGCGTCGAAGCCCGGCTCGAAAAGCTTCCAGGCCGGAATGCGGATGCGCGGATCGTCGCCGGCGAAATGGACGCGGAAATCGCCGCGCGGGCCGGTCGCGGCGACAAGGCCGCCGTCCTGAATGGCGACCATGCCGGTATGGGCGCCGAAGCCGGTCTCGCCGCTCGCGTTGGAGGACTTGATCGTATAGCTCGACGCGCCCTGCGCGACCCGCAACGTCTCCATCGCGAAGCTCGGCGAAAGCCGGCCGTTGTGGCGCACCACCAGCGGCACGCGACGCACGACGCGGTCGTTGTCGGGCAGCCAGTTGAGGAAGCCGACGCCCGCGGCGGCCTCAGCGAACGCCGGCAGCGGCGTCAACGCGCCGCGGAAGGCGTAGGCGAAGCCGGTGGGATCGTCGCCGGCGAAGGCGAAGCCGGCCTTGTCGGCGAGCCGCGACGCATTGCCCTCGTTGGTGAAATACTGGCCGAGCACGACCGGGCGGCCGGCGATGGACTTGGCGAGCTTGGCGTCGTCGTCGGGGTCGCCGGGGTCGTAGAGCAGAATATCGAGCGCCACGACCGCCGCGCCGCCGCCGGCGATCTTCTCGATCATCTCGCCGAGACGCGCGCGCGGCCACGGCCAGCGGCCCATGCGGGCGATGGAGTCGTCGTCGATTTCGACGACGCGAATCGGCGGCGGCTCGGCGGCGGCGCGCGGCCGCCAGCGCTGGAACTCGTCGAACAGCAGGTTCTGCACGGCGAGCCGCTCGGTCGAATTGACCAGCGTCCAGGGGGCGGCGACGACGATGGCGGCAGACACCACGATCCAATAGGACAGCCGCGCGCCGAGCCGCCTGATCCGCTGGCCGCGGGCAAGACGATCCATTTGCGCAGTGGTCCCCGCCGTGTCGAGCATTTCGCCTCGCGAGATCACAATAACGCACAGTCTCCCAAGGCGGAAATCGAGCAGCGTTAAGCGGGGCGAGGATATTTCGGCGCCCGTCGCACGACTGTCACGAATTCTGTGTGAAAGGCCGAGGTTCAGTCGGCGCGCGGCTTCAAAAAAGCTCGGCGACTGCGTCATTTTTTCGTTGCCAAAGCAAAGGGCGTGTGGTTCCCGATGGCTTCATCGTTCTGGTCTCCGGCTCCCCGCGCTGCTGTCCGGAATGTAGGGGCCGGGGGAGTGCCGATGTCGCGTTTGCTTGCGGTCGCCGCCTTCGGCCGGCGCGCGCTGCCCAACCATTGGGATATCGTCGCCCTGGCCGCCGTTCTTGCGGTGCTCGCGGCGATTGCGCGCGCCTATCACGGCATCGCGGCGCCGCTGCCGCCGCCCGATCAGGCCGCGGTGACGCTCGATTATTCGCTGCTGCCCTACTACGCGGTGCGAACGACGCTGCGCATGTTTGCGGCGCTGTTCTTCAGCCTCATCTTCACCTTCACCTACGCGACGCTCGCCGCCAAGAGCCGGCGTTGGGAGATGGTGCTGATACCGTTGCTCGACGTTCTGCAATCTGTTCCGATTCTGGGTTTCCTGTCGTTCACGGTGACGTTCTTCCTCGGCCTGTTTCCCGGTCATGTGCTGGGCGCGGAATGCGCCGCGGTGTTCGCGATCTTCACCAGCCAAGCCTGGAACATGGCTTTCTCGTTCTATCAATCGCTGCGCACCGTGCCGAAGGACCTCGACGAGGTCGCGCGCGGCTATCGCTTGACCGGCTGGCAGAAGTTCTGGCAGCTCGAAGCGCCTTACGCGGTGCCGGGGCTGATCTGGAATACGATGATGTCGATGTCCGGCGGCTGGTTCTTCGTCGTCGCGTCGGAAGCGATCACGGTCGGCGATACGACGATCACCTTGCCGGGCGTCGGCTCGTTCATCGCCAAGGCCAACGACGCCGGCGACTGGAACGCCATCGGCATGGCGGTGTTGACGATGGGCGTCGTCATCCTGCTCTACGATCAGCTGCTGTTCCGGCCCGTGATCGCCTGGGCCAACAAGTTCAAGGTCGAGCTGTCGGCGAGCCAGGATGTGGAGCGGTCTTGGGTTCTCAATCTGTTGGCGCGCACGCACTGGGTGCGCGGGGCCATGCAGCCGCTCTCGGCGTCGTTTCGGCGGTTGTCGATGCTTCGCTTAGGCCTGCCGCCGGCGCCCAAGGTCAAGACCTTCAACTCCAGGGGCGCCTCGCTCGCGCTGGACGTTGTCTGGTACGCGCTGATTGCCGTGTTGTCGGTCTATGCGCTCTATAGCGTCGTCGCCTATGTCGCGACCGAACTCGGCTGGGCCGACGTTGGCGAGGTTTCGTTGCTGACGCTCTACACGCTGCTGCGCGTCGTCGTGCTGATGGCGCTGGCGAGCGTGATCTGGGTGCCGATCAGCGTATGGGTCGGCCTCAGGCCGCGCTGGGCCGAGGCGGTGCAGCCGTTCGCGCAGTTCCTTGCCGCTTTCCCGGTCAATCTCCTGTTCGGCGCCGCGGTGGCGCTGGTGCTGACCTACCATCTCAACCCCGACATCTGGCTGAGCTTTCTCATCGTGTTCGGGACGCAATGGTACATCGTGTTCAACACGATCGGCGGCGCGGCGGCCTTCCCGAACGACCTGCGCGAAGCCAGCGCCAATTTTCGCGTCAAAGGCTGGGCCTGGTGGCGCGACGTGATCCTGCCGGGCGTCGCGCCCTATTATCTGACCGGCGCCATCACCGCTTCGGGCGGATCGTGGAACGCCTCCATCGTCGCCGAATGGGTGAAATGGAAGGATCAGACCGTGGTCGCGCACGGGGTCGGCGCCTATATTGCACAGGCGACCGACAAGGGGGATTTCCCGCGCATCGTGCTCGGCGTGGCGATCATGTCGATTGTCGTCACCTTGTTCAATCGTCTGTTCTGGCGCCGGCTCTACGCCTACGCCGAACGCCGCTTCACGCTCTGAGATAGCCCCATGCTCGATGTCACTGCGCCGCCGCTGCTCGAAGTCAGCCAGGTCAGCCAGATTTTCGCCAAAGGCTCGGGCGAGAAGGGCGAGCCCGTGCTGCAGGACGTTTCGCTGTCGTTGCGCTCGGGCGAGATCGTCGGGCTGCTCGGCCGGTCCGGCTGCGGCAAGTCGACGCTTCTGCGGGTCATCTCGGGCCTGGCGCGCCCGACCGGCGGCAAGGTCACGCTCGACGGCAAGCCGATTGACGGCCCGGCCGAAGGCGTGGCGATGGTGTTCCAGAGCTTTGCGCTGTTTCCCTGGCTGACGGTGCTGGAAAATGTCGAAATCGGCCCGCGCGCGATTGGCGTCAGCGAGATCGAGACGAGGAAGCGCGCGCTCAAGGCCATCGACACCATCGGTCTCGACGGGTTCGAGAGCGCTTACCCCAAGGAATTGTCCGGCGGCATGCGTCAGCGCGTCGGCTTCGCCCGCGCTCTCGTCGTGCAGCCGAAGCTCCTGCTGATGGACGAGCCGTTTTCCGCGCTCGACGTTTTGACGGCGGAGACGCTGCGCACCGACCTGCTCGACCTCTGGCACGAGAAGAGGCTCGCGATTCAGTCGATCCTGATGGTCACGCACAACATCGAGGAGGCGGTGCTGATGTGCGACCGCATTCTCGTGCTCGCCTCCCACCCGGGACGCATCGCCGCCGAGATCGCCAATCCGCTGCCGCATCCGCGTGATCGGCTCGATCCGGATTTCCGTAACCTCGTCGAGAAAGTCTACGCGCTGATGACGCAGCGCCCGGAGCCGAAGCCGCTGCAAATCGGCGCCGCCGCCGGGCCAAACCTCGGCATCGCGCTGCCGCGCGTCAGCACCAACTCCATCGCCGGCATGATCGAAGAGATCGCCGCGCCGCCTTACCACGGCGCCGCGGACCTGCCACATCTCGCCGATTCCCTGCAAATGGAGATCGACGACCTCTTCCCCCTCGGCGAAACGCTGCAACTGCTCAAATTCGCCGAATTCGCCGACGCCGACATCAAGCTGACGCCGCTCGGCCGCCGCTTCGCCGACATGGACGTCGACCAGCGCAAAAAAGTGATGGGCGACCAACTGCTCGCCAATCTGCCGCTCGCCGCCCATATCAAGCGGGTGCTCGACGAACGCCCGAGCCACCGCGCGTCGGCGACCCGTTTCCGTGAGGAACTGGAGGATTTCATGTCCGAGGACTATGCGGAACGAACTCTGCGGGCGATCATTACGCTAGGGCGCTATGGCGAGCTGTTCGCCTACGACGAGGACGCGCAGACCTTCTCCTACGAGGACCCGACCTGAAGAGACCGTCAGCACAGTTCGCGCAAGGCGGCGCATTTAAGCGGATACGCCTTTAAGCGGCTTGTTTCAAAGGCGGCGATCCGCTACCTTTGTTGCGGCGCACAATTTTTGGGCTTTTCCGAGGCAGGCCTCAAGGAGCAACTGATGGCCATATCCCCCGCAACCCTGATAGTCGATAACCGCACCGTCGAACTGCCTGTCAAGACCGGATCGATAGGTCCATCCGTGGTCGATATCGGCAAGCTCTACGCTCAGACCGGTATGTTCACCTACGATCCCGGCTTCACCTCGACGGCGGCGACGGAATCGAAGATCACCTACATCGACGGCGACGCGGGCGTGCTGCTCTATCGCGGCTACCCGATAGAGGACCTCGCCGAGCACGGCGACTTCCTCGAGACCTGTCATCTCCTGCTCTACGGGGAATTGCCGAACACCTCGCAGAGGGCGGAGTTCGACCGCCGGGTGACCCGCCACACCATGGTGCACGAGCAGATGGCGCGGTTCTATCAGGGCTTCCGCCGCGACGCGCATCCCATGTCGGTCATGGTCGCCTGCGTCGGCGCGCTGGCGGCGTTCTATCACGACTCCATCGACATCAACGATCCCTGGCAGCGCGAGGTCGCGGCGGTCCGCATGGTCGCCAAGATGCCGACGCTGGCGGCGATGGCCTACAAATATTCGATCGGTCAGCCGTTCATCTATCCGAAGAACTCGCTCGACTACACGAGCAACTTCCTGCGCATGTGTTTCAGCGTGCCTTGTGAGGACTACGAGGTCAATCCCGTGCTGTCGCGCGCGCTCGACCGCATCTTCATCCTGCACGCCGATCACGAGCAGAACGCCTCGACCTCGACGGTGCGCCTCGCCGGCTCCTCTGGGGCTAACCCGTTCGCCTGCATCGCG
>Ga0182030_10022352_pt1 | contig 11775 bp, 10 predicted proteins | sample 812S3MmetaG_FD_121299 | JGI IMG/M metagenome (GOLD analysis project Ga0182030, IMG submission 121299) | Permafrost microbial communities from Stordalen Mire, Sweden - 812S3M metaG (Illumina Assembly) | ecosystem: Environmental > Terrestrial > Soil > Wetlands > Permafrost | place: Sweden... | reverse complement strand
ATTTTAAGCTTATAAATGTATAATTATTATATAGTATATTATTTTATTAATATATAAACAGCTCCAGACTTATAACTATTATATATTATAGTATTCTTGCAAATAAAGTAAAGTATATAATAATATTTTATAGAACTAAGTAGTGCTTAAGTAAAATAAGAGTATTTATAGAGAGCTTTGCTAAGCGCGTTACGTGCTCGTAGCACGTGATTTACCTGCTCCGTGACGGCTTTCTTTCCTCAAATACAGAAATGGAGACCTTGAAGGAGGAAATGGGTAAGAGCAGTAGTATCAGCCACAGGTAGTTTATTCATGCTAGTAGCAATGAATCAGTATTTAGCTAAAGCTAGGCTACTTACTATACCGGGCTTTCTACTTCTTAGGGAAAGGGGAAGGTGCTGGCAGTGAAAATGCCAATGACAAAAATCAGCAGCGTGATAGTAGCTCTTACCATACCTGCAAACTAAAATGGCCATACTTTGAATCTGAATACAGCTTACTGCTCTATAAATAAATGCCGACAGGGCATGTCGGTGCTGTCCTGAAGATAAGCTATATAAGATTACAATATCTTATTGCACTAGAGACTATAATACAGTACTTGATTATGTTGTTATTGCAATAGTGTAACCTGGTATTTTTATATCTGAAAGGAATGGCAGCTCGGTATCAGACTCTCCTTTGGACTAAAGAAATAGATTCACCTTAGAATATCCCGAAGTATCGAGTTATGTAAGTCGCTTAGTCTCTCAACCCTGAAGAAGCACTAAAGATATCGCTTTTCCAGCGCACGCCACTCAAGACTGGTCGCGCAGCGCGCTGAAATATATAAGCACTCCCTAGCTTTTCTCCTTTCTGTTTCAACCAAAAATCTGTACGATTGTAACGACACCATGTGCCACGGGAGCGAAGAGACTTGCCCAATCCCCGCCCGTCTCCCCCTTTCCCATTTCTCGCCCGTGGGAACACAATCTCATCCATGGCTAAAAATTCACCTCTATTGCCCTTACTTCATCTTTGTATATTCGTATGTTACTCCGTATAGATAATAATAACATTGATTTTAATGACAGTCGCTGAAGGAGTGACAACAGCTCTCAAAATAGACTGACGAAAATGGAAACAATTCATCTATAGAATATGAATCATAAAAATATCGCCGAGAAACGTTGAGGTTGAAAGTAAACCTGTGGAGAGCATCGCATCGATGCATTTAAAGCCGTGCGCGTTCTCCCGCATTAAGTCACTCAACTTGAGTCAAACTTTAAAAGGGACAGGGCATATTTAGAGAAATAAGCAGATAAAGGAAAGCCCCTAATGTCAAAATATGGAAGACGAAATTAATCACTTGAAAATGAAAGACAGACTTTGCGAATGTGTTTTCATCATGGACGCAGTGAACTGAAATATGTCGGAATGCTGTCATCGAACCTGCGGCGCCCACGCTCGCAGGTGTAAGCTATCTATCGTTACAAGACTCGTGATTTCTACGTTTTATTTTCACCAACGCCATGATATTTTCCCCTCCAAACTCCAACCATGCAAAAGATCGCCGAAAACCATCTCACCCACAATCTACCAGTAGTGCCATAGAAGTTTGCCATGAAAAGCCCTACTGCCCAACATGTCCCACTCCAACTTTCCAATCCAACTCTCATGTAGTTTCAACTGTCCTTGAACACTAGCCCCCTTCCATGCAACAACTTGTGGATCCATTTCTCGAGGACTCGTGCCGACGAGAATCTTATCACCAAGATCAGGACGCTTGGATCTCAAACGAGCCTCCAAGAAAGTGTGTAGACCGGGAATTTTGGCTCCACCACCAACAAGCAGGATACCGCCGAAAAACTCCTTCAATCGCTTTTCATCGCCCTTTGCAGCGTGCGTGATGGCCGTAATGATCGCGGTGTCGAGGGGTGCGATGGGAAGGACCGAGTCGCGCTCGATAGCGATATCCACTTGAGTGCGGGCGAGAGGATCGACGAATACACCGGTGGGTGGAATAGGGGTTCCAGAGTTGTGGGAGCCATTAGGAAGGTTTCCGTTTGGAGCTGGAGAGCCGCCTTTACCGTTGGCACCGAATACATATGGGGCTGGAGTATTCGCGCCTTCCGGAGCGGGAGACGCTGCTGCAGAGGTAACACGAGAATCGCCATTAGCTTGGCTGTCCATGCGGGAGAGGTGATTGAAGGGGTTCGGCTTCTCCTTTTGAGGAGTGGAGAAATCAGGATGTCCATTTCCGTTGATTCCAATGCCGGCGGAGGTTGCTAGGCTTGGCTTAATGCTTGTGAGTATTGCAAGCTGGGCGGCGGAAGATGGGTCATCAGGCATATCCGGGTCGTAGGCATTGTAAGAGCGATCAATCAAACTTCGACGTCCCTCCAGTTTCTCGCTATTATCAAAATAGGAAGGATCGAAAAAACCCATGGGAGCGAGAATCGGTTCGTCATAGGTCTTGAATAAGTACTTTGCGGTGGGTTGGTTCGGAGCCCGGAGATGAAAATTGTACAATTGCACAGAAATATCTGCTTGTCTCATGGTACAGAAGTCCTTTTTGAGTTCTTCAGCGAGAAGGAAATCGTATCGTCGCTTCAAGTTGATGTCTTGGTAAGGGAAATGGTCGAACAACATCATCTTGACAAAGGTCTCGGTGACATCGTAACCGCCATATTTAAGGTTGACACGGGAATCCTCAATGATCATGCCATCATCAACGCAAGAGATGGAAACTTTTTGAGCACCGATATCGACAACACAGGCCTGAGTCAATGCGGCTCCGGAAAGTACTGCCACGCTCTCTTGGATGAAAGCAATTTGTTTGAATTCCATGTTTTTCAAAAACAAATCAGCAATCTCCTCAACGTATTTTTTGTCGTACAAATCCGGAATAACGCAAACCACCATACACTCTTCCCAGGAGAGAGAGCTCTTCAAGCCAAGGTCTTTCCTCAATGCTGATTCGATAATGCCCTCGAAGTCGTCAATCATATGTTCGCGAGACAAGTAGTCATTCTCGTGAAACCAACCATGCTGAATGGGCCAAGACAACCTGTAGGAAGGAACAGAGTCATCAGGAATACGCTGGGCTTCAACCCCAGCGATGAAGTCTGACGCGTCCTTTGAATCACGAGATGTAACATCGGTCCATTCGATGCGAATCGGGTCATTGTGCTCCGGGATTTTCTCTGGGGGTGTTCGCTTGTTGTAGTTGACCACCAGTTCCTTCGAGTTTGGAAGAACCTTGCGCTTGTTGGCTCGCATGTCGACCTTCAGATCGTTGGACATCTTGGTAAACTTCTTCGCGAATTCCTCTCCAAATTGATCCTCTGGGGCATCCGCCAGCTTTTGCCGCTTGGGAAGGGGCTCAGATTCCTTTGATTCAGGCCGAGGCCATCCAGTAGCAATGCACATAGGTATAGTTTTGGGTAGAGCGTCGCTGGCAAAACCAATGCGTAGATTTTGACTACCTGGGTGTACGACGATGATCTTTGTCAGGTCGAAACCATCGGTAGCGCTAGATTCTTCTTCTTCCGCCTCGTCTACGGTATTTGTGAAAATTGGTATGTCCGAGGTTCCCGTGCGGGCAAGAGCGCGGTCTTTATCTTTGGCATTTCGAATCATTTTATCTCGATTGACTTCATTCTGGAGTCGGAGTACAAGGGTTTGGTCATCGCGCTTCTGATAATCACTGCGGTAATATTAGCACGGACACAACTAAGCTGTACATTGAAAATGGTGCGTGCTGGTATAAGAATGGTGGCATACGTGTAGTAGTTTTTTTGGTTAATCATTTGTGGCTCAGGCCAGCTGGTCTGCTTCATCCCATTGTCCGTTCGCTGTAAACCTGAGAATAGTTAGTTGTTGCTCTTGGAATACCGCGGAGAATCTCACCCTCATCGCGCAAAAGGTTCTTGACCGACTTCTTCCCCGCCATGTCTGCGACAGCTTGGAATTCAGTACCTGAATCAGGAGAGTCGCGGTGGGATTCAAGCAGAGGTACACTTGTTGCTTGACGCAAACTTGATTGAGAAGATGGATAACTTTGAGCTCGCTTCTTCACAAAGCTACGTGTTGGAGGTTTAGTGACACCTGGGCTTGGGACTGGACGAGATTCTGCTGCCGGTGTGGTCTTCTGACGCTTTGCTGGGGGGATATATTCGACGAAAGAAGATGGAGTAACAACTGAAGTTGAAGAAGTATTACTGGCAGTCAATTCGTAATACGTCAAACGGGGAGCGGAGGCTCTTCCAAGTCCAGTTGCAGCAAGATGTCGCGATAGAGGTGCGGCTCCACTATGGCAAGGAACAGCAACGCTGTCGCTTTGCGGGGGGACAGGTTGGGTAGAAGGCTGTTGCTGTGCGCTGATCGTATTCAAGGATGGACCCCAATATTGCGCTGCGCGACTCTGTTGATGTAAGCTTAGGTTCAGGCTTAGAATCTGAACAGAGGAAGCTCGAGTGGCAGGCGGTTGCTGCGCGCTGTCCAAGCTTTGATATGGACTCCGATATTGCGCAGATGGAGTCTGAGTTATAGGCTCTTGGTGTGCACTGGTCGAGTATGGATTCCGAAACTGCCCAGAAGAAGTCTGAGAGATTGGCTGTTGTCGACTTGAATATGGCGCTCCTGGAGCTCGCACTGCTGAAGATTGTGCGCGGGGAGGTGCGTTATGCGATATGCCGCCAGGAAAGACCGTTGGCGTGCTGTTTGTTCCCAAAGATCGAATAATTCGAGGAATTGCAGCAGTGACGAAGGATGGATGTTGATTCTCTGCTTGATTATGATCGCGGCTGGCAGAATTGCCAGGAATCGTTAGATCCATCCTAGTCGGTGAGCCACTGTTGGTACAGCGGCGGTTGTTGTTTGGTAAAGCAGCGAATGGCTGAGAGGAAAGCGTGAACTACAGAATTTGTGACCCGAACATTTAGCTCTAAATTTGAACTTCCCATTCACTGGTGAAATCATCTTATCTTTTTCTAATTGCACCTTATTTTTAGGGCAATTCCATCTAAAGTTTTCCCAGATCCCGCGCTTTTAAAGGCCTAAGGGGTAGCGAGTATTCGACAGGTTGCTGGCCTTCGACATGCATCATCGATCATGATAGGAGAGATATCAATAAGTGTTGATCTTGGTCTTGTGTTCCTTATATATATATTCCTCCCGAATTTCAATACATTTGCACTTTTCCTCGCTGGGGGAAGAGGCTTCTGACAAGGCCTCTCCGCCGCTTCTCCTCCTCCTCCCCATCTCAGTCCACTCACCTCGCATTCCGCGCAGGATATCAACCTAGCTCGCCATTCAAATTTGAAACGCAATCTTCTCACATGTTGATAAATACACAGGCGGTCCATCTGATAAGAGCAGCGCGATGGAATCACAGGGTTGATTTCCAACTTCGAGATACTTCGTCACCCTATTCTTCGGCCCTCCGTGCCAAATCTCATGAACTCTATGAGTCTTCCATTCCTTTGTCTAGAATAAACCCGTATCGTGCATTTTCTTGTTGTCGTGGCATCAATTCGCATCCCGTCGCCGGTCAAGAGAGAGACAAGCGGCCCACCGGTTACTTTGTCGAGTTCATAAGATCTGCGATTGAGACTAAGCTCGGGGGGAGGGGGTTTCATCGTAGATGATGAGTGTTTTAGACTCCAAGATACGAAACAAATCATCTTGAATGTGTTATAGCAACTACGAGGGACGGCAACACGGCTGCCCAGCAAGTAAGATACTAGAAGATTGGTGAAGGAAGCAGTTGGAATACCTGCGCTTATTTGTCGTCAAAATTAAATGTATGTCAACTTATAACGCCATCAACCTTGAGAATACAATAAAGATGCGATAGAATCCTTACACAGCGTGGAGAGCGATGGATGTTTAATATGGGTCCGAGTCACCTCGTTCCGTGAGGCTGCGGTATAAACGGCTTCTATACCATTGATTTAGTTCTCTTCGGACCTGTGTTGAGTGCACGATGATACCATTCTTGAAGAAGATGGAAGCTTGGGGTTTAAAAACCTTCGGCGTTTGACCCGGATCATCCATAAATATCATGTGACCTAATATCAGATTGCCTCTTTCCCACGAGCTCGATACAGCGAAGGAAGGAAACTTGCATTAATTAGAAGTGTCTAGCAGATACTTCCGATCTTTATAGAGTACTCGTTAATCATTTAAGTTACTCTTGTTCTCCTTCAAATGGCTCCTTCCTTTGCGCGTTACTGCCGAGAGTACATTGCCAGTGGCTTGCTAGTATCAACCCACACTTCCGTCACTGATTCCTTTCCCTCTTTCGCAAGTTCCATCTCTTCCAATGTAAATTGACTTGTCACTATAATCCTCAAACTCTTGTATTCTGTAATCAACTGCTTCAAAGCTCTAACAAATCTCTGTCTGCCTTGGGAATTTTCTTTCATCAGCACCACGTCCACGCGATCGATCAACAAGAACATTTCTTTCATCTCAAGCTGGCACTTTGCATCTATCATCTTCAATATATCCGCGAGGATCTTGTACGCTGCCTCTGGCGATTCTTTGACTGCATGAAAGCGCTGCAATGACAACCTGTCCAAATTCTCGGGCACGATTATCAATTCGGGGAATGTCTTCAGCAACTGCGTAATTACGCGTTCGAAGAAGATTAATGGACTCATCTGGACGTCCTTCTGGCCACCGTTACAGAGAGTATATACGACCTGAGCGCCCCTCTCCATTTCCAGAGCTTCGACCAAGTCCAAAGCAAAACTGGAAACCCAACTCACCCCTCTCCTATTTTGGTTCCCCCCAACCCAAAGAATGGGACGCGGAAATTTTGAAAGCCACCCAGGAGCTTGAATTTCCGAGACGTGATAATCCCACTGCTCACGTGGCGCCAGAAGCAGTTCTTGTTGTCGTATGAAGAGAATTTCTTGCTCGAAGTCTGGTGAATTAGGGAGAAGGGATGCGCAAAGCTTTTGGGTATGGAGTATTGCGGGCAATCTGTTTGACGCTAGAAATCATTCTCAGCAACCAATGTAATACTAATCGATGATTATCCTACTTTCTATCGCCTTTCGGCACTGCGCTATCTCGTCTTCCAGTCTTGCAGTCCGAAGCTCAAAAATTCTAGCTTGCGCTACTGCATGCGCTTGTAGATCTTGGATTGCTATTATTAAGTTCTCGTCAGTTCGCTGGTCATTCATCCACGCAGGAACACGAACTCTGGGCCGTCTTGTCGAGAATTTCCTTGGAATCCAAAAGCACAGTGGTATATCCTCGTTGAGCTAATACTTCAATCTTGCTTGCATGACCTCGAATCTTCATCACAAAACTCTGGAAGCGTTTCGCGAAGTCTGCAATGATGCTGCTGAGTACTTTCACTGGGAACAGAGTCAGCTTCGCCCGCCGGTTGTAGCATCTCTCTATAGCTTACCTATTCCCCATTTCTTTTGATAATGAAGAGCATGTACTAAAAAGTCGATAATTGCTGCGCAAAGACCTTGGATCTCGGAGTTCATCTCCATGGTATTAATGTTACTCTTTGAAAATTTGACCTGGGATAGAATTTGCTCGAGCTGTCCTATCTCCGCTTCCAATCTCTCTTCGATTTCGGACTTATTATTCAAGGGCTACCGAGACCAACAGTGTCAGAATAAGCTCAATGAACAATCCCCACACTCGCCTCACCTGTATCAGCAACATCCCCACCAGCCCCAACGCTACCGAACATTCTGGTGAGAAATTCGCCTGCTTAAAAACATCGAGAACCGGACCAGCAAATTTGGAGAAAGCATATACTTTCTTCCAAGATTTATTGTGGTGACGCTTCTTATCCACTTCTGCGACAAACTCCGCGATGAATTCTTCGACCCCTTCAATACTTTTACTTTTCTCCAAGATCTCCTGCTCTTCACTGGTGATGCTTAGATGCTGTAAATCTTGAACAGCACGAGAGCATGCAACGAGAGCGGAGGGAGAGAAGCTGCAAAAGTCAATAAGCCATCTGAGAGTAACGGTTGGTGCACATACAAGTCGAGTGGTGGAGCGTCTGAGGGGGATTTGACCCGCTTCAGCACTGACTTGGCTATCAGGTATGTCTCTTGAGCCATAACCAGGTATTTCAAAGGATCAACTCCCGAAAGAATTATTCAAAGACATATTTGGTGAGACTCTCGTCGTGTTCGTCGCTCGTGGTGCGGACTGGTGCTGCGATGCGGGGCTGAGTGTCTGGTGCCTGAATCCCGCCCCCAATTCTAGACCGGGGTACATCACAGCGCTTATGCACAGCCTTCTTCACGACCCAAACGTTTCTACAGTCCTTATAAAAGGATTGTCTTGAAATTCCAGACACATTAAGTTTGACTCCTTTGTAATACCATCATAGAAATTGAGAAATATGGCCGAGATAGAAGACCCTGCTGCTGTGAGTTACCCCACTGTTAAAAACGCAAAGTACTGACAATACCTGTAGAGGATCACGACACCTGTCACAAATGATAATCTCGCCATCGCGGACACAATTGATTCTGATCGGAGTAGCGATGAAGGTTACCTTGTTGAGCTTGTAGCCCCAAGAGCTCGTACCCTCGACGAAGACACAACCCAATCCAAGCTGAAAAAGGAGAAAAAGTTCAAGTTGTTTCTCACTGCGGATAATCCACTGCCTGATCCTAGTCGCCTACCTTATCGCCGTCGCCCCTCTAGCTCTATTTCATCTGAAAGCGAGTCTGATGAAGAGGCAGACATCTGCACCGAGGAAAATTGGAGGGACTTTTACTCTTATCACCAAAAGAATTATTATGGTCCATCAAAATCCAAACGAGCCCCCTCAAAATGGTTTGATCAAACATCCAAAAGCGACTCGAAGCCATTTGACTTGACCCTTCTGACTGGAGACCGCGACGATATGGACCGGGTCAATCTGACAATCAGATCACCTTACCTCCAGGAACAGTAAGGAAAATCCGGGATAGAATCTCCTATTCCAGGTCGTTTCATGAGTACTAGAGATGTTCTTAGGCTTCCATATGTTTTGGGAGCAGGCATTATTGGCTGTCTATTTACTCATGAGACAATGTCTCTACTCCTAAATCTATCCAGAAGAAGCAATTGCTGACTCCCCGATCTTCCAGGCTATGGAACGTGATTGCTATAGAGCACTACCATGGGGTCTCAATCTCCGAGTCTACAACTATTCTGGGGAGTCCTTTCCCTCCACTATACCATCATCTTGAAGAAATGAAAATTAATGTCTCATCGGACCCAAATGCAACGGACCTCGACAAAAAACATATGGATGCGCTCTACTATTTTACAAAGTTTGGATGGCCGGGTAGCATATACGGCGATGTGAAGAATTTACTCTCTCGAGGTCTGATCGTATATGACAAACTTTGGGCTGTATTTAAACCTGGGGATCTGGTTGTGACGAGAGACCCAATCGGCATTTTTACACTCGCGGAAGTTACGTCAGTCAAATACGAAGAACATCCTTCACCCGGTCGGACTCAGTACAGGTGGTGGGTTGAACTCGTGACAATCTCGCAAAAGAATGGGCAGTTCAGGAAATTTTCTGTAAGAAATCGACTGGAGAAGTTTGCAGGTGCGAGGAAAATAATTGAACTGGACTTTTATCCTTTGAAGTATCACGATCGGGCGGATGAGTTGATGGAAGAGGCGCTTGTTAGAGGGAGGAAATGGAAGAACTTCATTGAAGGTCAGACCAAAGTGATGAACTATGAAGGCGAGGCGTTACCCATCATTCTGGCCGAAACAGCTTTCCCTCCGAGAAGTTATGGATCAGATATTGGTGATGATACTGAGATCAATTCTTCAAAGGTAAATCGACAATAAAATACTCCTGAATGATATACTCATTGTCTACAGCGAGCTTGTACAGTCATAGTTGATCCGCACGGGTCGAGCAAGGCCGTCGAAGCAGCGGGAATCGACGAGAAGCAACGCATGTGGCATCACTCCTTTCATGACGGTGGTGTGCTTCTCAAGGCAATAAAAATGGACTTTACTGATAAGGATTTCATGATCTGCCCAGCAACTATCACGATTTTCAACCTCGACGATCATGACTGGTATAGTGTTTGTGTCAGCGGTTTGAAAGAGAAAGTTTGGACACCGAAATCCTTCGATAGATTGGTACTAGATCAGGATAGAAAAGACACGCTTATACGCCTTGCGAGCACCAATTCGAAATTGGTACAAGCGTATAAGTCTAAAGATATTATCGAGGGGAAAGGAAAGGGAGTTGTTTTGCTGTTACATGGACCGCCAGGTGTCGGCAAGACTGTGAGTATGCCGTTAAGTAAATAGTCCAAAGACGTGCTAATTCTCCCTAGCTAACAGCAGAAGTCCTTTCCGAATACACCAAACGACCCCTCCTCAAAGTAAACCTCGGTCGCATCGCTTCACACAAAAAATGGGAGCAATCCCTCGAGCTAATCTTCACCAATGCCGAAGAATGGAAGGCCATCCTCCTCATCGACGAAGCCGAAATTGTCCTTGAGAAGCGTACATTCGAGCGTATGACACAGAATGCCTGGATCTCCGTGTTCTTGAGAAAACTGGAATATTATCAAGGAATTTTAATCCTGACTACTAACCTTATCGACTGTATCGACGAAGCCTTCGAATCCCGCATCAGCTATCCCATCCATTTCCAGGAACTATCCCGTGACGACCGCCACCAAATCTGGAGCGGCTTTATCAACGCTATGAAAATCGCGCCTGCTTATAAGACCACGCTTATGAATGAGGTTGATCGCTGGTCTGAAGCGGAGATTAATGGAAGGCAGATTAGGAATGTCATTTTGATGGCTGAAAATCTGGCGAATAGTGAAACACCTGGCGGTGAGGGGAGAGGAGACTGGAGAGGTGGGGGAAGGCAGGAGGGGAAGAGATTGACGCCGCATCATGTAGACGAGTTGTTAGGCGTTACTTTGGAGTTTTGTGAATTTAATAGGGGGAATGCGAGGAGGCTAAAGAGGGTCAATCTGACAGGACCGAGTTACTAGAGTTGTGAATAGATGTAAATTCAAACTACTACTTTGAGGGAATGATAGGTAGAACGATATAGTTGTGGAATTTTGGGCCAAAGACAATTGAATTGGTGCCTTTGAATTTCTTTTCCGATCTAGAGAATCTGGTTAGTTAAATGTCTTTCAGAAAAGGGAGCTTCCTACCTGTCATCCTCATCATTATGAAGCATCAAGCCAGCACCCTCACTATGCCCCGAAGACACCTCAACAACAACCTTGTCGCCCTTCTCAAGCACCACATTAGTTGGCCAGATCTCAACATCTACACTATAAACCTCTCCCGGAATAACTGGCAGAACATCCGTACTCAGATATTCACGCCAGGGCAGCCAAGCTCTATGTTTCGGATGCTCCGGATTCGTTTTTCTCATACTGACTCGAAGCCAGCCTTGGGTGACTGGAACTGGCTCACCGGTGGTGCCGGTATAGTAGATCTCTTTGCCGTTTGCGTTGAGATGTCTCAGAGTGACGAAAAGATCGATATCAAGCGGAGTTGGTCCTTCGGGGTCAGCGGCCACTGCTACATTGAGGTGCGCCACAATGTAGCCTGTGATTTCCGTTTCTTCGCTGAAAGCAGCGCTAGCGAATTGTATTACTTGTGGGTTGGAAATCGAACCTAATGCTCGGTATCTGATTTTTGTTGTTGATTTCAGTTCTGGAATTTCGGTTTTGAGAGCTCGCTCTGGCGTAAGGTAGAATTTCGTGTATTCAGTACGAGAAATTGGCCATTCTTGCTCGGTTCGTCGAGGAT
>Ga0182030_10022350_pt1 | contig 11777 bp, 8 predicted proteins | sample 812S3MmetaG_FD_121299 | JGI IMG/M metagenome (GOLD analysis project Ga0182030, IMG submission 121299) | Permafrost microbial communities from Stordalen Mire, Sweden - 812S3M metaG (Illumina Assembly) | ecosystem: Environmental > Terrestrial > Soil > Wetlands > Permafrost | place: Sweden... | reverse complement strand
CGTCGCCCTGCTCGGCGGACTTGCAAAACCATTTCACTGCCTCGGTGCTATCCTGCGGGACGCCTTCGCCGATTTCATATTGGAAGCCAAGGTGAAACTGTGCGTCGGAGTCACCCTGCTCGGCAGCCTTGCGAAACCACTTTACTGCTTCGGTGCTGTCCTGGAGGACACCTTCTCCATTAGCATACGCAAAGCCGAGGTGGAACTGTGCTCTGGGGTGACCCCACTCGGTGGCCATGCGAAACCATTTCACCGCTTCGATTCTATCCTTCGGGACGCCGTCGCCATTGGCATACATCCAGCCAAGGTTGTTTTGGGCGCTAGAGTCACCCTGCTCGGCGGCCTTGCGTAGCCATCTCTCGGCTTCGATGCTGTTCTGCGGTACGCCTTCGCCTTTGGCATACGCGAGGCCGAGGTGAGCTTGGGCGCTTTCACGGCCTTGCTCCGCAGCCATGCGATACCATTTCACGGCTTCGGTGTGGTCCTGCGGTACACCATTGCCGCTGGCATACGCGCCGCCGAGGAAGCATTGGGCGGTGGCGTCGCCCTGCTGAGCGCACTTGCGATACCACTTCACTGCTTCGGTGCGGTCTTCCGGCACACCTTCGCCGACTTCATATTGGAAGGCGAGTTGGAATTGGGCGTTGGCGTGGCCTTGTTCAGCGGCCATGCGAAGCCATTTCACGGCTTCGACGCTGTCCTGTGGCACGCCATTACCAAACAAGTATGCATCACCCTTCTGAAACAATGTTTCTGGATTATCGAAAGGCGCCAGTGCCAACATATCTGCTACCATACCTGCCAGAATACGCTTCGCGCCTGGTCCCACCTTTTCGACCGCAGTTGGCGACCTAGGCACCAGCGTAAAATCGTTCTTCTCATTCATCGCGGTTAAAATTCAAGATGGATTTCACAAGCGACGCAATCCCTGCTAAGGCTTTTGACATTTGCCAGGTGGTCGAGGCCACCGGAGTCAAAGCCCACACAACGTTTCACAAGCAGCTACACGCGGAGTTACGCCTCATTGTCATCGCTGATGTATCTTTAAGTAAGCTCCAAACCTCGTCTTGGCGATATCGAACTGAGCGCCAAACCAACGGCTGATATCGGCTGCCTTCTGAGCAAGCTGTCCGCGGTAGGCGGCCAGTGAATCTCCGGGTGCATTCAAGATCATCTTCTCCAAGTAGGACTTCTCGACTGACTGCTTATAAATCTCTTCAATGTAGGATTGAATGTCGGCCTCAAAGAGAAAATAGTTCCGGCTGGCGGTCTGAAGGAACTTGATGCGCTCCTCCTCGGTGCAGTCGCCTGCGGCGCGTATTAGACTGATGAACTCGACGACGGCACGATAGGTCTCGAAACGCTTATCATAGACAGCCAATCGCCACTTTTCGCGCTCCAATCGCCATTGCTGCACCGCGATGTAGGTCGTCGTGAGAGCGATCACTGGCGTTAGCAATGCTGAGAGTAATGCGATCATTGCTTTAGTATGCGCGTTCAAAGTCTCGCGGCCAAGAGAACTCGGCGAGGTTTAAAACTCGAGATGATCCCGGCAGCGCACATTTTCCAAGAGTGCCGCCATTGCTGACCGGACCTCCATTCGCAGCAAATATTCGAACACCTACCGCCGTTTTGCCTTTACGGAAAATACGTCGCCGAGTCGCTTCAACGTGACTTCGTTCCCGATACCTTCAACGCTGACCTTATCGCCGGCCTTCCACGTGGCTGTATGGAGCGATCCGTCGGTGCCCGCCAGGTAGCAGGTAAAGCCGTCTTCGAACTCGGCTTTGCCTGCGAGTATTCTTTTGAGAATTTTGTCCATAGGTGTAGTCCTTTCTTGCAACGTTAAAGGTGAGCACGAGCGCAAATTTTTTTGACCCCATTTTTTGAGGTTGTATGCTCGTTGGCTTTGGCGGTTGGTCTCTTTTTTTTACGGCCTCGAGCGCCGTGTGGAAAAACTCCCCGGTCTATTTGATTTGTCCGCGCAGAAAAGTCTGTAGTGATGCCGGTGTAAATAGCTTCCGCTAAGTACTGGATCGGCAGTGGTCTCGTCCATGAAAATTTGCCACGGATTTGTCAGAAAATGCGCTTCTGGCTTGTTTTCGTGGCCGCTATCTGCATCTTATTTCCTGTTCTAAGTCACTCGTAAACAACTCAAAGCACGTACAACGAGGCTTTTCGGTTGTTGGGACATAGGCGGTTCGAATCCCTCCCTCTCCGCCACTCCAAGAATTAATTTCAGAGTGGAAACTCGGGTCAAATATCACAGAAACAACGAATTGCAAAACGGCTAATGCCATGCGATGGCCGGCACTTGGAGAGTCGTCAACATAGGCGACACCTAGGCTGGTATAGGTGAGAGCGGAGCAGTTTTTCGCCAAGGAAGGCGCGCGCAGGTTACAACAGCAGATTTCGGCAGATAGAGGTCAGAGATTACGCGAGGTCGAATCGATCAAGGTTCATCACCTTGTTCCAAGCCGCTATGAAGTCGTGGACGAACTTCTTCTCCGCATCCAAACTTCCGTAGACTTCAGCCAGGGCGCGAAGTCGTGAGTCTGAACCGAAGACAAGGTCGGCACGCGTGCCGGTCCATTTGAGCTTACCCGTTTTGCGATCGTGGCCTTCAAAGGCGTCTGCGTCTTTAGAGACCGCTTTCCATTCGGTGCCCATGTCGAGCAAGTTTATGAAGAAGTCGTTCGTCAGCGCCTCCGGCCGCATGGTGAATACACCGTGCGGAGCCCCTCCGAAGTTGGTCTTCAAGACGCGCATGCCGCCCACGAGCGCCGTCATTTCGGGCGAGGTCAAGGTCAGTAATTGCGCTTTATCGACCAGCAGCGATTCGGATGGTATATTGTATTTGGCCTTGAGGTAATTGCGGAAGCCGTCCGCGATGGGTTCGAGCACGGCGAAGGAGGCCGTATCTGTTTGCTCCTGCGAGGCGTCCATGCGTCCCGGGACGAAAGGAACTGTGACCTCGTGACCGGCATTTTTCGCAGCTTTCTCGACGCCTGCGCAACCGGCCAAAACGATCAGGTCAGCCAGTGAGACCTTCTTGCCGCCAGACTGGGCGCTGTTGAACGCACTCTGGATGACCTCCAGAGCCTTGAGCACCTTCGCCAGTTGGGCAGGCTGGTTGACTTCCCAGTCCTTCTGCGGAGCCAGGCGAATACGGGCACCGTTCGCACCGCCGCGCTTGTCGGAGCCACGGAACGTGGACGCCGACGCCCAGGCGGTGGAAATCAGCTCCGAAAGGGGCAGACCGGAAGCCAGGATTTTGCCCTTCAGGGCGGCAATGTCCTGCGCATCGACCAATGGGTGATCGACCGCGGGAATGGGGTCCTGCCAGATGAGCTCCTCTGCGGGAACCTCCGGTCCGAGATAACGCGCGCGCGGGCCCATATCGCGGTGAGTCAGCTTGAACCACGCCCGGGCGAACGCGTCGGCGAACTGATCCGGATTCTCCATGAAGAACCGCGAAATCTTTTCGTAGGCAGGGTCGAAGCGCAGGGCGAGGTCCGTGGTCAGCAGAGAAGGTGCGTGACGCTTCGAACGGTCGTGGGCATCCGGCACGGTCCCGGCGCCGGCGCCATGCTTCGGCTTCCACTGATGCGCACCGGCTGGGCTCTTCGTCAGTTCCCATTCATAGCCGAACAGGTTCCAGAAAAAATTGTTGCTCCACTTCGTGGGCGTTGATGTCCATGTGACTTCCAGGCCGCTGGTTATCGTATCGCCGCCTTTGCCGGTGCCAAAGCTGCTCTTCCAGCCCAGGCCCTGAGCTTCGAGTCCGGCCGCCTCGGGCTCAGGCCCCACATTGGACGCGGGGCCGGCGCCGTGTGTCTTGCCGAAGGTATGGCCGCCGGCGATGAGCGCCACCGTCTCCTCGTCGTTCATCGCCATGCGGGCGAAGGTCTCGCGGATGTCCCTTGCCGAGGCAATTGGATCGGGATTGCCGTCCGGACCTTCGGGGTTGACGTAGATCAGGCCCATCTGCACCGCGGCAAGCGGATTCTCCAAGTTGCGCCCGTGCATGTCGCCATCCGCCGTGTCGTCGGACACGAGCACCGCGCCCTCCTTTTCGACGCCCTCGGAACCGTGGGAATAACGCGTGTCGCCTCCCAGCCACTTGGTCTCCCTGCCCCAATAGACGTCCTGATCCGGCTCCCATACGTCCTCGCGGCCGCCTCCGAAACCGAACGTCTTGAATCCCATCGTTTCCAAGGCGACGTTCCCCGTCAGGATCATCAGGTCGGCCCATGAAATCTTCCGGCCATACTTCTGCTTGATCGGCCAGAGCAGGCGACGCGCCTTATCCAGGCTGACGTTGTCCGGCCAACTGTTGAGCGGCGCGAAGCGCTGCTGGCCGCTGCCGCCGCCGCCGCGACCGTCGCCGGTACGGTAGGTGCCGGCGCTATGCCACGCCATCCGAATGAACAAAGGTCCATAGTGGCCGAAGTCAGCCGGCCACCAGCCCTGCGAGTCGGTCATCAGCGCCGCGAGATCCTTCTTCACCGCCGCCAGGTCGAGGCTCTTGAACTCCTTCGCATAGTTGAAGTCCTCGCCCATCGGATTGGACTTGGAGGAATGCTGGTGCAGGAGATCGAGCTTCAACTGGTTCGGCCACCAGTCGCGGTTCGACGTGCCGCCTCCGGCAGCTTGCTGGAACGGGCATTTCGCTTTGGTTGACATGTGTGTGTTTTCCTCTGGTCGGTTGGATTGCCGGGAATTTTATTTTCAGATGGCTCCCCGATCAAGCTTTGCTTGTCCTACCGTGATTCGCTGCGGCAATGGCATGAAACAGGATGCCGGCGGTAATCTCTCTAGGGATGGCCGCAGGCGGCAGATAGATCATGCCGCCGCCCGCTGCCGCATCTCCCCGCCCTCGCTTAGCCAGCAGATCAAGAAGCTTGAGGGCGAGTTGGGTGAGCGGCTGTTCGAACGCAACAAATGAACGGTCGAGCCACCAATGGCCCTGCGTCTCGGGAGCGATATGCGTCTTGGTGAGGGTCAGCCTTGGAATCTTCTGCGCAGGGCCATGAACGGCACTTCGAGATAATAGTACGAAAGCGCTGATACTCCCAGTGCCGGGAAAACCCAGATTCTCCAGTCGTCGATCGACCAACTTGCAAAACGCGGGCCCATAAAATGGCTGAGAAACATGAAGTGCCAGACGTAGATTGAATATGAGAGGACGCCGATTGTGACCATTGGCCTCGAGTTCAGGATGCCAAAGCCCGGGGATCGTTCATTGGCTCCGAGGACTATACAGGCTAAAATGGACCATGCCTGGGCTGCCGGAATGATTGCATCCAATGCCCGTCCGTTCTCGAACGTTTGGAGAAAATGCCCTCCGACTATCACCGCGACCGAGGCCACGAAGGCCGATGTGTGCAGGCTCCGCCATTTCCATCGGAACGGTGACTTAGACACCATCCACGCTCCAAGGCAGCCGATGGCGAGCGAGTCCGCATAGATCAGGATCGAACGCTGCCCCAGGATTCGGTCGGCGATTGTCCCGCCAAGGCCATTGGAAACAAAGTAGCACCGTATTACCGGGCACGACACGATCGGGACGAGCAACAGGCATACATAGAGCGCTCGATTCCTCCAAAGCCGGAAAGCGCCTACCAGGACCGGCCAGAAAAAATAGAACTGTTCCTCCACGGCCAGGCTCCAGAAGTGTATGGTGCCGCTATTGCCACGGCCCAACATGTTCCTGGTGAAGGACAGGCATCCGAGCCACGAGCTTGCGCTGTCGGCGTACAGGCCAAGGAGAGTGAGGCCCGCGAGCACCGCCAGATACGTGATGTAGATTGGGAAGATGCGAAAGATCCGGCGCAGATAGAAACGCCTTAGGCTGACTGTTCCCGTCCTTTCCGCTTCCCTCGGGAGCAGGAGGCTTATGAGGAAGCCGCTGAGCACGAAGAAAATTCGCACGCCCAGCTCGCCGTCGGAAAACAGGCCGACCCAACGGTCCATCGCATGAGGAAAGGAACTCGTGAAGACGAAGTGGGAGACGAGAACGAGCAGGATTGCGATTGCCCGCCATCCGTCCAACGAGGGCATCCGTCCGGAGGCCGGCGCTTGATCTGACATCATTGCTGAAAGGGTGCCGATGGGTCGCGCTCGCGGTTCGGAGGGCGGTGACCTGTCTGTTGGCGGAACCAAAGGCGTTTCCCAGCGGAATGCGAGGGATTTAGGGCGTCGGAAGCGAAATGGGGGCCTTGCCCCGGCCCGGACGGTCTTGGATACGAAAAACCGAATATTTCGACCATGGGATGTCCAAGCTCACCAAATTCAACCGCCTGCTCCGAAATCAGGTGTTTCCTCAACGGCACTGCGGGCTCGAATCCCGCCCTTTCCGCAGTTTTCGGTCGGCGGGTTGTGCCTAGGCGGGCTTCGTGTCGTAGAACACGCGGACATCCAGGGGCTCCCCGGGCAGCAGCTCCTTCGCGCGCTTCAGCGCGTTTCGGGTCGCCACCGTTGGATTGGTCTGCGCCGGGAAGATGTTCTCGCTCCCGATCTGCTGCAGGAGCCCGCTGTTCTTCAGAACGCGGGTGACCTCGGGATTGCTGCCGCTGATCAGCAGGTAGCGCCCGGTCTCGCGGAGGTAGTCGTGCAGGTTTTCCATCGCCATCACGGTTGAGGCGTCCAGGTGGCGCGCGTTTTTCATCCTAAGGATGAAGACGCGGATGTTCTGGTTGTCGGCAAGGCTCCGGACCTGCTCCTGGAAAAGGTCGGCGGCGCCGAAAAATAGCTCGCCCTCGACGTGGATGATCGAGATCTGCGGATGTGGCCGCTGGCTGGGATCGCGCAGTTCGGCCAGGTTGCCGCTCTCGTTTATCGCATACTCGACGAGGGTCGGCGTGCTCGTCGCCCTGAGGAAAAGGACGAGCGAGACGCCGATTCCGACATAGATGGCCGTGTCGAGCCTCAGGAAGAGGCATGAGCCGAGCGTCACGACGAACACGACCAAGTCCGCCGGAGTTGAGCGGCAGGAGATCCGGATCTGGTGCATATTGATCATCTTGAAGCCGATGCGGATCAGGTGCGCGGCGAGCGCAGCGATCGGGATGAAGTTGAAGATCGGTGTCACGAACGCCAGCACGCCAAGGACGACCAGGCTGCTCAGCATCGAGGACATCTGCGTCTTCGCGCCGCTCTGGAAATTTACCGCCGACCGCGCAAACGATGAGGAGCCGGGCACGGCCCCAAAGAGCGAGCAGGCGATGTTGGCGGCGCCCATTCCGATCAGCTCCTGGTTCGGCTCGATCGTTTGGCCGCTTTTGGCCGCCAGGCCCTTCGTGATCGAGGCGGCTTCAAGCATGCCCAGGATCGAGATGGCGATCGCGGTCCCCGCGAGCTCGGGCAGGAGGTGGAGCCTGCGGGGCCCGAAGGGATATCCGGCAAACGCTGGGATCACGGCCGTGAGCGCCCCCTCGTCGCGCACCATCTTGAACGGGGCGGCCGGATGGTAGAGAGTGAACACCTTTGCGGCGATTCCGAGGAGCGCGAGGCCGATCAGCGCCTCGGGCCATCCCGGCCGGAACCTTCTCACCGCCCAGAAGATTGCAAACGTCAGGGCACCGATGCCGATGGCGAATGGAAAGACCCGCGCCGTGCCGAGGTCGAAGATTGCCTGGAGGACGTTGGTTGAGAAATTCTGGCCCCCCTCGACGCTGTATCCGAGGAGATTGTGCAACTGGCTTGCTATCAGCAGGATGCCTATGCCTGTGCTGTAGCCTATGACGACAGAACGGGAGATGAATTTCGTGATCTCCCCAAAGTTGAGGAGGCCTGCGAGGAGCTGTATCACCCCGATCAGGAATGCGAGGTAGATCGCGATATGGAGAGGCTCGACCCTAATTGAGGAATTGGCGGCGATCGTCGCGGCGACAATCAGGCTTATCGAGCTCGTGGGACCGAAGACGTGGTGGCGCGACGAGAAGAACAGCGATCCCACAAATCCTCCAATGATGACCGACACAATCACGGGCTGTGGCGGCAGGCTAAGTATCAGCGAAAACCCGATCGCCTGGGGGATGGAGACAAGCGTCACGGTCGCACCCGCGAGCAGGTCCGCCTTGAACTTTGCCCAGGAGTACCTGCGAAGCTCCCCAATGAAGGGCAGGCGCACCTTGAACATGTGCGAGCCCATCGCCACCACCTCCTCGGAAAGCTCCGTCACACTGTCCATGGGCAAGGTCTCTTATCGGCGCATTCTGCGCGCAAGCGTGAACTTTCCGGGCGCACGGTTCCTTTTCAACCGTTTAACGGGAGTGTCACCGGGGCGTCACATGGCTGTAACACGCGGCGGCTACGCTGGGGGCGGTCCAGTCACTGAAGAAATCAAACACACCGTCACACAACAATGCTTCCCAACAAATCGAGATGGACGGCGCTCCTAGGATGCGCCCTAGCTTGCTCAGTAACAGCGTTCGCCCAGACATCCGACAGCAATCAGGCTCTCCTCAATCTCCTCGTGAGAAAAGGGATCATCACACAGGACGAGGCCTCTGCGATCCAGAAGGAGGCCGCGGCCGAGCAGGCGGCGGCACCGACCGCTCCGGTATATGGAGCTCAGGGAGCACCGGTATCCGGGGTATCGACCGTAACGACTGTATCGACGTCAGCGGCTCCCTCGTCAATTCCGACCGCCAGCCCCGGCAGCGGGCCCGCCTACAGCGGCGCGGCTACAGCTGGAGTTCCGGTTCCTGGAAGCGCGGGGGGCACGTCGCCGCTCTCATTCAGGATCGGTGTCGCCAATTTCACACCGTTCGGATTCATGGACTTCACCGGCGTCTACAGGAACGAGAACACGGGAAGCGCCATCGGAACGACGTTCAACTCGATTCCGTACTCAAACGGATCGACCGGCCAGCTCTCGGAGACGAAATTCAGCGCTCAAAACTCACGCGTAGGCCTCAGGGTCGACACGGCCGTGGATGACACGAAGGTCCTGGGCTATCTGGAAACGGACTTCCTGGGGAACGCTGCGGCCACTTTGAACGTGACGAGCAATGCGGCCACGCTTCGCATGCGGAACTACTTCGTCGATCTCAGGAATGGGCCGTGGGAATTCCTGGCCGGCCAGGACTGGAGCATGCTTGTGCCCAACCGCGTCGGGATCTCCCCGCTGCCATCCGACATCTTCTACACGAACAACATGGACACGAACTACCAGGCGGGACTGACCTGGACCCGCGCGCCCCAGGTGCGCGTCGAATTCCATGCCACGGACGGGTTCACATTGGGCCTCTCACTTGAGGATCCCGACCAGTATGTGGGCGGCGCGGCCGTTCTCCCCTCGGCCTTCTCCGCCGCCGAGGTGGATACGGGCGCTGCATCCACGCAGCCGAACATATTCCCCGACGTCATCGGCAAGGCGGCCTACGACACGAAGGCCATAAATGGCCTTCCGTGGCATTTCGAGGTGGCCGGCATCGTCAGTTCCTTCAAGATAAACACCTACAGTGCAACCGTTAACACTGATACGACAGCCGAAGGCGAGGGCGGTTCTGCGGCGATTAACTGGGAGCTCATCAAGGGCCTGCACCTTATCGGTACGGGATTTTACAGCTACGGCGGCGGGCGCTACCTCTTCGCTTCCGGACCGGACTTTGTCGTAACGCCGGCCAACTCGCTCGGCGCTTACGGAATCGGGCTCGTCAAGGCCGACTCGTTTATCGCCGGATTGGAATATACGGTCGTGCCGGAGGACACGGTTTCCGTTTACGGGAGCGAGATGCAATTCGGGAAGCGCTATGACAAACTGGCGAACGGAAGCTATGTTGGCTACGGATACCCCGGTTCGCCCAACTCCCAGAACAAGGAGATCTACGAATTCACCCTGGCCAACACCTACACCTTCTGGAAGAACCCGAACTACGGAGCCTTGCAGCTGATCGGGCAGATCTCCCATATCGAACGCGAACCCTGGTTCGTCGCAGCGGGTGCCCCCTCCAACGCCAACGCGAACATGGTGTGGCTGGACCTGCGCTACGTCCTGCCCTGAACACTTAATCGATAGGCCATCAATGCCGCCGATGCGGTATGCATCGGCGGCATTTTCCCGTTCTTACCCCCATTTCATTTATTAGATCCGCGTATCCGCGGTCGAATTCAATCCAACTCACTCTCATGAAAAAAGTTCTTCTCTCCCTCGCAATCGCGATGGTCGCCGCTTCGGGCGCCTCGGCACAGATGTTTATAACCGGCGCAGGCGCGACGTTTCCGTTTCCGATCTATTCGAAATGGTTCAACGAATATGCCAAGGTAGATCCGTCGGTGCGCTTCAACTATCAGTCGATCGGCTCCGGTGGGGGCCAGAAGCAGATCCTTGCCGAAACCGTGGACTTCGGGGCCTCCGATGGCCCGATGTCCGATGAGAACCTTGCGAAGGCACCCCGGGCCCTCTGGCACTTCCCGACCGTCGCCGGCGCGGACGTAATCATCTACAACCTGCCGGGGGATCCCAAGCTCAAGCTCGACGGCCCGACAATCGCCGGAATATTTCTAGGCAAGATCACAAAATGGAACGACCCTGCGATTTCGGGCCAAAATCCCGATGTGAAGCTGCCCGACACGGACATCATTGTCGTCCACCGCTCGGACGGGAGCGGCACGACATTCATCTTCACGGATTATCTCAGCAAGGTTAGCCCGGAATGGAAGCAGAAGGCCGGCAAGGGCACCTCCGTGAGCTGGCCGGCGGGAATCGGCGGAAAGGGCAACGAAGGCGTATCGGGCCAAGTGAAGCAGGTGCCAGGCTCCATAGGCTATGCCGAGCTCGCCTATGCAAAGCAGAATAATCTGAGCTTCGCAGACGTGAAGAATTCCTCGGGCAACTACATCACCCCGTCCATCGAGTCCGTCACCGAGGCCCTGGCGACGGCCACCATTCCGGATGATTTTCGCTTTTCCATGGTGAACCCCTCTGGGGAAAGGGCCTACCCGATCTCGGGCACGACATGGCTCCTCGTCTATGCCGAGCAGAAGGACCACGCGAAGGGCGAAAAGCTCGTCCAGTTTCTCAGATGGGCATATTCGGACGGCGAAAAGCTGGCGCCCGGGCTCGATTACGCACCCCTGCCGGATGCGCTCGTCAAGCGCGCTCTTGAAAGAGTGCAAGGCATCAAATACTGATCACGGGCTTAGCGATCGGGAGCGCGCGTTCAACGTGTGCGCCCGCATTTTCGCAGTATGAGCACCGCTTCCACAACATCACCGCTTCCTGCGGCAAGCTCCCGGTATCAGGATATCGCTTTCAAGTGGGTGGCGGGGTTCGCGGCGGCGATGATCATCGTGCTCATCGTTTTTGTCGGGTGGGAGCTCTACGCGGGTTCGAGGATGTCCCTTGCGAAATTTGGCGCCGGATTCCTCTGGAGCTCGGAATGGGATCCTGTCTCGGACAAGTACGGGGCTCTTCCGTTCATTTTTGGGACCCTCGTTTCGTCAGCCATCGCCCTCTTGATCGCCGTTCCGCTTGGGGTCGCGACGGCGCTTTTTCTCACCGAGCTGGCACCCTTGAGGATTCGCCAGCCGATCGTGATGGCGATCGAGATGCTCGCCGCCGTGCCGAGCGTCATCTTTGGCCTCTGGGGAATCTTTGTCCTGATCCCGTGGCTGAGGGACCACCTGTTCGTTTGGCTCAAGCGATCGCTCGGCTTCCTTCCGCTGTTCCAGGGGCCGATCTACGGAGTCAGCATGCTTGCTGCGGGTATCATCATCGCGATCATGATCCTTCCGATCGTCACCTCGATCTCGCGCGAGATCCTGCG
>Ga0182030_10022349_pt1 | contig 11777 bp, 8 predicted proteins | sample 812S3MmetaG_FD_121299 | JGI IMG/M metagenome (GOLD analysis project Ga0182030, IMG submission 121299) | Permafrost microbial communities from Stordalen Mire, Sweden - 812S3M metaG (Illumina Assembly) | ecosystem: Environmental > Terrestrial > Soil > Wetlands > Permafrost | place: Sweden... | reverse complement strand
GTCGACACCGTCGGAGCAGGTGACGTCTTCTGCGCCGCGTACGCCCTGCAGTTCGCCCTCGGGGCGTCGCCGAGCGACGCGCTGCGCTTCTCGGTGGTGGCGGGAACGCTCGCGACGCTGGCGCGGGGCGCGCAGGGCGCGCTGCCCACGCGCAAGGAGGTGGCGGCGTGGCTCGCACGCGCGTCGTAATCGACACCGATCCGGGCGTGGACGACGCGGTGGCGATCCTGCTGGCGCTTGCGAGCCCCGAGATCGAGGTGCTCGCCCTCACGACCGTCGCCGGCAACGTGGGCCTCGACAAGACCACGCTCAACGCCCGTCGGCTGCTCCAGCTGGCTCGACGCGGCGACGTGACGGTGGCCGCGGGCTGCTCGCAGCCACTGGCGGGGCCGAGCGGCGACGCCAGCGAGGTTCACGGCAACGACGGCTTGAGTGACCTCGAATGGGACGAGCCGCAAGTGCCCTTGAGTGAGAGGCACGCCGTGGACGTGCTGGCCGGTCTGATCAATGATGGGCCGCTCACGATCGTCGCGATCGGTCCGCTCACCAACCTCGCGACGTTGCTCGAACGTCACGGGGGCATCGAGAGTCGCGTCGAGCGAGTCGTGTTGATGGGCGGCGCCTCCTTCGAGGGTAACGTCACGCCGGCCGCGGAGTTCAACATCTGGGTGGATCCCGAGGCGGCGCAGCGGGTCCTTTCGGCCGACTGGCCGGTGACGGTGATGCCGCTCGACCTGACGCACCAGGCCTATCTCAACGACGACGACGTGCGCTTTCTGAGGGGCCTCGACAGCGAGGTGGGTCGCCGGTTGGCGGACATATTGGAGCCGCTCGCCAGGGTTCACGAAGAGTGGCACGGCAATCGAAGCCTCATCATGCACGACTCGATGGCCGTGTACGAGGTGATCGACCCCACGGCCATCACCAAGCAAGGGGTGACGATCGAAGTGGAGACCGGTGGCCAGCACTCGCGCGGTGCCACGTTGATCGATCGGCGAAGGGTGCACGCCGACAGTCGCGTCCAGACGGGGCTCCACGTCGACAACGAGAGGTTCGTCGCGCTACTTCGCAAGCGGCTCGCTTCGTACACCTAGGGGTTCGACATCTTCACTGCCGCGCCGCTGTGGGGATCGACGCCATCGCCCGCTCGAGAGGAACTAGACGTCGCGAGCGACGCGTAGTGGCCTGCAGTGCAGTTCCTTCTTGGTCGATCCCGGTGCGCCGTTGCGAGAGGGCAGTGCGAGTTGGTGCCGGCGGTTTGGAAAATCCTTATCGTCGCTACGGTGCCAGGCCGTCACAATAAGATCGCGATAAGACGGCGGTAAAAATGTCGCATCCGTTCAAGAAACGCCGTCGCCAGCGGATTGAGAATGCCTAGTCTCGCACTGTGACCAAACAATGAGGTCGCCGTTCGAAGAAAGACAACAGTGTTCTCCCTCAGTTACGCATGGAACGAACTCCACCGCAGGTTGGGCCGAACGCTCGTCACCGCGATCGGCCTCGCCGCGGGTGTGGGCCTCGTGATGGGCATCATTGGAGTGTCGCAAGGCCTGAGCGACGCGCAGACGAAAGCGCTTTCGCCGCTTGGCTCGGTGGGCACCGACATCATCGTGACGCGCACCGTGGCGCCGACCCTGTCAACCGCCACGACCACGACGACGACGTTCGGCGGATTCGGTGGCGGCTCGGGCGGCGGCGGGAGCTTCGCCGGCGGCGGCGGCTTCTTTGGGGGCCGTGGAAACGCGGCGCTCAATTCCAGCGATACCGCCGCGCTCGATGCGGCCAACTCCTCGGTGATCACCGACCTCGCGAAGCTCGGACCAGCGGGAACCAAGTTCACGCACGACTTCTTTGTTCCGGGCACACTGATTACCTTCCCCTCCAAGGCAGTGAGCGACGTCGCCAAGGTAAAGGGTGTCACGAGCGCGGTTGGCGCACTCTCGCTTGACGCACTCCACGAAACCGGTACCGTCCCCAAGATCACCGCGTCAGTCAAGACCGGGGGCCAAACCATCTCGGCTTCGGTGAAGCCCCCCGTTCTCACGGCCGCTCAACAGGCCGCCGAGCGAACCTGCATCGAGGGGCTCATCAACAAGCAGGTCGGTTCCACCACGACGACGATTGCCGGTGCCGCGCCGGGCGGTCCCACCAGTGGCGGTGGCTTCGGCGGAGGCGGGGGCTTCCGCTTCGGCGCCGGTGCGAGCTCGGCGTTTGCCAAGTGCCTCACGCCGGCGCAGAAGGCGTACCAGCAGAATGTTGTTGTCCCCGAACAGACGGTGAACGAGGTGCTGAATCCGCCAACGACCAACACCAAGACCTCGACTTACACGGTGGCGGGTGTGAATCCGTCCAACACCACCTCAGGTCTCGTCACCAAGGCACAACTCGTCAAGGGCACCTGGCTCTCGACGACTCCCTCGACCGCGGCGACACAGGTTCTCGTGACGACCGCCTACGCGTCCCAAGAGGGATTGAAACTCGACCAGACATTGAGCATCAACTCGGTGAAGTACAAGATCGTTGGTCTGGTGAATCCAACGCTGACCGGCGACGTATCGGACATCTACTTCAGTCTCGCCAACCTCCAGACACTCTCGACGAACCAGAGTCGCGTCAATGAGGTCCTGGTCTCGGTCGCCAACGCGAAGGACGTCAACGCCGTCGCCAAAGCGATCAAGAAGGAGCTCCCCGGAGCAACCGTGCTGACGTCAAAATCTCTGGCCGATCAGGTCACGGGAAGCCTCTCCAACGCACGAAAGCTCGCGAACGACCTGGGCGGTGCGCTGGCCGTCGTGGTCCTGCTCGCCGCGTTCCTGATTGCCGGGCTTCTCACCCTTTCGAGTGTGTCCAAGAGGGTGCGTGAGATCGGATCACTGCGCGCCATTGGTTGGTCCCGCGGTCGCGTCGTTCGACAGATAATGGCCGAGACGATCGGCATCGGCGTCATCGGCGGGGTCCTGGGGATCGGCATCGGGGTCGTCATATGTCTGATCATCGGCGCGGTCGGACCGGCGCTGAGCGTGTCGAGCACCGGGCTCGCCGTAGGCGCCTCCAGCGTGAGCGGCCTGGTGCACCAGACGACGTCGGCCACAGTGGCGACGACCGTGCACCTCACGGCACCCATCCGCGTCTTCACCATCGTGATCGCCTTCGTCGGCGCCCTCCTCGGTGGTCTCATCGCCGGCGCGGTCGGCGGTTGGCGTGCGGCTCGGCTTTCACCATCTTCTGCTCTGCGAGACCTCGGATGAGTCTCATGACGATCAAAAGGACAACAGTATGACTGAGACCTCGACGGTAGAGAGCGCCGGATCCGCACCAGGTTCCGCGCTCTATGAATTGCGCGGCGTGACGCGCACGTTCGCGAAGGGAAGTGTTGCGGTGAACGCACTTCGCGGCATCGATCTCGACATCAACCGTGGCGAGATGTTGGTCCTCGAAGGACCAAGCGGTTCGGGAAAATCCACCCTGCTCCAGCTCCTTGGGGCACTCGATACCCCCACTTCCGGACAGATTCGATTTGCTGGCCGCTCGCTCGAAAACGAGTCGGATCAGGTCTTGACCGAGATTCGCTCGAAGGAGATCGGCTTCGTCTTTCAGCAGTTCAACCTGATACCCACCCTGAGCGCGGACGACAATGTCGCCATCGCCATGGTTCCGCGCGAGCCGTCGCGTGACAAGCGGTCAGCTCGGGCGCGCGAGTTGCTGACGCAAGTCGGGCTGGAGCATCGCTTTGGGCATCTTCCTTCGCGCCTTTCGGGTGGCGAACAACAGCGTGTGGCGATTGCACGTGCCCTGGCCAACCGGCCCGAGGTGATCATCGCCGACGAACCGACGGGAAACCTTGATTCGGACAACGCGAAGGAGTTCATGACGCTGCTGCACGACCTTCACGAACGATCTGGCGTGACGATCATCATCGCGACGCATGACGAGGACATCGCGTCGACGACGCAGCGTCGCATCCGGCTCCGTGACGGTTCGATTATGGCCGATACGAGGAACTAGTCGTTCCTGCGTTGATGCCGGCGGCGGGTCCGCAATCATCCACGTCTCGATTGGTGCGTGGCCGTCCTTCTCGTGGTCCCCTTACGTCGCCGCGGGACTGACGGGCTCGGGGACAAAGCGAAGGTCAGGTTTCGGCCCAATCGTATAGTTGTGCCGTGACTGCTCCCCGTGTCCTCAAAGGTGTCGTCGCGTTTCGCGAGTTCGAGACGTGGTACCGCGTCACCGGTGATCTCTCCTTGGGCAGGACCCCGCTCGTCGTGGTCCACGGCGGACCGGGTTGCTCTCATGACTACCTGCTCGCGCTGACCGCCCTGGCCAACGATGGTCGAGCCGTGATCCACTACGACCAGCTGGGCGGGGGGCGATCGACGCACCTGCCCGAGAGGGGCGGCGACTTCTGGACCGTCGACCTGTTCTTGGAGGAGCTGGACAACCTTCTCGACGCCCTCGGCGTCATTGACCGTTACCACCTGCTCGGACAGTCGTGGGGCGGCATGCTCGCTTCGGAGCACGCCCTACGCCAGCCCGAAGGGCTCAACGCCCTGGTGATCAGCAATTCGCCGGCCTCCATGGATCTGTGGTCCAGCGCGGCGAAGAAGCTGAGGGCCCTGCTCGCACCCGAAGTCGAAGCGGCCCTCGATCGCCACGAAGCGGCGGGCACGACGCAGGACCCCGACTACCTGGCGGCGACCCGGGTCTACTACGACGAGCACGTCTGTCGGGTGGTGCCCAACCCGCCAGAACTCGTTCGCATGTTCGAGTTGCTGGACGAGGACCCAACGGTGTACCACACCATGAACGGCCCCAACGAGTTCTTCTGCGTCGGGACCCTGAGGGACTGGTCCGTCGTCGAGCGCGTGAAGGACATCATCGCCCCGACCCTGCTCTGCTCGGGGCGATTCGACGAGGCGACGCCGGCCACCGTACAGCCGTTCTTCGACGCGATCCCTGACGTGCGCTGGGAGATCTTCGAGGCGTCGAGCCACATGCCCTTCATCGAAGAACCCGAGCGCTATCTCGAGGTCGTGTCGTCGTTTCTCGCGGAGCACGACTAGCGCCTGGGGCCACCAGTCGGGGCCCGCGGTTGGTCCCAGCGGGCTGCTCCTGCGAGTGACGTCGCGCACCTCTCGAGACGTCGCGTTGTCGTGGACAAGTGGCGCCGGTGGCACTACATTCGACTTAGGGTCCGTGAAAGCCAGATTGAGCCCCCGGGTCTCGTAGTACGCACCTCGTGAGAGGGGGGAAGATACGTGAACACCGTGATCATTCATCGCAACCGCTGGGCGCTGCTGGCCGCCCTCGTCGCGCCGCTCTGCCTGTGCGCGGTGCTGGTCCCGTTTCGCGCGACGTTCACCAATGCCGCCGCCGCGGTGCTTCTCATCGCCGCCGTCGTCGCGGTCGCCGTGGCGGGACGCCGATTCGCGGGAATCGTGGCCACCGTTTCATCGGCACTGTGGTTCGATTTCTTCCTCACGGTGCCCTACGACCGGTTCGAGATTAGCCATCGCAACGACATCGAGACGATGGTGTGCATCCTGGTGGTGGGCATCACCGTGACCGAACTGGCGGCGCGCAGCCGCCACCACTTCCAGGCCTCTAATGACACCTCGGGCTTCGTGGACATGATCCACGATCTGGCCGCCCTCGGCGCCGGTTCCGACTCGGTCGACGCGATCATCGAACGGGCGCAGACGTCGATCGCAGAGCTGCTCGAGTTGAGAGAGTGCCGCTTCGAGGAGCAGATCGCTGATCCTCCGCTCGCCCGGATCGGTCCCCAGGGGGAGGTGCTGCACGTGGGTCTTCTCTGGCCGGTGGACAATATCGGCATCCCCGGTCCGCAGGCCGAGATCCTCGCTCAGTGGCGCGGTCACGTCGTGGGGCGTTTCGTGCTCACCCCCACGCCCGGCCTGCCCGTATCGGTCGAGCGTCGCATGGTGGCGACGTCGCTCGCCGAACTCGCGGCCGCCGCCCTCCTCGAATCACGACCGGTGGGCTGAGTCAGCGCATCTTTCGCAGTTACCTTCACGCGTCAGTGCCGTTGGTGCTGGGCCGCTCGAGCGGGACCTCGCAGGAGCTACGACGGTTACCTCACGCACCTCGCACGTTGGACGGCGGCAACAGCGGCTGGACCTCCACGTGGCTCCAGTCCACTCGCGGACAGGTGAAGCGCTCGTACAGGTCCTCGATGATCGCGTCGTAGTTCACGCGCCAGCCAACGAAGTCCCGCCACGCGACGTCGCGGTCGGCCACCAGCGGCACGCCGCTCCTATCCAGGTGTTCGAGCACCAGATCGAACTCGTGACGGGTGATCGCAATGGGAATGGACCGGTCGGGATGCAGGGTATAGGGGATGCGGAAGTAGTCCGCCAGTCGTCGAAGCGCGATCCACCCCGAGCGGATGCACAGTCCGGCGGCGGGCGACGGCGGCACGTCGACGCAGGAGTTGAAGATCGCCGCGGCGTCCAGCACGGTGGCGGCGGCCCCGATCCACGTCTGGTCGGGGCTCGGAGATCGGTAGTAGTTGAGGATGGTGAGCGTCGTATGCGTCTCACCCACGTCGATGAACCACTGTTCCCATTCCTGCCACACCCCGTCGAGCGCCTCGAAGGACTTGATGCTCTGGGCCACCTCGAGCACCCCCCAGGGAGTCGCGGGCGTCCCCGCGCGAACGGCGAGGCGCGCCACCGAGAGTTCGCGGCGTTGGAAAGCCGTGTAGAGCGTGGGGATGAAGGAAATCAGCAGTGCCAGCAGGGTGAGTCCCACGCCCGCTTCGATGAAGCCAAGCGACTGCTGCACGCCGTCGGTCCCCGAGGACGTGCCGAGGGTGAACAGTGACGAGCCGGAGATCTCGAACGCCCGCGCGTAACTGGGCACGCCGGCCGCGACGAACCCGAATCCGAAGGCCAACACGCTCAGGGCCAGCCAGAGCGCCTGGTAGGCCAGCAGGACAATCGAGGCGTACAGCGACAGCACCTGATCCCTCGCGGGGTAGGGGCGCCGCGGACTCGCGAAGAGGCGAAAGACTGCGCCCACGAATTTCGAGACGAGCCGGCTCAAGCGGACGTTGGCGACCCTGGGCAGCAGGAACGTGCGAATGGCGGCGTCCAGCACGAGCATCTGGAGCAAGAAGCCGATCAGGCCGGCCAGCACTCGAATCCACACTGCCATCTCTACGTTCCGATCCGTCCCTAAGGCTACGGCTGAAGCTTCGCGCTGCCCTTCGAAAGGCGCCGAGGCCTCGCCAAGAGAAGGAAGTATAGGTTCTCACTGCGTCGAAGCCGCCGTGATCTTTTGCGTCCAATAGCATCGCCCTATGACAAGAAGCTCCGCGACCGATTCCGCACTCAATCCCTATCGTCTGCCCCGCACGGTGGTCCCTTCGGCCTATCGACTTCGCTTCGACGTGGACCTGGACGGGGCATCATTTGTCGGAACCGTCGAAATCGACGTCGACGTGGTTGAAGAGGTCGACTCCTTCGCTCTGAATGCCGCTGAGCTCGAGCTCTCCTGCGCCACGCTTCTCGCCGGCGGCGTCGAGTTCGTGTCGCAGGCTCCCACGCTCGAGGGCGAGTACGAGACCGCATCCTTCAACTTCTCTCGTCCACTGCCGGCCGGCAGGGCCACCGTCACGCTTGACTTCACCGGGATCCTCAACGATCAGTTGCGCGGCTTCTACCGATCGACCTACGTCGGGAGCGATGGTGTCACGCACGCCATTGCCACCACCCAGCTGGCACCGACGGACGCCCGGCGCGCCTTTCCGTGCTGGGACGAACCGGCCTTCAAGGCGACGTACCAAGTGTCCCTCGTGATTCCCGACGAACTCGCAGCCTTCTCCAACACCTGCGAGATCTCCTCCACGCCGTTGCCGGGAGGTCGCCGCGAGGTCAGTTTCGCGCCGACGATGGTCATGTCGACGTACTTGGTCGCCATGATCGTGGGACCCTTCGAGGCGTCGTCACCAATCGACTACGCGGGGACGCCAATCCGCGTCGTGTACCCGATCGGCAAGGGTCACCTCGTTGGGTGGGCCGCGGAGTTGGCGGCGCACGCCCTGGCCTTCTTCAGCGACTACTTCGCCATTGCCTATCCCGGTGACAAGGTGGATCTCGTCGCGATACCGGACTTCGCTGCGGGCGCGATGGAGAACCTGGGGTGCGTGACGTTCCGCGAGACGGAACTGCTCATCGATCCGTCGACGGCGAGCCACGCCGAGCTCGAACGCGTGGCGCTGGTGGTCAACCACGAGCTGGCCCACATGTGGTTCGGCGACCTCGTGACGATGGATTGGTGGCAGGGGATCTGGCTTAACGAAGCCTTCGCCACGTTCATGGAGATGCTCTGCACCGACCACTTTCGTCCGCAGTGGAAGAAGTGGGCCGGTTTCAACTCGAGCCGCGACATGGCCTTCACCGTCGATGGCCAGCATTCGACGCGTCCGATCGAATACAAGGTCGTCTCGCCCAACGACAGTCGAGGGATGTTCGACATCCTCACCTACCTGAAGGGCTGCGCCGTGCTGCGCATGCTCGAGCAGTACCTCGGCGATACGACGTTCCGTGACGGCATCAGGATCTACCTGCGCCAACACGCGTACTCCAACACCGTCACCTCGGATCTCTGGTCGGCTCTCGAGACCGCGTCGGCTCGGCCGGTGGGCGAGATCATGGATACGTGGATCCTCCAGGGCGGCTATCCGCTGCTCTCGGTCGACGGCGACACCGTCTCCCAGGAGCCCTTCGCGTACTCGCCGGCCGTCGGCGAGTCCCACATCGGATCGACGTGGGAGGTGCCGGTCCTGGTGCGCTCCCTCGATGGGGGGCCGTCCTCGACGTACCTGCTCAAGGGTTCGTCGACGACGATCGATTCGAAGGGCGTCACCGTCGTCAACGCCGGCGGGTCGGGGTTTTACCGCACCGCCTACGCCTCCGCGCAGCTGGGGGCCATCGCCGAGCGGCTGGGCGAACTCGACGAGGTCGAGCGTGCGGTCCTCTTCTCCGACACCTGGGCGTCGATCCTCGTCGGACGATCGCCCTTCGTGGACCTCTTCACCCTGGCCCAGGGCCTCGTCGGCCTCGATGAACCGTCCACCTGGAACGTGGTGGGGAGCGCCGTCGACATGGCGAACCGCATTCTCGACGACGACGGTCGTGACGCCCTGGCCGTCGTGGTCGCAGATCTCTTTCGCCCGGTCCTCGACCGGCTGGGCTGGGACCGTGTCGAGGGGGAGAGCACCCAGGCCGGTCAACTTCGCGCCGTCGCCGTCGCCGAGCTCGGTCTCTACGGTCGCGACGAATCGGTCATCGCCGAGGCCACAAGCCGCTTCGACGCCGGCGAGGTCGTCGGCGACCTCGCCAACGCCATCGTGTCGATCACGATGCGCCAGGGTCGGCCCGGCGATCCAGCGACGTGCGAGGCGCGACGCGAGGCGGCGACGAATCCCCAAGACGAGCAGCGCTACCTTTTCGCTCCGGCCGCTTCGGGCGACCCCGCCGTCGTCGCGGACGCGTTGGAGCGAGCCTTCACCACGGTGCGCACGCAAGACGCCCCCTATCTCGTGGGGGCGCTGATACGCAATCGGGTGAGCGGACCCTCGATATGGCGGTCCGTGACGCCGCGATGGGCCGAAGCGGTCGAACGCTTCCCCGATGGATCACCGGTGGCGATGGTGGCGGGCGTGCTCACGTTCGCATCCGATCCCGAGCTCGCCCGCGAGGTTCGTCGATTCCACGAGTCGAATCCCCTCGAGGTCGGACAACAGCAAGTGGCTCAGTTCTTGGACCTCATGGACGTGCACGTGGCGTTGGCGCAAAGAAACGCTGCGACGCTGGCGTCGGCGTTGCGCGCAGTCGTCGCCTGATGTCACGTCGCTGGCGGCGAGCGGGACGGCGATCACGACCCATTGCTGGTGATGGCGACGTCATCACGATTGGTTCGTAAGATGTACGAAGGCAATCAACCAAGGAGCACTGTGGCCAACCCCGCACTGATCGACCGACGACTGCAGAAGATCACCTCTGCGGGCGACACCGGGCCTCGAATGAGCCACGGCGGCGTGGCCAAGGCGCTGGGCATCTTCACCGCATTCCTGTTCGCCGGAGGCTACTTCGGCTGGCGCGAGGGCGAGGCGGGCCAGATCACAAGCGGAACGAATTCGCTGATGCTCGGCTGCATTATCGCGGCGCTGGTCTTGTCATTCGTGATCATCGCCAAGCCCCGCCTGGCGAGGGACATCGGTGCGCTCTACGCCGTGGTCGAAGGTTTCGCGATCGGCATCATCTCGGCGATCTACAACGCGCAATACCACGGCATCGTCGTCGAGGCCATGGGCTGCACGGTGGGCGTCGCGTTGTGCGTGTGGTTCCTCTACGGCACGGGTCTCATCAAGGTGACGGCCAAGGTGACGCGCGTCATCACGATGTCGGTGATCGGGGCGCTGGCCTTCTACGTGGTCGCCATCCTCTCGAATCTGTTGGGCGGGCCCAACCTCGACGGATCGGGCGGCGTGCTTGGCATCGGCATCTCCCTGGTGCTGGCGGTCATCGCCGCGTCCACGTTCCTGCTCGACTTCGACCGGATCGACAAGATGATCGCCTCCAACGCCGACGCGACCTACAACTGGTACGGCGCGTTCGGCCTGGTCATCAGCATGGTCTGGCTCTACCTGGAGATCCTCAGCATCCTGGGTCGACTACGCGGGGGACGAATTCGCTGAGAGGTCAAGGTTCGAGGCGTCGCCTCCGAACCCGGCGACTGGCGGCTCGACGCTGCGCAGACCGCTATTCGATCAAGCTCAGCCAGTACTCCTCGGCCACCGTCAACTCCTCCTGGATGGCGTCAAGCTCGATACCCAGCCGCGTCTGTTCGGTGTGATCGAGGGATGCCACGAGTCTCATATTGAGTGACGTGCGCTTTCTATCGAGACGCGCCATGTGCTTTTCGGCTTCTCGGACCTGGCGGCCGAGCGGGACTGGCGACGTGGCCGTCGAATTCAGCGACGTCTCGTGCGGGTCATCGCCGAAGGCATCGGTGATGACGCCGGCCGCCCTCGCGATCCAGCTGTCGATGCCGCCGGGCACGTCGGCGACGGTGCCGTCCACGTGGACCTCGAGGAGCCGGTCCGTCGTGCGGCTCAAGAACGTCCGGTCGTGCGACACGACGATCAGCGTGCCGGGCCACTGGCTCAAGAAGTCCTCGATCAGTCGAATCGTCTCTAGGTCCAGGTCGTTGGTCGGTTCGTCGAGGAAGAGCACGTTGGGCCGAAGCGACAGCGCGAGCAGCAGCTGCAGCCTTCGGCGTTCACCGCCGGAGAGGTCCTTCGCCTTCGTCGAGGGCAGCGTGCCGGTGAACCAGAACCGCTTCATCAACGCCACGTCGGCGAGGGAACCAGGCACGCCCTTGGGACCAGCGACCAGTTCCTGAACCGTGGACTCCAGGTCGAAACCTCCGCTGTCTTGCTCGAAGTACGCGGTGGCGACCGTAGGGCCGTGCTTCACCGTCCCGCTCGACGGTTCGACCTGTCGGGCGAGGAGGTCCACGAGGGTCGACTTGCCCGCGCCGTTGGGCCCTACGATGCCCACTCGGTCGCCGGGACCGAGCTCCAGATTGACGTCTCGCAGTATTTGGCGGCCCTGGGCGTAGGAGAAGGCGACGTTGTGCGCCTTGATCACCATGGTGCCGAGGCGGGGCGTCTCGATGCTCAGGTCGAGTGTTCCCTCGCGAGCCGCGGCCTCCGGGCGAGCGTTGAGCAGCCGCAGCGCGGCGTCGATGCG
>Ga0182030_10022346_pt1 | contig 11778 bp, 10 predicted proteins | sample 812S3MmetaG_FD_121299 | JGI IMG/M metagenome (GOLD analysis project Ga0182030, IMG submission 121299) | Permafrost microbial communities from Stordalen Mire, Sweden - 812S3M metaG (Illumina Assembly) | ecosystem: Environmental > Terrestrial > Soil > Wetlands > Permafrost | place: Sweden... | reverse complement strand
AGCAATACGAATTTGCTCTTCCTTCTCTTGCTTTTGTGCTCTGGCTAATTCTGCCTTCGCTTCTTCTTTGCCGACGCCAAGCTTGCTTTTGATTACGTCCAGATTATCTTGGGCGCTGTCGATGGCGATGCTTGATTTCGTATTTTGTTTTAGCAAATCAACTGCTTTAGACGCGTAGCCTCTTGCTTCTTCAAATTTGCCTTCGTTGCCGAGTGTTGCAGCCAGCAAGTTCATATATGTACCAAGTTGTGCCTGGTTGCCGTTGGCCTGGGCAACGTCTACCAGCTGCTTGTAATAAGCTTCAGCTGTGCTCATATTGTTTTTCATTGCAGCGTAAGCAGCCATCGAGGGCAGAATGCTCACCAGTTTGGGATCATGTGGCGTCAATTTCTTGCGCCAGATTTCGTCAACGCGTTTGAGGAAAATTTCGGCAGCCAGTTGATCACCCAACTGCTGTGCGCAAAGGGAAAGTCCATATAATGAATTTGCAGCTTCCAGCGATTCGGCACCCAGCAATTTTTGTTGTACTGCAAGCGCACGTTCATAATATTCTTTTGCCAGAGTGTAATTCTCAAGCCGAACGTTCAATTCGCCCATCTCAAAATAGGTGGTGCCAAGGCGAATGTCATCGTCCTTGAATTTGCGCGTGTCTTCCATCGCGCTTTTAATGCTGCTTTCTGCCGATGCATAATCGCCCGATTGCCTGGCGACGCGACCGGATTCGATGTGTTCTTCCCAGGGACCTTTCCCCTTAGCCAACACATCCGGCAGCAACATAGACATGCTGATAGTAAGCGACACCAAACCTGCAAGCAAACGACGATGCTTGAACATGGTTTTCCTCCAGTTATTTCGAGCAGTATTTGCTTTCGATGGCGAGAACTTTATTTAGGCGGCGTTGATGACGTTCGAGACCGCTGAATTTGGCATTCAAAAAGCTTTGAAGGACATCCATCGCCAGACTGGGTCCGATTACTCGTGCTCCCATGCAGAGAACGTTGGTGTCGTCGTCTTCGCGGCCCTGGTGTGCCGAAAACGTGTCGTGGCAAAGACCGGCGCGAACACCGCGGATTTTGTTGACGGCGACGCAAGCACCAACCCCGCTACCACATAAAACAATACCAATGTCGGCTTCGCCACTGCTTACTTTTTCCCCGACTTTCTCGGCGTAGTCAGGATAGTCAACAGGGGCTTCGCTGTCTGTGCCAAGGTCGATTACTTCATGACCTTTCTTCTTGAGATATTCAAGAACTTGAACCTTGAGGGGATACCCTGCGTGGTCCGACCCAATTGCGATTTTCTCTGCCATTTCCTGCTCCTTGACCTTCTGATTCGGCAATTATAGTGCAAAGCCCGCCTGGATTGGATTTTAACCGGGCTCGCCATGTCACATCTTGTCTTGGTATACTGTTAGAATCCGTCAAATAGCCCCATGGCAGCCACAAGTATTAGCTCGGTTTAAACTCGCATGGTCACTCAAGGTATATTGCAAAATCGCTATCGTATAGAGGGTGTCCTTGGACAGGGCGGCATGGGCACTGTCTACCTTGCAAAAGACATTCGGCTCGACGATCGCCTGTGTGTTGTAAAGGAGCTGCGCGACGATTTTTATCGTAGCGAAGACAAACAACGGGCCCTTACATTTTTCGACCGCGAAGCGCGCATGCTTGCCAGGCTGAAGCAGGGCAATATTGTTCAGGTGAGCGATTATTTCAGCGAGCAAGGCAAATATTTCCTTGTAATGGAATATGTTGATGGTGAAAATCTTCACAGCATCATGCAGAAGCGCGAAGCTGAGCCGTTCGAAGAAAATCAGGTTGTAAGCTGGGCAATTGAAATCTGTGACGTACTTTCATATTTGCATGCTCAAGACCCGCCGGTAATTTACCGCGATTTGAAGCCAAGCAATATTATGATCAACGCCGAGGGGCAATTGAAGCTCGTCGATTTTGGTATCGCTCGTAAAATCGAGGCTGATGACGAAAACACTCGTGTTGTATCAGCTGGGTACTCGCCGCCTGAGCAGTATTGGGGCGCGGCTAACATTCAATCTGATATATACGCGCTGGGCGCGACGATGTGTTTCCTTTTGACCGGACATGATCCAGAACCGCTCAAAGCTGGTTCGCCTGCGCAAAGCAATGAGAAAGTATCCGATTATATGGATAGCGTGGTGCAGAAGTGCATGGCGCAAGAATTGGCTGAGCGCTATCAAAATTCCAAAGAGTTGCGCGAGGCGCTTCTTTATGACGACTATGAAGAAGAGCCCGATAATCCGAAGAGTTGGTTTACGCGAAATGTTGCCGGTGTGCTTTTGGTTATTGCCGTGGCTCTGGTATTTATAGGTTGGGAGCCGATCGTAAATAGCTTTAAGTCCGAGCCGCCCAAGACGAGCAAACCGGGCAGTAATGCGCCACTTGCTGCGGCTGACAAGCCGGCTGATGATCCGACTTATGCCGATCCGCTGCTTGGTGGTACCACTCCGCAAAAGAATTTCGCCTTGCAAGTCTCCGACGAGCGCAGCCTCACCGATCCCGAAGCTAAGCCACCTGCCGAAACCGCGTCAAAGAAAAACGGCTTCAAACTGTTCTAATTGATGTTGTTCATCGCCATGTAAATGACGCCTGCGCCGAAGAGCACACGATAGATCGTGAAAACAACCGTGGAGTGATTCTTCAAGTATTTGATCATCCACCAGATCGCCGCATAACTGACGATGGTCGAGACCGCCAGACCTACGCCCAAGCTTGCAAATTCCGACTTTTCGAGCCCGGTCTTGAGCATGTCTTTGAGTTCAAGCAAACCGCTGAGAATAATCGCTGGAATACCCAGAAGAAAACTGAAGCGGGCTGCTTCGTCGCGTTTGAAGCCGAGAAATAGTGCCATTGTAAGCGTCGAACCGCTGCGCGAGCAGCCTGGAATCACCGCCATAGCTTGTCCCAGTCCAACTAAGAGCCCGTCGCGACCGGCGACTTGTTCAATTGTTTTGATATGTTTTGCCAACTTTTCAGCAGCGAAAAGCAAAAGCCCCATTACGATTGAAGAACAACCAATAACCATTAACGAGCGCAAGGGACTATTATCCGCTTCGAGAAACGGCTTCAAGGCAAGACCGACGACACAAATCGGAATGGTACCAACTATGATGGCGCCCAATAAGCGAAAGTCGGCACCGCTGTAGTCTTTGGTTTGAATCGCCTTTAGCGAACCGGTGGCAATCTGCACTAATTCCTTAAAGAAATACACAAGCACTGCCGCGACAGAACCGAGCTGAATCACCGCTGAGTAAGCCACCCCAGGATCGTGAAAGCTTGGATTTAGTAAGTGCATCACGGTTGGTGCTACGCGCAGATGCGCGGAACTGCTAATCGGTAAAAATTCCGTGGCTCCCTGGACGACCCCAAGAAACACTGATTCCAACATGGGTATTTCGTGTCCGCTCATTGTCATGCTCGCTTTGTCCTTAGTACTTAAACGCCGTTGTGTTCATCCTGAGGGCTGTTCCAGCAGGTGTCTGTCTCTATCCCAGACCGGAGTCTGTCTCTATCCCAGACCGGAGTCTGTCTTTATTCCAGACCAGGGTCATCATAAACTTCTTCTTCGCTTGCTTTTGGCTCAAAGCCCTCAAATGTGGCAGAGGCAACCGAGTCGTCCTCCACTTGTTTCACCAGGCTCAAATTGTCCTTGCCGGCTTTGACCCAGCGCGCCAGTGAGCCTGATTCAGAGAGCTCAGCTTTGCTGCCGCGCGGGCGATTGCCCAGCCAGACCAGAAGCTTTTCTAAAGTATCAGCATCATCTTCATCCATGTCGCTGAATTCGACGCCGACTTCAGTGCGGTGTTGCAGCCAGTTGTAGCGGCAATTAACTATACGCCCCCGTGCATCGAGATTGATATTTCCGATGTGCACTGTCAGTGATACTACCTTGCCTTCAGTGAATCGCTCAGTGCAATCAACTTCGATATAGAAACCAAAACCAAAGCGCGAGATGTTTTTTGTAATTACGCTAGCTGTAAGGTCTTTCCATTCATCGCCCACGAGGTCAGACGGTGCGTTAAGCTCAGAGCGAGCTTGCACTCGTTGCTGTGACGCTTGCTCGAAGCGCGGTAAGCGGCATTCAAATGTTGGAACGCCGTTCATCATTTTGTAGCCCTTAACTTCAGAAGACCAGAGTCCGTTGAATCGATTATGCGCCGAGCTACCTACAAACCAAATTTTGGTGCCGGCCGGCACGTTAAGTTTGTTTCCCTTACTGCTTTTGAGCTGAACATATATGCGCTGGTTGTCGATGCCGATTACCATGGCACGTCCAAAGCCCATTACGTCGGGCGACAATTCGACTTTTACTTTGTAAATTTGCCCTTCTTTGAACATGCCTGACCACTTCGGATTACATCAGACGATTATCTCATCGTTTCTAATCGTTTCGATCACGCAATTTAATTCCTATTTTATAGATATCGGATGAAGCCCAGCCTGACTCCCTTGCCAGGAGGCCGGCAGCATCCTTGAGTCTAGCGCCGGCAGAGAGCATTGACTCCAGGCGCTCTGACAGCTCCTCTTTGCTCATTAATTCTGCTTCTTTGGAGCTGCCTGCCAGGACAAAAACGCATTCGCCCTTGAGTTGGCGCGTTTTGGCGATTTCCAAAATATCTTTGACGCTTGCTCTTATATATTCTTCGTGCAATTTTGTAAGCTCACGGCAGAGCGCCGCCGGTCTGTTGCCCATCACTTCTAATATGTCCGGAAGAACTTTTGGGATATCTGTGATCGGCAGGAAAAAGATCTGGGTGCGGTCATCGTCTTTGATTCGTTCGAGTCGCTTTCGCCGCTCGCCTGATTTGTCAGGTAAGAACCCCTCGAAGGCAAATCGTTCGCAAGGCAGTCCACTTCCGACCAATGCGGACAGCACGGAACTTGGTCCGGGAATTGCAATTATTTGCATCCCGAACGAAATCGCGGCTTGAACTAGCTTATATCCCGGATCTGATACCAGTGGCATACCTGCATCAGATATAAGAGCGATAGAATGGCTTGCCTCTGCGTGTTTCTTCAGTTCGTTGATCCGTCCGGCTTCATTGAAATCGTGACAGCTGACCAGAGTTTTGCTTATGCCTAAATGACTCATGAGCTTGATTGAGACGCGAGTGTCTTCCGCAAAGATCAAATCGACCTCGTTCAATGTACGTTTTACGCGCAAAGATATGTCTTCGAGGTTACCGATAGGGGTACCTACTATATACAACTTGCCATCCATGGGCATACCCCATATTAACCCTATATCGATGTTGAGAACGCTTTGTCAGCAGCTCTTGGGGAGCTTAGCATAAATAAGATTAACTAGACATCCTGCTGACAACCCCCTGTTTATCTACAGGCTTATCTACAGCTGTAGATAATTTAATGGGGTATCTGAGTCTCGATCACTTGCGCAATTTTCGATCTGGTTTGCAGTCACATCTGCTGACAAAAAATGCTTCTCTAATAAAAGTGTATGTTGTAAGATTGGCTTTGAAAGCCGATCGCAGATGACATACCTTCATGAGCAAGACTGCCAAGCATAAATCGTTGAAGCAAAGAATCGCAAAACTGCGTCTTGCCGTGGCGAACGAAATAATCGGTAACCTGGCTTATACAGGGCGCCTCCAGGCATATATGCAGCACACATATCATGTTGCAGAACTATGCGAGCAATATAGCCTGCTTATAGTTTTGAATTGGATTGGTACCAAATATGGTTTTCCTATATGTGCAGGATGTATAGAATCGGATCAGCGCAGTCAATTGCTACCATTGCTTAGCTGGACTTCACTAGTCGATCGATATCCACTGCAGATATCTGAGGTGTTCAGTTTAGAAGAGTCAAAAATTCAGGGAATCATGGCATCGCTTGATGATTGTTTCAGTCCAGACCTGGAACTCATAGGCACTTTGTACCAGCAGATACTGTCCGCACCTCTATCTATAGATCATGACGCTACGCCAAATATTGATCTGCGATCTGATCAGCGCCTTGCTGGAGAGTTCTATACTCCAGGCTGGGTGGCAGATTATGCATTCTCCCAATGGCTCAAGTTCGATTCTGACGCCATAGTGGCAGCTTTGAATGCCGGCGCTGCTGCTCAGTTGCCTCAGGTATTGGATCCTTCTTGTGGTACGGGGAACTTTCTGCATGCGGCGCTGCGTTTGCTTGAGAAAATTGGTGTCTGTGGAGAACAGCAATTGTTCTTCGCGGCCAACGCAGTTCATGGCAGAGATATCGATGGTCGTGCGGTGGAACTGGCTCGTATCAGCCTTTTGCTTCAACTAAGCCAGAAATTCGTCGATCTAAAGTCGAAGGCGAGGCGCGCGGAGGCAATCGAAAAGGTGCTAACAGGGCTGGAGGAGAACGTACGAGTCTGCGATAGCTTGCTTGATGCCTGTGCTGGCATTAGCGATTCGCAGAAGTTCGATCTGGTAATTACCAATCCACCTTATATAAGTTTTGGTGCGCGCGATCAAAAGGCATTGACGGCAAGTTGGCAGCACTTACTTAAGAGGCGTTTCCCTGCTTCTAGCGAGTATAAGGTGCGCTATACATCTATATTTCAGGAAATTGGCATCGAGTTAATTAATCGTTCTGGTCGCAAAGAAATCATCGACGCCGAGCCGAACACATTGTCCGAGCAGACAATGCCGTTGAAAGGACAATGCATTTATCTTGTACCTGATGCGTTCTTGACTGGAAGCTATTACCATAAGTTGCGCAATTTGATTTTGCGCAAAGTCAATATTGCCAGCCTTTCAGAGTTGCCAGCGAGCATCATTGGTGGTGCGACAGTCGGTCGCTGGTGCCTGGCTCATTATCAGCAAAAAGTAGCTCCTTCGAATTCAAGTGATTCGCAACTCAGGACTCCCCTGTCTAATGCGGACTTTCCCGGCGAGGAAAGTAATCAGCTAGTTCAACTAGCAAGTATTTCCCAAGACTTAAATGGCGAGTTGATCGGGCAAACTTTCGCAATTCCAATGAATGCTCTGATTAGCCGCGACAGACAGCGCTTTCAACTAGTGCTTTGCCAGAATGAGCTCGAGATTCTCATGCACTGTCGCGATTTCGATTGGCTTGGCGATGTTCTTGAAGGGCATACTGGAATCAGAAGTCGCCATGGTCAAACGGCTATTGTCGCGCGCCAAAAACTAACACCGCTTCACTCTCGTGGGCTCATATCGGGAAGCTCATTGCGCATGTTCAACATCGAATGGCGCGGCGATTGGTTGGAGATTGATCCTGAAAAACTTTTCGCCGGCGGCTTTGACCGCGACGTAATCGCTGGACCCAAAATCTTGCTTCGCCAGACTGGAGATCGCATCGTAGCTGCAGTTGATTTAAGCGGCTTATTTCACTTGAACAATGTTCATAGTTTCGTGCCACGACAGCACGACTTGCGAAAAACGCGGACACATTATTTCGCCTGTTTGCTCAACTCGTCGTTCTACCTTTACTACTATAGGTTGAAGACGCGCGAGCACAAGCGCGCCCTGGCGCAAATCGATATAGAAACAGTTGAACACATGCCGCTGCCGCCGCGCAATGCGGCAATCGAACAGAGGCTGGAAGACCTTGGCGCTGAGCTTTCTGCTGCAGCCAAGAATGACAGGTCGCAGCTCGAATGGACAGCACGGCTGAATGATGCGTTTGTGGAAATCGATCAACTTGTATTTGATGCCTTCGGCATTTCCAACCAGCTGAGGCGGCACATTCTTGCTTCCCTTGGAGATGAACAAAAACTTGCTGCAAGTTTTCACCCCATCAGCTTAAAGCGATAATTGATCTGAACTCAGGAAAAGATTGCATTCAGGCGCTACACTATTGTCGGTCTGGAGCTGATGGTCAGCAGCTTGAGGCGGGATGAGTTCGCGGATTCAATATCATGACATCGATGCGCTCTGTGAGCATTAGTTTTTTAGCCCTTCTGGCGCTGAGCCTCGCCTCGCCTCCGGGTTGTTACAGCGTGGGGTTCAAAAAGCCGGCTGCCGCGGCCAATTCTGGCGCGTCGCAGGCAGCTGCTGCAGTTCCGGAAAACATGGAAATAAGAGACAAATGGGCCGTCGTTGTAGGCGTTAATCGTTATATTGATCCGGCAATCCCGCCGCTTAAGTTTGCGCAAAAGAGTTCTGCTGATCTGGCGCGGGCGCTCAAGGATACAAGCTATGGGCATTTCGCCTTGAATCATGTGCTCGTTTTAAATGGTCCTGAAGCGAGCAAGGCTGCCATCGAGCAGGCATTTGAGGATTGGCTCTACAAGAAGGCTATGCCTGACGATTTCGTTGTCATTTATTTCAATACTCGTATGGAAAGGAACGGCGCAGGCGAGCCGATTATTTGTGCAAATGATACGCAAGCCAGCGATCCGGACGGCACTGGAATCAATTTGTCTGAGCTGCTTTCGAATGCGCGCAAGCGGGTTGGTTCCACGCATATGCTCTGTTTGCTTGATACAAATCCTCTTAGCGAAACTGATAAATATGCTGCTGGCAGCGAGGCTAAGGATGCCAATGCTGGCGCCAATCATGACTTGAAATCACTTGCTAGCTTTGCAAACATGGCGGTGCTTTCCGCGGCGGAGCTGGGCAAGCGCTCGTTGGACGATGACGCTGACATGCAAAGTTATTTTTCGCATTTCTTTGTCGAGGCTCTGAAAACAGGCGGCGCAAATTTTCCGGTAGGCATGGTGGCTGAATATGTCTGGCAAAAAATTCAAGAGACCACGAGAAACTCCGGCACGGCGGGGCAGACGGCGCTGCTTTCGCTCGGTAAAGAGCACTCCCGAACTGTAGACATTCCGCTGGGCATTATGGTGCGCAGTGCCATGCCGCCCAAGCCGATCAAAACGATCAAAGTCGGACGACCTGTTGAAGATACTTTCGACCATCCTAATTTAGCGGCTGCGGTTCCTTCTCGTCCTGTGGCGAATACAATTAATCTTCAGCCTCGTAATCACGGATTGCCCTTTGCTAAAGATGGCAGTCCTTCTGATTTTGTTGTGGAATCCAATCAGCAAGAGGCAGCACTTTCTGGTACCCAGAGTACAGGGCAAACAATTATGGCACTTGCTTCAGGGGCAGCTACAGGGGTGTTGCCTGCCAAAGTGAAGCCGAAAGCGTCTACCACCGCCAGTAGTGCCAAACAGCAAGCCTATGATGACGAGGATGATGACGTCAATCCGAATCTCGATTTGACAGGCTACGTGAATAAAATTAAGCAGGACATTCAGAAAAAATGGCAGCTGCCAAAGGGCTTTGAAAGCAAGCGCGTTACCACTGTTTTTAGTATTATGAGAGATGGCAAAATCGAGAACGCGGCAGTCGTGGAAAGTTCAGGCACACCGGCGATTGATAAATCTGCGCTTGATGCTCTGAAGAGTGCGTCGCCGCTTGACCCCTTACCCAAGGGTGCTCCTGAGTCGATCGATCTCAAATATAGCTTTGACTGGAAAACCAAAATAGGCAAGCCGTAGGCTGCAGAGGACGGGCATATGGCAGGTACTGTGGATGATGGGGGTGAAGCCGCCAGGGTGAAAAAGGCTCAGCCTTCCGCTGATTTTTTTAATGGTCCCGAGCCTTCGTTTGAGCGTAAGCCTATTCTAGATGAACCTGGGGCTGACTCCTCGAACGATAGCGGTGGTAATGCCGCCAGAGGTGGTGATGCTGCCAGAGCTGGTAGCGGCGATTCTAATCCCTCCGAAGACCAGGAGCCCGAGTACGGAAGCTTCGACTCATCAATGAACAATTATAAGAAGCCTTCAGGACCCGCTATTACGCTGCCTCCCTACGTCCCGGAAGTGCTGCGGCATTATGTTGAAACTTCTGTTTCCCTGATTCTTGATCCGACTTCGTTCTTCAAAGGGCTGGCGGTGGAAACGAAGCTGACTAAACCAGCGTTGTTTCTTGGCATAAGCGCCTGTGGTAGCGCGTTGTTTTCGTTTTTGCTCGGTGGCTTTCACCTGACAAACGTTATACGTGATGCGTTGTTTGTTGCAATCGCAAATGTTGTGCTTTCCAGTGTGGCGTTCACTCTGGCCAAGGGCATGGGCAGCAAGGCGACTCTTATTACGGTGTTTCAGGTTTTCGCGTTTTGTAGCTGCTTTGGGCTTTTATCGACCTTGCCGGGAATTGGAATGCTCTTCTCAGCCGCCGGGCTTGTCTATTGCTTCTTTGGGCTAAGGGCTGTTCTGGGCGTAACCATGTATCAGACGTGTACGATCATGGTTTTGATGTTTATGATTCAGGCGCTGCTTTCGGTGGCGCATTCTTTAGGGCACTAGGTCGCTGGAAGCGTGATCTTAGTAGTTAGCAGATGTAGTATTCATTTTAGGCGCGCGGGACTGTTCAGGGGAGGCATACGGCAGCCCCTGGCGAATGTCAGAATGCGGTCTTGACCATGCAATGTCTTGTCTTGACTCGAAGCCCCTTTGTGTAACGGTTTCAGGGCTTTTAAGTGAAATCTTTGCTCATACAAGCGGTTGCCTACGTAGAAACCGCATTGACGATCTCGGGCTCTCAGGATAAGTTAGTTGTGGTGAGGGGCAATAGCTTCACCAAAACGAACGAAAAAATGACCGTGTCTGTAGGATGGCGGGTAAGGGAGTAATCAAGGTAAGTTATGAGCGAGATTGGAGACGATATTAAACCAAAGCAAGTCGAACATGATCACGCCAAGGACGATGCTCCTCCTTCGTTGATTCATTCGATTATGGATGACCGCGTCAAAGAAGCGGCCAAGCCAACTGAGAAGACTGAAGCGGCAAAACCGCACGATTTAGTCGCCAGTATCAGTGACACCGTGCATCATGATGCCGATTGGCTCGCAGAGAATCTGTCGCCGTCGCAAATTGCTGCTGGTTTAGAAAAGAGCTTACAGTCAGCTGCCGCTAAAATTGCCATGCTGACGGCCGGTGGAGTCGAGCTTCCATTGATGGGACCTTCGTTCCTCGCGGGGCTTGTTGCAGGTCAAGATTCTGCTGCCCAGGTCACTAACTTTATGAAAACAGTTAGAAATTACATCGAGAAGTAAATTCGCGGTATATACAGAGTTTTCAAGGTCCCCGTCTTCAAAAGGCGGGGATTTTGGCATTTAAATAATCCATCACTCCGTTACAATTGCCTTCTTGGGGCAGCGGGCGGTGGCGGCTGTGTTAAAATTGCCAGACGTTATTGTATTAAAAGTTAGGAATTCGTAAGCCGTGCCAAGAATTAAGTCTGCTATTAAAAGAGTCGATATCGCCGAGCGCAACCGTGATAAAAATCGCGCCTGGAAGTCATCTATCCGCACTGCGCGTACAAGAGTCGAAGATGCAGTTAAACAGCCTGATGCTAATACTGCTGACCCGTTGAAACAAGCTTTCTCAATCATAGATCGCGCTGTTTCCAAGGGCGTCCTTCACAAAAATACCGCTGCTCGCCGTAAATCAAGGCTTGTCAAGCTCACTCGCAAAACTGCTGCTAAGTAGCTCTATCCCGGAAGCGCGCGCGTCACGCCCGCTTCCGCGGGGAAATTAGTTCAGCTTTTAACCGCAAATTTGCAACAACTTCCCTCCGTCTAGGTTATGCTGACGGAGGGATCAGAAGCTTGCGAGGATATATATTTGGAACTCGATACTTCAAGTACGCCGTTCGAGACAATGCCAGGGTCTGCAGCAAAGCCTAATCCGGGAAAGAAACCCACTCTTCAGCAAATCGATGGACCAATCCATTTCATAGGAATTGGTGGCATCGGTATGTCTGCGTTGGCACGTCTGTT
>Ga0182030_10022344_pt1 | contig 11780 bp, 9 predicted proteins | sample 812S3MmetaG_FD_121299 | JGI IMG/M metagenome (GOLD analysis project Ga0182030, IMG submission 121299) | Permafrost microbial communities from Stordalen Mire, Sweden - 812S3M metaG (Illumina Assembly) | ecosystem: Environmental > Terrestrial > Soil > Wetlands > Permafrost | place: Sweden... | reverse complement strand
TCGTACGGGGCGCGGCGTCCGTTCCCAGCACGACGTCGGTTCGCGTCTGCGGGTACACGGTTACGGTTCGCGTCTGCTTGCCCTGCGCCGCGGCGATCGTCACGTCGTGCGTCCCGGCGCTCATGGGGATCGTCCCGTCCTTGGCGGCGGCAACCGATTCGCCGTCGATCGTCACGCCGTCGACCTTGTCGGCCGAGTGAACGGCGATCGTTCCCGAGCCTGCGCTCGGACTCGACCCGTCGCGAACCAAGACGACCGAGGTCGTCTGCGTCTGCGCCGGCGCGACCGCAACCGCCAGATCTTCGGGGGTCCAGCCGGTGCGCGTGAGCGTCAGGTGGTGCGCTCCGACGGCCAACGCGTCCACCACGACCGGCGAGCGGCCGATATACGTGCCGTCCAGCCAGACGTCGGCTCCGCTTGGTAGGGTTGTGACGAAAATTGCCCCGGTCGGCGCGGCGCCCAAGAGAGCGACCGCGGCGAACGCCGAAACGGCAAGATTCGCCGCCAGCGCGCGAAACGACCAACTGCCCATGACCGAACTCCCATTCGACGGCGCCGAGATCGCGCATGCCGACATCCCCAGCCTGCGCGTCCGCCCCGCCACCGTCGCAATCGTCGGTCGCCCCAACGTGGGAAAGAGCGCGCTCTTCAACCGCCTGATCGGGCAACGGCTCGCCATCGTCGAGGATACGCCCGGCGTCACGCGCGACCGGCTCTACGCCCTGGCCGATTGGCGCGGGCGCACCTTCACCTGCGTCGACACGGGCGGCATCGAGTTCGATGTAGATCCGAACGACGCGATCGCCTTCGGCACGCGCGAGCAAGCCGAGAACGCGGCGCGCGATGCCGACGTGATCGTGTTCGTCGTCGATGCGATGGAGGGCCTCAACCCGGTCGACATCGACGTCGCCGCGATCTTGCGCCGCACGCATCACCCGGTGCTGCTGGTCGCGAACAAAACCGAATCGCCGAACGCGCTGGCCAGCGTACACGGCGAGTTCTCGCGGCTCGGTTTCGGTGAGCCGTTTCCGGTGTCGGCGATTCACGGTGAAGGCACGGGCGATTTGCTCGACGCGATCGTCGAACGGTTGCCGCCCGAAAGCGACGCCGAAGAGCCGCACTCGGAACTCGCGCTCGCGCTGATCGGTCAACCCAACGTCGGCAAGTCATCGCTGCTCAACGCGATTCTCGGCGAAGAGCGCACGATCGTCTCCGACATCCCGGGAACGACGCGCGACTCGATCGACACGCTCTTGCCGTACGGCAACCGCACGCTGCGCTTGATCGACACCGCCGGCGTGGCCAAACGCGCCAACAAACACGGCGCGATCGAGTACTACAGCTCGTTGCGTTCGCTGCGCGCGATCTCGCGCTGCGACATCGTGATCTTGCTCGTCGACGCGATGAAGGGCCCGCAGAACGCCGACCGGCGTTTGGCCGGCATCGCGATCGAGGAGAAGAAAGGCCTCGTGATCGTCGGTAACAAGTACGATCTCGTGCGCGAGCTGGGCGAATTCAGCCAAAACGAGCTGACCGAAGGCATTCACGAGCAGTTGCCGTTTGCGTCGTTCGCGCCGGTCACGTTCCTCTCGGCACTGACCAAACGCCGGCTCGGCAGCCTGATGCCGGTCGTGAACCAAGTCGCTGAGAACCTCGACCGCCGCATCCCAACTTCGAAGCTCAACCAGGTCGTGCAAGACGCGGTCATCGCCCATCCGCCGCCGATCTCGCAAGACCGCATGCTGAAGATCTACTACTGCGCGCAGGTATCCACGCATCCGCCGCTGTTCATCTTCTCCTGTAACGAACCGAAGCTGATTCAGGCGTCGTACAAGCGCTTCATCGAAAACGTGATTCGCTCGAACTTCGATTTCCAAGGCGTGCCGCTGACGCTCGACTTTCGCGAACGTCCGCGCGACGAAGCGCGCCGTTGACCGTCGTCACCGGCGCGGCGCTGGTCGTCGCGTCGTTCTTCATCGGGGCGATCCCCTTCGGGCTCGTCGTCTCCTGGCTGTTCTTCCGGCGCGATCTGCGCACCGAGGGCAGCGGCAACATCGGGGCCGCGAACGCGTTGCGCTCGCTCGGCAAGGGCGGCGCGATTGCGGTGCTCGTGCTCGATGCGCTCAAGGGCGCGCTGCCGGTCGTCGCCGGCCGCTGGCTGGGCAGCGAGGAGCTGGCGCTGACCGCCGCCTTTGCGGCCATCCTCGGCCACTGCTTCTCGCCCTTCCTCAACTTCCGCGGCGGGAAGGGCGTGGCCACCAACCTCGGTGCCGTGCTCGCCATCGCGTGGCCGGCCGGCGCCGGCTTCGCCGCGATCTGGCTCGCCGTCGTGCTGCTGACCGGCTTCTCGTCGGCTGGTTCCATGCTCGCCAGCATCGCGATGGCCCCCGCACTCTGGTTTCTGACCGGAACCCCCGGCGGCATCTACGGGCTAGGCTCGGCCGCCCTCATCGTTTTCATGCACCGCGAAAACATCGCACGGCTGCGCGAGGGAACCGAAAGCGTGCTGCCGCTCTTCCGCCCCAAGAGCTCCGCCTAGGGCGATTTGGGGGGCTGTCAAGGGCAGGCCACCCGGGTGAGCTAACTCGCCCCGGACATGATTTCCTCGAACGATTTTCGGAACGGCGTCACGATCGTGATCGACGGTCACTTATGGACCGTGATCGAGTTCCTCCACGTGAAGCCCGGCAAAGGGTCCGCCTTCGTGCGGACGCGGCTCAAGAACGTCAAGACCGGAGCGACGGTCGAACGCACGTTCCGTGCCGGTGAAAAGCTGGAGCGCGCGACCGTCGACAACCGCGACATGCAGATGCTCTATAACGATGCCGACGGCTACCACTTCATGGATACCGAGAGCTACGAGAACTTCACGCTGCAGCGCGAACTGATCGGCGACCCGGCCGACTTCCTCAAAGACGGGATGCGGGTGGCCGTCCAGTTCCACGACGGCGTGCCGATCGGCGTCGACCTCGCGGCGCACGTCGAACTCAAGGTCGAGGAAACCGACCCGGGCTTCAAGGGTGATACTGCGACCGGGACGACGAAACCGGCGAAGCTGGAGACCGGGGCAACCGTACAGGTCCCCCTCTTCGTCAATCCGGGTGACATGATCCGGATCGATACGCGCGACCGCAGGTACATCGGCCGCGTACAGAGCTGACGCCGCGCGGGGGAAGTAGAGATGAGGTTCCCGGTCATCAAGGTTCGCCGCCTCAAGATCCTCGGCATCGCGATGTTGCTGTCGGCGGTCGCGGCCGGGATCGGGGTCGGCCTGTACTTCGCACCGCCGTCTTTCGCCTCGCTGAGTTCGGTCGGCGACTTCGTAGCAATCAACGACGCGCTCTTCGCGATTCGCGATCAGGACTGGCTCACCAAGGCCTTGCGCCTGCCCGACACGGATCCGCCCGACGACAACATCCGGCTCATCACCATCGACGAAGCCTCGCTCCAAGATCCGCCGAAGGGGCTCGGCTTCCCGGTCCCGCGCGTCGCTTTCGCCCAACTCTTGCAGAAGCTCGGAAAAGCCGGCGCGAAGGTGGCCGCGTTCGATATCGAGTTCTTCGAGCACTCTGCCGATCCGCGGATCGATACCGTTTTCAAGGCGGGCCTCAAGGCCCAGCCAAGCGTGCTCGGGATGACCGTTGCCATTACGCAAGGCGGTATCATGTCGCACGAGCAGCCGCCACCGGATATCGCGAGCCTTGCGAAACTCGGTTCGACAACCGTCGATAATCCCGGCGGCTGGCTCGTCGGTCAGCCATACGTCATCACGACGACGGATCAGACCAGCGGAAAGGTGACCGTGTACCCGACGCTCGCGCTCGCGACCGCGTCGACGTGGCTCGGCGTCAGCTATGCGCCGATCGACAACTGGCACGCGCGTCTCGGCAACACGATCGTCCCGCTCAATGGAGACGGCCTGCTGTTGATGCTGCCGTTCAAGGCGTCCGAACACGTCGACCAAGCCGAGACGAACGGCCTCGCGTCGCGCGCCGGCGCCGCCGACGAATCGATGCCGGCGATACAGATGGCGTCGATGGTCGATGTGCTCAAGTTCGACCCGGACACGATGAAGGCGTTCGCTCAGAACGAGGTCATCGTCATCGGATACACGGCCCAAGCCGCGGGCGACTTCATCCTGACCCCCAACGGCCGTTATCCCGGGGTGTTTTCGAACGTCCGGCTGATGGACCAGTTGATGACGCACCACTTCATCCGGCGCGTACAACCCTGGATCGACGTCGTGCTGATCATCGTGCTCGCCTTTGTGATCGGGTTCCTCGTCACGCAACTCAAAGCGACGCTCGGCGTGGCGCTCGCCGTCGGCGTCGCGTTCGTCTACACGGCGTTCGCCGTCGGCCTCTACGCCTATACGCTGCATTGGATCGACTTGATCCACGTCGACGGCGCGATCATTCTCTCCGCACTCTTCGTCGCTCTGTACCGGACGATCACGGAAGGCGCCGACAAACGCGTCATCACCGAGATGTTCGGCAAACACGTCAGCCCGGCGCTCGTCACGCGCATGCTCTCGCACGACGACCCGCTCAAGGCGCTCGACCTCTCCGGCAAGCGCGCCAAGGTCACGATCTTCTACTCCGACATTCGTGGGTTCACGGCGATGTCGGAAAAGATGACGCCGGAACAGATCTACGGTCAGCTCAACGAGTACTTCGAAGAAATGTGCCGCATCGTCTTCGAGCACGGCGGGTACGTCGACAAATTCATCGGCGACTGTTTGATGGCGGTATTCTCCGCCCCCGATCCGCGGCCGGGCACGATCGACGCGGTCGAAGCCGTCGAAGCGGCGTTTCGCCAGCAAGAGCGCATCATCGAGATGATGACCGAGTGGCAAGCGCAAGGGCGCCAGCTCTTCACGGTCGGCATGGGCCTCAACACCGGTGAAGTCGTCATGGGCAACCTCGGTTCGAGCGACCGCTTGAACTACACGGTCATCGGCGACAACGTCAACACCGCCGCACGTCTGTACAACGTCGCCAAGGGCGGCCAGACGATCATCAGTGAAGCCACGTACAACGAAGTGAAGGGTCACTTCATCGTCAACGAACTCACGCCGGTGTTCGTCAAAGGCAAGGTGCTGCCGCTACGCAACTTCGAACTCGTCGCGCGCCTCAAACCCGGCGAACCGAACACGTCCACCCTGCTCGACCCGGAAAACCTCCCCGAGGCCTACACCGCCGACGCGCACTGATTGTCAGTGCCCGAGCGGAGCGCCGCAGGGCGCGCAGTCGAGGGACAGCGAGCATCGTGCGAATTCAGCAGGGCAATTCCACTAACGTTCACGGTTGCGGCTGGTCCCTCGACTGCGCGCCCTGCGGCGCTCCGCTCGGGATGACATAGGGCAGCTACACGGCAGAAAACAGAAGTCGTATTCCGACGAAGGCGAGGGCGGTGGCGAGGATGCGCAGGATGACGGCGCCGCGGACGTGCACGGAGAGGCGCGCGCCGATCGGGGCACCGGCAACGGCGCCGCCGGATGCGGCAAGCACGAGCGGCCAGGTCGTGCGGTAATCACCGTGCACGATGTGCACGACCGTCGCTAGGCCCGCCGTCACGGCGAGAACGGCGTGCGAGGTGGCCGTCGCGACGTGGGCCGGAAAACCCAGCACGGTCGCGAGCAGCGGCACGTGGATGATGCCGCCGCCGATACCGAGCACGCTCGACACAAACCCGACCAGCACGCTGCCCGCGAAGCCGATGCGCGGATCGAACGACCAATCGTAGCGCTTCCCGCTGCGATCGATCAGCACGCGCTCGAAGTAGCCGGTGTGTCCGCCGGCCTCGCTGCTGCCGGGCTTCCAGAAGAGCCAGATGCCGATCAGGATCAGCACCACGCCGAAGATCGGGTCGAAGAGCGCGCGCGGAATGTATGCGGTGACGAGCGCTCCCGCGATCGATCCCGGCACCGCGGCGAGCGTGTAGAGCGGAAACGTGAACGGATCGACGCGGCCCTGCCACCAGTAACTCAACGCCCCCATCGACGCGTTCGCGGTGACCACGGCGAGCGAAAACGCGGTGACCTCATCCGTGCTCCACGACGGTTCGAGCAGCACGAGCAGCGGAACGATCAGGAAGCCGCCGCCCGCACCGATCAACGTGCCGAGGATACCGATCGCCAACCCGGCGACGGCGGCGATCGCTTCGGTCACGACGGCATGGTCCATTGGCCATGTCCATCGTGACCGGCGAAGCGTGTTCCTGTGCTTAGGTGGGAACCACGCGCGTCGAGGCGATCTCCGGCACGATGCCGCCCGCTTTGCGAATCTCGCGCAGGCGCACCGGATAGAGCACCGCGATCGCCATCACCGCTGCGATGATGTTGAAGAACGCAGCGACGCTCAGCGCAGCGGTCCAATTGCCGGTCGCGGCGCTGAGAACGCTCGCCAGCGGAACGACCAGCGACGCCGTTCCCTTCGCGGTATAGAGCATGCCGTAGTTCGTCGTCGCATACTTCTGACCGAAGTGGTCGCGTGCGGTCGATGGGAAGATGCTGTAGATCTCACCCCAGGCGAAGAACACGAGGCCCGAGAGCAGCACGAACGAAACGGGCGAATGCCCGAAGACCATCAGCGCGAAGATGCCGAGCCCCTCGATCATGAACGCGCAGAACATCGTCATTTCGCGGCCGATGCGATCCGATACCCAGCCCAAGACGGGCCGCGTGATCCCGTTCATCACGTTGTTGAGGGAAAGCGCAAACGTCAGCGTCGCCAGCGTGATGCCGATCAGCGTCACCGGCTCGTTCGAAATGCCGAACGACTTCGCGATCGGCCCGAGCTGCGCAACCGCCATGAGACCGCCCGCGCCGACGAGCACGAACATCACGTACATGATCCAAAACACGGGCGAACGTAACGTTTCCGAAGGCCGGTAGTCGCGCACACCTTGCAGCGTGGTCGGTGCCTTCTGCTCGGCGGGCCCGCCCACCGGCGGCGTGACGAGCAGCATCGCCGCGCCGAGCACGATCAGCTCTTGCACGATGCCGAACACGAGGAACGTCTGCTGATAACCGCTCGACTTGATCATGAGCGTGAGCGGGATGACCGTGGCCGCGGCGCCCGCGCCGAAACCGGCCGACGTGAGCCCGGCCGCCAAACCGCGCCGGTTGCCGAACCATTTCAGCGCGTTGCCGATGCACGTGCCGTAGACGATGCCGGCGCCGATACCGGCCAGAATTCCACCGAAGTAGAGCATCGGACCATGACCCGTGGGCCGTAGCGGTCGACGAAGGCGGCTTCGAACGGCACGAGCCACGTCTCGACCAGCACGAAGATCGTGAACGAGACCGGGATCGCCGCGAGACTCCAGCCCTGTTTGTCTTGGATCGGCGTGACGAACACCGTCCAACCGTACTGGAGGTTCGCGATCATTGCCATGCAGACGATGCCGACCACGAGCTGGACCCAGGGATTACGGATCATTGGAGACCCCCACCGGACAGCGCTCCTCAAGGAGCCGCTCGCTTGGTTCTCGTTTCCGCAAAGGAGTCCATGCTGCGGAAAAATCCTCGGCCGGACGCCGGATGGGGAAGACCAAGCAGGCGTCGAACCGCCCGCGCATGGCTATGACCGCACCGCCCCCGGTACGCATTCCGCCCACCCAGCTGCTGATCGGCGGCCAATGGGTCGAGGCCGCGTCCGGCCAGACGTTCGAGACCCGCAACCCGGCCACCGAAGAGGTGATCGCCAGCGTCGCCAAGGCCGACAAGGTCGACGCCGACCGGGCCGTCGTTGCGGCCCGCAAGGCGCTCGCCCAGGGCCCCTGGGGCACGATGCGCGCCTCGGAGCGTTCGCGGCTGATGTTCGCGTTCGCCGACCTCGTGCGCAAGAACCAGGACGCAATCAGCGCGCTCGAATCGCTCGACGGCGGAAAGCCGATCAGCTCGGTACGCCGGCAAGATTATCCGGCGATGCTCGACTGCCTCGAGTACTACGCCGGCTGGCCCGACAAGATCATGGGCGACGTCGTACCGGTGCGCCCGGATGCGCTGACGTACATCGAACGCGTTCCGGTCGGCGTCGTCGCAGCGATCGTACCGTGGAACTTTCCGCTGATGAACTCGATGTGGAAGATCGCGCCGGCCCTCGCGTGCGGCTGCACGGTCGTGCTGAAACCGGCCTCGGAAACGCCGCTCACCGCGCTGCTGCTGGGCGAACTCGCGCTCGAGGCGGGCATCCCGCCGGGCGTGCTCAACATACTTCCCGGGCCGGGCACCGGCGCCGGCATGTCGCTCGTGACGAATCCGGGCGTCGACAAGATCTCGTTCACCGGTTCGCCGGGCGTCGGCAAAACGATCATGCAGGGCGCGGCGCCGTACATCACGCGGCTCACGCTCGAGCTCGGCGGCAAATCGCCGAACATCATCTTCGCCGATGCCGATATCGATGCAGCGGTGAAGGGCGCCGCGGCCGGCATCTTCTTCAACAGCGGTCAGGTCTGCTCGGCCGGTTCGCGCGTGCTCGTCCAAGAGTCGGTCTACGACCGGTTCTGCGAAGCGATGGTCGCGCGTTCGAAGACGTTGAAAGTCGGCGATCCGCTCGATGAAAAGACGTACATGGGGCCGATCATCTCGCAGAAGCAGCTGTCGTCGATCATGGGCTACATCGATTCGGGCAAGAGCGAAGGCGCAACGCTGCTCTCGGGCGGCGATCGCGTCGGCACGAAGGGATACTTCATGGAACCGACGGTGTTCACCAACGTCGACAACTCGATGAAGATCGCGCGCGAAGAAATCTTCGGACCCGTCGCCGCCGTCATCAAGTTCAAGGACGAAGACGAAGCGGTGCGGATCTCCAACGATTCACCGTTCTCGCTCGCCGCCGGCGTGTGGACGAAAGACGTCGGCCTCGCGCACGCGATGGCGCGCAAATTGCGCGCGGGCACGGTCTGGATCAACACCTACGGCCAGAGCGATACGCGCCTCCCGTGGGGCGGTCTCGGCGGCGACTCCGGCATGGGCCGCGACCTCGGACCCGCCGCCATCGACAACTACACCGACAAGAAGACGATCTGGGTCAACCTCCGGCGCTAGTCACCCGATCCGATAGCGGGCGACGAGGGCTTCGTCGATCGTGATACCGAGGCCCGGACCTTGCGGGACCGCCATCATTCTATCGGCGACCGCAACCGCGTCGCCCGCAACGTACGCCTCCAACTCACAATAGAAGCGCTCGCACCAAGGCTCTTCGAGCGTCGCGAGCACGTGCAGCGTCGCCACGATCGCCGGCCCGAAGAAGGGTGAGTGCGGGAACACCCGCACGCCGGCCGCCTCGGCGGCACTGATCGTCTCCAGCATCTCCGCGACGCCGCCGATCTTGATCGCCGAGGGCTAAACGATGTCGCACGCGGCTTGTGCGAAGGCCCGTTTGACCCGCGAGCGATGTTCCCGCGGTTGCCCGCTCGCTTGCCGGCAGTCCTACCGGAATAGGCGCCGCCGGGGGGTCCATTTGTCGGTGTAATTTGTCGTAGTGTCGGTGTTGCCTCGGCGGCTGCGCAGGCATCATTCGGTCAGGTGAGGCCCGCGCTCGTCAGGCGCTTCCGCTCGTCGAGCTTTTCTCAATGAGCCTAAAGGGACAGATCGCAATGATAGACTTACAAGTAGGACGTCTTCGCATACTTCTCGTCTCCAAGCAACCCATCATCGGCAAGGCATTGTGCCATCTGCTGGCCGGCGACAAGCAATTCGACGTCCTTCAAAACGTGGTGAGCGTCGACGAATCGGCGATCGCGACGCAGACCCCTGATCTGCTATTGGTCGACCTCGAAAGCTTCGAGGAGATCAACGACATCGTCGCTCTATCGCGCCGTGCGTCGCCGCAGACGAAGATCGCCGTGCTGACGTCCAACGACGCCCAGCCGTCTATGAAGCGTTGTATCGCTTGCGGCATCGACGGTTATATCGTCAAAGACGTCATGGCGCCGGAATTCATTCGGGCGTGCAAATCGGTCGCTCGTGGAGAGACCTACTTCGATCCCCGCCTGGCGGGCGAGATTCTACGCGGACTCCGCATCGGCGTGCCGGCGCAGGACGAGCTCTCGATTCGCGAGGGCGAAATCATCCGGCTGATCGCCTCGGGACGCTCCAATAAAGAGATCGGCGCCGAACTCGTCCTTGCTGAGAAAACCGTAAAGAACCACATTACCCGAATCTTCTCGAAGATTCAGGTGACCGCTCGCACCCAAGCCGCAATTTACGCCATCCGCAACGGGATGGCGTAAGCGGGAACGCTGCTAGGGATTCGGCATGAGCAAGAAAATCTCGACGCCGAGCTTGTCGTAACACTTGCGGAACTGAGCGAATGCCGTCTCGAACTTCTCCCGGGCTTCGAGGTCATTCGCGGGCAGCTGGGCCGCAAGCGATTGGTACAGCTGGTCGATTGTGCCCTGATGACCCGCGATGATCGCTTTGACCGCGGGCGAGGGCGTCGGTTGGTTGGTCATCGTAGCTCCATTTCGGTTGATTGGGGTGTTGGAAACCGCATGTCGGCAAGAAATTCATGGGCGAGTTCGAGCGAACGCAATTCGTCGATCGGGTCCTCTTGCGCGAACCGCTGCGCGAGTTCGGTGCGGCCGAAGTCGTCTTCGAGCAATCGGATCGCGCGGAGATACCCGGTGCGCTCCGTTTGCTCTCGCGTTCGGCCGGTGTTCTCGATAGCGCGTCGCGTATGAGCGAAGATGCTGACGGCGCGTTCGGTATCTCCGTCCAGTGTCGCCAACACGCCGCAATGTTCGAGTGCGACGGTGACGTAGTACGGTACGCCCGTTTCTTGCAGGATCCAGAGCGCCTCGTCGATCGCAGCATGCGCGCCGGCCAGATCGTCGTCGGCCATCGCGTAGGCCGCGGCATTGCAACACCCGACGCCGAGATAAACGCGCAGATTCAAGGCGCGCAGTTCGCTGTTTGCCTCCGACGAAAGGGAGCGTGAGGTCTCGATGTCGCCGGTGCTGAATGCGAGCTCGGCGAGCGTCGAAAGGGTGTTAGCATGAATGATGCTGCCGGGCCGCGCGCTGCGCAGGCACTGACGTAGCCGCGCCCGCGCACGCTCCACGGCCCCATCGCGCAAATCGCGCATCGCCCAATCCGAAAGGAGCGCCGCTTTCGCCGCGAGCGACCCGTGCCGTTCGGTAAAGGCCCAACCGGCCGCAAACGCTTCTTCCGCCTCGGCGAGGCGATCCGCTTCACGCAACGCCGTTCCGAACACGCGCAACGCCTCTCCGGTCAGTGCGGGATCGTCGACCAGGCGTGCGGCTTGCACCGCGCGTTCAGCAAGCGCACAAACGGTTTCGACTCGCTTACGGTCGAGCGCAGCCATTTGCGCAAGGCACCGCGCAAGCGCCGCCCGCAGTTGCCCGTCCGCGATACGATCCATGCAATTCGCTGCAGCGTCATACCATTGCCGAATCTCGACGCTTTCGAACACGAGACCCGGATCTGCAATATCGACGAGCAAGGCAATGCCGAGTTCCTGCGATGGTGGGTTTGACATGCACCACGCCATCACGGCGCGAATCGACTCACGTTCGAGGCTGAGCGCCGTTTGCCAGGCGCCGTTTTCCATCGTGTCCCACAAATGGCGCAGTCGATGAACTTCCCCGGCGAGCACGGTTGCCATGCGGTGCATGCTCGGTTCCAGATCGACGCTGGCTTCGAGCAGCTCGAGCGCGTAGGCTCGAGTCGATTCCAGCAATCGAAAGCGCTGCGGTTCGCTGCTCGCATCGACGACCACGAGTGACTTTGCAACAAGTGCCGTTAGCACTTC
>Ga0182030_10022343_pt1 | contig 11780 bp, 15 predicted proteins | sample 812S3MmetaG_FD_121299 | JGI IMG/M metagenome (GOLD analysis project Ga0182030, IMG submission 121299) | Permafrost microbial communities from Stordalen Mire, Sweden - 812S3M metaG (Illumina Assembly) | ecosystem: Environmental > Terrestrial > Soil > Wetlands > Permafrost | place: Sweden... | reverse complement strand
TTCGATTCAGCCCGGCTGCGGCGCTGGATGCGAAGCCGCTTTGATGGGCGTATAGCTCAGTTGGTAGAGCAGCTGACTCTTAATCAGCGGGTCCACGGTTCGAGCCCGTGTGCGCCCACCATTAAAATCAAGCACTTACAGAATTCGCGGCTTGGTCGTTAGACAGGTCGGGCATCAAGTTAGACACTTGATGTTCCCTGTTTGCTCCCAAGCGGGTCGAATTTCAGTACCGCCCCGCTCATCTGTTCCGACGTGTTGGCCCCCTCAGAATAGTGGATCGCCATTGCCAAGGTCTTTTGGCCGAGCCACCGGCGAACAATGTCGAGTTCAACGCCCGCCTCGATCAGTAGTGTGCCGACTGTGTGCCGCAGCCCGTGGAACGTTAGCCCGGGTCCGACCTTGCCTTCGCGTTCGAGCTTTTTCATCGCTTTGTTGAACGACGCCCTGAAGCCGTCGGAGGTCCAGGGAGTCCCGTTGGACGAGGCAGCTAGGGTGATGGCATCATGCGGCGCTGCTGATGCCATGAGTGACGCCAGGTGCGGGTGCACTGGCAAAGATACTTGCTGGCCTGTCTTGCCCGTGACGCGCCATATATGGCCCTCCCGAACGGCATTCTTTCTTAAGCTCAGAACATCTCCTTGGCGCAGGCCCGTGAACATGGCGAGCGCGACCGGCAGGATGAGCTGAACGGGCAGATTGTCGAGAGCTGCGCGGCATTCGTCTCGCGTCCAAGCACGATTGGCCTTCGGCTGTCCCCGCTGACGCCGGACACGTTTCACGCCCTTAACCGGGTTTTGGGTGATTAGGCCTTGTTCCTTGCCGTGCTCACAGGCGACCGAGATGATGGCCATCACGAAATTCGCGGTGCGTCGCCCGCGTTGGGCGGCAAGCTTGTCCCGCAGACCAGCGATAAACTGAGACGTCAGTTCGGCGAGCGGCATCTCGTGGAGGGGCTGAATGATGTCCATCATTTTGAGGTAACCCCGGCAAGTCGACGCCGCGAGATCCACGAATGCCGGCGACGCCCGATACGAGAAGAGCAGCATGCCGAGCGTACCCGGCAACGCCTTCTCTCTGTTCACCTTGCGCTCGAGCGCGGCGAGTTCCGCGAAGAACTCACCGGTTCCGAAGTCGGCCTTGAGCCGCGTACCGGTCGCGCGATGGTAATGGTACCATCGCCCCTTTGACCGGTACGTCTTTAGGCCGCTAACGCGAACCGCGGTCATGGCCTGCGTCCATCTCGGCGAGCCAGTCTTTGCCCGACGCTGCGCCGTCAGTGCTCATCTCGTCTATCCATTGGTCCAATGCGACAACGTCAAATCGTTGCAAGCGCTTACTCTTCCCGAGCGCTATCGGCCGCACCGGGCACAGCATCCTAAACGTCGCGACGCTTACCCCGCAATATGAAGCGGCCTGCGTTCTGGTCAACAATCGGGCGGAATTGGCCATTCACGGACTTCGGACGCTTGCCACGGAACTCGACCATGCATTGCATGTCAGTTGTGTCTATCATATCTATGTGTCAGCCTGCAAATTGGAATAACGATGCCTTGGTCGCTGCGGCAAAACAGTTGCGACGCTGGTTTATACCGTTGACAATATGGATGTAGTAGCTATTTATGGACTTCGAACATTTGCCACGGAACTCGATCGCCCTTGACATGTCGCATATGTCTATCATATGAATTAATGCGGTCAATATGGGGAACACCAATGCCTTCAACACCGATGCAGCGGGCTACACGTATGGCGACGGCTGTGCCGAACGGTCCGGCGATTCTCGAGACCCTGAAAGCGGAGCGACAAACCTTAATCGCTGCGGCAGAACAGTCCCGGCCGCCGGTTGCTGCCGTTAGCGAGATTTTGGTCAACACGCACGGGGAGGTCGTGAGGAAAAAGTTAGTCCGACAATTTATCGGCCTCTCTGCCGGAGCGATCCTAAACGAAGCCGGCTACCGGGTTGCTTACACAGGTGTCCGTATCAAGGGCGATTCTATTTTTCTGACTGGCTCCGTGTATCAACGTCGCGTGGACGATGTCGATGCGCCAAAGGCGCAGGATGTGCTCGAACGTTTGATGAAGGCGCTGACTCCTGATGAAGCGACACGGGCGTTTCGCGCTCTGCTCTGTCGCTTTCCAGAATTACTCGACGAAGTTGATCGCGACCAGTCGAGAAGGCCATCGGGTAGTAGCAAGCCCCGAAGCTGACTTATACATGGCGCTAGTTGCTAACGACTGGCGTTGAATATCCAAGCATCCGAGGAGAGCACTATGAAGAATCGTTCCCGACACAGCCGAAATGTAATTCCAGATGTGCCGTTGGCCGCGGTTTGGTTCTCTGGTCGTTTCGCATTCATACAAGTGGAGGAGTAAACAATGAACATACCAGATGATGGGTTGGTCGGCCGTTCGTTCGACGCCGCGCTTGATTACATAATGTCGCTTCCGAGCCCAGAGGACCAAGCTCGAGCCCTGCTCCGCCGCAGCGAGCTTCTTGATACGCCACGCGGAACCGCCCTGATGAAGAAGATCGCTTCGCCGACGACTCCCTGCTGCAAAAAGCTATACGATATCCTGCAGGCGCGCGACGAGGAGCGGGCAAACAGGAAGGCCCCGTCGGCTCGGCGGAAGGCTCGCGCCAAGGGTGTAGGTATAATCTTGCCGAATCTGTTCGATGTGTTTGGCCTACCGCAGCCATCCGATGACATCGATTAGAAACCTCATGGCCACACGTGATAAACGCAGACGCACCCAGCTCGACAGGTCTAGTTATAACGATCCGGAGGCGTTTGCACGCGACCTGCATGCGGGCGGCGGCCCGGACCTTGGGGATCTCGATCACCTTCCCGGTGGCCCGGGCTTCCACGCCCAATTGTTAAGGTCCATCTGGGGCAACTCCGCCGCGGAATTCGCTGACATCGTCACCTCAGAGCAGCTGCGAGAGCAGCGTGAGCGGCCGCACGTGTTCGTTAGGAAATGGCGGCGCTAACAACCGTGATCAACCCCTTTGTTATGTCCTCTTCGCCGCCAGCCTCGCGCGGATTAACGGAGCGCGACTTCGCCATGCTGTATAATGCCGCGGAGTTCGCCGAAGTCTTCGAGCTTTGGCTTGATACGACGGTTACCCTTAGCTGGCGGCTGATGGGTGTCGAAGAAGATGTGCCGACGTTCCTCGCGGCGTTCACGAAATGCCTGCGCGATTGGCTCGAACAGCGCCACTTGCCGGTGGCCTGGATCTACGCGCATGAATCCGGCCCCAAGGTTGGCTTGCACACGCATTTGAATTTGTTTGTGCCTGGTATGGGGCCGATCGCGGGCTTTGAGAACCTCTATAACCCCGACACGGTTCCCGATTACCGCGGTGACTTTCGTGCCTGGGCGCGAGGCTGGCCCGAACGGCAGGTCGGCCGGCGCACGCCGAATGCCATCCGCGTACGCGGTCCCCGGAAGGAGACGCCTTGGCTGCATTGGCTGACGACCTCGTATCTCCTGAAGGGCTATGATCCCTACGCCATCGTGCAATCCGCGCGGAATTCTCCGGATGGACGGGCCGTATTGTTGGGCGACTTGATCGCCTGGCCTTGGCGGGATGGTGGCTCGGTCCCCTTGAAGCACCGAGTGGGTGTGTCCCGAAGTTTAGGTCCGGAGCGCCGGGCCCTGGGCGTGCCGGGTGGCTTCGATTATTTGCTTGAGGAACCAACATTTCAGCTGACTGCGGACTCTGTGCCCATGCGGCTCGTCCGTTGGCCGCCCAGGCCTGCTTTTCGCTCGACGTATGAGGATGGCACTCGCGACGTCCGGCGGCTCTATCCGGCGGCGTTCTATGACCTGATCACGCGTCTCCCGCGCTTGCCCGCGCCCCTTCCGAAGTCTGATGAGAGTGATGGCAGTAGAGTGGAAGCGGCCGACATTCGCGCAAGTGGTGAAGATCAACCTTGAGGACGAAAACGATGTGGCGGACTGACACGAACCGGCGCTGGCACGTTCGCGTGGTGCACAAGTGCCACGCGCGGGAAATGGTCCCCGCTGATGAGATGGCGCGTCTTCTGGACATGGATCCGCGCCCTGGCCAAATTGAGATCGATCATGACAAGGTATCGAATCGGGCGCTTGATGATCTAGTTCAGCTGGGCGAAGACGTGAGTCCGGAAAATCGTGAGGCCTTGGCACGCGCTTTGCGCCGCGTCATCAGCAAGATGCAGGCGCGGCTCGACAAGTTGACGGGTGCCGCCGATGAGTGAGCCCACCGAAAACGCAGATCGTGAGATCGAAATCAGGGTTTTTGGCGTCAAGCGGAAGTTCCCGTTTTCCGGAACCGAAGTCCAATTTCAGCAATTGAAGGCACTAAACGCTTTGGAAGACATTGCTGACGCGAACATGGCCAAGCATGTCGCCAGACTTACGCTGTCGCGGGGAGCCGACCTTGAAAAAGAGATAGCAGAAGCTCGGACCTGGATTCCGGTTTGGGGTCATGAAGGCATACGCCTTGCGTTTGCGGGCGACGTTGATGCAGTCGGATCGTTGATAACCAGGTGCCATGATCGCCAGCGCGCCGCCGTTGTGTTGGTTCTGTGGAAACTGAAAATCGCACCGCCGGCGTTTAAGATTGCCATCGAAGCCGCGTTGACGCAGACGCATGCGTATCACGATGTGCGTGCGACGGCGGGGACCAGGGCGGAATTCATACGCTGGCTGCGATACGCCAATTTTGAATTGCCGCCCGATCTGCCGGAGATGGTAGAAATTCATCGAGGCGTCAATGTCTGCGATAGCAGGTCTATGGCGATGCGGGGCCACGCGCGCGGCTTGTCGTGGACACTCGATTTCGATGTCGCGGCGTGGTTCGCCATGCGATTCAAACCAAACGACCCTCGCGTTTTATCGGCAATCGTTCCGAGATCTGATCTGGTTTTTTACTCCTATGAGCGGAAAGAGGCCGAAGTCATCCCGGCGCGTGTTCCAGCTAATTGCGCGATTACACGCTGCAGCGCGCAAATGGCCGAGGCCGCCGCTCGGCACAGGGTCCGGTGCAATCCCAAAAACCTATGACACCAAGTGGGTGGCTCGGTGGGCCGCCTTTTCTGTTGGCTTAATCCGCCTAAAAAGCCACGGCCGTCTTGCGAATTGGCTGCGCAAAAGGATTATGGCCTAACAAGCCGACTTCGAGGAAACACGCTGAGCTGGGGCTATGTTATAGCGCCGACGCCGCTCTGCCGGTGTTATACTGCTCGGATCGAGTACCGCCGGGGAGCTTCGCCCGAGGTCTTCATCGACGATCCGGATTTAACATCCCTATCGGAGGGTCGCCGGCTGCCCCATGTCTAAGGTACCAATGGCGAGCCATGTTACCCGCCTGTTCATGGCGGGTCAGTCCCATAGCGCGCTGGGGGCCGCAAGATCATAACGGGTGACGGGCACGACCACAGGGCGATCTGGCGAATCGATCAAGTTGCTCCGACTGGACGCTACGCGTTAGACAATGCGAGCCGCATCGCGGAGATGAAGAGCCGCGCTGTTGCGGAAGCGCGGGAACAGCTATCCGAACTGCGTCGGCATTTCTTCGACATCTCTGCCAAACCGTTTCAGCCCTACCATTGTCTTTAGGCTTTCAAGTAGGTAAGCCGTCGATTCCTTCGTGCACCGCGCCGCACGGACGTATGACTTGTCGTCCCGCTACGCTATGTTCGCGGCCAACTACCTCGCCTTTGGCCGACTCCCTTTCATTCGCCGATGGCTGCTCGCGTATGATTCCCCGCCCGAAATGGATGGCCCTCAGGCGTCATTCCGCTGAGAGACCTTTTAGTCCGGACTGATCGACGTCGTCCGCGTTGCCGAGTAAACTAGGAAACCAAGATGAAGCCTACCTTGGTATATAGGTTGAGTAGTCCATTTGTTCCTTCGCGACAGCCGCCGATCAATCCAACTGATTGCGCGCCTTTTTCGCCTTCTTGGCGAGCGCGGCGAGCTTATGGCGGTTCTTTTGATTTCTGCGGCGGTTATTGATAGTCCGTGTCATTGATCTTCTCCTTGGTTCTCTTTCGTTTATGATCGGTGAATAAGGTACCAACATTTCAGCTGACTGCGGCCTCCGTACGGCCTTTTATGAACGTGTTACCCATCTCATCACCCCGGCGTGACCACGGTCGCCCCTGAATGCAGATGGGTCTCCGTGACAGGACCAATAACTATGTGAAATCAAATGGTTATGACGGTCCCTTTTTGCCGAGTGTGACTAGACGTTTTTGATATAGCGTGAGCTGAGCAGTAGCTAGCGCGATCACGCCCCGCGTTTATTTGCGGCTTCCATACATTCGCGCTCGATGAGGAGGTCCTCGCGCTTCTCGCCGGGAACGATTGCCAGACCGTAACCGTCGAAGGGATTTTCGGCGCCCGCGTCAGCAGGTTCGTACGTCTTGGCCGCCGTCATCGCCACTTGGGCCCGCGGCAGATACGGATGGACCGTCATGTCGAGGCGCGGCGGTAGCCGTTCGATGGGGCACAGCACCAAATGCTTCACTCCATCGAAGCCGATTGCTCCCCGCGCGATCGCATTGGGCACCGCGGCGGCGACCGCAGCGGCGCTGAACACCTCCATCAGCCGCAGAACCTGCACGAACTCGCGCTTACCCTGCTTACCCATACGGGCTTCCAGAGGACGCCGCAACGTCATGAACCCCTCCGGCACCTACCAGCCAGCCAGCGGCGCAGCCCGGTCTAACGCGTTGATCTTCTGCTCAATCAGCGCCAGGTGGTGCAGCGGCTCGCATACGAAGTCCTCGCGCTCGTGGGAGCGTGGATGACGTGCGATCACCTCCGCGCCGCATGAGATCACCACATCATGGACGTACCCGCGAACAAGTACATCGCGGCGACCGTAGCTCGTCGGCACCAAGTAGTCGTTGAGCCGGTAGCGCACCAGCGACAGCGAGGAGACCCTCGTTGCGACCTTCTCGCAGGCGTCGTAAGGCGCAGGCGGCGGCGTCTGGAAGGCGGCAAGATCGCGCTCCAACCTCTCGCCGATCGTCCCATCATGGCACGGTAGCACAAGCTACCGGCATTGCTGATCTCGACATTCATTTGCTCATGAATCACTCTGTGGCGGCGGGTGTGAACGCCGGTTACATCACTCGCAGCAAATTGCTCAACAACCATCTGCGCTGGCAGCAGGAAGCAATTTCCAGGCTCATCCTCTACGCAGCTAGAATTGAACTAAGGAGTATGACTGCGGCATCACGATTGTTTTGCTCAGCTGTCTCGCCGCGTGCTGATGAACGCGTTTGAAGCTTGCGACTATTAATGGCGTTGAGCCACATGACTCTCCTGGCGCAGCGCGTCTTTATCACCTGCCTATTCCAACGTGGTCCCATCTGGTATTAAGGTGTGCTGTAAATTCCAGAGTCGTGCCGCGCGGAGATAGAACCGCCATGCTGTCTAAGCTATCGATTGTGGCCTACCTGTGCGCGGCGATCGCTACTCTGTCGGTGCAGGCCGGGACCGCTTGGTCCGGCTCCGAGTGCGCTCGCGTTACGCCCACGGACAGCGCCCTCGGCTTTCGTGCGCGGCCGAACAGCGATCGTTGTGAAGGGCTATATGTGGCCAACTCGTCTGGGGGCGGCGTCGACCTTTTTTCTCTGACGTTCGGAGCGATCACGTTCGGAAGCGCCCCGCACCCGGTCCTTGTGCTGCGGCTCGACACGCAACCGGATAACGTCGCCGCAACAACACTGTTCGGCGTCGGGACGTGTGACGGAATGCGTTACTTGATGGAAGCGCGCGGTCCGGCAATGCCGTTCTTCCTGCCAACCGCCTCGGTGATCGAGCCCTCAGATTGCCGTCCCGGCGACATCGGCCTGTACGCGACGCGACCGATCACCGAGGCGGGTGCGCGCGACGCTTTCATCCCCGTGCACGTTGCGGTGCAAGGTCAGCCGGAACCGGGTAGCTCGACGCTGGAGGTGGCTCTGCTGCCGCAAAACGATCTTCAGGACGTGTACTGGCGGGTCGGGATCAAAGGCCATCCGCCAGTCGCCTACCAGCGCATCCCGAGCCCGCAGATCATACCGGCCTCGCAGCCGCTTCGTTTCGCTGTCCCGGTTCCGGCCAGCACCATGTTCGCACTCGAGCTGCACTACACCGTTGTGTATGACGGCGAGCAACGCGTGCGGCGCTTCGACATCTCGATGGAGTAGGCGCCAGATGCCGGACGACACAGGCACAAGTGCGACCCCGCTCGAAAGGATCGCACGCAAGCTGGCGACGGATGGCGTCCTGCTCGGGGTCCTCGGCGCATGCCTTGTTCTGCTCGCGGCTGCGGCGGTGATTCATGTGCCGCAGACGGCGGTTGGGCTGAGCATTCGGGTACGGGATGTCAGAATGCGGATGGCATCGGACTATGCGGCAGTCGATGTGCGGCTTGGAAAGGGCGCTAGCCTGACCGCATCCCGCTTCGGCGGGATCAGCACATTCGAACCTACGTGCCAGACGTCGCAGGAAGTTACGCTGAAGGGCGATCTGTCCATCGCGATACTGAATCTGCGGGCGAGCGCAGATCTGGGGGTAAGCGCTATAGGCACGCAGGGGGTCGACCTGGCGATCGTCGGTCCCGCCTCAGTCCAGATCGGCGTCACGGGCCCCGTGAAGAAGAACGACCGCCTCTGTTCCACGGCCGACGCGGTGTTCACTCTCGACACCGACACAGGGAAGGGTTACGAGGCGCACTTGATCATTGGCACAGCACTTGGGCAGACGTCGGACTTTAAGCTCCACAACCTACGGGTGTCTCAATTGCGGTTTGATCACCATGCCGCCGGTACAGTGGGGTTGACCGGATCGGACTCTTCCGTTCTAAGCGGCAGCCTGCTCGTCGGAGAGTCCGACAAACCAATCAGCCTCCATGAAAGCGAGGTCGTCATGCTGGACGGCGTGGACGGAACCGTCCAGACGATCGCCTTAGACAAGGGCGACGTTTCCGTCGAGTTCAGGGGCCACGTTGACGGCGTCGCCTTAGGGCGGGCACCCGATCGGCGCGACCTTCGGCCGACCATCCTAGTCTGGCTAAGCCGCAGCGACTGGCTGAGGACGTCCGGCGCTGTCCTCGGAGCCGTCCTGCTAATCTTGTGGAGGGTTCGCGTATGGGTCCGCAACGAAGAGGGCAGCTGATCCGATCCTGCCTAGCCGCGCTGATTCTGCTCGCCGCGACTCGCGCGGCCCAGTCACAGCTGCTTCCACCGCCCACCTCGCAGAGCAAGCTTCTCGCCTACGGACGAGGCGTGGTGCGGATCAGCCCGCAGTCGGTCACCGGAGATAGGGAGCCGGAGGGCTGGGGCCTGATCGTCGGCGACAGCGGCGATACGCTGACGATCGTAGCGCCCTGTCACGTCGTCTGGGATCAGTGCTACAACCAACTGCCGCCCCTGACCGACACACCGGCCGTTCTGTTGGAGGGAATGTCGCAGCCGGTTCGGGCTCGCCGCCAGACGACACGGTTTCCGGGTGTCGACTTGGCCGTCCTGACAGCGGCAAAGCCTTCTTCGTTCACCACCATCCCGTTACCGATCGTCGACTTGCACGATATTTCGCCGCTGATGAACGTCTGGAAGTTCGGCGGCCCGGAAGGTTGGGAGCTTGGTGGCCCAGGACATTACCAGGACAAAAATGGCCCTAGCGACCAGCTTCGGATTACGGAGCTCCCTGCGCCGGAAGGATCATCTGGCAGTCTCGTGCTCAACGACTACGGCGTGCTCGGGATTGTGATTTCGAAAAGCGGTTTGGGCGGCAACACCTATGTGCTGCCGGGATCGCGAATCGCCGAGCTTGTCGATGGCGCGGGGTTCAACGCAAATCTTCTACGCTCGGCGCCGCCGCCTCCGCCGCCCCCGTCGCCTCCAGATGACGGCATCAATAATCTCGTCGTCGGCCCCGGGATCAGCACACCGACATTGCCCGTCGCGCCGTCGGAGTGGCAGACTGTGCGCTCGACGTCCTACCCGACGCCTTCCAGCCGCACAACGCTGATCCTGTCCGGCACCTCGGGCGCCGGCGGCCTGGCGACGCTGGACGACACCAAGCTCGGTCACGCGGAGGGCAGCTACAAGCAGCAAGGTTGGGCCATCAGTTTCACGTCGCCTCATCTCTGCGCGGCGGGTGAGATGCACAGCGACACGCGGACCGGGCTGAACACTATGAACTTCCAGTTGACGCCATTGTACTGCAGCAACGGCCAGGGGAACTGCACGTGCGGGAGCTTCGGCATGGTGCAGTCCAGCGGTTTAACGACCTACGAGACGCTGGTGCAGACCGGCCGGAACGCGCCGACTATGCGCCCCGGCGCACCGCCTCCGCCGCAGGACTATCGGCCACCCTCCGACCTCTCCGGCGAGACATGGGCGTTCCCCTTCGACGGCCACGAAATCCAGGTCGGCTTTGCGGCGGACGGAACCACGACATTCTCCAGCCCGGTGTTCGGCTCGTCTGGACGATGGGAGCGTAACGGCAGGGAATACGTCACCATCACGACTCCTTCATACATGATCAAAGGGACGCTGAGTGGCTTCAGCGGATCGATGGTGATCAATATCGGGCGGCAGGGCAGCTTCGAAGCCGTGGCGTCGGGGCTGACGATGCGGCGTGTATCACAACCCGCGGCGCCGGGGGAAACGAGACCGCCATACGTTCTGGCAGCTCCGGATATGCAACCGGCGGCGCATCTGGGTGGGCGCAAGCTGGCCTTCGATGTGGGAGGGCCGCCGCTGGTCGTGACGTTCCTGCCGGGGCCGGATCATGAAGCCACGCTCTCCAACCCACGCTACGGCGCGACAGGAACATGGGCCTCGATCGGCTCCGTCGGGTTCACGGTCAAGACGGCGTCGCACGGTGTAACGGGCTGGTTCACGCAAAACGGCAGCAGCGAAGTGACTGGATGCTCAGCCATCGTCAGGCCGCTGTACGGCGCCAACCCGCCTGGACAGGTTATCACCTGTCGCCGCGTCGAGTGACCCAAGCGGGCAAGTTATTTAATGGATACTCATATTCCACACTTTGATAATTGTTAGATCAGGGGCTAACCCTTTCGGCCAAAAATGGGAGACGAAAATGCAGGTGAAAACCATTACGTATACTGAGGTTCTTGGGGGCTTTTACGTGTTGGGTTTCAAGAAAATGGACACTCACATGGCGGAGGTGATGAGCGACGGATGGCGCGTGCAGTCGCAGAGCCATCAGCCCGCCTGCAACGGTTTCCTTCCGGGTGTTAAACGTCCCGGGGCGATGGTCGTTACCTACGTCAAGGACTGATCGGCTCACGGCGGCTTGGTTGCCGCCTGTCTCCCCTGCGCGATTATTGGTATGGTGGTGGCAGGTCTGGGTCCAATTATTTGGCCTTGGCGAAGACCATTGTAGTTCGAACCTGTTGCCTTAAAGCTCGGAAGGCAAGGCCACGGGTGTATAAGGCAACGGCGTTGACACGGCGCTCAAATTTTCTTTTGGCTTGGCTCATAATTGTCTCGTCTGATTTGTTTTGATCATATCTGCGAGATTGTAGCTGCACGCGCGTTCGAAACCGCAGTCTTTGCGGGATAGAAAGTGACGTCAAACAGAAAAACGGCGATGTCCCGCTTGATGTTGAAAAGCGCGAAGCGGGCGTCACTGATTGAGAACCTACGCAGCCTGATCTTGCCCCCGAAAAACGTCCCCCAAGGCTGATTGTGTAGGATCGGCTTTGGAGGGTTTCAGATGACAGGATTGGTTCGGGCGCGGTACACGCTGGAATTCAAGCAGGAGGC
>Ga0182030_10022342_pt1 | contig 11780 bp, 12 predicted proteins | sample 812S3MmetaG_FD_121299 | JGI IMG/M metagenome (GOLD analysis project Ga0182030, IMG submission 121299) | Permafrost microbial communities from Stordalen Mire, Sweden - 812S3M metaG (Illumina Assembly) | ecosystem: Environmental > Terrestrial > Soil > Wetlands > Permafrost | place: Sweden... | reverse complement strand
GTTCATCTGTGGCCAAATTCGTCTTTGTCAGGTTTCATTTGGGCATGTCGGACCGCGAAACTGGCTCATTCATTTTCCCGACGCGACCCAATTTGCGGGGACGACTTCAGGAGGTCAGAGTCTAGTCTCGGCGCCGCAGACGCGAGTGTCCGCGCCACGTCGGCGCCACGGGCGCGGTCTATCAGGAGTTCGGAACCTCAGAGGCCGTCCTCCGCGGCCCCAAGCCCGAAGTGGTACGATTTGATACTCGGTTCGATGACACCGCCGGACAGCATCGCGCACTATAAGCTCACCTCCAAGCTTGGCGAGGGCGGCATGGGCGCCGTCTATCGCGCCACCGATACCAAGCTCGGCCGTGAAGTGGCCATCAAGCTTTTGCCGCCCGCGTTCGCCGAGGACGCCCTCCGTATGCAGCGATTCGAACGCGAGGCGCAAGTGCTTGCCTCCCTTAACCATCCCAATGTCGCCGCCATCTACGGCATCGAGCGCGCCGCCATCGTGATGGAACTCGTGGAGGGCGAAGATCTCCGCGGACCGTTGCCCATCGACACCGCCATCGCCTACGCGCGCCAGATCGCCGCCGGCCTGGAAGCCGCGCATGAGAAGGGCGTGGTCCATCGCGACCTCAAGCCCGCCAACATCAAAGTGACGTCCGATGGAGTCGTGAAGCTGCTCGATTTCGGCCTGGCGAAGACCACCGAGGCGTCAGCCGCGGTCGCCGGCGCTGGCGCCCTACCCACCAACTCACCGACGCTTTCCCTTACCATGACCCAGGCCGGCATGATTCTCGGAACCGCCGCCTACATGGCGCCCGAACAGGCTCGCGGCAAGCCCGTCGATAAACGCGCCGACATCTGGGCCTTCGGAGCGGTGCTGTTCGAAATGCTGGCCGGCTCCTCACCGTTCAGCGGCGGAGAAACGGTGAGCGACGCGCTAGCCTCCGTCATCGCGCGCGAGCCAGAGTGGGCTACCCTGCCGAAGGAGACCCCGCCGCACATCCGCCGTCTGTTGGAGCGCTGTCTCCGCAAAGATTCCAAGCTTCGCCTGCGCGATATCGGCGAAGCGCGCATCGCTCTCGATGAACCAATCGTGCCGGCCGCCCCTCAACCCACCGCTCCGCCACGCTCGCGACTGCCGTTGATCATCGCCGCGTGCGCAACGCTGGTCGCTCTCCTCGCTATCGGCCTGGCCTTCCGCCGCTCTCCTGCCGCCGAACAGCCGCTGATGCGCATCCACATGGATCTCGGGCCCGATGCGGTCGCGGGTGCGCGCCTCACCGCAGCCGTCTCGCCCGACGGCTCCCGCCTTGCCTATCTCACGCGCACCGCCGACGGCCGGCAGCAGTTGACCACGCGCCAGTTCGATCAACCTGCGGGCGTAACCCTCGCCGGCACCGATGGCGCCGAAGATCTGTTCTTCTCGCCGGACGGCCAATGGATCGGTTACCGGCTGGGTTATCGCCTCATGAAGATTCCAGCCCAGGGAGGTGCGCCAACCCCAATATGCGCGTCGTCCTCAACGGTTCGGGGCGTCGCGTGGAGCGATGACGGCACCATCGTTTTCGGGACCACGACGGGCGGTTTGCAGCGGGTTTCGACGGGCGGTGAACTGAAGCCGGTCACGGACCCCGGCAAACTCAACCATCGGTCCGATCGCTGGCCGCAATTTCTCCCCGGTGGCGAAACCATCCTCTACACCGGCCAGTTCGGCACCGCCTCGCTGGACGATTCGGAAATTCTGACGCTCAACCTGAAGACCGGCCAAAGCAAGCCCATCTATCGCGGCGGTTACAATCCACACTATGTGCCAGCCGGATATCTTTTATATGTTCGGCAGGGCAGCATCTACGCGGTGCGCTTCAATTCTTCCCGCCTGGAAACCAGCGGAACGCCGGTGCGGCTGGTCGATGGGCTCGGCTCCGATGTCGCGTTCGGCGGAGCGGATTTCTCTGTCTCTCGCACGGGAACGTTGATTTATCGCACCGCCAAGGGAACGGCCGGAGAACTCCCGGTGGTGTGGATCGATAGCTCCGGGAAGACCGAACCGCTCATCCCGCGCCCCGACCTCTACTTCGAACCGAGGATGTCTCCGGATGGCCATTCGCTCGCCGTCGTCAAAATGAATGGCAATGGCCCCGATCTCTATGTGTGGGACATCGAGCGGCAGATCCTGAGCCCGGTCACCTCAGACCAGCGCAATAACTTCTATCCGGTATGGACGCCGGACAGCCGCCATGTGGTGTTTGAATCGCGCTGGGACAATATCCACACCTTGTGGTTCGCTCGCGCCGATGGTGGCAGCGAGCCGCACAAGCTGCTGGAGTCCTCGCAGTCCATCGTTCCTTACTCTATTTCACCGGACGGCCGGCGCATCGCCTATCACCAGGTTTCTCCGGGAGCCGGAACCGACCTGTGGACTCTGCCGCTCGATCTCGGCGATCCCGACCGTCCTAAACCGGGAACACCCGAAGCGTTCCTCCGCACGCCCGCCGGTGAAAGCGAGCCCGAGTTTTCGCCGGATGGCCGCTGGATGGCATACCACTCCGACGAGTCCCGCCCCGGCCAGATCTACGTCCGGCCCTTTCCGCCCGGCCCTGGCAAATGGCAAATCTCCCGCGATGGCGGCTCGTTCCCGCGGTTCACCCACGACGGCAAGCAACTTTTCTACCTCGGTTCTGACGGCCATCTGATGGTGGTGGAGTGCCAGGCTAAGGGCGACGCATTCGCGGCCGGTAATCCGCGCGTATGGATGGAGACCACGCTCAACGCCACTGGCAGCTTCGAGCCCTACGACGTCGCGCCGGACGGCAAGCGCATCGTTTCCGTTCCGCGATTCGCCGATAACGAGGATAAGGGTTCCGTCCACGTGGAATTGCTGCTGAACGTTCTCGACGATCTCCGCCGCCGTATTCCCTAATCTGAACGCGTTCAAATAGTCCTTGACAGCGGGGGCAGTCAGCCTTACTCTGATATTGAACACGTTCAAATATATGCCTTCCCCCAAGAACACCCCGAAAGCCGAAGAGACCGGCCGCAGGATTCTCGAATCCGCGCTGGAACTTTTCCGCGAAAAGGGGTTCGACGCCACCACCATGCGCGACATTGCCCAAAGAGCGCAGGTCGCCACCGGCGCCGCCTACTATTACTACCCTTCCAAGGACGCCATCGTCGCCGATTTCTACCAGCGCTCCTGCGCGGAGATGCAGCCGCAAATCGAGGCGGCGCTGGAACATGCCAAGGGTCTCGAACACCGCCTGCGAGAGCTGATCGGCGTGAAATTGGCGTATTTCGCGCCTAATCGCGGAGTGCTGCGTTCGCTCCTGCATAATGGCGCGGATCCCAGGCACCCGCTCTCGCCCTTCAGTCCGGACACTGCTGCCATCCGCGAGATCGATATCGCTTGGTTTCGCCAAATCCTGATCGACTGCGGCATGCGAATTCCCCGCGACCTCGAACCGCACCTCCCGGACATACTCTGGTTCTTCCAAATGGGCATGATTTTCTTCTGGGTGATCGACGATTCGGCCAAACAATCCCGCACCGCACACCTGCTCGAGCTCGCGCCGAAGTGCGTGGCATTCCTCATTCGAGTCTCGACGCTGCCACTCATGCGGCCGCTGCGGAAGACAGCGCTGCAATTGATCGAAATTGTGACCGAACGATGATAACCACGCTCGATGAGCTCACCGTCATTCGCGATTCTTCTGCTCTGTGGCCTCTGCAATCTCTGTGCGCTCCAAGATCTTTCTTCGTTGCGTTTTTCCTCTTTGACTCTGTGGTGAAAATACAATGACGACCCTCGACGAGCTCACCATCGTCCGCGCCCCCATAGAGCGATGCTACGACCTCGCCCGTAGCGTGGAAGTCCACCTCGCCGGCAACGTTCATTGCGGAGAACAGGCCATTGCTGCCGGCGGCGTGACCTCCGGACTGATCGGACTCGGTCAGAGCGTCACCTGGCGCGCCAGGCATTTCGGCGTTTGGCACGAGCTCACTAGCGAGATCGTTCAAATGGACCGTCCGACGCACTTCCAGGACGTCCAGGTCCGCGGAATCTTTCGCGCGATGCGGCACGATCATTTCTTTCGTTCGATCTCGCCCAACGAAACCGAAATGCGCGATGTCTTTACCTTCGCCGCGCCGCTTCCCATCCTCGGCCGCCTCGCGGAGATGGCATTCCTCCGCGGCTACATGCGCGACCTCCTCCGCGAGCGCAACGCAGCCATCAAGCAGATCGCCGAATCGTGAGAATCGTCATTCCTGGCGGCAACGGACAAATCGGCCACATCCTCACCCGCCATTTCCAGGCGCAACGCCAACGCCACGACATAACGATCCTTACGCGCCACCAGTCTGCCGATGATTGGGCCGCAGCCCTCGAGCGATCCGACGTTTGCGTCAATCTGGCCGGACGCAGCGTCAACTGCCGCTATCGCGCCGCCAATCGCCGGGCTATTTTCGACTCGCGCGTCGACACGACTCGCCTACTGAACCGGATCGTCGCCGAACTCGCGCATCCTCCGGCCGTCTGGCTCAACGCCAGCACCGCCACCATCTACCGGCACGCGCTCGACCGTCCCATGGATGAAGCCACCGGCGAACTCGGGGGCGGGGAAGTCGGCGCTCCCGATACCTGGAATTTCTCCATCCGGGTCGCCAAGGGTTGGGAAGCGGCCTTCTTCGAAACACCCACGCCGCGCACCCGCAAAGTCGCTATGCGCAGCGCGCTCACCCTCAGTCCCGATAGCGGCGGCATCTTCGACGTCCTCCTCGGCCTGGTCCGCCACGGCCTCGGCGGCACGCAAGGCCCCGGCACGCAGTTCGTCTCCTGGATTCACGAGCTCGATTTCGCCCGGGCGGTCGACCTGCTCATCGCTCGCGAGGACTTCACCGGCGTGGTCAATCTGGCATCGCCCAATCCTCTCCCCAACGGCGACTTCCTAAGAACCCTCCGCGAAACTTGGGACACGCGAATCGCCCTACCCGCCCCATCGTGGCTGATCGAAATCGGCACATGGCTGATGCGCACGGAGTCCGAACTCGTCCTCAAGAGCCGCCGCGTAGTGCCCACACGACTGCTCGCGGCCGGCTTTCAGTTCCGATTCCCCGAGTGGCCCGCTGCCGCCCATGACCTGGTCGATCGCTGGCGCCGCCACTCCTCCTGAAGCTTTGCTGCTTACACGCGTGTTCGCCAGGCAGCTGTACGCCCACCGATCCGCAAACTTTTCTGACGGCCTCTTCGATTCCGATAGCCGGCGCCTTACTCGCCAGCTATCTGTCCGCGCGCTCGTTTCACCAGGGTCGACCCTATATGGGCTCTTCGGGAAGAGTAGGACCTGCTTCAGCTTGTCGCGGCGAGCGGAGCTCGCCTGAACCTGGACAAGCTGAAGCATGTCCCACCTGAATGCCCGTCGGCGCCTTTTCCGCCTTATCCACGATCAGCATCTCGAGCGGAGCCGAAGTCGCGAGCAGCAGAGCAGCGAATATTTTCGCGCCGCCAGATGACATACGAAGAACATACTACGAGATTCTTCGTGAATGCAATCCCCTACTTCTCCTTGGCGTGCGCGCCCGAGTGCTCTCCGCCGCCTGGCGCCGCTGCCGCAGGAGGGAAAATATGCTCCGCCACTTCCTGCACCCCGGTATACGCCTCGCTATCGACACTCACATCCCCGCGGAACGGGTAATCGAGCGCGATCACCAGGGTGAATACCAACCCGATCGACAACATCGTCAGGGTAGTCACCGCGATGTGAATCCGGTAGCTGTGCGGGCCGAACAGATACACGTAGACCGCAACCAGCACCAGCCCGAAGACCAGCATCTGCCAGACGGCGTCGGGGAGATGCTGGTTGGCGGCCAGCAAGCGGGTGCGGCGGGCCGCGAAAAGCTCGTTGACTACCCCCTCCATCTCCGCTTTCACCGTGGACTGTCCCTGGGTGGCCGGTTCGAAACTGGCCATATCGAGACTGATCCGCCGAATTTGCGCCCAGCCTTCGGCAAAATTGCTCGCCTTCATATCGAACTCCCGCTGGCTCGGCCACTCTTTCTTGGTGACGATCTCGATATATTTGTCGACATCCTCGCGGACGCGTAGCGCCAGTTCCGGCGGCAGACCCGGGCTATCGAAGGTGAGGCTGCCCAGCGAGTTGGCTTCCTCCGAAGCGACCGCCGAGGTCCTATCCATAGTCTCGAATACGCCCACCGCAACGAACGCCAGCATCACTGCGTACAGGCCGCCGCAGAGCGCATAGCTCAGCCCGACCATGGAGGTGTCCTCTTCGCGCTTGTGCCATGGAATCCAGCCGTGGAAAATGCGCAGGCCGATCAGCGAGAGCGCTACGATCGCCAGGCAAACCGCCATTCCTACTTCCCATACGGGATGAGAATAAAACCAGTGGTTTAACATGGTCGGGTCCTTTCGCTGCTACTGATGAGTTACCGCGCCCATGGTCCCGGCCACCGTCAGCCTGACGTCCACGAAGGCGTCGCTGCCTACGCTGACCTCGCCGCGGAACGGGTAGTCCAGCGTGATGATCAGCACGAAGACCAGCGAGATCGTTGCCGCGATCAGGCCGGTAATCGCCATGTGGATTCCGAAGCTGCGTGCGCCGAAGAGATAGGTGTAGCCCACAGCCACCGCGCCCCCCAGCAGCAGGATTTGCCAGACCACCCCGGGCAGATGTTCCCCAGCCGCGATGATGCGGCTGCGGCGGGCCTTGATCAGATCGTTCATGGCGTGCAGCATCTCCGCCTTATTCACGTTTTGCCCCATGGTCGTGGGCTCGAAAACCGCCAACTGCTTGTCGAGTTCCGCCAGCACCCGCCAACCCTCTTCGAACACCGGCCCCTCGAGTTTGCCTGCGCGCTGGCTCGGCCATTCGTTCTTGACCACGATGTCGATATAGCGCTCAACGTAGGAGCGAACCTCGGCGCCGGTCTGCGGCGGCAGGCCTGCCGAGTCGAGCATCAGGTTGCTCAGCTTGTTCGCCTCGGCGGTGGCGATGGCATCACCCTTGGCGAACGTCTCGAAAACATCCACTACAATCAGGGCGATGAGAACCGCGTAGACCACCGCCACGATGGCATAAGTGAGACCCACGGTCTCGGTATCCTTGTGCCGCATGTGCACGTCAACCAGGCGATGGCAAATGTATAGGCCCAGCAGCGACACGCCGGTCCATATGCTCATCACCAACAGTCCCACCAGCCAGGTTGGGTGCGAATACAGAAAGTCTACGAGCAAACTCCCTCCTCCTATGGATTGATCTGTTTAGATTACCAGAGCGGGGGCGGCGTCACGCGAGATATTTCACCTTAGCTTCACCTTAACGATTGTAGTTCGGCGTAATTCCCCGCAAGCGATTCCACACCCCATCGCAGGCCGTCACCACGTCGGTCGACAGCGGGCCCTTTTCCAGCGCCGACAAATTCTGCGCCGGCAGGCAGGGGACGGATCGTACCATCCGTTACCGCTCCATTCGGTCACGGCTTGCGAACATTGTGTGCCGTGACCTACAGGTCAGCACGGCCCGGCGACCGGAGAACGGGCGAGTTCCGTTCGCCGGACAAGCTGCAGCATGTCCCACCAAAGCGCGCAGCCCCGGCACTGGGGACATCCATGTCTCGGGAATTTTGGACAACTCTCTTGTTTTCAATGCCCACGCTTGACTTTGGGGACATCGTGTCCCAAAGCGCCTACCGATTGTAGTTCGGCGTAATTCCCCGCAAGCGATTCCACACCCCATCGCAAGCCGTCACCACGTCGGCCGACAGCGGGCCCTTTTCCAGCGCCGCCAAATTCTGCGCCAACTGATCCTCCGTGGAGGCGCCGATAATCGCGCAGTCCGCAGCCGTGTGGTGCAGCACCCAATTGAGTGCCATGTCGACCATGGTCCTCCCACCCGCCGCCGCGATCGATTTCAGCTCATCCACCGCCTCGAAGTATGCCGGGTGCCAGTAGCGATCGAGATAGAGTTGGTTGGCGTCGAAACGCGTGCCGGGGATGGGGCGCTCCTTCCGATGCTTCCCGGTCAGCAGTCCGCCGGCCAGCGGATTGTAAACTACCGTCGCCACTTCGAATCGCTTGCACATCGCCAGGTATTCCTGCTCGATTCCGCGCGCCAGCAGGTTGTACATCGGCTGCGAGATGTGCGGCGCCTGGTATCCCCGCTGCTGGCCGATCCAGTGCATCTCCACCACCTGCCAGCCCGCGTAGTTGGAACACGCCAGGTAGCGCGCTTTGCCGGCCCGCAATATCTGGTCCATCGCCTCCAGTGATTCGTCGATCGGCGTAGTCCAATCCGGCACGTGCAGATAGTAGAGGTCCAGGTAGTCGGTCTGCAATCTTTGGAGGCTGGCGTCGATCGCCTTCAGTATCGACTCCCGATTGAGGCCGCTATCGCCTGGCGCATCGCCGGCCTTGAATCCCACTTTACTGGCCAGTACTACCCGATCGCGGCGCCCCTTCAGCGCGTTGCCCAGGATGGTCTCCGCCACGCCGTAGCTGTACGCGTTAGCCGTGTCGAAGAAGTTAATGCCGGCCTCTATACACTGGTCTACCAGGCGCGTCGAAAGGGCCTGGTCCGACTGTTTGCCGAAAGTCATGGTGCCATAGCAGGCGCGCGAAACCGTCAGGTCCGTGTGCGGAAGCGAACGAGTCTCCATCGGAGAATCGTACCTCATAGCGAATCGTACCTCATAGCGAATCGTATCGCATCGCCGGGCAGCGCGCCCTTGCTACGATGGTATCGATCGCTCTCATGGATTCCGATACGGTCGACCTCCGGCTGAAAGCATATGGCGCAGGGGCAGCGGTTCTGGCTCTCGATCGCCTCACCAAGTGGTTCATCGAAACCCGTGTGTCCTTTTTCGATCCGCTGAAGGTGATTCCGGGATTCTTCGACATCGTCCGCTCCGAGAATAGCGGCGTGGCCTTCGGGCTGTTCAGCGACTCCACTTCGCAGTGGCGAACCATGCTGCTTGTGCTGGTTTCGCTGGCGGCCGTGATTGGCGTCAGCATTCTGTTGTGGCATCCGGAGCGGCTCGACCGGATGTCGCGATGGGGATTCGCCCTCATTCTCGGCGGCGCGGCCGGCAACGTGGTGGATCGCATCCTCTATGGCAAAGTGACCGATTTCCTGCTCCTCTACGTGCGCGATTACCAGTGGCCGGCCTTTAACGTGGCCGATTCAGCCATCGTCATCGGCAGCTTGCTACTGGCTTTCGGTTTGCTTCGTCCAAAACCACAGGCGGCCAATGTACCCTGAAATATTCCATATCTCGTTCCTGCATACCTACGGCGCCCTGGTCGCCTTGGCCTTCCTGGCAGGGTTGTGGATGGCGGCACGGCTCGCCAGGCGCGATGCGCTCAATGCCGACGACATCACCAATCTGGGCATCTATTGTGCGCTCGCGGCCATCATAGGCGCCAAGCTGATGATGCTCATCGTGGATCCCCGCTATCGCGAAAACCCGCGTGAGATTTTCACCATGGATACCTTACAGGCGGGCGGCGTCTTCTACGGCGGACTGATCGCGGCGCTGGCCATCGCCTGGTGGTACATCCGCAAGACGCGTCTGCCCGTCTGGCGGACGGCCGACGTGTTCGCTCCCGGAATTGCGCTCGGGCACGGAATCGGCCGGCTGGGGTGCTTCTCGGCGGGATGCTGCTGGGGTGTGGAATGCCATCTGCCGTGGGCTGTGACGTTCCGCAATCCGGTGGCGCACGACCTGGTCGGCGTACCACTGGGACAGGCGCTGCACCCCACCCAGCTTTACGAGTCCTTTGCGGAGTTTGCCATCTTCGCGGTGCTCTACCGCCAGATCGGCAAGGCCCACCGACAGGGCGCGACCATCGGACTGTACCTCATGCTGTACTCCGCCGCGCGCTTCATCGTGGAATTCTTCCGCTACCACGAGCAGGGCAACCTTTGGGGTACCCCGCTCGATACCTCGCAATGGATTTCGCTAGGACTGTGCGCGCTCGGGGTCTGGTGCTTCTTTCATAAGGAACTCCAGCCGGCGACACCGGAAAAACCGGCCCGCCAAGTGCAAGTCCGCCGCTAGTCTCGTGTGGCAGTTAATCCTGGCTCCGGGCGGCCTTTCAGGCCGCCCGGGTCGGCAAATCGTCAACAGGTTGGCGAGGCGATCGAGGCAGCCTCGGGGGCCGTCTGGCAGGGCAGTCGGAACATACAGGCGGTGCGATGTTGGCGGGTGTAGAATAGCCAGTGTCGGTAGAACAAACTGACGTAGTGGACATCCTGAGTATTGACCGCGAGACCGGCCACGTCGTTCTCACGATTAGCGACCACCTGGACTGGTCTGACAGCCTTGCGCACCAGACGGTCCTGCAAAGAAAACTCAACCGATACTTGGCTTTTGTCGAGAGTGAAGAAATCCTCGAACAATACCCGAAGGCGAAAGATAGGCCGGTCGCGTTCAAGGTGGCCTTTCGATTTTCGCCGGACGAGGCTGGATGGGAATTTGTCGCGAAAGCACGAGCGGTAATCGAATCAGCAGGCTTCACTCTCCGGGATGAAGTGCACGGCAGTAGCCGCTTCAGCTAGGGGAATTAGCCGGTTATGTTGTAGACGCCAACTTGCCCACTCCTACCTTCCGGCCCCGTCCGCGATCCGCCCCAGCCACCGGTATCCCGCGACCGTCGCCACCAGCGCCCCCACCAGTGGCACTAGAGCCGCGTACCACAGGGGCTCGCCATTGCGATTCATCGCCAGATTGCCGATCGCCGTTCCCAGCATCAGCGCACCCAGGATGGTAGGCGCTTCGTATTTCTTGCCGATCGCCGCCGTCACGCAGCCGCCCATCACCGCGTAAACCACGCGCACCACAGCATAAGCCAGGTAGTATGCCGGCGGAAGCAAGTCGACATCGATACCGCGGTCAGTATGAAAGAGATACCGCAGCATCGCCACCTGGGTCGCGATCGCCAGGACCATCATCGTCAGGAAGCCTGCCGCTACCGCCAGCGTGATTCTCAACATCTGCCCGGTAGAATAGCAGGCTTACATGGCCCGCGCCGTTCTCTCGTATTCCACCGCGGATTCAGCCGGCAGCAGCACCCACAGCGTGTAAATTCCCAGCGCCGTGCCGATTCCGAACTGGAAGAGCGCAAAGAATCCCAGAACGATCGCCAATGTCCGCGCCCACGGCTGCCGCTCGATCAGGCCCCAGCCTGCCAGGATCCCCAGAATGCCTCCCGCCATCAGCAGGAAACCGACCCCGCGCATCAGGTGCGGCAGGAAGAACGGATAATTGGGGTTCCAGAAGAAGCCCCAGTGGTCGAAGAATCGCGAGGCCAGCCAGCCGCCCGCCAGGCGAAGCATGGAAAAGGCGAGCCAGAACATGCCCAGCATGCGGGCGTGCGCCTCCACCCGTCCGATCCTCCGCCTAGGTGCCGGAATGACCTGAAACGCCTTGCCGCAGGACGAGCAGAAGGCTTCGGTTCCCCTTAATGGCGTGCCGCAACGATCGCAAAACATCGGGATCTCCCCCTGCCCTTACAATACGCCGGAGGCCCGGAAATGTTCCATCGGCGGGCGAAGTGGGCAGGCTGAAACCCAAGGGACGTGGCGGGGACACTCTTGTCCGCAGCGCCGAGACTCATCTCGGCGTTCCCTGTGCGTGCTCTAGCGCCCAAAGAGGGTCGAGACGAGTCTCTGACCTCCTGAAGTCGTCCCCGCAAATTGGGTCGCGTCGGGAAAATGAATGAGCCAGTTTCGCGGTCCGACATGCCCAAATGAAACCTGACAAAGACGAATT